>Ga0268298_10000174_pt1 | contig 80858 bp, 128 predicted proteins | sample WWTPWeurt_MetaG_FD_194462 | JGI IMG/M metagenome (GOLD analysis project Ga0268298, IMG submission 194462) | Activated sludge microbial communities from WWTP in Nijmegen, Gelderland, Netherland - WWTP Weurt | ecosystem: Engineered > WWTP > Aerobic digester > Activated sludge | place...
GGACGCGCTTGCGGCTGCACAAGCCAAAAAGATTGATGACGTGCAAGCCTTCATGAATGACCGATTCAGCAAGCGCATGGCAACGGCAATTCTTGCCGCTCATGTCGATGAGGAATCAAGGCCGGTTGAATCCCTTTGGGATGCTGCAACGGCAATCACTGCTTACGCAAAGGGAATCCCTTTCATGGATGAGCGCGTTAACGTGGAACGTGTCGCCGGGAAGGTTTTGGATTTGGCGCTGTAAGACTTAGACTCCCTTACATGCGACACGGGAAGGCCGGACATGTTCCGGCCTTTCTGATTCGTGCTATCGCGCTTTTGTGGCCACGGTTGCGCGCGGCTTTCCGGCCTTCACAGATGAGGCAAGAGCGGCCTTGCGCAATGTCGCCGCTACTATGCCAGCCGGGAAGCGGGAAGGCCTTGCAGCGCGCTCTAAACCGGCCTAGCGAGCATTAACTCGGCGCTAACCATGGGCGCATGGTCCGATGGTAAACGGCGCGCGATTCTGGCAGTGTTTGCCTTGCCGGAATGGTCCGGCCTATCTCAGGAGTCCTAAAAATGTTCAATAAGGCATTATTCGCGGCTGCCAATGAAGCGCTTGCACTTCATGAGCCGATTCACGTGGAACGCCGCGCGGCTGACAAGCGCCGCAAGCAAGAGCGCCGGGAAGCGCGCGGAATCAAGCTGGATATGCGGCAAGCATGGGAGACAACCGAATCCGATTCAGATTAACCTTTTGTTAAGGAGTCGGACTGTATAACCGGCGTTGCCGGAACGGTCCGGCGTTTCCTTTGGAGTCTCTCACATGAAAGTTTCCTCAACCGTCACAAGCAAGATTGAAAACCGTCCGGTTTTCGTTGCCGCGCGCAATGCCTTTGAAGCTATCGCGCTTGCGGCTGCTAAGTTTGAGCGCCGCGCCAATGGTTACGACTCGCGCAATTCTAGCTTGCTGCACCATACAACCGGCAAGCCGGTTTGGAAATGCTGCAAACTGGCAAACGGCGAAATTGTCGCCGGTATCCATTCCTAACAGGAGTCAAGAGCATGATCGCAGAATTTTACGGGCTTTCAAGGTGCGGCAAGTTTGCCATTGGCGCGCCATTCCATTTCCGCAAGGTTGCCGCGCCGGGAAACGGCTGCAAATGGGTTATAATGGCAACACGACTCGGCGTGTCGGCAACCGTGTTAGAACGTTGCTGCAATCTCAATTTCAAAACCAAAAGGGAAGCGCAAAGCGCGCTTGCCGCAAAGCTCGCAACCGTCAACACTGGAGTCAATCATGTCTGACAATCGGAAACATTCCCGGCTTTTCTACTTCACAATTTCGCAAGGCTTGCGCGGCTGCTATATGCCGGACTCCTGCTATGTGATAGCAGTGAAGACTCGGCGCGAATTGCGGCAAGCGCTTGACTGGGAAGCCTATCACATTCGGGAAGCCTTTGACGCCGGATGCAGCAAGCGCGCCGTGTCATGGCTTGCTAATGCCTCATGGAAGGCTCGCAACCGTTACGGCTTGCCCTATGTCGCGGAATATGGGAACCGTTCCGGCTCATCCGTAAATTATTGCATGGGGCTTTTTTGCTCTACTGCAACACGGGAAGAATGGAAAGAATCACAAGAGGAGTCCATGTGATGGCCGATTATGTCATTCCGGTTTACGTGTCATTCCGTCCGGCAACCGGCAAGCCGGAAATCGCGCGCTGCTATCACTTTGCAGCGCAATCAAGCGCCGATTCTTTCATGGCTTCCATTCGTGACATTCCGGGAGTCTTGACAATCGAATGTGAGGCAAGGCCCATGGCGATTCATTCGGCACATTCGGCGTTTGCGCTCTTCACTGCCGAACGAATCTAAGCAACACAAAACAGGAGTCAAGTTATGCCTCGCACAATGACAATCGAAAAAACCGTTTTCAAGTTTTTGGAATTGAGCAAGAAAGCGCAAGAGCGCGCGCTTGATAAATTCCGGGAATGGGCTTGTGATGACTCATACTGGTATGAGTCCATATATGAGGACACGGCGCGGATTTTCGACATTCTCGGAATCCATTCGGAACGGCTTGAACGTTGGCACAATGTCACGACTCACAAGAGCGGGACTCGGACTGTCAAGCCTGACATTTCTTTTTCCGGCTTTTGCTCGCAAGGTGACGGCGCGTCCTTTGAGGGGACATGGAATTACAAGCGCGGCATGGTCAAGGCCATAAAGGCCTATGCGCCGCAAGATTCCGAATTGCAGGAAATTGCAGAAGGCTTGCAGGAAATGCAGCGCCGCTATTTTTACAAGCTAACGGCGCGCATGGTCCGGCGCGACTCCCACTATTGCCACGAAAACACAATCGGTTTTGAGTTTGAGCTTGACGGCGACACGTGGCGGAATATCTCGGATGACGTGACCGGCGGAATCGAAAACTATATGCGCCGACTCATGCGCTGGATTTACCGGCAACTTGAGGCGGAATATAACTATCAAACAAGTGATGAGGCTATCACGGAGTCGATTGAGGCAAACGATTATGAATTTGACGAGTCGGGAAGGCTGGCATAATGCGCGGCCTATGGCCTAACATGACGCGCGCAAGAGCGCCGCGATTCTATCACGGCGCAATCTGGCATGACGGCGACTCGGTTGCTTTCTGCTATATGCAAGCGCGCAACATGAGACCGGAAGCGCGCGGCATTGTGCGCCGGTTGAATAGGTCTAACGGAATGGTGACAATCGACTCGCCGGATCATGGCCGAGTCCGTGTCCATTCCTCTTGCGTTTCACATATCAGGGAAGGAGTCTAACTGACATGCAAACTTGTTTCATTTATCAGGCTGACATATGGTGCAATGATTGCGGCAATGGAATCATTGACCGGCTGGAAGCGCGCGGCAAGCCTGACACGGAAGACTCGGACACGTTCCCGCAAGAGGAAACGATTAGCGAATCGGACACGCCGAGTCATTGCGCCGGTTGCGGCTGCTTTCTTGACAATCCCTTGACGCATGACGGACTCGCCTATGTGCAGCGCGCGCTTGATGAGCACGGCGCAACCGGCAAAGGCAACCGGGAAGTGTTGCAGCAATGGGCGCGGCGCTATGGCTTCCACAATGCAGGAGTCTTGAACGTTTGACCGGCTTGCCTATCACGGCAAGGCATAACGGCTGCAATCGACTATCGCGCCACGGCTGGCAACCGTCAACCGTGGCGCTTGCCGTTTGGCTTGTGCTGGCATGGCTTGCCGTGGCCATTAGAGCGCGCTGCAAAGGCCTTGCGCCGGTTGCCGGATCAATCGGACTGGAGTCTAATTCCGGCCTTCCATGGGCTCGCAAATCGCGCCGGGAAGCAACCGGCCAATTGACCGGCCAAACGGCAACGGCAAGAGCGCCGGGAAGGCTGGCATATAGGACGGCGCGCAACCGGCCAAAAGAGCGGCAAGCAATGGCCACGGCTGGCAAGGCCGCTACTATGCCAGCCGGGAAGCGGGAAGGCCTTGCAGCGCGCTCTAAACCGGCTTGCGTGGCATTAACCGGCTGGTAACCATATTGTGGAATCCGGCTCGGCGTTAACGGTTTGGTAACGAATCCCTGATAGACTGAATCGCATAGACCGGAAAGCAGACCGGGACAGGGAACCGCCCACGGCGCGCGCAGTCAGGATATGGTGAATCGTTAACCCTAACGAAGTGCTAACTTACACCTTTCGTTAACCTTAACTTTTAACCTTACCGAAGTGTGAACGTTAACGATCCATTAACCTTAACGATTCATGGTTAACGGGGCGTTGTGGCCAAGCTGCCCGCCGTTGTGGCCAAGCTGCCCGCCCCTTTGTGGGCAAGCTGCCCGGTTGTGGCCAAGCTGCCCGCCCGCGCGCCGAGGGTTGTGAGCAAGCTGCCCGATTCACCATTCGTTAACCATGAGCACGGTTGCCTGTTGTGCCCAAGCTGCCCGTGTGAGATAAGCAATCATCGGAAACGAGCCGAGCCAATGCGGACAAAGGAGGGTCACATGTGACAGGTGACGGGGCACCGGATGCGCAGTAAATCGGAAACACCGTCGAAAGATTTTTGGGCATGACCGGCCCGGACATAACATCCGGGTCCGGTCTCAAACAAAGGAGACAAGCCATGAAGGTTCTGACAATGACGCGGGTCTTGAGCGACATCGACTCGCTGGCGATGATGGAATACACGGACGCCGATGACCGGCCCGCCTATGTGCGGAAATTCTGCCGCGCCAACTACGGCGCTGCCAATCCTGAATTGACGGCTGCGGTCAACCGGGCTTTCTTCGATGCGGTCACCGGATCGCAGGTCAGGGCGCGGACGTTCGCGCGCAGCATCGGCACCGAGGCGCTTTACTAATCGCCCAACTTTTCGACTTTCAACGAGTCTCCCAAAATTTTGCCGGGAGTCTCATGTGCCTAGAAATTTGCCGGGAGTCTAACCGGCTGGAAAATTAGGAGGGTTATCATGGATACCAAGCGGAAAATTGAGATTGTGGAAAGCTACGGCTTTCTTGTGCAGTCGCGCGGGGAGTGGCTCGACTCCGCGCCGAGCAACGGCTGGCGGCACCGTGCCGAGGGACTGGATCACATGGCATATGTGATCGTTGACGAAGAGGACCACCCCGAAGACGGATGGATGCTTTGGGGGAATGACCTTGACGAATTGCTGGACGAAACCATCGGCCCGGATGGTCCTTTGTGGGAAGGTGACCACTCGTACCATGTAGAGGCGCGCGCCGAAGACAGGGCCAAGGGTATCGGCAAGGAACATGTGTGATGGAAGAGGTCAGCATCAAGTACGAGGAATGCGGTTGCTGCGGCCACTATCACCGGCCCGAATTTCGCGGCGATTGCCGGGACGACTCCAACAGGTTCACACTGGATCAGATTGAAGCCATGGAGGGCTTCCACTACATGGACATAGTGCGGACCCTTGAAGATCAGATGGATGCCGAAGCGCATGCAGACGAAGACGTGGAATGAACTGGTCGAGATAGCGCGGCAAGAGGGCATAGAGCTTTACGATTGCGAGCGCACCGGGAGCGGCCATTACAAGCTATTCCTGCGAAGGGATGGAGTCGAGCGGTTCACCATCTTTGGCGGCACTCCCGGCTGCCATAGGACACTGCACAAGCAGCGAAAGGACATGCGGCGAGTCTTCACTGAACACGGCAGAGATAGGAGGTAACAATGCAGCCTTGGACCTATGAAATTCAGCATAAGGGCAATGACGGCGATTGCGTGTGGCACGTGGTGCGATTCCATGAATCGCGCGGCGAGTTTCAGGCCAAGTACATCATTGCCAAATGCCCGACAAGGAATCTGGCCGTGGAAATTGTCAGGGCCTTGGAAACGGTCTGTTAACCATCAGCCTACAGACTGATTGCTTTCTCCAAGTTTTCAGGCTATAGACTGACCATCGCAACATTACATGGGAGTGCAACAAATGCCGGAATACATCATGCCGACCGATCACGCCAAGGACATGCCGAGCTTCGACAGGCTGCCCGCATTCGTGCAGGGCTACCTTGAGGCCGCTTTCTTCACGGAGCACAATGAGCGCTATGACCGTGACGAATGGGACTCCGAGGAAGCGCAGGAAGCCGTCCGCGAGGGCACCGTCAGCGGCAGCATTCCCAAGGATGCGGGCTACGCCGACATGACCGAGGCGACTCTGGTCGAGGTCATGAATGACTGCAAGGCCTTCGAAGAGTACGCGGCTGATCTGCTGGCCATTGCTTACGGCGATGACGGCCACGAAGGGCGCGGCTATGATGAAAAGCAGGCCGGACGCGATTTCTGGTACACGCGCAACGGCCACGGCGTGGGCTTTTGGGACCGCGAGGAACTGACCGAGGGTGGACTGGGCGACCGTCTGGCCAAGCGCGCCCGCAAGCAGGGCAACGTTGACGCCTACTGGGGCGATGACGGCAAGGTCTATTTCTCGTGAGGCGCAAGCAGCCGAAGAAATTCACCGTGTGGACGCGCGGGTCCTCTCAGTCATTTACCAACTGGGCAGATACCGCGCATTTCCTCAAGTACCTGCTTGACAACGGGTACGAGGTCAAGGGAGTAACCAAAAATGGGAACACCTGAAGAGCTTGCATTCCTGTTGCAGGAATCCGGCACGGCACTGGTGGATGCAAGCGACGTGTTGCATGCGGTTGACCATTCGCTGGCCGACAAAAACAATTTCATGCCGAAGGGCATGACCGAGGCCGATGGATGGATGGCCCGTCACGGCAATCCGCTGGTGAGCACCGAGACGGCTCTTAAGCTGGTGCACATGGCCGGTGGCATGCCGAGCATGGCCATGGTCATTGACAGCCGAGCCAAGTTCGCAACGGCAGTGATTCAGTTTGACTACGCCCGAGGCGAAGCCAAAGCCGAGACTCTGCCTATCGCAATATGCGCTGCCGTGCTGGACGCGCTGGACAAGAAAGGAAAGCTCAATGTCTGAGGGACTCACGGCGAAAATCGCATACGCAATGCCGCTGGTTGATCTGGCAGGCATCGTCAACAACGGCAACTATTCGCAGGCCGACCGACTCAAGGCTGCCAATGCGCTTCACGCCCGCGCCGCTGGCGAAATGAAGGGTGCTGGCTGGTTGTCTCTTTCGCGCCACGAAAAGGCTGAGGTCCGCGAGGCGCTGAAATTCGACACGACCGGCGAAGGGTTCATGCCGATCAGCGGTTAACCATGATCCAGTGACGTTATAGACACGGCTGCAATCGTGTCTATAGCGGGTTCATCATCAACCAACACAGGAGACAATCACATGGCCGACTTTGACATCAATTCCCCCGGTGACGTGTTCGACTCTCGTGACGTTATCAAGCGGTGGGATGAACTGGACAGCGACCACGACGCATTGCAGGATGCGATTGACGAGGCTGCGGGCATGGTGGAGCAGTGGCAGGACTCGCTTGCCCAAGCCGAGCGTGACGCCGAAGAAGCGCAGGGCATTCTTGACGACATGGACCCCGACACTGACGGCTACGGCAGCGCCGAGATTGACCGTGATGACGCCGACGACGAGGTCACGCGACTCAAGAATGAACTGGCCGAGAACGAAGAGGCATTGAAAGACGCCGAGAAGGCCATGGAAGAATGGGACGACTATGAAGAATACGCGGCTCTCAAGGAGTTCGTGGAGGACGCCGAGAACGTCACGGACTGGAATCACGGGGCCACGTTCATCGCGGATGACTATTTCGAAACCTATGCCCGCGAGTTCGCGGATGACATCGGCGCGACCAAGCGTGACGCACAGTGGCCCTTGAATTGCATTGACTGGGCCAAGGCGGCAGAGCAATTGCAGGCCGACTATCAGGACTACAACGTCAACGGCACCACCTACTGGGTGCAGCAGAGCTAGGAGTCGAACATGGGCGCGGGAATTTACACCTATCGAATTGAAGACGGTCGAGATTGTGACCCGCCCGTGAATGCGACCGTTTTCATTGTCACCGATCCGGCTGGCCATGAGCTTATTGGCACATGGTCTGAATGCTGGAAAGCACGTGCTTTCTGCCAAATGAAGAATCGTCAACTGAAAGAGGAGTCAAGGAATTGAACAAGCAACGACGCAAGGATATTGGCAACGCAGTGGAACTGATTGCCAAGGCGCGCGGCCTCATGGAGGAAGCATCGGCGGCGGCAGCCGAGGCCAAGGACATGCTCGAAACCGCGAGGGACGAAGAGCAGGATTACAAGGACAACATGCCCGAGAACATGCAGAACGGCGACAAGGGCAGCATGGCCGACTCGGCAATCGACAATCTGGAAACGGCGGCGAGTGCAGCCGAGTCGCTGGTGGATGAACTGGACGAGGCCGTCAATGCCTTGCAGGAGGTCATCGACAAGCTGGAAGGTGATGCAACGTCGAACGCCGACGAGGCCGAAAGCGCGGCGGATAGCGCCACGGAATAAGCTGCGGCGGGGCTGGCGCGTCAGTGCCCGCCGACATGGAAGGGAACTAGGGCCTTCAAAGCCTGAACGCCCTTCCATTGAATCATGGTCGTCTAAACTAGCTAGGACACCCTGACGGAGTGCGGGGAGACGCGGGTGAAACGCCCGCCCATGACACCATTTGAAAGGGACAGGAGACTCATGGAAGAGATACCATATCAGCGCTTGACGGAAGAGCAGCGCGCCCGCATTTCGGCTTTCCACAACATCATTCATTGGACTGCCGGGAACGTCATTGTCATGTTCCAAGGCAAGTGCGCCAACACGGCGATGAAGGCTGCGATTCTCATGGCTGAGGGCGGCATTGATCCGACCATCAACATTCACGCCGATCCGAGGCTGAACTACGTCACGCGCGAATATGCAATCCGCTATCGTGATGCAGTGCCAGTGCTGGCAGTGGTGCGCAGGCCGTGGGACAGGCTGGTCTCATTCTGGCGCGACAAGATCGCAGGCCGCACCGTGGAGTCGTTCACCTGCGACTACCTGCCCGGAGCTTACGGCGGCATGCCGTTCCCCGACTACATCGAGCTTGTGCTAGAGGCCGTAGGGAAGCCGGACACGCCCGCCTTTCTTGAGAACCACCTTGGACCGGCCCATGAATATCTGGCCGCTGGCGGGGCCTCTATTCCGCGCGAAATCATCCAGTTTGAGGACATGGTCAAGGGCATTGGCTGGCAAGTGTTCAAGCGATGGACGGCAAAGTCCTATGACCTGCCGGACACGCTGCCCCATGTCAACAAGCCCAAGGTCCCGCCGCCTGTCCTGAGTCCTGAGACAGAGGACAGATTGCGCAAGGCCGTGGCCCGCAAATATGCAATCGACTACGTCCTTTTCAAATGGGAGCCGTGACATGAGTACAGACATGGGATATGAAGCGCCAGAGCCCGCCGTCCTGACGGCAGCGCAGCGCCGCAAGAGCGGGGTTGTGAGGGCCATAATCCTTTCGGGATGGATCATGACCCTTGCGACCATGATGGCCATTGTAGGGGCCTCCCTGTGGCTCACATTGACCGGCAAGATTGTCCCGGAGACTCTTGGGAACTGGACAGGGGTTGCCCTTGGATTCCTGTTCGGAAATTTCAGCAGCATCGTGGCCAATTACATCAAGGAAGAGCAGGACAGCGGATGATCCCGAGCGGGAACATTCGGGCCGTTAACCTTGATGAACATGGTAAATGATCCCGAGCGGGTTAACCTTAACGGGTAGGGTTAACGAAGTCCTTGACAGGTGACGGACGTTGTGGTCAAGCTGCCCGCCGTTGTGGCCAAGCTGCCCGCCCGGTTGTGGGCAAGCTGCCCGACTATGTGAGCAAGCTGCCCGGAGAGACCAATGCCCGTCTATCGCACAGTTATCGGCCCCGCCGACAAGATCGACCAAGATGTGAACCACCTTGCAAAGGAGGGCTGGATCGTTCAGCAGGCCTTTGTAGTCGGGTCCATCGACATCGGCCCGATTGATGAAGACGGCTTCGCTGAGATGGAGATGCCTATCATCGCCTATCTCATGTGGAAGGAAAGTGAGCCCGTACCCGCCGACATCGGTGAGAACGGTCGTCCAGTTCGCAAGGTCCTCGGTGGCAAGAACCTATGAGGTCCCGATTTGTCTACGATTGCCGAACGTATATCCGCTAACCCACACCTGCCCTTTGGGGTCAGGAAGGCCTTTGCCAACGCTGCCGAACCCGAGGGATGGTCTCGACCATGGACGTTGATGTGGAGGGAATGCGTGGCGCGAGCCATCATGGACGCGCTCGGTTTTACTGGCCAGACTGAGGTGGACAAGCACAACGCGATCATGCTTGAGGCCCAAAGATGGTTCAAGTACGAGCACGAGAGTATGCGTGAAGTTTTCGATTTGGCAGACATATCCCTAGAAATTTGCCGGGAGTCTGTCATGGAGAATTTCCCGTTGACAAAGAAGGTGGCCAAGGCTACAGGTGGGATCAATAAGAGGACGACGAGATGACAAAACCCCTCAAGATCACCGACCCGATTGGCTTGGATGCCGCCAAGGACTTTGCGCAGACACGCAAGCAGATGCAGAAAGACTTTGCGCTGCTGCAACTGAAGCAGTCCAAGGAAGTTCAGGACTTCATGGGCGAGTACCGCAAGCGCTTCCGTGAGTTATTCCGCATTGCCACGGGTGGACTGCTGGATGACCCGGACGAAGCGTTCAGCAAGGAGACTCACGTGCTGGACATCAGCTACGTGGACTTCGACATCGCTTTCGTGGTCCAGAAGCCACAGGAAAATCAGATGCCGGAACAAGACGAGGAAACTTCGGGGGAGTCCCTTCCCGCCCGCATCGTCGTCAACTGAGGTATCCATGTCAGAAACCAAGCACAACTTCCGTAGCTCTGGCTATGAGCGCCGAAGCAACGAGCAATACTTCACGCAGCAATGGTGTACGCGCGCCCTCATGACGGTTGCGCCGTTGACCCGCTTGCGCGCTCGCCCGGTGTGGGAGCCTGCTGCCGGTCGCGGCGACATCACCGAGGTTCTGCAAGACCATGAGATTGATGTCGCAAATTCGGACATCGACGTGTCCAACTTCGACACAGACCTCGGTAGCATCACGCAAGGCAATTTCCTTGACACGCCGCCGTCCATGGACATCATGGAGGAATACAGCGGCATCATCACCAATCCGCCCTACGGTGGCAAGAAGGTCATCTACGAGGGCAAGAAGCGCACACCGGCTGAGGCCTTTGTGCGTCACGCGCTGGCCCTCGGCGTGGATTATGTGGCCATGATTCTGAGAACGGACTGGAACCACTCAAGCAAGCGCGTTGAAATGTTCAATGGCCCGCCCTTTGCATATGAAGTCGTTCTGACATCACGCCCACGTTGGGACTGGTGGTACGAGAAGGACCCGTGGGAAGAGACGAAGTCTCCCATGCACAACTATTCATGGTTCGTATGGGATCGCCTCTGGACCGGCCCGAGCACTCAGTTTTGGGTTGGCCCCAAGGATGTCGGCGTGAACATCGAGGATGAAGACGAAGAAGGAGAAGAGATATGAGCCCGGACAAGGCCAAGGTCTTTGGCGCGGAACTGACCGCGCTCGTGAACAAGCACAGTCTGGATTCGGAAGCGAACATTCCAGACTATATCATCGCACAGTATTTGATGTGGTCTCTGGCCACGTTGAATCGTACCATCTTCCTTCGTGATGGATGGTTCGGACGTTTCAATGAAGTCCCCAAACCCGAAGGAGAAGCCGAAAATGGCTGAAGGAACGAAGACAACCTTTGCGCATGGCCAACTGAAGTCAGTGGTCGAGCGCATCGAACGACTCGAAGAAGAAAAGAAGACCATCGCGGGCGACATCAAGGAGGTCTATGCTGAGGCGAAAGCCAACGGCTTCGACACCAAGATTCTCCGCAAGATCATCGCGGCCCGCAAGAAGGACCCGAGCGAGCGTGAAGAAGAGCAGTCGATGCTCGATGTCTACATGGCCGCGCTCGGCATGATTCCCCAAGAAACCGAAGAAGGAGAAATCTGACCATGGACAAGATCGCGCAGGAATTTGAAGAAGCACTCGATGACCTCGTGGCCGAGTTCCAGAACAAGGGACTCGACCTGATGGCCATCTCTTCGGCGCTCGAACTCAAGAACTACGCCGTCAGCGAAGCGATGAACGACGAAGAATGACCAAGTACAGGGTCTTCATGCACTCCCCGGCGTACCTCGTGTTTCGCAGATTCGAGATTGACGCGGATGATCCCGAGTCAGCTATAGAATCCGCCAAGTTCGAGGTTTCCGAGAAGAATCGTGAAGACCCTGATGCTACCTTTTGGGCGAATGAGATAAAGGAGACCAAGTGATGGTCATTCTGGTTCTGCTGATTATGTTGCTTGTGCCGCCCGAGATGATGTCATGGGGCGCGTGGTGGATACTGTTCATCGCCGCAATCATTGACGCCTAACTTTTCGGGATTGAAACTCTCGGAAAAATTCCGAGGCAAAATTCGTTCGAAGGGATTCTGAGACCATGACCACAATTTCAGCCAAGGTTATAGCGCACAGCAAGTGCGCAGTGTCCGGCAAGGAAATCTTCACGCTTCAGCTTCGCTACCCGCGATGGATACATGCTGAGGTGATGACTCACAGGCAGTTCAGCCGCAACGCATCGAGCAGCCGCGCGATCCCGGTCAAGCGCCTGCTGGCCGACATGCTGAGGGACCCGGCTTACCCGATCTACTGGGGCTCGAATCAGAAGGGCATGCAGGCAGGTGCGCCGCTCACTGGATGGCGTCTGAATACCGTGCGCGGTGCTTGGTGGCTCGGCAAGTGGGCTGCCGCTGGCGCGGCTTGGTTGGCCGACAAAGCGGGTGCTCACAAGCAAGTCGTAAATCGACTCATCGAACCCTTCTGCCACATCAACGTAGCGGTGACATCGACCGAGTGGAGCAACTGGGATGCCTTGCGTATCCACCCGGACGCCGAGCCCCATATCTTTCATCTTGCGGGTGAGATGTTCCACGCTAGGATGGCATCCACACCGATCATCCTGCAACCGGGCGAATGGCATACTCCCTATGTCGAGATAACCGACGAGAACGAAGAGCCTGCCGCTGCCTCTGGTGGTGCCGCGATCTTGGCCGTCAAGTTGTCTGTTGCAAGGTGTGCGAGAAACAGCTATCTCACTCACGATGGCAAGGAGCCGAGCATGGAAGCCGACCTGATCCTGCACGACAAGCTGATCGACAGCAAGCCCTTGCATGCTTCACCGGCAGAGCATCAAGCCACGCCGGACCCCTACGGTGAGCACCGTTCGCAGTGGGGGAACTTCGATCATTGGCGACAATATAGGAAGACTTTGCCGGGAGAGTGCCAATGAACGACGACTTCAAGAACATCGGTCTTCTGAAGAAGGCCACCGGCCCGGACAACATGACCCGCATGTGGGCCGACGCGAAGAAGAAGGACAAGAACCTGAAGGAGCAGCTTGTCAACGTGCGTGTGCGCCGTGGATCAGGACTGCTCGGGCAGAAGGTCATCGTCCTCATGGTGCAGGTCTTCAGCAAGAACATGTCTGGCCGCATTAAGCAGGCCGAGAAAGAGATGACCACCAGCAACACCATGCCCGAGCTTCGCAAGGCTGCTGAACTCATGGCCGGTGCTCTGGCGGAACTGTGCTGCAACGACTACGCTGACACCTATGATCCGAGCGATTATGCGAAGCTCGGCGGTGAGGCTTTCGATCAGATCGTCCGTGCCCTGCAAGATGGGGAATTGACAGTGGGCATCGTTACCGAGTAAAAGCACCGCTCACGGACGAACGACGACAACCCCTTCCAAAGGCGGGACTTGTGGAAAAAACCAAGCTCGAATGGGCTGAATATCTGGCTGGACGTGGACTCCGAATCGTTCCCCTTCATCACACGAAGGCCGATGGTTCCTGCACGTGTGGCCGTCCGACCAAGCCCGCCGATCCGAGCGACCGCGTAAAGGGTGTGGACTATTGCGGATCACCGGGCAAGCATCCGAACGTCAACGCATGGGAAGAGGTGGCCACGACTGACACCGACCTCATCAAGCAATGGTTCCGTTCGGACCCCGAGATGAACTATGGCTGCGTGGCCGGACAGAACGGATTCATTCTCGACATCGACGTGAAGGACGCAGACGGATATGACACGGCTGCCCGCCTGCTCGGTATCAGTCGCGGTGAACTGGATCGGGTCACGTTCTCCGTGAAGACGCCAAGCGGTGGCGAGCACCTGTACTTCACGGCTGACAAGGTGTACTCCAACACGGTCAAGACTGCACTGGGTGAAGGGCTCGACAACCGTTCGGGCAATGGCTTCGTTGTAGGCCCCGGTTCCATCCTGAACATTCCTGAAGAGTTCGAGCCGGACAACTTCGTGCCGGTATCCTACAAGGTCGTCAGTGACAAGCCGTTCGAACCCCTGCCGGACACGATCAAGACCCGCATGCGAGAGGCCATGGTGCGCGCTGAGAATGCGCAGGAGTCTCTTGAGCCGGACACCATCGACTCAGAAGACAACCTCTATCTGGCCCGCGAATACCTGAAGGCCCGTGCGCCCGCCGTCGAGGGGCAGGGTGGTGATGAGCACACGAAGAGCACGTCTCAGGGCGTCCGTGACTTCAACATCTCGGAAGAGGTCTGCTATGACCTCATGCTTGAACTGTTCAATGACAAGTGCGAGCCGCCGTGGGACCCGGATGAACTGAAGAAGAAGGTCGAGAACGGCTACAAGTATGCCGACCGCCCGATGGGCACACGCCGTGCGATGAACCGCAAGGTGCTCGATGACTTCATGGGGCATGGCTCTTGGGATGATCTGCCGGAATCAATGAGGCCGGGTTACGAGGGTGTTCCCTCTGCCGATGCTGGCAAGGAAACGAAGAAGAAGGATGACTATGTTTTCTTCGACGGCTCAATGGTCCTCAGCATTGATGTCCACTATGACTTCATCATCAGCGATTGGCTGCCGTCCAAGAACTATACCATCGTGCTCGGCTCACGTGGATCGGGCAAGACCACGGTCATCATCGACGCGGTGTGCCACATCGTGAGCGATGCTCCATGGCATGAGACTGAGGTGGACGCTGGATGGCATGTCATCTACATCGCTGGCGAAGACTTCGAAGGTGTGAAGGATCGCTACGAGGCGTGGTGTGAGCAGCACAAGAGTCTCTGCAACTTCAATGAGGACACGGAAAGGTACGAAATCAAGGACCCGAACCGTATCCAATTCATCGACATGGCAGTGGACTTGATGGATGAAGACGCGGTCAATCACTTCAGCAATGCAGTGGTGAAACTTGCGAAGAGCAAGCTGAACAAGGATGGCCAGCGCGCCAAGGTGGCCTTCGTGATCGACACGTGGCAGCGCATGACTTCAGGAGCCGTGGGTGGGCAGTCTTCAGACGAGTCCATGCAGAGGGCTTTGAATAACATCGAGAGACTGGCCGAGAATTTCCACGGCCCCTGCATCATCGCCGCGCACCCGCCAAAGGGTAACGCGAACACCATGGCTGGCTCTGGCATCATCGAGAACCGCTCGGATGCTGTGTGGAACGTCGAGCACATCGGTGGTGGTGTGCGCGAGACCAAGGTGACACGTGTGAAGGGTGCGCCCGAGGGCAACCACAAGACCCTTCAGTTCGACAACGTGAACATCAAGGGCTTCGATAGATTCAACCGTCAGCGCCGCTCCGTGGCAGCTTCCTTCCGTGGTGGTTCGGTGGTCAACGATAGAAGCAAGGTGGTCACCACGGCTGAAGAGATTCAGCGCTCGCAGGATTTGCTTGAGCTTATGCGTGACATGATTTCTCGCAGGCAGGCCTACTGCCCGATGCTGACCGGCAACATCTCGCAGGTAAAGCTCACTGACATCGTTCGTGACCTATATGACTCCGAAAGCGAACTGACCAAGAAGGGTCGTCTTGGAGACAAGGCCATCGCGGATCAGTGGCGCGCTCAATTGGAGAAGCTAGGATTCACACCGAACGAACTGAAGCGCACCCGACAGAAGCAGACCTATAGCGAGCACCCATTCTACAAGGCCATGGATGTCTTGCAGTATCGCTACAAAGGTCAGGCTGAGATTGGCAAGACAGGCATGGGTATTGTGTGGACCCGACAGACCAAGTCGCACACCCTCTCCTATGGTCCGGTTACTCCTGTCCTTACAGGTCTTGACAAGGTGGAAGACCTTGAGCCTAATGAGCAGGTTGACCCGGAGACTGGGGAGATTACGACGCAAGAAAACGGTGATGAAGATTTTGGAGCGGGAGACATCTGATGAAGATTGTGAAATCGTGGCATACCTACTTCCTTGATCTGGCAAAGATGGTGGCCACCCGTTCCAAGGACCCGAACACCAATGTCGGTGCGGTGATCGTGAACAACGACAAGTCCGTGGTCGAGACAGGCTACAATGGGTTTGCACCGGGCGTGGCCGAGACCGATGAAAGGTGGGAGCGTCCGACCAAGTACGACTACGTGATCCATGCCGAGCAGAATGCCATCGGTCGCGCCGCTCGTTTCGGCAAGACAGTTGCGGGCTCGACCATATATGTCACGCACTATCCATGTCGTGAATGTGCGAAGATGATTATTGCGTCCGGCATTCGAGCCGTGTATGCAGAGGGCTTCGCAAACATGACGAAGAAAGAGGACATCGCATTTGTCGAAGGCCTCTTCAAGGAAGCCGGTGTGGAGAGCTACATCATCCCATGACCCTATCATTTGTCCCCGCAGGGGAGCGAACCATTGATGGCAAGACCATCAAGTTCGACTCCTATTTCGAACTCGCAACCAAGGATCAGGAGAAGGCCGAAAAGGCTGGACTGACCCTGCTTGTCGAGCCTGTCACACGTGCCCCTAAGCTGACCGCTGACGGGCGCAAGCGATACTATACGGCCAACTATGAGAAGGTTCATGCCTTCAATCCGTATGCCGTGTTGTCCTTCTATGACGAGGCTACACCAGCGGCAAAGGCGCAACTGGATGGGCTCAAGAGAGACTACGACAGGTCGTGGGCTATCGAGGTCCCCAAGGTCTACCAGTCCAAGGACCCGAAGAGGCCGTACCGTCCTTTCCAGAATGCAGGCATCGGTTTCGGAGTCGAGCATGGCAACGTGCTCATCGGTGACGAGCCGGGACTCGGGAAGACGGCTCAAGCCATCGGCATTGCCAATGAGACCAAGGCCAAAAGACTCCTCATCGTGTGTCCGGCCAGCATTCGACTCAACTGGTTTCGAGAACTCAAGAACTGGTGGTTGCCGCCAAGTGGGGACATCTTCCCTCACATCTACCTGAACTCCCGACAGGGATCACCGCAGAGCAGCGCGGATACCAACGCGGTCATCGTGTCCTACGAACTGACGCGCAACGAGGGCATCCACAACGCACTCATGGAGATGGAGTGGGATCAGATGGTGCTCGATGAGGCGCACTATCTCAAGAGCATGGATGCCGAGCGCACACGTAGCATCTTCGGTGGTGGTGACTTCAAGAAGAAGTATCTGGCACAGAATGCAGCGAGCATCGTGGCGCTGACCGGCACTCCGCTTCCGAACCGTCCGCGCGAGTGCTTCACACTGGCCAAGGCCCTGTGTCCTGAGTCCATCGACTGGATGAACTATGATGACTTCGTCTTCCGCTTCAATCCATCGCAGCGCATGCAGACGAAGGACGACAAGATTTTCAACGTCGAGAAGCGTGGCCGTCTGCCTGAACTGAACGCGCGTCTGCGTACTAACTTCATGGTGCGCCGTCTGAAGAAGGACGTGCTCAAGGACCTGCCTGACAAGGTCTATGAACTGACCTACCTTGAGCCCACGGGCGCGATCCAAGATGTGCTGAAACGTGAGAGCCTGCTGAAGTACACCGTCATGGACCTGAAGAATCCATTCGGTGACATGTTCGGTATGATTTCCACGATCCGCAAGGAGATGGGCATTGCCAAGGTGCCGCGCGTGGTTGAGCACATGAAGTACCTGCTCGACGTGTTGGAGATTCCGAAGGTTGTGCTGTTCGCTCATCACGTCGAGGTGATGAACATGCTGACGCAAGCGCTCGAAAGGTTCGGCGTGGTGGCCGTGCGTGGTGGCATGTCTTCGAAGGCCAAGGACAGTTCCGTCCAGACATTCCAGACCGATCCGAAGAAGCGCATCTTCCTCGGCCAGATGGACTCTGCTGGCTTCGGCATCGACGGGCTTCAGAACGTGTGCAGCCATGTGGTCTTCGCTGAACCTGCATGGGTGCCGGGAACCAACGAACAGGCAGTGGATAGATGCCACCGCATCGGACAGCATGACAACGTCATCGCCCAGTTCTTGGTGGCCGAGGGTTCCCTTGATGAGAAGGTGCTGGCCACCGTGTTCGAGAAGAACGAAACCATTTACAACGTGCTGGACAAGGTGCAATAGTGGGCGACAAGACGAGCTACCGCAGACTCAATCTGAAGCAACGCGATCCGATGGCGCAAGACCTTGCGGACGACAAGTACCATCAGCGTGTTATACCCAAAAAGCGAAAAGGGGATAACAAGTTTCGTGAAGACGAATGGGAGGATGACACTTGACAGAAACCTAGAACTAGGCTACCCGTTTACCAACAATCCAACAAGGAGATGACAACATGGAAGTTTACGAAATCAGTGCTCGCTTCATGCGCCGCATTCAGGCCAAGGAATACGAGCCCGCCGAGGCCGAAGTCACGCTGAAGGCCAATCTGGCTGACGGTGAAGACTATATGGCCGCTGCCACGACCCTCATGACCTCGGCCAAGACCACCGTTATCGAGTCCGGCCTGAAGTCCGGCAAGACCACGGCTGAAGCCACGGTCGTCAGCGAGGCTGCCAAGAATGTCGGCGGTCGCCCGAAGAAGGAGACCCTGACTCCACCGGCTGCCAAGACTGAAGCCGCCAAGCCCGCCGATCCCAAGCCCGAGCCGACCCCGGCCCCGGTCGCCGCACCGGCTGCCGAGCCCGATGAGTTCGGTGAGTTCGAGACGGCTGCCGAGCCCGAGAAGCCGATGACCGGCAAGGAGCTTCAGGAGTGGATCACCGCTCACTTGCAGGCCAAGAAGATCGACACGGCCAGCGTCAAGGCGATCCTTGCGAAGTATGGTGCCGCTCGCACCATGGATACCAAGGACGAAGATCGCCCGAAGATCAAGGCCGACATCGAGGCCGCGCTGAAGAAGTGAGCAAGAACGACTGACCATGCCGAGCACTCGTGAATATAGGTCGCGTCCCGAAGTCGTACTGAAAGCCCGTGAATACGGTAGAAGGTACAAGGATAAACATCGGAACGCGATAAACACGAGGGCTCGGGCAAGGAAAGCATCGAAGAAGGAACAGGTAGGGTTGAGCCCCGCCTGTTCCAAAGCCACCCTGACTGATGCTGAAGAGCGTAATAACATCAGGACATATGCTCTGAAGAAGAAGTATGGGTTGACCATTGACCAATGGGAATCCTTATTTGAGGACCAAGGTAGATGTTGTGCTATATGCCATACACTTGAGCCCAGAGGTAGGTACGGATGGCAAACGGACCACTGCCATTCTTCAGGAAAAGTCCGAGGTATTCTATGTGCCCATTGCAATATGGTCCTCGGGCTTGTAAAAGAAAATGTCGGCACAATGCAGACCATGATTGAGTATATCAGGAGCCACAATGGGTGACATCTCGGTTGTAGCAATATCACATAGTCCCCTCGGCGCGTCCGGTTCCGGTAGGTGGATGCACTGCCCCGGTTCCATTCAGCTTGGCAAGAAGCTCGGCATCGGGTTCACCGAGTCGGGACTGGCCGCCAAGGAAGGCACCGCTGCGCATGAGGTGCTTGCCCGTTGCCTTGAGGGTGACTGGCCCGAGCCATGGGAGTTCATGGGAACACAGGTGACCGTCGAGGGAACCAAGTTCGATGTGGACCAAGGCATGGTCAATGCGTTGAGCATCTGCTACTCGCACATCATGGAGAACATCGCTGAGGCCAAGGCCTACGGTGAGGTGACGCTGTTCATCGAAACATCCATGAAGCATTCCAAGCATGACCTCATGTACGGGACAACTGATTGCGGCATCGTGGCGGTAAATCATGCCATGCGCAGTGTCCGCATATGGGTGAACGATCTGAAGTTTGGAGCCGGTATCACCGTTGAGCCAACCAGTTCGCAGATCAAATACTACGCCGAGCTTTTGGTGGACCGACTCATTCAGGATGGTCTCATCGACAGCCACGCCGATGTGGAAGAAATCATTCTGACCATCATGCAGCCGCGCATCCCTCATCATGAAGGGCTCATCCGCAGCATCAGCATGACAGGCATCGAGCTTGAGACTTGGTATCTGAATGAGCTTGTCCCTGCGATGGCAGAGACCGAGAACCCGGACGCTCGATTGGAGATGGGTGACCACTGCACCTTCTGCCCGGTGAAGAGTCATTGCCCTGCCATGGCTCAGGCGATCATCGACCTATCCAAGCTGACCAATCCTGAGAAGATGAGCGGCGAAGAAATCGGTGAGGCCATCAACAAGATCAAGGCCATCACGAAGATGGGTGAAAGGCTTGAGCAGATCGCCTTTGACCGCGCCATGAAGGGCGACCGCATCAAGGGCTTCAAGCTCGTCAAGAAGAAAGCCAATAGGCAGTGGCGAGACTATATCAAGGTCGATAAGCAGGACGTTCCCGTCGAGGAATACCTGAAAGCAAAGTTCGGTGAGGCCGCATACACGAAGCCGGTCCTGCTGACGCCGCCGCAGATTGAAAAGCTGCCGGGTGGCAAGACGTTCGTCACGCAGTGCGCGTTCACCCCGCAAAATACCGGGTTGACACTTGCTCCGTTGTCGGATAATCGTGTGGAAGCAAAGTCACTGATGGACCTGATGGACGAACAAGAAGCCCAAAGGGACGATCTGTGATAGAGCAGCAAGCAGTAGTAAGCAGTAGCAAACAGTAGCAAACAGGAGAAAACAATGAGCAATGAACTTCGCCTTAACCTCATGTCCCCGCTGGTTCGCATCAGTCAGGTTTATGTGGAAAAGGCCCGCCTCTACAAGGACCCGAAGACCGGCATCGAGGCCAAGGAACCCAAGTACAGCGTCAGCATGATCGTTGAACCGGGCGACATGACCAAGTTCAAGCGCGAGGTCGATGAAAAGCTCATCGACGTTGACTTGATTGCCGAGTGCAAGGCCATCGTCAAGCAGAAGTGGCCGGAGCTGGACCTGAAGGAGATGTTCCCGAAGAAGCCTGACGGCACGAACGACTGGCCGCTGAAGAAGGGTGACGACATCATCGCCCTCTCTGCCAAGAAGGGGAAGAAGAGCAATCTCGATTTCCTTGCTGGCAAGTACCAGATCGGAACCACGGCCAGCGTGAAAGTCCCGCCGCGCCTCTCCTACTTCGACCCCAAGGTCGGCAAGTGGGCGACTCTCGACCGCGACAATCCCGAGGATCTGAAGATCATCAAGAAGCTGTTTCTGCCGGGGAACTATGCGATGCTGGAACTCAGCATCGTCCCGAATGAAGTCAACGGCAAGTGCTATCTCACCTTCTACGTGAACCATGTTCGCTTCAAGAAGGTCGGTGATCGCATCGGCGGCGGCAACTCGATGATGGATCGCTTCGACGGCATCGACGGTGGCGAGGGTGACGTGGACCCGACCGCTGGTGACGACGACTTCGGCGCAGACGACATCTAAGGAACCCCGCTCCCCCCGAGGGTCGTGCTGTAAAAATATCGGGGAATGAACGACGCACCGGGGCGGGACTCATAATCTCGCCCTGTCCTTTTCAACGAGGTCACATTGCACATCCTTCAGCGCCCACGTATGATCTGCGATTTCGAAACGTACTCCGAAGTGGACGTGCGTGATTGCGGTGCATGGCGCTATGCTGAGGACCCCTCCACTGAAGTCCTCTGCCTGTCATACGGTCGTCCCGGTGAGCGCAAGAAGCTCTGGACTCCTGACAAACCATTCCCGCAAGAAATCATCGACCACATCAACGCCGGTCATCCTATCGAAGCGCACAACTGTCAGTTCGAGCGCGCGATCTGGTTCTGGCAACTGAGTGCCAAGCTCGGTATCCCGAACCCGCAGTGCTGGATCGACACGCTCGCATCGTGTGCCTACCGTGGCCTGCCGCTCGGCCTTGATGAAGTGGGCGCGGTATTGGACCTGCCTATCAAGAAGGACAAGGAAGGCAAGACCCTTATCCAGAAGCTCTGCAAGCCGAGGAAGCCCACGAAGAAAGACCCGAGCACACGCAACCGCGATGCCGCTCTGTTGCAGAAGCTATATGACTACTGTGTGCAAGACGGTGAGGCTGAAGACAAACTCGGTGAGACCATTGGAGACCTGTCTGCCGATGAGTTCTCGACGTGGGTGATGGATCAGCGAATCAATCGCCGTGGCGTGTACGTGGATATGGAAGCGGTGCTCGCTGCGCTCCACATCGTCACCACCATCACGGACAATTTGGAAAAGGAACTCGTCACTCTAACGGATGGGGCTGTCACTGGTGGCAGTGAGGTTGCCAAGATCGGCGCATGGTGCGCGACACAAGGAGTCAAACTTCCGAACCTGCAAGCGGGCACCGTCGAAGACTTCATCAAGGGCCTATATGTTCCGCTGCCCGACAACGTGAAACGAGTCCTTGAGATTCGTCAACAGCTATCCCGTGCCAGCGCCAAGAAGCTCATCAAGTTCCGCGATTGCTGCTGCAAGAATGGCCGCATCCACGGCCTGCTTCAGTACCACGGTGCGGGCACAGGTCGATGGGCTGGCCGTCTCGTGCAGCCGCAGAACTTCCCGCGTGGATCAGTCAAGGACATCGACCTTCTGATCGCCACCATCAAGACCCGTGACGCCGATATACTGGCCTTCCACTACGGCGACCCCATGGAAGCCATTGCGAGCAGCCTACGCGGCATGTTCACTGCCACGCCGGGTAAGACCTTCTATGTGGCCGACTTCGCCGCTATCGAGGCCCGTGTGGTCATGTGGCTGGCAGGCCAGATGGACGCGCTGGAAGCCTTTGCCAAGTTCGACAAGGGTGAAGGCCCGGACATCTATTGCGTGACGGCCAGCAAGATTTACAAGCGCCCTATCGACAAGAAGAAAGACCCGGACGAACGTCAGCTTGGCAAGATCACCGTGCTCGGTTGCGGATACCAGATGTCCGGCCCGAAACTTCAGATGCAGGCGCTCGACTCCTATGGTGTGGAAATCACATTGGAGATGGCGAACCTCATGGTCAGCACATTCCGCACAGACTATGGTGAGGTGCCGAAGCTATGGAAGGCCCTTGAAGAGGGAGCCGCCAAGGCCATTCGCTTCAAGCGCGCCGAAGAGGTCGTCAGTCAGAACGGTGTTCGAATCATCTTCCGCTATGAGAAGGACGCGGCTGGCTCGTGGCTGTCCATGGAGCTTCCGAACGGTCGCAAGCTATGGTACTTTGAGCCGGGACTGGAAGAGCGAGAGGTCCAGTATACGGACAAGGAAACGGGTGAACTGAAGTCCTTCTGGAAGGACAGCATCTACTACCAAGGCCGCAACAACAAGAAGGGTGGTGCTTGGGGCCGTGTTTACACATACGGTGGAATGTTGACAGAGAACGCGGTCCAAGCTATAGCTCGTGACTTGATGGTCGCGGCCATGCGCCGTGTCGAGAAGGCAGGATTTGAAATCGTGATGTCCGTCCATGACGAAGTGGTTGCTGAAGCAGAGCCCGGTCTGGATGTGAAGGCATTCGAGAAACTGGTGGCCGGACCAAACCCGGCGTGGGCACGTGGATGTCCGGTGGCCGCTGAAGCGTGGTCAGGGAGACGCTATAAAAAATGAGAGTCATTGGAATCGACCCCGGCATCTCTGGCGCAATCGCTGCCTACGATGGAACCAGTCTTCACGTCGAGGATGTGCCTACTATTGCCATCAAGAAGACCAAGGGCAAGGGCGAGAAGAACATCATCAACATGCAAGGGCTGGCCGACCTGTTCAACTTCATGTTCGCGGGCGCGGACCACGCATACATCGAGCGAGTCGGTGCGATGCCGGGGCAGGGCGTCACATCAATGTTCAACTTCGGCAAAGCCGCTGGCACCCTTGAGATGGGGCTGGCCATGATGCAGACGCCGTATACTGTCATCTCGCCGGTCGAGTGGAAGGCAAAGATGGGGCTCAACAATGACGGCGAGAAGTCCCGCAGTCGAGCCCTGCAACTGTTCCCAAGGTTCGCCTCATACTTCCAGCGCAAGATGGATCACAACCGAGCCGAGGCCGCGCTGCTCGCATGGTACGGCTATCAATTCATCACTACAGGAAAGGTCCCACGCCCATGACACTGACGCCCAAGAAACTCGTGAAGAGCTATGCGAAGCATGGCAGTCTAAAGAAGGTCTGGAAGGCCCATCCGGGCACGTCATGGAAGACCGTGCTGAATGTATATGCCGTGGCCGTGGCTGAGGGTTTGATGCAGCCGTTGCGTCCGGGCGCGAAGACCAAGAATCAACTGGCAAACCCGAGCGAAGTTCTCGATGTGCCGACCGGCAAGGTGCGCGCACTCGAAACCGTCGAGGCCAAGATGCCGAAGCGCGGCGTGAAGCGCTACCTGTTCACCTCAGCACAGAACAACACGCATGCGTTCGCGCCTTTCTGGCGCAATCTGCTGGTGCTCCGTGAGCACTACAAGGCCGAACTTCATGTCAGCCGCTTCGTCTATCTGACAACCAGTGTCGCATCTGTGCTTGACAAGCACGTGGCATTCGACGGGCTCAAGACGGTGGAGAAGGAAGACATCTGGTGGGCACCCGAGTTCAAGCCGTATCTGTCCGACTACCGCATGGAGGTGGCACCGGGACTCGTGTGGTGCGGCGAGATGAACATCCTGCCCACGGCTGAAAACCCGCTTGGTGGGCTGGAAGTCTACACCGGGCGCAAGTCCGCGATCTTCCCGCATGCCAAGGTAGCCATGCAATCCATCGCATCGAGCAAGCATGCGCCTACCAAGTTCAACTACACCACCGGCACTGCCACGTTGCGCAACTACATCCAGCGCAAGGCCGGTCTCAAGGCTGAGTTCCATCACGTCTACGGCGCGCTGCTGGTGGAGGTCGATGCCGAGGGCGATTGGTTCTGCCGTCAGATCATCGCGGACTCCGAGGGCGTCATCAACGACCTTGATGTGAACGTGGATGCCAACGGTGTGCTGACCACCGGCAACAATGTCGAGTCCATCACGTGGGCTGACATCCACTCGGACGATCTGGTGCCATGGGTGCGCGAGCTTGCATGGGGACCGGGCGGCATGCTCGATATTCTGCAACCGAACTCGCAATTCTTCCATGACGTGCTCGGCTTCCGCGCCAAGAGCCATCACGAACTGAAGCATCCGCACCGCTTGTTCCGCCGATACCTTCTCGGCCAGACGAACGTGAAGAAGGAGTGCGAGGATGTCTGCACCTTCCTGACCGTGGCCTTCCGTGATTGGTGTGACAACGTCATCGTGGACTCGAACCATCATGACCACCTTGGCCGCTGGCTTGAAGAGCAGGACGGTCGTCTCGATCCGAAGAATGCCGAGTTCTGGACGGACATGCAGGCCCGCGTGTGGGCCGACTTGCGCGCCGGGGCTCAGACACCCAACTACTTCCGACTCATGGTGCAGGCCGTGCAGCCGGGGCTTCAGGGTGTGCTCACGATCCTTGACCGCGATACGAGCTATATCATCTGCCCGGATCGCAATGGTGGCATCGAGTGTGGCATGCACGGCCATGCAGGACCGAATGGTGGGCGCGGCAACCCTCGTGCTTTCGCCAAGCTCGGGCGCAAGGCCAACCTCGGCCACTATCATGCGGCTGGCATCCTTGACGGCATCTACTTCGGCGGCACGTGCTCTTCGCTCGACCCCGATTGGACCACAGGCCCCGGCGCGTGGTCTCACTCCCATATCGTGACGTACCCGAACGGGAAACGCACCATCGTGACTATGTGGAACAACAAGTGGAAGGCGGGTAAATAGCTATGCGATATATGGGTTCGAAAAGTAGACACGCGGAGTCTTTAATAAGCATCATGCAACCGAGTAGGTATCCAGCATATGTAGAGCCCTTTGTAGGTGGGGCCAATTTGATAGATAAAGTAGAATGCCCCACACGAATCGGATGCGATGTAGACGCTGATTTAATTTGTTTATGGAAAGAAGTGTCCAAAGGATGGATGCCTCCCCTTTCTATTACAGAAGAGGAGTACAGGGTTCTTAAACTCGCTAAAGAACCTAGCCCTTTGCGGGGATATGCCGCCTTCGCACTATCCTTTGGGGGTAAGAAATTCGGAGGATGGAGCCGAGATAAACAACAAAGCGACTACTCAAAAAGGGGATATACATCTGCTACTAAACAATTCCCGAAATTACTGGGCGTTCAATTTTTTAATTGTTCATATGAATTTTCTCCTTTACCAGAGGGGGCTTTAGTGTACTGTGATCCCCCATATATTGGCACTACCAAATACTCGTCAAAGTTCGATCACGAAGCTTTTTGGGGGTGGGTACGTAAAACGTCACAAAGGCATCACGTATATGTTTCGGAGTACTTAGCGCCAAATGATTTTACGTGCGTTTGGGAAAAACAGACTAAGTCCGGTATCAGATGTAAAAATACATCAGAAAAAAACGGAGAAACTCTTCACGTTCATATAGGAGAAGACGATGACAACAAAGAGACTCTATCTGGCTGGCCCTATTGCGGGGCTGACCTATGAAGAAGCTGCGCTCGATTGGCGTGAGCTTGTGATCCAGCATCTCCATGGTAGCCACCACTGGGTGGACATCCACTGCCACTCGCCCATGCGTGGCAAGGTGTTCCTGAAGGGCTCTGGCCAGATCATCGGCAAGCAGGGCTACGAGAGCCACCCGATGTCATCCATGCAGGGTATCATAGGTCGTGACCGCAATGACGTGATGATGGCTGACGCCGTCTTCATGAACGTGCAGGGTGCCAAGAGCGTCAGCATCGGAACCACAGTGGAGCTTGGGTGGGCCGATGCATTCCGCAAGCCGGTGATCCTTGTGTTGGACAAGGGCGGCTTCCATGACCATGCCTTCTATAAGGGCATAGCAACCTACGTTTGCGACTCAGTCCAACAAGGCATCGAGTGCGCCAAGGCGTTGCTCGTTCCGAACCCAGTCTAGGAGGACCCCATGAACGGAGAAGATGCTGACACTCTGCGTGGCCGTCGCATGGACAAATGCGATGAGCACGACTTCAACGTGCCTCAGAACCAGAGGGAGACCGTGAAGGACCGTTACAAGGGCATGGTGCGCGACCGCATCGTGGAGGCCAGCATGTGGCTGGTCAACCGTGCGCCTGCAATCGAGGGCGAGGGCGGACATGAGCACACGATGTTGACTGCTCAAACCCTGCTCAGCTACGACCTTGACGTGGGCATCGTCATGTCCCTGATGAGCGAGTGGAACAAGAAGTGCTTGCCTCAGTGGGACGAAGACGAACTGCTGGAGCTTATCAGGAAAGTGGACAAGTACAAGACCGGCAAGAGGCATACCTTCACCGGCCTCTCTGACTTGGCCAGCAAAATCCAACGGCAGAACATCATCGACTCGGAGAAGATGGCTGCGTCGGTGCAGGGTGCTAACGCATTGGTGGGTGCTGCCAGCACCCCCTTGCCGGAGAAGAAGGACGATACCATCCTCGCCTACCTAGCGGGTGTGTTGGATGGGGAAGGTTGTGTAGGCACCTATAACAACAAAACCAATGGACATTTTCAACTGAGGATAACGGTTGAGATGGTTGAATCGGAGTGCCTTGATTTATTTGAATCTGAGTTTGGTGGCAAAAGGTACTACAAGGAGGCTAAATCACCTAGGAAAGCACGTAGTCTCTGGATGGTGTTCGGGTCGGAAGCTGAGTCATGTTTGAAACAATTGAGGCCTTTCTTGAGAATAAAATCAAGACAAGCAGATTTTGCATTTATGGCGGATTGGTCTTCATTCAAAAACAAACCATTGACGGATAAAGAAAAGCACATTCGTCAATACGTTAACTCTAAAATAAAAGAGCTAAACAAAAGAGGGCACTATGAATCAGAATAACACTAAACCGACCAATCCAAAGGATTCCATTGGAATCCGTAAGCCTCGTTGTTACCATGCTATGTCTGCTCATGTGCGTCGTCTCGTGAGCATCGGCATGATGGAGGGTGCCATGAAGTACGGGGCTTTCAACTATCGCCCGGCTGCCGTGCGTGGCTCGGTCTACTACGATGCCACCAACGAGCACATGGACTGCTGGTGGGAGGGCGAGGACACGGACCCGGACAGCGGGCTCCCTCACGTCATCAAGGCCATCTGCTCCCTCTACGTGCTGGCCGACGCTATCATCACCGGCAACCTCGTGGATGATCGCCCGCCGCGCACCGTGAGCCCGCGCGACATGGTCAACAAGTACCAGCCGCTCATCGACAAGCTGTTCGAACGCTACCCGAATCCCGAGGAAGCGTTCACTCATCTGAACTCAGCCGTCGATTCTCTTGTCAAGCCCGCAGAATAAAAATAATACGGCTTGACCACGCTTCACGAGCGGATTAACCATGTCCGCTCGTTCGCACCACATCAACATCAACATCAACATGGAGAATACCATGACTGGACCCTCGCTGCCTTTCTGTGACCATCTGCACTATGTGAAGTACCGCTCTGAAGGTGAGTCATATGACGGGTATGCCAAGCGCATCTCCGTGGCGCTGTCCGACGACTACCAGCATGAACAGGTTCTCTACGACATCACCCGCAACATGCGCTTCATGCCTGCTGGCCGCATTCAGGCGTGGGCTGGATCGCCCAAAGTCGTCACGCCGTACAACTGTCTCGGGCGTGATACCCTAATCCTGACCCGTGAGTTCGGCATGTTCCCAATTGGAGAGCTTGAAGACCAATTCGTGACGGTCATGGACGGTGCTGGCTCTTGGGTGAAAACTAAAGTAGAGTCTTTCGGTGAGCAGAACCTGTTCAACATTAGGTTCACCAACGGTCGCAAGTCCAAGAGCATCATGGCCACCATGGAGCATGGTTGGATTTCGGATGGAAAGAGGACCACTACTGGCTCCGTTAAGTCGGTAGACTTTATGACTGCGCTGAAAAATGAGAGTGCGGACTATCGTCTTGGAGTGGTTCACGGTATAGTTTACGGGGACGGCTCTGCCACAAGTGATGGTGGGTTTAATCTTCGTGTATGTTCTGACCATGAAGACATCTGTCCTTGGTTTGAAGGGTACCCCACAAGCAACCCACCCTCGGCTAATGGCGATCCCTACTTTTATTTCTATGGCAAGAATGCTCATTGTGACATGAAGGCTTTGCCGTCTATTGGGTCATCTGACCAGTACCTTCTTGGGTTCATTCGTGGGTGGCTTGCGGCTGACGGATGTGTGAGCATTCAACCCGAAGTGACCATTTGCGGAGACGCCCAAGAGAAATCATGGCTTGAACAGTTTGGACCTATTGCTGGTTTTTATATTACGGGTAGCTCGACTCTAGCGGTGGAAACGAATTACGGTGTTCGCAACAAGCGTTCGTTGAACATCCGTTTCGATCTTCGCTCTATCTCGTCGGCAGACATTCTCATTAAGAGGAAGGCAGATAGGCTGAAGGCTATTACGGATACATCTTGGCGCGTGGCTGAGCTATCTTCTGAGAAAGCCATGCTTGACAAGGTGTTCTGCGTTCAAGTCCCCACTACCAACAGCTTTGTAATTGAAGGCGGTCTATTGAGTGGCAACTGCTTCGTCTCTCCCACGATCCATGACTCGTTTGTCGATGGCCCCAAGCTGGCCGGTGAGGACATGCGCTCGGTCTCCATCATGGATGCTGCAAGGCTGGCCGCACAGACCATGCGACAGGGCGGTGGAATCGGTTACGACTTCTCGACTCTGCGTCCGGCTGGTGACATGATTTGGGGCGTCCGCGCCAAGACCGATGGCCCGATTGCATTCATGCCGATCTTCGATGCCGTCTGTCAGGCCACGTCCTCTGCCGGTGATCGCCGTGGTGCCGAGATGGGCGTCATGCGCTGCGATCACCCGGACATCATGAAGTTCATCGTCATGAAGAAGAACAACAAGTTCCTGACCGGCTTCAATGTCTCGGTCGGTGTGACCGATGAACTCATGGAGGCTGTTGCTCGCAACGGGACGTTCGATTTGCGTTTCAACGGGCGTGTCTACGAGACGGTCGATGCCCGTGAGCTTTGGGCTCTCATCATGGACACCACGTGGCAGTGGGCCGAGCCGGGTGTGCTCTTCCTTGACACCATCAACCGTCAGAATAACCTCTGGTATTGCGAGACCATCGCGGCTACCAACCCGTGCGGTGAGCAACCCCTGCCGCCCTATGGTGCCTGCCTGCTCGGCAGCTTCGCTGTTCCGAAGTACCTGAAGCGCGATCTGGCTGGCTGGTATTTCGACTGGGATCAGTTCATCGCTGACATCCCACAGGTCGTCCGCATGATGGACAACGTCATCGACAAGGCGAACTACCCGCTGCCGCAACAGCGCGAAGAGGCTACAAGCAAGCGCCGCATGGGTTTGGGCGTCACGGGCCTTGCGAACGCGCTGGAAGCCATGGGAATGCCCTACGGCTCTATCCAGTTCGTCACCTTCGAAACCAAGCTCCTGAACGTCCTGCGTGACGAGGCGTACCGCGCCAGCATCGAGCTTGCCAAGGAGAAGGGCGCGTTCAAGCTGTTCGATGCCGACAAGTATCTCGCCAGCGGCCACAACAAGAACCTGCCGGACGACATCCGCGATGGCATCCGCATGTACGGCATCCGCAATTCGCACCTGACCTCCATCGCGCCGACCGGCACCATCAGCTTCACGGCTGACAACATGTCGGGCGGCATCGAGCCGGTGTTCGCGTGGGAGACCGAGCGCCCTGTAGACATGCCGGGTGGCAAGCAGATCGTCACGGTGCAGGACTACGCCGTCTCGCAGCTTGGCGTTTACGGGAAGACCACGGCCAGCGTCACCATCGAAGAGCACATGTCTGTGTTCCTGACCGCTGCGAACCGAGTCGACTCAGCCGTCAGCAAGACCGTCAATGTGGACAAGCATGTGAAGTTCGAAGACTTCATGGGCATCTACCAGACGGCCTACGAGGGCGGTGCCAAGGGCCTCACAACGTTCAACAAGGACGGCAAGCGCTTCGCCCTGCTCAAGGACAAGGATGGGGACGACAGAGCCACTGTAGCCGCTCCTGAGTGCCCTGCCGACATCCCCCTCATGCCTGCCATCATGGAGGGCTCGACCTGCACCTTCGATCCGGTGACCGGCAATCGCAACTGCGAGTGACGTTCGCGGTTCGCAAATAGCGAATATACGCGATCACGTATATCCCGGCGTTATACGTGATCGCGTATGGTAGATCACCTGTTGACAGATGATCTGCTATAGGCTATCAAACTCAAAGGACGCAGCACATCCTATGGAGCTAAGGTCTTCTATAGACTGACAATCTGGATAGAAGTTCTTCCGGTAAGACGGATCAAGAATGATTTAGAAGACCGAGGGCAGGACTGCTACCCCTCGGTCTTTGACTTTGACAGGTAGCTCAGTTGGTAGAGCGCTCGACCGATAATCGAGTGGTCGTAGGTTCAAACCCTGCCCTGTCAACCAATTTGGTAGGTAGCATAACGGTAATGCTCCTGACTGTTAATCAGGATGATGCAGGTTCGATGCCTGCCCTGCCAGCCACTCCGGGTTCGTCTAACGGTAGGACCCCTGTCTCTGAAACAGGTAGTCGCAGGTTCGAATCCTCGACCCGGAACCAATCACTTATCCGGCTGATCGTCCTTCCACATGGCGATCACGAAGTCCCACAACTGCTCACGGAAAGCATAGATGGCAAGGCCGATGATGATGGCAGCTACAAGCATGTCGTCCTCCTATTTCAATTCCATTTCACGAACGCTGAAGGTGTTGCTGTTGGCACACATGCGCGCCGGGATCGCATCGAGTCGTTCGATGGTCCAGCAAATCTGCACACGGTAGGTGCCCACTGGCGGCTGGCAGTCCGGCAGCGGCTCACGGTACATCAGCCAGCTAAGTGTCGGCCCATCCTTGGGCAGGTCCTTGTCCGGCGAGTAATTCACGGTTTTCGTGCTGGTGCATACCGCCTGCAAGGTGGACGCATCTTGAATCTCAGCCGTGAACGTGGCGCTGAAATCTTGGAGCACGACTCGGTCATAGAGAATCTTGGGGTTCTCGCCAACGGTGAAGTTGGGGATGCCGATCTGGTTGACCACGAAGTAGTCACTGGCCGGTGCAGTGTCGCGGATGTATTGCTTCACCTGTGTGGTGCCCCACATAAGCATCGCGCCGATCACGAGGATGTACGCGACATCCTTCCAGTGGAGGTTCGCACTCTTGGCAACGGCAGTCATCTTCTCGAACATGTTGTCCTCCATTACTTCAAGTTGACCAGCCACATGTGCAGGCCATCCTTCAGCGCGTCCCACAGGAAATATACGAGCCCGAGCAGCGCCGTGCCCGAGACGTACAGCATCGACTTCTTGATGTTCTGCTTGAGGGCAATCGAGCCCTGACGTTGGTCGTCAAGGAAGCTCAGATTGTCACGGAAATTGCGGACAGACTCCTTATCAGTCACGTCGATGTCGAGCTTTTCGAATAGCGCAGCGAGAGCGCGGTCAGCCGCACTCTCAGCAATGGCTTCCACCTCTGCTTTCGTAAAGACATTGTTCTCATCCGCGCCCATCATGCACCTCTCACTTATCTTTACGGCCAAAAGCCTTGCCGACGATGTCAGCGATTGTTCCCGCCGTGCTGAATGCTGTGACCGAACTGGCCACCATCTCTGCACCGCGCACGATGAAGAAGCTCAGGATAATCTCACCGGACCACGAGTAGATCGGCTCGGGCGGCGGCGGAATATCCAGTTGGATACTCGTCAACATAGTGTCCATCCAGACCATCCACCACCATGCGATGACCGGGTATGCAATAAGCGGGACGATCCAGCGGGTTGCCCACCAACCCATATTGATCTGGTGCATCTCCTTCTTGATCTGCGAAAGCTGGACGTTCGCACGGATCGACTCTTTGGCGACCTCACCCTTGACGATGGCCACCTGTGAACGGTAGTCCATCCACTTCGTGAAGAAGCGAAAGGGCCACGCAAGAAGGCTGAGTATCCACATGGTTACACCGTCCCTTCCGAGGCCATGCCTGCCTTGTACTTCTTCCAGAGGCCGTAGACGGTCAGGCCCACACCGGCCACCACGAAGGCGATCACGGCATAGGTGATGAGGTGCGAATACTGCGCAACGGACTGAAGTTGATCGGTCTGCTCCTTGATGATGTCCACGACCGCACCCGTGCCGGTGACTCCGGTGCCGGTCTTTACCGCCGTGTCACCGCCAGAGCGGTCAAGGGCGGCAATCGCGCGATCCACGGCCTCATCGGTCATCTTCCCGTACTTGCCGTCTGCAACGAGCCCGTTGGCCTTCTGGAAGGCCTTAACAGCGGCAATGGTCTGGCGTCCTGCAATGCCATCCACCGCTCCTGCATAGAAGCCGAGGCGCTTGAGGTCCTTCTGGTACTGTTTGACCGTGGCATTGCCGCCGTCCGGCACACCATTGTCGGTGACAGCACCGGCCAGCACCTTGACGTAGTTCTTGTAGGCTGCCGCGATCTTCTCGCCGTAGCGGTTCTTGCGGCTGGCCGGACCATTGTACTGATCGGCAAACGACTGCCACCCCTTGGTCTGAAGCTCATCCACGAGGCCGAACTTCTGGATGTACTTGGCCATGATGGCGATCTGGCCGTCCACGGTGTTCGCGGTGTTGACCATCTCATCGACCGAGCGATAGCCGAGCTTCTTCCAATGGGCACCCATGACCTGACCGAGGCCCCACGAGGTGGACTCGTAGGCGGCAGCGTGGTCGATCTTGGCAGCACGTTCCAGAAGCCCGTAGCGGGCGCTATAGGACGCCGGGTTCTTGACCCCGCCCACGTTCGGGTTCGCCAGTCCAGCCGCCACAGCGGCCTTCAGCTTGTCTCCCTTGAGCTTGCGATAGAAGTAGTGGCCCTCAAAGCGGATCGGCGGGCGGTTCTTGCCCGAGACCTTCCATTCGGAGACACCAGCAGACTCAACCTCGGCCACAGCCAGAAGAGCCGCAGCCTCCACACCGAGGTCATCGGCAATCGCCTTCACCTTCGTGATTGTTGCAGTATTGAACATTCGGAGAACTCCTGTTGGGAACTTCTCTCCGTTGTAGGCCGTTCTATACGCCCACGTCAACCCGGCCCGTTAAGATGTCACAGCTTGGACTTCTTCGATCCAGATGAAGCTACCCGCCGCCACGGACATGGAGCCCGCAGCAGTACGGGCGCGGAAATCGAATGTGTCACCAGCCGTGACCTCGATGATTCCAGACGCACCGTGCAGACATTCCACGCTGGCGTTTGTCTGAGCGTTGTAAGGCATCTGCTGGAACTCAGCACCATTCTTGAAGATGCCGAAGCCCCACGCGGAGCCGAGAGTGTTGGTGCTTTTGATGAAGAAGCCGAGTCGAATTTTCGTAACACCGGAAGGCACCGTGAAGTGGTCCTGACCAGCGGTGTACCATCCGCCCACGTCTGCGAACTCCGTGCTCGGAGACACCGACTGGAATGTAGAGCCGGACGCCACGGCCACGCTGCTGCCGAACTCGGCTATGGCGTACTGGATACCAGACGGAAGCTCTTCGATAGAGTACCACGTATTGGCATCCACCTTCATTGTAGTAGCTGACTGGGTGCGTACAGACAGGGACGCCGTGTCGCTAGTGGTCAGCGACAGCGGAGGACTGAAGATGCTGAGGGCACCACCGGCTGAGTTATCACACTCCATGTTGCCGGGGTCAGCCGAGGTGGACAGTGTCAGGCCCATTTCCGTGCCGGGAGCAGTGCACTCCAGACCAGCTTGGATTCGGAACTTGCCACTGCGACCAGACGGGATAGTGAACACCGTGGGCGATCCCGTGGTGAAGTATCCGTCAGTGTCATATACCTCGTTGTTCCACTCGCATGTGGTATACGCGGTGCCAACACTGAATGTGCTGGTGCGGTTAGCCATGGCTCCACTGAAGCTGGAGGACAGCACCTCCATGTACTTCCAGCTTCCGTTCGTATTGTTGACCGGGCCGGACATAGTGAATGCGTCACCAGTGGTCACTACGGTGGGAGCAGAGTGACCTGTCGCACCGCCGGGATTGTTGGTTACGCCCGATCCAAAATACTCAGCAGCACCATCGAACTGCGCCCCACCCTTATTCATCGTTACCTTGAGCGAAGTAGAGTTGGAGGACGTGCGCCCGCCCGCCCCGACACGGACATACCGACCGTTCCAAGCCGCAGGCACGGTGAAGGTGCCCGCAGAGTGGAGCCCACCTGCATCCGAAATATCCGCATCCGCACCATCTGCTGTGGCGTACTGATAGAAGGACGCCCCGGCAGCATAGCGATAGGGGTTGATGATGAAACTCATGTGTCGTCACCCATTCGTCGGATAGCCAATCAGGTACACCTTCAGACCAGCGCCCGCAATGGTGGAGCCCACTGCGTCGATGTCGATGGTGATTTCCGCATCGTCGGCCAGCGAGGAGTCCGAGATGACACGCGGCGTGGCTGCCGTGGTCGTGGTTTTCTCGGAAGCATCGAAGGTCAGCTTGGTCGAGAGGATCGTAGAGCCCGACTCGTTCACGTCCACGGTGAGCAAAGTGCCGCCCGTGGGAGCCGTGGTGACCGAAGCGCGAATGTCCGTCAGCGTGAAGGCGAACGGCATGCGGAAGGTCGTCTTGGCCGTGCCCGTGGTCAGGGACGTGGTCTCATCCGAAACTGCGATGGCGATGACCTGAGTCGTCGGAACGACAGGCTTGCCATTCGCACGGAAGTATCGGACATAGACGTTGTCACCGTTGTCCTGAGTCACATAGGCCATGTCACCGGCAGCCGTGGTGATGTTCGCGCCACCCGGCAACACGAGGGTCGTGGCATTGTGCGTCAGCGTGAGCGCACCATCGAAGATGAGCCATGCACCACGACCATCCTTGGCCGTACCGAAGTCGATGTCCGTGATCGTGGTCGTGCCGGTGATGTGGAACAGACCACCCTCACCGAGGCTCACCGTGGCCGCAGAGGCTACGTTGGAGCCCTTCTCCCACAGCGCGGCCAGTGCATCCGGCGTGACACCCTTGGTCGTGTTGGTGCCAGCCAGCGCTTCCGTGGTGGACGCAGCAAGGAACGAACCACCACCGTCAATAGCAGTGCCATCGGCGCGCTGGTAGACCACGCAGTAGACATTGTCTGCGTTGTCCTGAATGAAGAGCGCGCGGTCGTTCGCGGCGGTCGTGATGTTGGCCGCACCCGGCAGAAGCAAGGTCGTAGCATTGTGAGTCAGAGTCAGGATGTCGTCAAAGACAACCCAAGCCCAACGACCATTCTTCGCGGTCGCCCAGTCGATGTCCGTGATCGTGGTCGTGCCGGTGATGTGGAAGTATCCACCTTCAGCGAACGTGACGGTAGCCGCCGAGGCGACATCTGCACCCTTCTCCCACAGAGCCGCAATCGCGTCAGCCGTGGCAGCCTTGGCCGTGTCGGTGCCGGTCAGGATTTCGGTCGTGCTGGTGAGTGAGATGCTGGACGACACAACAGCCGTGCCGTCCGCGCGCTGATACCAGACGCAGATGACATTGTCGGAAGCATCCTGCACGAACATTGCACGATCACCGGCAGCGGTCGTGATGTTCGCATTACCCGGCAGCTTGAGGGTCGTGGCATTGTGAGTCAGGGTCAGAATACCGTCGAAAATCACGATGGCTGGACGACCGTTCTTGGCGGTAGCCCAGTCGATGTCCGTGATGGTCGTGGTGCCGGTGATGTGGAAGTACCCACCTTCACCAAGGCTTACAGTCGCGGCAGAGGCCACGTCAGAGCCCTTCTCCCACAGGGCAGCCAAGGAGTCCGGGGTGACCGCCACGGCCACGGAAGTGCCCGTCAAGGTCTGCGTGGTGGACGCGGCGGTGAACGAAGAGTTCACGAGAGGTGTACCATCGGCGCGCTGATACCAGACGCAGATGACATTGTCTGACGCATCTTGCACGAAGCAAGCCGTGTCACCGGCAGCCGTGGTGATGCTGGCCGCACCCGGCAGCTTGAGAGTCGTAGCATTGTAGGTGAGGGTGAGTGCGCCGTCGAAAGTGACCATGGCCCAACGACCATTCTTCGCGGTGGCCCAGTCAATGTCCGTGATCGTGGTCGTGCCGGTGATGTGGAAGAAACCACCCTCGGCAAAGGATACGGTGGCCGCAGAAGCCACGTCAGAGCCCTTCTCCCAAAGAGCAGCCAGTGCATCTGGAGTCACATAAGCCGCCGTGTCGGTGCCCTGCAAAGCCTCAGTAGTGGTGGCCGCAGTCAGTCCGGCAGATGCCACAATCGCAGTACCGTCCGCGCGCTGATACCAGACGCAATAGACATTGTCCGAGGAGTCCTGAATGAATGCAGCGCGGTCACCGGCAGCCGTGGTGATGTTCGCGCCACCCGGAAGGATCAAGCTCGTGGCATTATGAGTCAGTGTCAGGATGCCATCGAATACGAGGATGGCTTCACGGCCATCAGTAGCCGTGGACCAATCAATATCCGTGATCGTGGTCGTGCCCGTCACATGGAAGTATCGGCCATTGCCGATGGTGATGGTGGACGCGGACGCGATGTCAGAGCCCTTCTTCCACAGACTGGCGAGCTTGGCCGGATCGACCGCCTTGCTGGCCACAGTGCCCGTAAGAACTTGGGTGTTGGATGCGAAGGCAGTGGCGTTCTGGTTCAGCTTCTTGAAGACGAGCGCCGTGGAGCCAACCGTGATCGGGTTGTTCGTGGTGAGCATCCACAGGGTATCCGGGTTCGCGGTGCCTTCCGTGACTGTGATGAGCACACCAGCATACACCTCGGTCGTGCCATCATCGAAATCGAGCGCACGATAGGGAGAAGCATCGACCACATACAGGCCGTTCTCTGACGGCGTGGTCTGATCTTTCAGGAACACCACATCATCCTGCGCAAGGGTCACACCATTGATAACATCACCGGGATTGAGGGCGGTGGCAATCGTGACATTGGCCGTGGAACAGACGCGAGCCGTGATGGAAGTGTCACCGGGGATGATGACGGAGTCGGATTCGAACACGCGGCGAACGCCGGTCGCGGTCACGTAGATCGCGGCCAGCACACCATTCTTGACAACCACTTCTTCCGCCAGCGCATTGTCGGTGACAGTCAGGTCAGCGCCGAGGTCGTTGTCCACCATGACTACGCCGCGCTGGACGGCAGCCATCTTGAGCACGGGCGATCCACCCGAGGTGCCTGACATGATGAAGGTCTGGTTCTGACGAAGCTGTGCTGTAGTGAGAACCTTGAGGTTTTCACCAGACCAAGTGATGGTCAGTTCGGACGTGATCGCAGCATCGAGCACACCATCACTGTTGTTGATGGCAGTCTCTTTCTGCGTCTGCGACGAACTGACTTCCGTGCGACCAAGGTTGTTCGACATAGCTTCTCCTTACGTGTCCTCAATCAGAACTCGGGTCATGCGACCCGGCCCGTATCCGCTGCTTGCCCCTGACAAGCTCGTGGCCTGTTGTACCATGATGTCAAGGTGCTTGAAAGCCACAAAATCTGAGTAGCCCAGTTCGGCCACAATCTCATTATCCGTGGCGTTTGCCGTGATATAAGACCCCGGCTGCGTGGTGAAAGTGGAGCCTGAACTGGACAGGTTATCCGGCACGTCAAACTCATAGAGCAGAGCCGTGCGGATTTCCGAGGCCGTCAGAGTCAGACTGGTTGCCCCAGTAACCTCAAAGGTCACATCCGTGTTCGATATGAGAGTCGGACGCCACAGGCCACCGCTGAATGCCCACGTGTAATACGGCCAGCGGCGGATCGTGACGAGGTAGTTGTTCAGGTCATTGGCTGACAGAGTGTTCACTTCAGTGCCATCACTGAGTTTGACTATCTTGCGATTGCGGCGAGACCAAGTGATCGTCAGGTCACCAGTACCCGCACCGATGTCTCGGGTAATAGTCGGCACGGTAGGAGTCCACGGCAGTGCTGCATACCCCTGAATAGTGACGGACTTGGAACCGATGGATGCTTCCGCTTGTGAGGGACCAACTGCCTTATAGTTGAGCAAGGTTTCAATACGAGCATCGCTGACACCTGAAGCATCGGTGAAAAGCTCCCCGATGAGCACGAGCTTGTCACCTTCCTTGTGCAGGTCCACTGCATAGTCGGTGCTGTTACGAGCGCGCAACAGATTAGAAAGAGTGAAACTGCCATCGCTGTTTTCAGTGACCGTCATGAACTGGATGAGTTCCCACCTACCGTTCTTACCGAAGGCAGCCGTGTTTGATCCACGCAGCAAGTCATCCTCTGTGCAGCTTGCGAGCAGAGTGGCATCACCCGCAGTCACGATTACGGTCATGGTATTCACAGTATCCGTTTGCAACAGGGAGTCCGGCGTGTCCGGCAGACTGGTTACGATGCATACGACACCTTCGTTAGTGTTAGCGGCCACTTCAGCATATGAAGTAGAGTCAACGAAAGAGAAGTAGGCGGCAGAACCGAGCCAAGAGGTCGTCTTGTTGATCGGACTGATGTGCATATACAACGGGAACTTACCCGTAGAGGTCATATCATGGCCAGCGTCAAGCAGAGGCACATCAAGAATGTAAAGCTCCCCACCAAGGTCATACGGGATCGCCTGAGTGTAACCGCCACCGGCATAGGCATTGAAGGACACTGCTTCGTCCGACTGGAAGCTAGTACCACGGACACCAATCGAGAAGTCGTTGTTGTAGGTGACCTCGGAAGCCTTCACGGTGTAAGTCAACTGGCCGATGATGACGGAGCCCACATCACCCGGTTCGACCTTGAAGAACTTCTGAGGCAGACGGAAGTCATAGGACACGCGCGAAGACCACGCCATCCAGAGCGCGCGGTTGGCGAGCGTCTTGGCTTCGGTCGCAGTCATAGCGATTGGAACTTCATAGGTGATCTGTTCGTTGGACCCGTTGGTCTCAATGAACTGCGAACGGGTGGCGATCTGCATGGACCACTGGTAGGACAGGGCCTTGTCCAGATAGCGCAGAAGCACACGCTGAGGCACAGCAATCTCTTCTTCACGGCGGAAGGTGAAGCTCACGGACTCCGGCTGCTGTGCGGATGCCAGCAATGTCTCACCATCGGCCACGTCGAAATCGGTACTGCTGTAGCCCACCGGCTTGCGCAAGAACTTCACCATACCATCAGACTCGATCACGTCGATACGATAGATGGCAGAGATGGCATTGATGACAGAGCGATAGGACGTGATCTGCGAGATGACCGCGCCGTCAATTTCATCATCAATCTCAGGGTCCACATAGATTTCCGAGATGAGGTAGCCAGCATAGAGTGCCATGCCTGTGATAAAGTCAGCCAGCGGCATGCGGGCATCACTGAGGCGGTCGTAGTAGAACAGTGACAAGGCATTAGCCATGCTATCCGACTGACCCGTACCCGCTGCGCCGCCACCGCTGAACCCGATAGCAGCAAACATACGAATCTTGGAAGAGAACATGCGGGTGCTGCTGTCCACGTAGTATTGGCCGAAGGTATCCGTGAACGTGTTGATAGTCATGAAAGTCAGGTCAAGCTCATGTGTGCTGCCGTCATTGGTCGTCTGCCAAGACAGGTAGCCATTCGACATGTCATGCAAGAAGTTATACTTGTCATAAGCTGGCGGCAACTTACCAGTCAGGTCCACGCTTCCACGTTCATCACCGGAGACATGGTACTTGTAGCACATGCCATTCGTCAGCATGACGATGTAGACCTCTTCCTCTTTGTAGTAGTAGAGGTTGTTAATGGTCGTCGGCATGGTCTTGAAAATGGACTTAGTGAACTTGCCGGGAAACTCACGGCTTGCACCCGGCTCAATCACGTACTCATAGATGATGTTGCCGTCCACACATGCCATGGTGGCGCTCGCAATCGGCGGCGGCAAAACTCTACCGGGACAAAACTGATCGTACTCGACACCTGATTCTACAAGCTCGATTTCGAAAACATCCGTACCTCCTTCGAGTCGCATTACAGCGAGGCCAGTGCCCGTATAGAAGGACTGCGCAAAGACGTAGGTATCAACCCCCTTCAATCCATAACTATACTGCGCTCCATAGAACTTCGGATAGTTCACGTAGCCCTGAGAATAGGGGATGAGGTCAGATGAAAGGGTATCACTGAATGGCAACACATGTGATCCCGTGAATCCGGTCCTTGCGCCAAGCCAGTTTACGACAGTGCCGCTGAGGGGATCAACCATGACAATAGGTTGCCTACCCAACCCACCGCGAGCCATACCGAGAATCACATTGAGCCACGGGATGTAAGTCAGACCGTAGTCAGAGACGCTGGTAAACTGAAAACCCTTGGTATGAGTCAGGTCCGCAGTCGTCTTGTCTCCCACGTTGTTATCCCAACCAACACCGTCCCCAGTGTTCGCGTAGCTGGTGTTGATGAGAGTGCCTTCGATCATATCATACGTGCGAACAGTGCAGTCCGCATTGGTGGCACCATTAGTGACCGAGTAGTACATCATGCGGTCCCAGTCGGCAAATCCGAACGACTGCGAACGCGAACCAACATGGTCTGCCGAGGGATAGATATTGGTGACAGAGTACACGGATGCAGTAGCATCACCAATCTCAACAGAGATAGAGGGCGGGCGGTTACCCCATAGCGCTACGGGCAGGTCCTTGATGACCATATACATGAAGTCGCGGAATGCAGGCACCATGCCCGCTCCCATCTTGGCCTCAATGGTCGGGTCCGGCTCTTGCAACGGGTCAGCCGGATAGAAGGTGAAGTTGAAGCCTTGGATTTTCGTCTGGCCAGTTCCACGACGATCATAGATGAGGGAGCCATCGGCCCACACACGCAGAATATCACGCTTGGTGGAGTCCGTGTTACCCGGCACACCAAAGGACACCGCATACGTTGCGAAATACTGGTACTCGGTAGTGGTCTGGTTAGGACCACCGGAGCCGCCCGACTTGGACTTCTTGATATTCTCACGCAGAGGAACCGCCCACAGAATGTTGCCGTACAGACGGCGCACACCGAACGTGATGGGGATCGGCATGCCGTACAGGGAGAACGGGATGTTCAGGTCCTTCAGGCGCGGGCCGACAGTTTTCTTGTCGCCGTCAGCTTCCACGATGGAGTAGCCGGGAACGTAGCGGTCGTCTGGCGGGTCAATGACCTTGAAGTCGATGACATCATTGCCCCTTGGAACCCACCCGGTATAGGACGTGTCCATCTGAAGATCGAACAGGTCCCACCTATCGAACGTACTGCTATCATCAAAGATGGATGTCGAAATCGGCATGGCTATGAAAGTCCTTTGTACCTGAAGGCGGCGATCAACAACCTCTTTACCTCATCTGATAGGTGTTCTTCAACCACCTTTCTAGCATCGACGCTGGCATGGATTATGGTCGGTCTGTTACCGATATGGCTGGCCATGACCACATGCTGAGGAAATATAGGGATTCGCATGACCAAGATGTCTGCGTCTCGAATATCCTTCATGTCCTTCAATCGGGTGCCGAAAGGTTCCAGTGCATCCATAAAATCGAAGTTCTTGGCCTGCCTACCATAGTCGAGAGAATCGTCATACTCGTGCAGTCCGAGTTCCCACCCGACCACCATTGGAAGGCCGAGGCAATCTATGCCATTCCTAGACCTACCCTTATGCTTCCAAGGGGTGCCGATATAGGAACGGGCAAGCTGAAGGCACTGCTGCCGGATGTCGTCATGACTGGCCAGTTTGGAGGAAGTCGCTGATGTAATCGGGTCCGGGGACAAAGGGCTCACCTCTGAAATTCTTGATGTTGCTGAACTTGACTCGGCATGTGTCCGGCGTCTTATCACAACCAGCCACCAAGTCAAATGTGTCCCCCACTTGAATATCATATGGCATCCTCAGTGCCAAGAACATAGAGTCCTCAACCACATCATATGCAAACTGGTTCAGGATTTCCATGGAGATACCAGTATTGTCCCCGCTCGTAAAGGTCATAACCCCGTGGGTGAAGAACCCATTGGCAAAGTCCGCGCCAAGTGTGGCTCTGATCTTACCCTGTGTCTCAACGGTCGTCACGGTTCCCGTGGTAGTGAATGCCGCCAGTGACACGGTGCATCGGGCATCCCCAAGGTCCGCACGGCACTGCGCAGAATAATACTCACCTATGCGAGTGTCACCGCGCGTGAGCAGGCCACGGATTTCGAACTGGCCAGATCGGCGGTTGGTCACCGTCATGGTCGAGAGCAGGCCGGTGAGCAGGATGATCTTGCCGTACTCGGGATGCTCGTAGTCCACCACGGCAAACTCCATGATGGCCTTGTCGTAGACACCGCGCGCAACATCCACTTCCGAGATTCCATTGTCGCTGAAGATCACATTGCAGTTGGTGGCCTGAATGCCGTTGTTGGCCGAGGACGTGATGGCCGCGACCGCGACCGAGTTGTCACGCACATAGGTGTTCCCACTGACCACCACATCCGTGTCGTGATCGGTAAGGCGCAAGATGGTGCCGTCCGTGCGTGTGATCGTCACGATGTGACACAGATTGGTGGTGCCGCTGCTGAGGCGGGTCTGAAGGCTTGAGTTTATCGTGCGGCTCATTCACGTACCTCTTCGATAGGAATGTTCGGGATCGAGCCCGCATTCCAGATTTCCATCTCGACCTCCAATGCGTCAGAGGCGAAGTGACAAGGCACGTCGAAGGTGCCGGTCACAATGCGGATCGCATGGCCATTCGGTGGCGGGGACGTGAAGGTAATGATCCCACCCGTGGTGATGGACCACGTCGAGTTCGAGACCACTGATCCATTCACGCTGATGGTCATGTCGGCGTCATCCACCGGGCGCGTGATCGGACGCGAGAAAGGCAGGATGTCGTCGTCATACTTGCGGATAGCTTGGAACGTGGTATCCGCCCCATCGCCGGTCCCGATGAGGTCGTTGTCGAACTGGTAGTCCGACCAATCACGGAAGAGGAAGCCACGCAGACGACCGCGACGTGCATAGAAGAACTTGATGACATCGCGCAAATTATCCTTGGTCTGGATGCCATATCCGACCTGACCACGATAGAGCGGGTAGCTCCAATTCTGATTGGTCACGAGGCTGCCGCCGTCAGTACGATTCACAATCGTGCTGAACTGAGGACCGCCGCGCACACCGCGCTCGACATCAATTGGAAGCCTTACTGCATCAACGATCATCGCCTACCTGCCCTTCGATTTGCGCGATCAACCATACTGGCCAACTGCGACTCGATCTGTGCCTTGTTCTGACGGAACGTCTCGGCGCTCGGCGTGTTCACCGTCATCTGCACCTGAACACGGTTATCCTGCGCACCAGCCGTCTTGTTGCTGGACATGGCTTCCTGTGCCTTCGGGTCCGGGCGAGGGGCATTGGCGAGCCCATACGGGTCGCTGGTGCCATACATTGGACCGCCCTGTGCAGGAGTCAAAGTCTGGAAATCCTGCACCTTGGACGCGACCGCAGCCAGTCCCGGAAGAGCTTCTTGGAATTGCTTGAAGTTCTCGCCAGCATCGCGGTACTGCTTGAGCGCAGCCGTAGCCGTCTCGGACTTCGCCGCGATGAACTGGACGATACGCTCCTGCTCCTTAATCATGCCAATGATGTCGATGCCGCTGTAAGCGAATGCGTCCACACCGTAGCGTTCAAGGGATGCCTTCAGCATGGCGAGCTTGGCAGACTCTTCAAGGTTCTGCGAGTCATACGGCTTGTTCGCATCATACTGGCCCGAGTATCCACCGGACATAGTCCAGTTGCTCTGATCCTTCATGTTGGCACGATATGCTTCATCACCACCGAGAACCTTCTGAGTCTTGGCCCAGTCGGAATAGGTCTGAGGATCAATGTACTTCTGGCCAAACGCATCGGAGCCCGCAAAATAGTTCTGCCCCTGCTGAAGCATACCCTCTCCATATGCCAGCCAGTTGTACTTGGGATCATTCTCAAACGCACGACCATCTGCACTGTATCCACTACCCTTGAAGGACTGAGACTCCGACAGGGGCACTGCCGCGCGCTGAAGAGCCTTGGCCGTGTTCTCAGTCTGAACGGCGACCTCATTGACCATGGCCTGATTGGCAGCCGCCGCAACCTTGTTGCTGGCCACGACTGCATTGGCCATGCGATTTATGGCACGAACGATAAGAGTCGTGTTGTCGTTGGCAGCGGTCGTGCCATTGCTCTGAAGCGCATGGTTCGGAATGATATTGCCGGTCGTGTTCGGCGTGAAGAGTTCGGGACCCTTCTCACCCACGAGGTAGGTGTTGCCTGACAGCACCGGGCCACCGCTCGCACGGGCACCATCCGTCCCGCCCGAGCTACCAGAAGAGCCACCACCCGATCCTGCCGCTGCCTTGGCTGCTGCAAGCTCACGATAAGCCGCTGCAAGATTACGGATGCCCGGAGCCGCACCGTTGGCGGCATCACCCGCTGCATTGAAGCCAGAAGCCGCAGCCTCACCGGCAGTCTTGGCAGCCGTCATGAGCGGGTTCAACTGTGCCACCAGATCAGCGAACGCCTTGACCTGCTTGGCAGCCGTGGTCGAGCTTTCAGCACTGGATGCCAAAGAGGTAGCCATCACCTGCGAAGCCTTGGCCGCGCCGGACGCCTGAAGGTTTACACCCTTCATCGAGCCCGCAAGCGAATCAGTCGGAGCCTTGGCAGCCGTGGACGCAGTTGCAGTTTCAGTCACCGCAGTACCGGCAGCCTTGGTGTACCCTTCCCAGTCCTTGGTGACACGAGCAAGGTTGTTGAACCCGTCGATAGAGGATGGCATGGACGCGATGGTGTTGGTCAGGCGTCCGCCCACCATACGATAGCCTTCATCAACCTTCTTGACCTCGGCAGCCAACGCGGCCTGCGAAGCCTTGAGCGCGTCCGTGCCGCCCTTGGCACCAAGCAGAGGACTAAGCAGGTTGGTGGTGGACTGCTTCAAGGTCTCGGTGGCCTGACCGGCATCAACCGTGGCCTGCTTGCCCTGAAGGAGTCCCTGTGCATAGCTGAAGAGTTCAGCACGTGCATTCGCCACGGCATTGACCGACTCGTTGGAAGCGAGGCCGAGCGCGTTCAGCGCGCGCACCACACCCTCAGCCGCGAGCACGAAGGGCACCATGGCGAACGTGATGATGTTGCCGAACGCGGCCACCAACAGCGCGACCGTGTTGGCCACAACCTTCATCGTGCCATCCATGGTCACCCAAGACGGAAGCGACTGACCGATGGAAGCCACGATCTGGTATAGGACATCCACGATCTTTGCCATGGAGCCAAAGAAGCCATCGACTGCCGCCTTCACTTGCGGGAAGTAGTTGTAGAACGCAGTGAGTGCGATGACCGCTGCCGCGATAGCCGCGATCCAGATGGTGATCGGGTTGACCATCAACAGCGCGTTGAACGAAGCCATGACGCCGTTGCCCTGTGCCATAAGCTGGAACATGGCTACGAGGTTGCGACCGAACGCGGCAGTAGCACCACCCCACGCGGCAATGGTGCCTGCATAACGGATGGCAATGAATGCCGCGAACAATTCGATCACGATGTTCAGGTTGTCACCCACGAGCACGAGGCCGCGCGAGAAGGCACCAAAGATGCCAGTGCCGCGATTGATGTCACCAAGCATCGTCACGACCGCATTGTGGATCGCAATGAAGCCCTCGGTGATCGTCGGGGACATCTTCTTCGCTTCTTCGGTGAGCTTCGGCACCGCATCAGCCACCGCCTTGATGACGCGCGAAGTCTCAAGGATGCCGGGGTTTGCCTTGGCGAAAGCGATAAGCTGGCCACCCGAGACTCCGAACTCCTTACCGATAGCAGTGGCAAGAGCGGGCAACTGCTCGGACACGGAACGAAGTTCGTCACCACGCAGCGCGCCGGACGCGAGCGACTGGGAGAACTGGATCATCGCATTGCGCGCTTCCATGCTCGTTGCACCACCGACCTTCACGGACAGGGCGAGACCCGTCATGACCTTTTCCAGATAACCACTGGACAGGCCGAGGGACTCCGTGGACTTCAGCAAGCGCCCATAGGTGACCGCGTTCGACTCAAGCTCGGTGCGGGTGCTACGGGAAATCTGTGCGACGAACTGCTGTGCGCGAGCGAACTCCTGCGAAGAGTTGGTAGCCACACGCAGACGGTTGTCGATGCGAGTCGCTGCGTCAATGAGGTCCACGAACCCGGCAGCGGCACGAACGGTTGACGCCACGACGAGGGCCTGACGGAAGAATGCGAGAGCGCTGGCCGACTTCTGCGCAGCCGCACCGACCTGACCAATCGCAGCCGCCGTGGCTTGCGCCCCGGACTGTGTGACTACAATCTGGAAGGTATGTGTGGCCACTGGTTGCTCCTTCAGGTCTTAACGATCTGGATAGAACTAGCACGTACACCCATGGCCTGCAATCCCTTGGAAACCATACCGCTCGGTCGATGTTTTGCGTCCCCGTATTCGAGGACGCCGATATAGGGGACGTTGTTGGTGATGTATACCGCCTTGGCCCCGCGTAGACCGCTCACAGCGGCCTTGGCGCGGCCCTTGGTGGCCGCTCGGGCTGCCGGGGCACCTGTGCCGCCCTTGGAGCCGGGAACGTGCGGTGGCACCTCTCCTGACGCCGGGGAGCCTATCGTGACCACCCAGTTCGAAACGGCCCTCGTGGTATCCACGGGAGTTGAGTCGGCCATCTTGTTCACGCCGTCTTCAACGATCAGCTTGACGGCCTCATCCAGACCCTCTTCCACGTCCTTGACGAGCTTCGCCACGACAGTCGGCATCTGACTGAAGAGATAGGTGCCCACGATCATTTCCCCCTTGCGTTATGCGGTGCCTTCGGTGACGGCTGGATTTTGGTCTCAGCCTTCTTCTCGATATACACCTTGTCCATGGCTCGCATCAACCACGTGAATCGCTGTAGCTCATCAGGGTTGTCAGCGTAGCCATGGGCATTCGCATAGTGGTGAATAGCGGTCCATGGGAGCACCCCATCGGTGCGGCAGGTGTTCAGTTCGAAGAAAGCCTCGTACTCACCCTGAAGCCAAGGCAACAGGTCCGGTGCATCATTGATGCGGGCCGGAACCGGCTGCTTGGCTCTATAGGCTTGAAGGGTTATCTCTTCGTCCTTACCCCCATGGTCGAGGTAGTAGGTAAGGACCTCGGTCAGTTTCCCGCGTCGTCCTCGGTCGATCCCGGATTGAACGTCGAGAGGTTCTGCGCTTCGCCCATCAGGAAGTCATAGAGGGCCGGAAGCTGCTTCATCATATCCTCGGCGTTCGCGCGGCTGAACGGAATGATTTCGCCCTTGGAGTTCGGCACGTCCTTCCAGTCGAGCAGGATGGATTCGAAGAAGCACTTCTTGGCAATCTCGTTGATCGTGTCCAGCTTCTCGGGCGAGATTTCGGCGCTACGGAAGAGCGCACGATGCGGCTTCATGAGAGCGGCCTGCACCTTGACGTACTTCTTGTTGGCACCACCGGCACGGGCGATCTTGAACGCGGGCGGGTTGGGATTGGACTCGGTCGGCTCACCTGCCGGGTATACCCACTTGCCAGCGGTCTCCATCTCGGCATCGGTCTTGAAAGTGTCGAACAGCACGTTGCTCATTGTCATCTCCATTATTGTTGAGGCCGAGGTTTACACCCCGGCCCCATCTGTATACTCAAAGGTTAACTCGAATGCAAGCCCTTACGAAGAGGCGGCAGTCGGCAGGTAGTCGTAGAACACCATGAGCAAGGTGTGATCGAAGACCTCGTCGGCAGCCGCAGGCATCTCAAGGTTCAGCATGATCGGCTTGTCCTGCTCGACCTTCAGGCGTCCATCGCCAAGGGCAATGAGCGGAATGTCGATGGCGATACCCGCGTTGTCCTTGATGACGATGCCGTGGATCGTGACATCGCTGTTGTTGCGAACCGCCGAGACCGCAGTGACATTCGAGAAGTATGCCATGGCGCTGCCATCCACGATGAACTGGCCAGCGGTCATGTCAAACGACCCGAGGTAGGACACTGCCTTGTTCGCGGACACGTTGTTGTTCACACCGATGGTGAACTCCGACAGGAAGGCGAACAGTGCCGAGGGGTTGGCACCGGCAGAGCGGTCGAGGATGGACATCTTCAACACCGCGAAGTCATTGCTGGTGTTATAGGCGTCCTCGGCCACGATGCTCGGGCGCGTACCGGCCTTCACACCCGTGACACCCGTGCGCTGCTCGTGGTCCGTGCCCATGAAGGTCATCTTCACGGTCGCCTTGTCGGCGGTCGAGAAGGCGAACTCGGCCTCGTTGGGCACCGCGCCGACCACGTACTCGCTCTGGATTTGCGAGAGGTTCGAGTCGTCCGATGCACCAAGGGTGCGCTCAAGCTGGAACGTGCGGCGAACCTGAAGGCTGCCGGACGATTCGTTCTTGAGGACGCGACCGAACCACAGGCGGATGGTCTTCGTGGTGTTGGCTTCGGTGACCATGGTCGTGTTGGTCTTGTCGAAGGTCAGGCGGTTCGCGGCCACGGTGTAGATACGAGCCCACGTGTTGTTCGCGGCAGTCGTGAACTGCATGGGCGAAGTGTCACCACCCATGTAAATCCACTCACCCGGAATAAGGCCGAGGGTCGTGAAGTCCAGCGAGGTCGAGGTCAGCGCCGGGAGGGTGCCCGAAGCGTCCACGTCGATGTCGCCAGCCGCCGACTGGTATCCCACGACAGTGATCTTCGAACCCGAGGGCGGGGAGGCCTCAGCCGTCAACTGGCCGGTGGCGACTTCGACGGAAACGTTCGAGGTGATCGCAGTGACCACGTTCACGGCATTGTTGCCGGTGTTCGTGAAGCCATGGCCCTTGATGATGGAGCCCACGAGGAAGCCGGAAGTGGAGGCCACTTCGTATTCGTCCGGGTTGCCGCCATCGATGTCAACCGCCGTCACGACCTCTTCGCCCTTGCGGCGGAAGTCCGCGAAGAAGAAGCCCTGAAGCAAATCCTGAAGGCTGTTCTGAAGCAGGTCCGAGGTGAAGCCGCCGTTGGAGTCGAGGTCAACAATGACGCCCTTCTTGCGCTGGCGACCCTGATTGATGGGGTTGCGCGCCACGAGCTTGTACTGACCACCGAAGTCGTCATACTCGTTGGGCTCCAGCGGATACCAAACAGCCGAGCCATCTGCCACGCCGATGCTGGTCTCCAGCGAATAGCGAAGGCCAGTGCCGTTCGAGTCAATCTTGTTTACAGCGGCCATTTGTGTCTCCTTTGGTTAGGCGATTTCATCGTAGTCGAAGTCTGCGAACACGTTGGTCTGGAGGTACGGACCCGAATGGCCCACATCAATGACCCGCGCATTGCGGAAAGTGATTGCGTCAGAACCGGTATTTACACCGCGAAAAGCACCCTTGACAACCCCCGAAATTAAATCGGCGTTTACCTGCCCCTGACCATACCGGGTGAATATCTGGACCATGACCAATCCGTAGACCCTGAAGCGCCGGTTTCCGGTCTCCCCGAGGGTGACCTGCATTTCATTGGTGAGGTCCACGAATACCCGGATGAACTCGTCTTCACCGTCCGGCGTATCCTTGACCACGTCCGGGTAGTAGATGGGCAGTGTAGAGTACGCAGAAGCGGCTATGGCTGCTTTGAGGCAGCCGTAGATGGCGTCACGCGCGGCAGTGGTACTGGCAATTGGCACTTGCGTTACCTCTTCACAATAAACTCGTAGGCAATCCGTACACTACCCGGACCTATCGGACAAGCCTTCACGACCTTGTAGAGCTTGCCGTTGTCCGTGATGTGGTCGATGTCTTCAAGGCCGTCCGGCACCGCGAGTGAGTCATGTGCAATCATCATCTTCTCTTCGCCGCGCCGGAGAAGCCCGCCCTTCTCATCCTCTTCGTCAATCGGATAGAACACGGCCAGCACCGTGCCCACAATGGCCGGGTCCGGCGTCTGAGGGTCAGCGTCCGGGTCCGAAGAAGGGTTGGGTCCGCGCCAAGGCTTGTTGCTGTCCAGCGCCGTGCGGACCTTTCGATAGAGCACGACTGTCCGACCGTTCTCTTCAATGAGACGCTTGGCAGTCGCAGCCGCTCGCACATAGTTGACCATTATCCCCTCGACAACCTCATTGCCATGCCAGTCTTCACGATGGGCTTGAGCCATTCATCGGCCACCGGGTACTCCGGCAGATTGACAAGGGAGACCATGTCCGACCGGCCACCGGGTGCGCGGCCTTCCAGCACGAGCCTCCACTGTTCCTGATTGTACCAAGTCTCTTCCTCGATGGGACCGACCTTCTGACTCTCACGCTGGACAAGCCCGCCCTTGGCTACGGTTGTCTCTCCAGTGTCAGGGTCCACGGTGTTGAAGCTGTTCGCCGGAAGCGGCAGGAGGTCCCCGAGCTTGAGCGCGATGAGGGAGTATTCCACGACCGCGCGCTTCAGTTCCTTCGGGATGGTGGTCGTCTGTATGTAGTCGCCCTGATTCGTCCAAGCATCCGAGCGCGGCCACATCAGGCTCTGGTCACTGTCACGAAGCTCTCCGACAAACTTGGTGCCAAAGCGCTTGTCAACATAGTCCGTGGCCTTCACGATAGCGGCTTCAATGAGGGCAGTGGTGTATGACCCGGCATCAGTGGCGGCAGCGGCAATACCACGAGCCGCATGCCATTCGCGGAAAAACTGCACCGTGATATAGGCGTTCGCATCCGTTACCAATGTGCCGTCTTCAACTACGATAGCCATCTTTCTCTCCTTCGATCATGTGTGGACCTTATCCCAGTGGCGACCCGATGTCTACCCAGTTAGAAATTCGACGGGGTGGTATAGAACAACATGGCTTCATCTGACAAAGCGCCTTCATACGCAACCATGTATGAGAATATGAAGTCCCCGTTGAACCCCACTGTGTTTATCGCCCCGAGCCCTTGGGTCCTATCCTTTATGCGGACTAGGTTCCCACCATCAACGGCGAAGCTCATGATGTAAGGCCCTTCGACTCGGATAGCCGCGTAGTGAGTCCCCGTGGTGATGTCTGGAACCGGGTCTGCCGCCGCAGTGCTATTCCATGTGTCGATGTGTGACTCATCCCCCGCTAGAACTACACCCCAGTAAGTGTCCAATGCGAAAGCAGTAGGGTATCTTTCAAACACAAAGGAGTTGCCGGTCAATTCAAAGGCAACGATAAGAGTGTAGGCCGGAAGACTCTCAAGCCTTGTCACGATGGCCGGATCAAATCCGGGGTATTGCGGTGTGAGTGAGTCAATCAAAAGCCCGTTCTCATCGAGCACGGGAGTGAAATCACCGTAGTCGGTGTTGCCGGGAAAAATATCTGTCAACGCCACGGGGTCCGCTCCGATGTAATACTCGTTTGCCACGAAGCTCATTTCGAAATAGAGTCTCGGAAGCTCCGGGCCATAACCACCCTTTACCCGACCACCACTACCTCCAACACCCGCCAAGGCCTTTGACTGTGCCGTCCACTTGTCTACCGTCTGCTGCAATCCCATGATGTTCTCCCAAATGAAAAGGGCCGCTGTTACGCGACCCTTAGCACATTCGATATGGCTAGAACAGCCTTAGACGTTGGCCAGTGCCATCTCACGATTCCAACCCGGCAAAGCCGCCGAGATGTCCTTGCGGGTGACATTGACGATGCCAGAGGCCGTGGCGATGATGCCGACGAGCGGCAGGCCTGCGTCAGTCCAGTGATCGTCATTGGTCGGGTCGAGCGACTTGAGCGCGTCGATGATCTTCAGCACATTCGGGTCGGATGCGGCCTGTGCCTTTGCATCGGCTTCACGTCCTGCCTGTACTCCGTCCCCTTCGGCACCACTCCCGGAGCCATCGGTCGAAGTTCCAGTTGCTCCATCCCCGCTGCCGGTGCCGGGGCTGGACTCGTTGGCTTGTGCTCCACCCTCGCTCGCCCCTCCCTGTCCATCCAGAATCGCGTCTGTCCCATCGGAACCTCCCTTGGTTGCTGCATCGCGGGCCTGCGCTTCAGCAAGCTCTTCCGAGCCCTGAAGGAAAGCGCCGTAGGTCTTCATGTAGGCGATCAGACCATCCAGCTTGGCCAGTTCACCCTTGAGCACGAGTTCGCCCTTGACGAAGTCGTAGCCGTTGATGGTTTTCGTCTTCCCGGCGTAGAAGCCGGTGAGGATCAGTTTCATTGTCATGTCTCCTTGTTGACGTTGTTCAGGCACCTATAGCACGAATCAAAAAGGGAGCACAAGTGCTCCCTCCATGATGGGCCTGTAGGAGATGTTATCGCAGGACCTTGCAGCGCGCGTAGAGCGCCGGAAGTGCCGCCACGAGGGTCGAAGTGCGGGCAATGCCAGAAGCACCAGCCGCCGTGACCGCACCGAAGATGCCGGACACTGAAGCGCCGGTATCACCGAACGCGATGCCCGTACCGTAGGCCGAGCCCGGTGGGTAGGCGTACACGTTGATGATCCAGTCGCCCATGCCGTCCGTGGTCTCCACGATGGTCAGGACGTTGGTGGACGTGTTGTAGACCGCGCCGTTGATGACGGTGGCATTGAGCGCGGTCGCCAGCGCCGTGCCGATGTCGTCAATGACCTGACCGTTCGTGCCCGTCACCGAGACGGAGAGGGACGTGAACGGAGTCACTGGGTCATCGAGAGTGATGGTGAAGGTCCAGCCTTCAAGCTCGGTATTGACCACGAGCGCGGTAGCGGTCGCGGCAGACCAAGCAGCGGCGGGAACATCTTGCTGCATTGCAGCGGCAGCAAGCGACTTGGCCTGCGTGGCGTCTTCGGCCCACACGACGACTGAGTCACAGCCTTCGTAGAGGTTCATGCCGCCCTTGAGGGCAAGCGAAACGAGAAATGCGGAAGCCATGATGGTTCTCCTTCAGAGGGGTTCAAGAAAGGAAGGGCCGGTGTTACCCGGCCCCGCCGACTTAGTTGGTGATGCCTTCGGCAGCCGCCAGACCCTTCTTGGAGAACATGGCCAGACCACAGTACCACTTGACGCGGTAGATGTGCTCGTCCTTGGTCTCGCTCTCACCCACGTCCACGACGCTGAGGCCAGCGGCGTTTGCGGCGGTCAGACCGGCGATGCCGTGCGAGCGGCTGCCGTCATCGAGAGTGCCTGCGAAGATCGTGGTCTGCGCAGAGCCCGAGCCCTTGACTTGGTCGATGGGCACCCAGTCATTGCGGAACATCGGAATGCCGCGATAGCCGGGGACCTGCGCACCAGACGGAAGCTGCACGACCTCGGAGATGTTCGCACCGCCAAGAGCACGAAGCAGGCTCATGTAGGAGCGGATCGGGCGGGCATGCAGGGTGATGAAGTCAACCTGACCGTCCTTGTCCACGACGAGGTCGATAAGCTCGTCAAGGAAGGCGAAGGACAGGGCACCGCCGTTGTTGCCGGTGGCGACCTTCTGCGCCGAGTCAACCAGCGAGACGAGGCCGGTGAACTGGTCAGCCGAACCCGTGCCGTTGATGAGCATGTCCTGATACTTGCGGCCAGCGGACTTCGCCTTGGACGCGATCTGGATTGCCGTCTGGTTGTTGCCGTCACCCGAGCGAGTCGCGGCGATGAGACCGTTGACCTCGGCATCACCGATGATCGTGGTCAGGCTCGACGTGACCTGCGTGAAGGTGGCAGCGGCCTTGGAGCCGATGGTATCACCCACGCCTTCCACGTCAACGTCACCGAGGACGTTTTCGCGGTTGTAGGCAAGGGCGTTGCCTTCGATGCCGTCGAACGGCAGCATCTCGTAGAAGCGGTTGACGGTGATGACGTTCTCGATCAAGCCAGCGACGAGTTCGTCCTGAGCCAGCTTGGCGCTTTCAGCAAGGGTTACGGAAGCCATGGTGTTTCTCCTTCTTGGGTTCAAAAGTTCATTACGGTCATGAGGCTCGATTGCTCGATTTTCATAACCCTCATTGGCTCTCCCTCAGAAGGTCCGTCCCCTTCCCGCAAGACGCGGTAAGAAACCGTTGTCAAGGAAATACAGGAATTATGGTTAATGTGTCAACCCCCAAAAAACTAGGGCCACGGATTTCTCCATGGCCCTGTAACTTTCGCGTATCTCAGGTGCGAGATAGTTAGCGGCGACCGATGTTCGCCAGACCCGAACTGATCTTGTCCACCGAAGACTTCTCGACTTCGCGGCGCTGCATCTGCTGGCCGACCGGCTGCTTGCCGGTGCCCGGAGGCTTGCCGCCACCGCTCGGCGCGGCAGACTTGAAGACGATGGGATGCGAGAGCTTCAGTTCACCGATGAGGTCCTTGATGCCCATGGGCTCGCCGCGATTGTTCAGGCGCACGTTGTTGTCGCTGTCCACGACCTTCACGACATACTCGCCGTCTTCCTGCACGACCTTCACGGCCTTGCTGATGATGGGCATCAGAAGCTCCGCGCCCTTCTCGACGGTCCCTGCTTCAGCAAGCGCGGTGGCTGCCGAGGCGTTGACCATATACTTCTCCAAGGAGCCGCGCATGGCCGTGATGTCGTTTTCCTTCTTGGCAATCTCGGCAGCAAGGCGCTTGTTGAAGTCGGCCTTGATGGCTTCCAGATTGACCTTGGCTTCCTTGCCGCCCTTGACCTGACCAAGGAGTTCATTGAACTTCTCGGAAATCACGTCCGGCAGCTTGGTGACATCATCACCCACTTCGATGCCAGCCTCAGCCAGCTTCGCGGCAATGCCTTCGATGACGACACGACGCGCTGCGTCCTTGGCGTTATCGTCCTTCTTCTGCTTGCCGAATGTGGAGAGCTTCTTGTTCGCCCCGGTGAAGGCCTCAGCCAGCGGCTTGATGTCGGCCTTGACGACATACTTGCCTGCCGCCTTGTCCTCTTCGTAGTAGCCTCGGAAGGCCTCGGGCACAATGTCGATCACGTCAACACTGCCGTTCGCAATAAAGTCCCAGTCCATGTCATCATCTCCGTTTTTATGGTTAGCGTTAACCACGTTCTAACGGAGATGATGAGTTCTTGTCAAGCCCTTAGTCGTTTCCGTTTCCGGGAGCCAGCTTCATGCCAGCCGTGGGGTTGCCCGCTTCCTTCTCGGGCATCTTCATTTCGGTCGGGTCGATCAGCACCTCGGGCTCGGGAATATCCCACGGCCAATCGAAGTCGAAGATACCTTCACGGGTCTTCTTGGTGCGATGGAATCGCAAGCTGGCCGTGCCCTTACCTTCCTTCAGGGCCTCTTCGATTTTCTCGGCAGTCTTGGAATCCCAAGGCATCAGATAGTAGACCGGCGCACCATCCAGATTGTCGAGCAGGATGTAGATGTTCTTGCCGGTATCAGGCTTGTAGCCAAGGATGACTCCACCCTCGGGAACGTTGAAGAGCATCGCAGGCTTGGGGCTGCCGGTCGATACCGCCAAGGCGAAGTAGACCATCGGGAATCCGATGAAGAAGGCCACCATGGCGATAGGCCTATATACCGTTTCCGTGCGGGCATGGGCGATGAGCCAAGCCATCACACCGAACATCGAGAGCAGGGTGAGCCCTGTGATTGCATGTTGCCAAGTCATCGTCCGTTTCCTCCATTGATGTAACGGTCGGGCACGGTCAGTGCCCCGTTCTTTTCGAGGTCCTTGTTGCCCACCAGCTTGCGGTAGACGTTGTTGATGCTGGCCATGTCCACAGTGCCATCTTCCTTGACGATGAAGCGGACGCCGGTCTTCTCCTGTCCGTCAGCCTTGATGACGATCTTGGTCACGACGATGTTGTTGATCGTGTCATTGCTGTAGCGGTCGCGCATAGACACTCCCATGTCAACCGTCATAGGGAACTTAGCAAATGCGCAGCGGAAGCACTGCACATTGATGATGTACTCACCGGGCACGACGCCACGGGTGAAGGCGTCCTCATAGTTGATCGGCGTGGCATCCGGCAGGACTCCGCGATCATCACGCAGAAGGTTCCAGATGATGCCAGCCTTGTTGCTATAGCCCACGGGACCGGGCTCATCGGGACCTATCATCCAAATATCCACGTCCGTATCGCCGTTCGGCCAGACGATGTGGGCGATGATGTCCCCGGCAGCCTTGGCCTCACCCTTGCCAGAGTCGGCCTTGGGGTTGAGGTTGGCGATCATGATGGCCACGAGGATCGCAAACATGGCCACCACGATCAGCGAGTAGGCGCGGAAGAGAAGGTAGGTGCTCTTCACAGGCCTTCCTCCATGATGGAGCGGGCCAGAGCCTCTTCCTCGGTAGCCGCCACGAAGTCAGCCGTGTGCTTCATGACCGAGTAGTTCACCTCTGTCCACAGGGCGCACATCGCACCGACGAGCGTAGTGCTGATTTCGACACGCAGGCCAGTGATAAGCTGTACGCCGATGGTCTTCAGACCATCCACGCTGTTGATGTTGCCGGTGTTCACGCCGGACAGGGAAATCATCAGGCCATATAGGGTGCCGATGAGTCCGAGAAACAGCATCCAGCCAGCCGCGCGTTCGATCCATTCCATCTGCTTGATGCGAAGCTCGCCCACCCAGTCATCGAGATAGACATGATTGCCGGTGAGGTTGTTGAACGCCTTGTTCAGTTCCTTGGCCTTGAACCATGTGCCAATCCAGACCAACCCGAACAGGCTGACGGTGGCATAGTTCAGGCCGGTCGTGTCGGAATGAAACAGCTTCAGGAACCAGCCGGACTGGTAGTTGGTGACGGCCAGCCAAGCGATGGCCAGTGCATTGAGCAGCACCATCTTGTAGATCAGGATGTTCTTCACGTGGTTCTCCTATGGTTACCAGCGGGGAGGTGGCGGGGCATTGCGCGCCGCTTCCTCATACCTTTCCTTGAAAGCAAGGTCTGTGCCAAGCTCACGTTGAAGCTGTGCCAGACTGACGTTCGCGCTCTGCGCACAAGTGATGTCAGGGAACCCCCTGCCCTTGGCGATGATGACCTGCTCTTTCCAAGCCTTGATGACGGTGACCATTATCGCTCTACCTTGATTTGTCCACTTGTTTGTACGTTAACCGGCTTAGTGTCCACTACAGTAGGCGTTATGTCAATCATATTCTCCTTCTGGCGAGCAAGTGTATCCGACGCGCGCTTCTCCCAAGCACTGACATCTCGGGCGCGCGGCGGCAGCATGGCCACGCCGTGCGTGATGTTGCCGCTGATCTTGACCTCGGTCTGCTCGCCGTACTTCTCACGCATGTTGGCCTTGTACCAGAACTGAGTGAGCCCTGAGTCATAGACGCGCTTGTAGCCGAACACCGCGCCCTGATAGGTCATGGGCTCAAGGGTGCCGTCGAGGACACGATGACGAATCTTTTCTTCAGCTTCAAACATGAAGAAGATGTCGAGAGCCATCTGCCAGTTGCGCTCAAAGTCAGGGAACTTATCCTTGGCCATATAGAGCGCGCGCATACCGAGACCGCAATTGATCTGTGCTTTCTTCACACTGCCGGTCTTTGACAGAACGGCCAAGAACTTGCGATGGCTTTCTTCCATGCGCAAATCCACCTGATTGATCGGGCGGTTCTTCTCAGGATAAACGACAACCCACTCATCCTTAGCGGAAGCCATCTGTGCTTCCTCATCCGGCTTAAACCTCGGCGTGAGGCGAGCAGGAGTCTTCGGAGCCGTTACGGGCTCTTCGACTTCCTCAATCTCCCACGGATCGAGTTCAACTGGTTCCGGCTTCTGCTTTCTTGCCATTCGTCTTCGCCTTCTTCGCGGGCTTTGCGCCCTTCTTTGCTGAGTTGTCCACGTTTGCGCCAGCGCTACCATCCACATTCATCCCCGTTGCAAACGGAGACTCGATGGTCGGTTCTTTCTCAAGCTCACTGACGTTCTCTTCGTTGTCGAAGTCGTCAGCCAGAGCACCACGGCGCTTCATCTCATCGGTGAAGTGCTTGCGCGAGAGGTCGCGGTTGCGGCGGGCTTCAGCCAGAACGCGCATGTCGGCATCCTTGACTTCTTCCGGCCCGAAGTCAGTGGTGATGAGCACCTTGCCTTCGAACTTCTTGCCAAGCCAATCTGCCGTGATCTTCAGCGCGGTCTCGACACAGTCGATGAAGCGGATGGTCATATCCTGAAGCGGCGAAGTTGCTTCAGCGGAGTCGAGTGCGCGCGCCGTGGCAGTGGTGCCGCCCGGACGCTTGCGCAAGAACTCCGCACCATATGCGGCCATGTCCTGTTCGAGCTTGTCGAGGTCCTTGGCACCCTCTTGGATAGCCTTGCCCTCGTGCTCGACGTAGTAGAACTTTCCGTTCTCGGCGCGAGTGGCGAGAAGCTGACGCGGACCAATAACCATCACATCGTTGTTGGGCGTGTCGTGCGCGCCGCTGACGGCGAGCATCGGAAAGCGCGCGACTGTGAGGATGTTCCTTTGATCGGACATCGACTGCCAGTGCGCAATGTTCAAATAGGCGAGGTCTTCCAGCGGCGGCTTGCCGGTCATCGGACCATCCTGATTGGCATAGAAGGTCACCCACGGGATGTAGTCCAAGCCGGTTTCACCCTGAGAGATGGTCACCCAAATTGACTTCTTCGTCTTGGGGTCCTGCCTTTCCTCCATGAGCCACCACCAACCGGGTTCAAGCACACGGATGCGATTGACGATACGCTCGGTGTATCCATCCATCTCGACTTCGGTTTCCCAAATGCGGATGTGGACCGGCTGAACCTCACCAGCGATCTTGGCGAACGACATGAACAACACGTTCTCGGGAGCGATGAGGGTCCAGTAGGGACGATTCTTTTCGGCCAAATCATCGGCCAATGTGCGGGGCACCGAATAGTCGATGACCGGCATATCAATCAGGATGTGAGCGAAGCTCTTGGCGATACCTTCACGGAACCACTGACGGCAAAAGATGCCGATGCTGTTGGACTGAAGGTCCACGTCATCAAGGAAGTTATCACCCTCAAGCTCGGGCAGAACGTCTTCAACCTTGACCGGGTCCGAGAACGGCTTACCGACCAAGGACTCCAAGGTCAGTTCCGTCATGTTCAGAAGGGTCGTGGTATTCAGGCGGTCGCGGTAGTTCTCATCTGACTCGTGGGGATGCTGAGGCAAGTAGGTTTTGCCTGCCGCGCGCATGGCCGAGGTCCCGCCGAGAAGGGTGTTAATCATCCTCCACTTCGGGTACATGTAGTCATAGGCCGCACTCGTGGTGCTCGGACTCTTCCTCTTCTCATCAATGCTGGCCACGCTCATCTCCTTCGGTCATAATCCGCCTGTTTACCACTCCGTCCGTCCGGCTTCAAGCCCTCAGAAAGATTTGCGCCTTGGTCGTGTTTCTTTCACTCCGGGCGGTCGTCCGATACCATTCTTGACCTTCTTCTCAATCTCTGAACATATCCACCCCGGAAAGTTGGAAGACCCAAACCTTTGACGAGAACAAGACCTAGACTGACCATGTGCTTCACCTGCCGCCTTCACAGAAGGATACGCCACGCCGTCCACGAAAACCTCTTTCCTGTTCTGGCCGAGCTTCGCCCTCCACTCAGGGCTCATCTTCCTACCCTTCAGTGCGGCGCTGATTTTCTTTGCCGAGGATGCCGCCACGAGTGTCCCACCCGGAGAGGTGTTTCTACCCCTTGGCGCGAGCGTCCCGTATGCCTTGATGAACTCGGTCTCCAAAACTCTGAGGGTGTGAGGGTCCTTGCACGAGACAAGCATCTTGAATTTCGCAGCATCACCATGTACCCGCAAACCCTCGGCAACCAAAGTGTCCTTACCCCAACGAGCGTGTCCATAATGGTCACGACGCCTTTTGTTCAAAGGCTTCTGCGTCAGACCCACATAGTTCAGTCCGTCAGGAAACTCGATTAGATACACACCAGACATTTCAAATAGGTTTATCATCCTAAAAAGTCCTGCGCCACATTCCGGGGATCACCCAGTTCAGGCGGTATCGCGTCATATCTCCCAAGTGGTCCTCGTACTTCTCGGGCACGTCATCGGGATCGGCCTTGTCGCGCGGCATGGTAGGCACATAGGTGAGCCACCACTTGCATCGCTCGCAGACGAACAGTCCCGGCTTCTCACGTGTGCCGTCACGACCCGGCTTGGCCTGAGTGAGGCGCGAGCGGATCATCTGCCATCCGCGCTTGCGCGAGCCCGGAGTCTTGTCGGCGCGTTCCCAGTATACGCCCTTGTCCATCATGTCATCTATCGGCGCGCGCCCGGTGCCGCGAGAATCCTTGGACCAAATTTCCGTGTCAGCCGGACCCGGCAACACTCGACCTCGTAGCCCCATGTCTTCTTCGCGGTCGAGGATACCCTGTGCGATGTTGCCCGCTTCCATGCGGACGCCGGTCTGCTCTTCGCCGGTCGTGCCGTACCACTCGTTGAACAGGATCAGATCGCCGCGAATGCGACCGTACTCTTCACCCTTCCACTTGATGGGCTCGCCGGAAGACTCCAGCCACCAACCGACAGCGAAAGGATGCGACTGGCCGTGGTCGTAGGCGCGGGTGATGCGCCACGACCTCGGAATGAGCTTGGCCGGGAAGTCCGGTAGCACGTGGTACTTCGCATCCCACAGGTCATCGACCATGCCGCCCGCGTTCACATCCCATGAGCCTTCGATCCACGCGGCAGCCTGTGCCGGATTGGTCGCGGCCTGCATGATCTGCTGAGGATAGTTCGGCGCGGTGTGCAGGAGCAGGAAGTTCTCGGACAAGTGACCACGGATGGCCACGCGCTGCACCTCACCCGGATTGTGGATGATCTTCGAACGGAAGTGCGGCAGCTTGAAGCGCTTCTTCACCCAAGAGTGGCCCACACCATACGGGTTCGTGGTTGCGCGAATGCGGCAGGGCACACCCGGCGCGGTCGGGCGACAGCACGAGAACATCAGCTTGTAGGCCTTATCATTGTCCCACTGTGTAAGCTCTTCGAATGCGATCCATGGGTACTCATGCCCGTGGTATCCTTCGTAGTCGTTCTCATCGAGCATGTGACGGAGCAATAGCTGCTCGCCGTCCGGCCACACGCAGGCATAGTCGGCCTTGGACTTCTTGAACATGAAGCCGGGGAACACCTTGGGATAGACCTCTTCCACCTTGCGCACCACGTCATCGAGGTCGCCGTAGGTTCGACGGAACAGGATGCCACGCCAAGCCTTGCCGTAGCCTTTGCCGACATCCGCCGCGAAGTCCATGAGCAGGGTCATGGTTTTGCCGGGGCCGCGCGTCCCTTCGTATAGGGTCTCGAAGGCAGGGGATTCCAAGAAGTCGTACTGCGAGCCGGGAAGCGGCATCCATGCAGGAGTCGCAATAACATCCCCGTTGGCATTCACATGGCACGGCTTCCAGATGCCGAGGCCATCGGGTGTGGACATGAGTCTCCAAACGGCTCTGGTGCCGTCTTCAACTTGCCACACTTCCTTTTCGTCTAGCACAACGGGGATGAATTCTTGCGTCATCGTTATAACTCCTTCTTATCACAGGAGTATCGGTCATGACGTACCGTGTTGTCAACCCTGACTTCTCCGGGAGAGAAAAAAGTCGGGGCGATTATTGGCTCACCCTCAAATCAACCCCGAAGGAGTTGGACGATGACAACGTCCGAAATCTACCACATGTTTCGGACATGTCAACCCTAAATATCGAAAGGGTTATCGTCTTCAGCTTTGAAGGTCCCGATGTCCTTCAGATACCAATAGAGGCTCTTCACTCGATCCAGTTCAGGGTGATCGTGTATCCACTGGCCGGTCGATGGATTGAAGGATTCCATGAAGAAGAAGTCCAGATCGGGCGCACCCGTGTCTATGGATGTGTCCACCATGAGGCTCATTGCGTCGAAGTCGGCGTCACTCAGGATCGAGTCGTTCTCGAACTCATAGGCATACGCGGCCAGCGCCAAGCGGATGCGAAGCTGGCGCTGGAAACATGCCTCGGGCGTGTAGACATCATTTCGTATCGGGCGGCTTACCCGCGTAGTTTTCGTTTTGCCACTCATCATCGCTCCTGTAATTCATGTGCCACAGCACCTTGGCAAGGTACTTGGCCGCATATCCCACGACCGATTCCGGCAGGCCGGGGACTGCAAGGTGCAGGCTCTCATGCACGATCAATTCCAGACGGCGCATACCCTTGGATCGAACATCAATCTCGATGAAGGGGTGCTTGACCGGCGTCACTTCCGCGAAGTGTGGATGACTGGCGAGCCCATGCGCGCGGCGTCTCCACAGCTTGTATATGAAGATGTGCGGCAGCTTACGCAGGTCAATCCCACCCGGCTCTTTCCTTGCTCTTGGCACGACGCTCGACCCTCCTTGGCTTCTCTTTCGGGAAGACTGGTTTGTCAGGCTTGGCATTACGCCGATGCTTTTTCGCGGGCGGGGTCCACATGTTCGGGGACTTGTTTTTGCGGGGCATCGGCACCTCCAAGCACTTGATGCCTGAAGGCTACCCGATGTCTAGCTGTTGCGCAAGTCGTGATAGTTTGCGTAGTCTTCTGCCATCATTCGGACACAGTCGAGCGGCGTCCAGTCCTTGTCTGCCGGAATCCAGAAATTCAGGACATCCTCGGACCACTCGCCCTTGACCTTGTGCCTGAAGCCAACAATCCACTTGTAGGTGTGGGTCTTCACAGTCACGGTGGAGATGTCAGTCGGGCGATCCATGATGTCGAAGGGCTCACGCTCGACGCAGCGGTAGTGAGGGGCCTCGTGCGTCACCCACGAGCCCGCCAGAGGCCCACCGATGCAGAGGCCTCTCCACTTAGGCTTGGGCTGCCAATCCTCGTCAGCGGTCATCTGCGCTGCCGCCCTTCATGCCGCGCTTCTGACGGCGCTTCTCGATCTTGATCTTCTTGATGTCGGCCAGAGCCTCGGCATCCGTCTTCTGGACCGGCGCTGCGTATTCCGGCATGTCGCCCTTGGCCGCAAGCTCGGCATCCGTGCGGACGTGCTCGATGGCCTTGTTCGGATCAGCCGTCTTCCAGTCCGGCCAGTCGCGGCCAGCGTTCTTGGCCTGCTTCTTGAGCAGCATGGGTAGGACCATGGTCAGCTTGCCGCCTGCACGAAGGAACCCGTCGATGCTGAGGATGACGGCGTCGATCCATTCCTCAAGGTCGTAGGGATCGTCCGTGATTTCCTTGACCTCCTTCTTCAGGTGGTCGAGGGGACCGAGCGGGCCGCGACCGTCTGCCGGTGTGCCAAACGTGGCATGGCCCCATTCGAGATGACGACGCAGATAGTCTTCGAACGAGTCTGTCTTCGTGTGATTGAACTCATACGGCATGAGCTATCCTTTCAAGTTGATGATATTAGACGCGGTCATGAACGAAATATTCCACTGTCTGGTACTCGCCGGTACGCAGGAACATCTCGATGATGTGGTTGTAATTCCAGTTGCCTTCAGAGACAGCTTCGAACCATGCCTTCGGCACCTTGCCTATCCCTGCAAGTCGCATGCCGGGAACCATCTGCTTCGTGGCGACCACCGTCATCATGCGGGACACGGGATCATACTTCATCTGCCAATTGCCGTTCTCGACATCGGCATAGAATGGCTTCTTGGTGTCGATCTTGCCATTGACCTCACACCACAACCATGTCCCGGTCGCATCATCGCCGGAACAGAATGCGGCGTAGCTGCTGGTGCTCTTCGGTTCGTCTGTCATTGTCTTCTCCAAAAATATCGCGGGCCTCAGCACAGAGCAACGTGTGCCGTGTTTGGTTTATTCCCACTGCGTATCCTTCGTGGGAGCCCTCTCAGTCAGGCGTAAGCGTCAACCAGACCGACAGTGGTCTTGGCCTTCCTCTTCGCCTTGTAGCGACGATCACGTTCACGCTTCAGACGGCGCGAGCGCTCTTCAGGGGTCTCGGTTATGCCGGTCTGCTCGGTGAACACCGTGCCGCCGTCCGGTGCGAAGCGGGTTGCAGCGTGTGCCGCGATCAGTGTATTGCGCGGGCCGCTGGTGAGGAAGGTTCCGCTACGGAGCCACGTGAAGAAGTTCTTGATACGGATCATTGTCATCTCCTTTTCTTTGTTTCGAATTGGTCACACGTCAATCAGTCCTGCATGAAACTTTCTATGGCAATTAGCGCAAAGACAAACACACTTTGCGACCTCTTCCATTATCAGTTTCCACCCTTTGTTAACCAAAAGCCGAGCGACATTCATATCTTTCTGCTTCGGGTCAACATGGTGCCAATCGAGACAAGCCTTCTCAGACTCGCCGCACTTGATGCAGTGCTTATCGGACATGAAAGCTGCATACCTATCCTTCCGAGTTTGACGCGAGCGTCTTGTGTACTCAAGGTATCTCTCCTTGTTGTCCACATAATGCTTGGCGGCATACTCCTTTGGGTTCTTTGCAGGCACTTCTTTCATATCTCCAATGTCAGCGTGGCAGGATTTGAACCTGCGACCCTCCGGTTCCGGGCCGGATGCTCTAACCAGACTGAGCTACACGCGGAAAGTCGTTACGCCGAGGGCGGTGTAGACCACGGCTCTTGAGTTGCGCCGAAGACGCGAATTTCGAGATTGTCAACTTGCGTTTCCAGAATGCGGATGCGCTCGTTGTTTTCGGCGTTCTGGCGAATGGACTCTGCCGCAAGTGACTGAATGCCGATGATGAAAGATGCAAAACTCTCCACCAATTTCTGCTCTTGTGATTTGGCCATGTGTACGTCTCCTTGTTAGAATTTATTCTTGTCGGTCGCCCCAAGAACCACCCCGAGGTCGATGTCAGGTTCCAACACGGTGCCGAATATGCAGAGCTTCTTGCCCTGTTTATCCGAACGCACGAAGTTGATGGAGCCGTCTTCGTACTTGAACACCATGACAAGTGTTTTGTCAAGTGCGTCAGTGCCGAGGATCATCCCCTTGGCCTTCAATCGCTTGGCCGTGGCGCTGAACGTGGGCGCGTCAGTGCAGCGCAGATAGAACGGCGAGTCATGAGGATCGGTTTCTTGACCGAGGGAACTGGTGTCACTGTCCGGCAGCACGAGCGGCTGCTGGATGAAGAGCTTGGACAGATCGTCCTCGGCATGCGCGAGTCCATGCACCCACGCCGGGGCGATCAGAAAGGCTGCCGCCAGAGCGGCGCTGCGAAGAAGTCGGTTCATGATGTTACACCTCCATGTTCTGTTCCCATCTCTGCAAGCACCGTGCCAAGATTGACGGCCTCAGCCGGTGTCAAAGTGAGAAGGGTCTGTTCACCTTTGCCATTGTCTGCATCGGTGCTGATGACGATAAGCCCGAGGTTCGGGCGATGACGAACGTAGATAGGCGCTTTGGCAGTCTTCATTTCATAATCCCTGTTGGCTTTCGAACTGGTGGGGCCTTGAAGGTGTAGAGTGGCTTCGAAGGCTCGTGCTTGACCCTAGCCCGCGCTTCTCGCTCTTGCAATTCCAATTGACGGAACTCCTTGAGCAAGGCTGACATGTCATTCTGAAGGTCGGCCTGCTTCAGCGCATTCAGGTCCATAGCGGCCTGTAGCTCGGCGCGGCGTTTCGCAAAATCGAATCCCATGTCTGTCTCCTGTTTCAAAAAGGGACTGGTGGGGTGCTGTCAAGACCACCCCACCAGCAAGCCTCTGACCGTGGACCTCCGAGTCCGGCCAGAGTGGTTTAGAGTTTGACGACCTTCACGTCAAAGCCGAGCTTCTTCAGCGAGTCCACGAACCCGTCGAGCATGGCATCGCCGGTCTCGGGCTTCTTGGGCTCGGCGGGCTTGGGCGGCAGACCGCCGTAACATGCCGCCAGAAGCTCGGACTTGCCGACCGTGCGGGCTTCCTTGTGCGCCGGACCCTTGCCGAACAGAACGTCATAGAGGCTGTTCGGCTCGGCCACCTTCTGGACCAGCTTCGACCAATTGGTGTTGCCGTACTTATCCATAGCGATGTCCTTCAGGGTCTTGTTCTGGCGGCGAGTGGCCAGCTTGGCGTAATCGACCGCGACCGCAGCGCCGTAGGCACCGACGAGGTGAGCCGCGATCATGCGGGTGGTGGCCTGCATGAGGGCGACAGACTCGTTCGAGCATTCAGCCGAGCCGGACTCGACCGGGAAGCCACGAGCGCCGTTGCCCTGAATGAAGTCCGGGCGCACGGTGGTGTGGTAGACGATCTGGCCGGACTTGGACGTGCCGGTGGTGGTCTGGATCACGATCTTCGGGAAAGCATGCTTGATGATGAGCTTCAGGTTCTCGACATCGACCATGTTGACCGCAGGGCCGCTGAGGGGTCCGAGCAGCGGGAAGGTGGCAATCTCGCCGTTGTCCAGTTCGTAGTCCACGAGGTAGAACTTGTCCATGACCGAGCGCAGACCCTTCGCCACGACCGAGAGCGTCTTGCCCTTGTCCTCAATGAACATCGGCAGGTAGCCGATCAGTTCGAGGAACAGGAAGGTCGCCTCGGCGCGCTGATCCCCGGTGCCCTGAAGGCCAGCTTCCAACTGCTGGATGGCCTCGTGGGTGTCACCGATCATGTCCATGAGGGTGTGGCACTGCTCACGATTGAGCAGGTCGTAGGTCTGGTTGAACTTTTTCACTGTGTTTTCTCCTTTCAGCGATTGTTGAAATATCAGAGCTTGGTGAACTTGACCGGGGGTGCTTCCACCTTGGCCATCATGTTGATGAAGCCATAGGCGTATTGCTTCTCGGGACAGACCTTCAGAAGGCCACGAATGGCCTCTTCGGCTGCCTCTTCCTGAAGCATGTCGAGCAATTCGATTTGATCGGGTGTAAGATTATGAACCATGTTTCACCTCCAAAACCATCGGCGCGTATTTACGCCAAATCTCGACACTGCGTGGATCGTCTTCGAACACCAAGTCCACGCCGCCGTAGTCACGGGCGATGATCTTGGCCATGTCTTCCTTGACCTCGGGGTTCGGGCGGAAGTCGCCGTCCGCGCGCATGAACATGCGATAGACATCCTCCCACATGTCGTTCTTGTCGAACCACGACTTGGTTGCCGCGCGGTACTTCGTCGGCCTGCCGGTGCAGAGGAAGATGCTGTTCATGCGACCGACCTCAAAGAAGATGGCAGCCATCTCGGAATGGACAGGGTCCAGACTCATGCGGTTGTAGTACCCCTCCCAGTCCTTGGGAGCCTGCTCGATGAGCTTGAAGCGATGACGGTTATCCGCCAGCACTCCGTCGATGTCAAATACGATGTTCATACGTAACCTCTTGCGCCCCATTGAGCCTTCTTCAACTTGCTGCCGGACGTGAGCAGCAGATTGCCGTAGTCATGGCAGACTACGTTGCCCTTGTACCATCCCCAGTTCTCGCACTTGAGGTCGGTAAAGAATGCGGGCACCTTCTTGGGCAGGTCCCTCGGTGAGCACGGAGTGGTCTTCGCTTGGATGAGGACTTGTCCGCTCGGTGATATGCTGAGGCAAGGCGCGAACCACTTCTTTAGCGGGCCGTACATGCACTGGTTCCACATCTCCCACTCTTTGATGTTGGAGAATTGAGCGGAGTCCTCTTCGATCTTGATGACGGACTTCGCATCAATGCGATTGCGATAGACTTTACGATATGCACCGCTGCCGATGTAGGAGCCGCAGATCAGGTAACAGCACTCGGCTTTCGTCATCTCGGTAAGAGCAGAGACCGCAGTCATGACCGGGTCTCACGCTTGCCGCAGTTGGAGCACTGCTTCCACTCGTACCATTCGTGGCCGGTGTCATCATAGGTCAGGTGCCAGCGGGTCCACCAGTGGAACCCGAACAGGCACTTCAGCCAGTCTGTCCAGTTCATGCCCGCCTCCAATGCACCTTGGAAAGCTCGATAGCCGGACCATTGTCGAACCGGATTCTCCAAATGTTGTCGAAGCCGAGCGAGAGCATCCCTTCCCGGGTAAGCTCTTCGGTCACGAACATCTCAACCTTGATGCCGTTGCATCCCGAGTTGAGCCCCGTCAGACCTTTGTTCCATTCATTTGGCAAGGAATTCATCCTTCAGCGTGAGTGACTCTTCTTCCGCCGTATGCGGACAATTGATGCACGAATAGTAGCGCACGATCTTCGAATTGTAAATAGGATCGTTGACGAGCGCTACTTCTTCCTCGGTCTTGTAGCACATGATGTGCCCGTGGATGGTGCAGCCGAACACCTTGGCAGCCTTCTTGAGAGACGGAGTCATCGTGTGTTTCCTTTTGAACTGATATAGATGATGCCTGCGATGAGGATGAACCAGCCAAGCACGATCTGTGCCAAGTCGGCAGCCGTCAAAAGCTGGAAGATGTCCTGCCTCACTTGATACCCTTCTCCTTGAGGGCTCGGGCGAGCATATCGAGCGCACGTTTCTCCGGGTCTGGATGTGGAAAATTGCTTCTGACAATTTCCTTCAATTGTGCCTTGACCGTTTTTGGCACACGCACAGTGACGGGCTCATTGCCGAGGTCGATCAGGCGTTCTGGTACGCGAACCTCAATAGGTCCTCCACATCCGGCGACATGGGCGGGTGACCACGATCCTTGAGCATCTGGTTCACCACGATCACCACCGTGTTCTCGGGCATAGGTGCCGAACCCTTCAGACGACGCAAACGCTTCAAGAGTCGATCCGTCAGCGAGGTTGGCTCCGGGAGAGGCTTCTGCTTCTCCTTCAAACTGTCCACCTCTGCCGCTGTGATAGTGCGGCGTGTCGTAGAACTCTTCATACCACGTGATAGCCGGGACTTGGCTGACTTTCTCGGGACTGCCGCCGATCCAGTACGAGCCTTGCGATGCGGCCCTCTCTGCTTCTTCATCCCAACACGCTTGGTGGACGACTTCCTTGTTGCCACTCGAATACTCCCCTATGCGCCAGCGCTCGGTTCCGATCTTCTCTTCGCAGAGATAGCATCTGGCGGTCTCGCTGAACACCCTGAAAGTGTTCGTCACGAGCTTCAGGTTCTCTTCCGCTGTGTCAGCGCGGTCCATCTCGTATATGTAGTCACTCAGGTTGATGGTCATGCTGCTGCCATTGGCTCGGGTTTGAAGGGGGTTGGTGCGTTGTATGCCAGCAAAGTGCCAAGGATCAGGGCTTGCCTGTCCGTGGCCATCCAGAGGCCATCGTAGGCCACCCACACAAGCTCCTTGTCGCGCATGAGCTTGGTCCTCATGGGCATCGACTTGACCTCTGTCTTCCAGTGGTGCTCGATCCAGACATCCTTGCCGTCACGGGTCTTGTCGGTATCCTTCGTGATGATCGTGACCTCATCGCAGAACAGACGGAGCAGGGCATGCGCCGCACTATCCGCGAACTCGTGGGCCAGTGCGATTTCAGATGTGAGACCCTGCCCGTAGGCCTTCCAGAACATCTTGGTCTCTTTGTCGATGATGTATGCCATGCACTTCCTCTAAAGCAGTTCCAAGGGTGGGAATTTTACCTACACCGACGCAGCAATGCTGCCTGTTCTGACGTTAAACTACCTTGGTGATCCGCCTGCTACAAGCAGGGCGGCTGGTTCAATACCTCTTTCCCCATCGCATCGTCAAGGCGAGATTTGGTCTCCCAGTAGTCTTCCTCCTTGGCACAGTATTCGCTCCATGCCTCGGGCTCGGACAGGCGCACAAGCTCGTAGAGGTCCGTGGCCAGAAGATCATATCCGTTGATGTGCGAGACCACATTGGTGAGCCCACGAGCCCCGGCGCGCGCCAGAAGGAACTCGGCTGCGCGCATGGATATGGCCCACTTCAGCTTGTCGTTCTTCATGGCCCATTGCAGGAACTCGAAATCATCAGAATGAGTACCCATCAGCGTTGCTTCTCCTTGGTGATTTGATCCGTGAGCATTTCTGCAAGCTCCATGCCAACCTCGGCATGCTTTATGGCGCGCTGGCCGTGGTGCTCTTGCCATCCCTTCCTGCACTTGTAAGAATGGATGGCATCCTCCAATTTCTCGTAGGCATAGCGCTTGTTGTATTTGTTCGCGCCGGTCAGCACGAAGCGCTCCTTGTAGTCCTCACCGCACACCCACACACCCTTCTTCGTGGTCCGAAGGATTGGCAGCCGGTTGATGATGATGGTCGCGTAGGGGTCGTCTGAGCCTTCCTCGTAGCGGATATAATCCCCGACCCGGATGAGGTGGGGCACGTGGCTGTGTCTATCCCATATCGTCCTCTTCTTGGACACTATGGACTCGGTGGTGTTCAGAATTGAGATGAGGTCATCGCTCACGATGTCTTGCTCCTGCACATGTTGGCCCACCAATCTTCAGGCACCATGCCGATTGCGTGATGGACCTTGCCCGCTTCGTTGGTGATGATTGAGACATACTGTCCCGTTATGATACGAGACGTGACAGGTGGCAGCTTCTTGCGTTCGGCGTAGAACTGGTAGGGGTTCATTCTGCATCCCTCTTCTTCTCGACGTGGTCAGTGATGATCTGGCATATTTTCACAGCATCATCCCAAATCTCATTCGTGGGAAGCTCCTTGAGGGTCTTCACCCCTCGGGTGGCCAGATAGTCGGTCACCAGCTTGAGCCCTTCGTAGACCGTCAGATCGCCGGTCACATAGAAGGTGAACAGGTGATTGACGACGAGGTCGCGCGCTCGCTCGAACATGCGATCACCAAACGTAGTAGGTTGCGATGCCAGCGAGGGGAGACAGAAGCACGAGAAGAAAGAAGAGGGCATCCGAGCCCTTCTTCCCCTGTGTCTGTTCGACGGGCGTCTCATTGAAGTGCCTCGGTGCTCTCAACATGGTGTCCTCCTGTTTCAAGTTGAAACTTACGGATTAGCCCATGCAAGCTCTGTGCCACACTCCATGATGTAAGGTCCACCATCTGCTCGCACCTGCTGATCCGGCAGATGGAACACAAGGTCTCCATCCTTCGTGATTTCTTCCGGGCGAACGCCGGTCCAACGATAGACCACCCCATCCTGCTCCTTCTCAAAGGTGTAGGAGTCGATGAGCGGATTGCCCGCAAGCTGACCGGCCTTCACGGTGAAGCCGCCACCGATGAACATTCGGCTGATATAGCTCATCATTCACCCCACGTGACATAGGTGGTGGACTTCACTTCGGCGTCCTTCAATTGCTTCTCACACCAGTCTAGCGCGAAATCAAGTGACGAAGTCACATGTACCCTTGTGTCCACGAAGCCAATGCAGTTCTCGTAGATGTGGAAGTCGCCGTTGCCGTATTCCTTGATGGTGTAAATACTGTTCCATCTTGTGACAATTCGGTCCCAAAGGGACATGAAGCTATTGTCGCGGCGAATGTAGACGCTCTTCATGATGCGTTGCCCCTGATGGCCTGTGCCGCGCGCTGGACGTGCTCCAGAGCCTTGCGGACCTCGGCGGGCATCGGAACGTCCTGCACCAGACGGATGCCGTTGGCGATCACGCTGACGCGAAGGGTGCCCTTGTCCACGATTGAGACAGTCGGGTCCACCCCTGTACCACAATGACCGGCTGGCTTCTCGTCAAAACGGGACATCATGGAACCGCCCGCATTGTTCGGCGGCGGACGGATGCCCATGTCGTAGGCGTCTTCAATTTGCTTCAGTGCCATATTGGGCTTCTCCTTCTTGGGAAATTCTCGTTCGTAGGCTTCGCGGTCGAGCCGGTCCTGAAGCGTGGCATTGCTGCAATCGCAGAACCTGCTCATTCCACAGGCGCACCCGCCGCCGTGATCATACTTGGCCATCTGGCACCTTCTTGGTCCACCAGCGCCGGATAGCCCGAATGATGTAGGCTGTGATGAAGATGTCGAAGATGGTGCATACCACCCACGCTGCGATCCCAACCGCCCACCACATCAGGCGTACTTCGCAGCAATGAGACGGCGCACGTTCTGGCGGCGCGCGGCCTTGACCTTGGCTCGCTTGGCGGTAGGCACACCCTGCATGGTCCTCTTGAGCACAGGAGTGGCCTTGATGAGTGCCCTGCCAGCTTCACTGGCCGCACCGCCGAGAACAGCCGCAGCGGCCATCGCCAAGGCCAAGCGATCCGATTTTCATCATGTGTCAGGGTCCTTCTGTTTCAAAGTGGAAGCGGCTCGCTGCCACTCACTGGTTAAAGCAAGAGCCGTGCCAACATCACCTTCAGTGGTGAGGTCGGCAAGCATTTGCTCCTTGGTCTTGCCGGTGTAGCCGTAGCGGCGAGCGCGCGAGCGCAGTTCAGGAGAGACCATCAGTCATCCCCCACGCACAGTGCGACCACACAGAGGACGACCGCTGCCGCGCAGAGCCCGAGGACGAGCCCGCTGCCCGGTGGCAGCCATTGCCAGTAGGACTGGAACGTTTCCATCAGATGTCGCTCCAATCCTCTTCCGGTTCCGGCTCGGGTGCCGGGGCGGGCGCGGGCTCGGGTTCGCCGCCCTTGCGCTTGCGCGGGCCAGCCGTGTAGGTCTCTTCCTTGGTGCCGACGAACTTCTCCGTCTCGCCGTTGAACAGGGCGCACAGGAGTTCGCGGGTGCCGATCTTGGCCAGTTCGACCTTCAGCACACGCTTCGGCACATCATCGGCCTCGTAGGCTGCCTTGGCACCCTTCTTGGCCTCGGCCTCGGTCGGTGCCGCGAAGCGTTCACCGTCAATGCCTTCGTAGAAGTAGATCGTGGTCATCGTTTGTCCTTTCTCTTGGGTGGTTTCGGAATGTCCTGCATCTGCTTGAAGTAGTCCACAAACAGAGTTTGGGACAAGCTCTGCAAGCCGTATGCCATGAACTCATCGCTCGGATTCTTCTCTCCGATAGATTCAACGTGGTACTGCCAGATGTGTGCGGCCTCATGGACGAGCATCGCCAAGCGCTGCGCTTCGGTGTGGGTGCTCACCAGCCGCATGCACACGATGGCACACTGGTTGCCCCTCGGATCGCGGAACAGGTGCACCGTAGCGCCCTTGTGATCGGCAGTGATGTACGGCATCCTGTCCACCATGCCGAGCTTCTTCATGGCCGTGTCGAAGTCCTGCTGACACAGGCACAGGCACATGTAAGGACCCTCGGGATGGATGGTTCGATTGAGCCACTTGGGATTCTTTGTCGGCATGTCACACCAGAATTGTTGATCTGAAGGTGGTTGCGTCCGCGACGAGACAGTCTACGACATCCTTGAGGTCTACTTGGTCCCTCAAGCGCCCGGTATCGGTCAGCAAAGGCTTGTGTGTCCTGAAATGGTTCATGATCCTGTTGCGTCGAGACAATGATGCATCATAGGCAAGAGCGAGGTTGCGGTCAACAAAAAGTGTGCCGTCACCGGCTTGATACACAACCACGACAGCCATGACGCACCCTCCTTAGTACGTGAAATGGTCTTCCATTCCGATCCAGTAGAACTCGCAGAAGAATTTGTCGTCACAGGCAGCCTCTTTGGCCACCCAAGTACGACACTTGAGGCACAACACGAGCCCCATATCATACATCTCGGCCTCTGCCAAGTCGAAAGGCGGGGACTGAATGAACAGAGGCCGAGGATCGTAGACATCTCTCACTTCTTGCGCTCACCGAAGAGGCCGATGCGAATGAGAGCACCCGCCGCCCACACGTGAGGCGGAATTGGTGTGTTGTCGAGCGTCTTTGCTTTCTTACTCACTTCGCAGTCTCCTTTTGTTACAGGTTTCGTTTTGGTTCACTCACAGAGCGGCAATGCAGGAAGCGGGCCAACCCATCCGTAGACGTGGCCGCGATAGTTCATGGAGGACATGGGATAACCCCACACCTTGGCTTCGGCATCGTAGATGAGCAGAATGCGCGCGGCGTAGCGCGGCATGTGCGCGTCGTTGGTATAGACAACATACATGCCGGACTGCAAAGGCTTGCGGCCTTCGAAGCCATCGGAGTCAACGAACTCGGCGCTCATGGTCGATCCTCTTCAAATGGTTCATCACGACCTCCACGAGGTCGAACTGGTGGATTGTCGCCACGGGACTGAGGCGCTTGCCGGTGTGATCGACAGGGTGAATGTCCCACCACACCTTCCGGCCACCGCGCTTGGCCTGCCACGTCTCGCAACGGACAGCATGGTACTTCATGCGTACCTCTTGTCCAGATAGTCCTTCAGCTTGGCGCTGCGAATCGCTTCGCATGCCTTCTTCAGGTGCTCTTCGCGCTCATCGTCTTCGAACATGCCATCACCCTTGGTATACGCATTATAGACGACATCACCACCGACATTCGGAAACTGCGCACGGAAGTAGCCGTGGCGAAGCCTGAGATAGCCGACCATCTCACCCTTGCCGTTGAAGGCATCATACTGCTCGGGGCAAGCGCCGCAGGTCATGACGAGCCCGATGCCCGCATGGCTGAAGATCACATCAAGTTCCCGGCTCATAGGCTTCCTCCTTCTGGTGAATGGTGACGTTGAAACCGGCCAGCAAACGCTCACGCGCGTGGCGCAAGGCATCCTCGGCCTGCGTGGTCTCACGGTAGGATGCCCAAGGCCGATAGCCCTTGACCCATGGCTCTTGGGTCTTCACGTAGTAGACGATGCGGCTCATACCTTGGCCTCTGCGCTCGCTGCCCCGCCCATCCACTCCACCAGATAGGTCGAGTTGCGGGTCTGGACGATGTTGCCCTTGACCTCCACGACCTCTGACGTGCCGACCTGCTTGCCATCCGGGAAGCGGCCCTTGGCATCCCTGTAGATGTTGCCGACGAGGATGGTCTGACCCCTGAAGGTCAGCGTCATCGCATTCCTCATGAGCGCATCAATTTTGCCTTCATCCGGGATCATGTCACTGCTCCAAGATGATGCGGCCATGGAACAGACGGAAGGCCTCGGTCGCCCAAAACCCCGGCATGTAGCCCGGATGACGCCCGTCCATCTCACTGCCCCACACGACAACGCCGTGGAAACTGGTGTTGCCGTTGCTCAGGCCGGTCATCAGCACCACGCAGTCTTCGCCGCCGTGATTGTAGCCGTCAGCCGTGCAGACGAGGTCACCAATCTTGAACTGCTCGTGCGGCTTCTCGGCGCGCTCTCTTGAACTATGAACCATCACTTGTCTCCTATTTTCCAGTAGCCGTAGACGCATCTCGTGCCGTCTCGGGAAGGATCGTGCGTATCATATATCAATCCGTCGATCATGCAAGTAAAATGCCTGCTAAGGTTAAGGATCAGCCTGCCGGACGGCAATTCGTCCGCGTTGACGTGCACCTTGCAGCCGCTCCCGATCTGCATGGTGGCCACCCACTCCCACTTGATCCCATGGCGGTCCCTGAGCAACGCCATCACCCGCTTCGTGCCATCCTTGAACACCCCCGTGCGCGCGTTCGACTTGGACTTCTTCTTGCGCGTGATGCGCTCCTTGCTGCCGACCTCGTTGATGGTGTCGTACACCGTCTGATAGGGCAGGCCGGTCGCAATGGCTATCGCGCGGCAAACACAGTCGCCGGTCGTGCCCCGATAGCCCGCTGCCGCGCGCCCGCCGTCATCTTTCACGAAAAAGCTGAAGTCCACGCTGAAAACCTCCTTTTTGTCAGATTTGGTGTGAAAACGACAACAGGATAGCAAATTTGACCAATTACGCAAGAAAAACCGAAAAACAGGGTTAATTTTGCATTTTTCGCTTCAAAAAAGCCAAAAGGGCCTCTAATTCAGCGATAGAGGCATCATTTTTCAGTGTATTAGCCCTATGAGACATAACTTGCACGTTTCCGGGCTCATATCCCCTCCTACAGTCGATTCGGTCGATACTCGGCATCATGGGGTTCGGCCCACACAGGCTTGGCGGCAGCAGCGGCTCACCGAACACAGGACAGTTCTCGGGGATCACTATGTCATCCACAGTGATCGTGAAGGCCAGACCCTTAAATGCCGCGCGTTTCTTGGCTGATTCATACAGTCGGCGGGCTTCATCTCTCTTGGCTCTCAATGCGGCCCTTTTCGCTCTGCTGGCCTCTCTTGAGTATCGACCGGCCTCTATCGCTGCATCGACACAGGACGGGCAGCGTTTTCTCGCCTTATGCTCCAAGGGGTCCATATCCGCAAAGCAATCCACACAAAAACGAGGCTCCTGAGAACGCTTCTCCACCAAAGCCTTCTTCTTGCGACGGTTCTCCTTGGCTCGCCTACGCTTGCGATCACATTCATCACACCTGTCTTTAGATGACAGGTAAGAACGCACGGGTGGGGAAACTGAACCACCACAGTCTTTACACGGTTTGCTCATAAAATATAGGTTACACCCCCTCGGGGTGAATGTCAAACCAAATTTTGCGGAATTTTTCCAGAAAACCAAATTTTTAGGGCCATTTTCGAGCTAAAAATGGGGCACGGACAGGCCTACGGGGACCTGACCCACCCCCCTCACTTTAAGAAACCGTTTACCCTACCGGGGAGGGTTACCCGTTAAGGTTAACGCGGGGTTACCGTTAACTCATTGATAACCTTACGAATTAAGGTTAATAACCCCCTAATGTGCACCCGAAATTAACCATGTCTGTTAACGTTAAGGCACATGGTTAACAAAAGGTGGCTATTAACAAAGGGTTAACCTTAAGAGTTAAGGTTAACGTTCCCTCTCCTGTTCACTCATCATTAACCTTATCTATTAACCTTAACACATTGATGTTGTTGACTCATCTATCATTGTGTGCATCAAAGATATTCCATAATAACTATTATGCGAATGACGAATGGCAGCGAGGGGTAGTATGGTTAACCCACTGGTATAGTAGAGTAAGAGGTTATTAACCCTATTTAATAAGGTTAACAAAGGGTTACTGTTCATACTCTGTTAACCCTAAGAATTAAGGTTAATGCCCTGTAAAGGGTAAGGCCTTGTTAACGTTAACAAACATGGTTAATAACCCCTTAATGGTAAGGAATCGTTAACCTTACTGAACATAGTGAACAAGGGGTTAATCAGGGCACCGGCGTTAACCACGTTCCTTAATACCCTACTTATCAGGTAGACTATACAGACTCTCTAGGAATGGTTAACAAGGCGTTGTGGGCAAGCGGCCTATACCCTAGCGCCACGGCGCTGCAATCACAGAAAGCCATTCCTGCAAATGCGCTCTACAGATTGAATCCTGAAATCATGATCTAGCACGCGAGTCCTTGTGTAATCATGGCAATCGTTTAGAATTGCCTGATTTACACTCTTAAAGGGAATTCGGATTCATTCGGATTCATTCCAAAAACCTTGAATGATCCCATTGATTTTACAAATGAATCAATGAATCCGTGTTTTTTCTGGATTCATTCGGATTCATTCGATTTCAGCATGGGCACAATTTGCCTTATTTGCTCTAAATCATTGATATTAAACGGCAATCGAATGAATCCGACGAAAACAGGCTTTCCGAATGAATCCGTTGAAATCATTGAATGAATCCGATTCCCGAATGAATCCAAGCGCGCTTTCCATTCTAAATTCTTCCCGGCCTTCACAGATTGCCAGTTTTTCCGCTATTTGCGCCGCTCATGATTCCCGCGCTCGCAAGCTCTTGATATGTGGCCACAATAACCTTGAAAACCTATCTGATTCCGTGGCGCTATATAGAGCGCGATAAGCTCCCAAAGGGTCACGCAACGGCTGACTTGCCATGCTTGCCACAATTAACGGTTTTTTAACACTTTGCCGTTATAGATCAATGCCTGCACTCACATGCACGTGGGAGCAACGGCGCTCTTGCCGTCCAAACATGGAGTCTAACATGTCCCCTTTTTCCGCTTTCTTTTCCGCTGGACTCGCTCTTGCTATCGCCACGGGAATCCCGTTCGTGTCCGGCATGCTCGACACTTTCGCCGCTATCGTTTCGGCGTTGCAGTAGGAGTCGGGCTCATGACCGCGTCAAGCTATACCATTTCACAGATTCGCGCCGTGCCGCTCTATTGCGAGCCGGGAAGGCTGGAGTCCGTGCTCGACTATATCGCCGGAATTGACAAGGCCATAGAGTCGGCCTTGCGCATGCGCTTGCACAATCCCTGCAAGGGGATTCGCTACACTCGCAACGGCGGAATCCGGTTTTTGAGAATCGGACGGCTGCAATTCTCATTCTGCATTTGCAAGAAAGGTTGACATCATGGAAACGGAAACAATCCCGGCATGGCGAGTCGAATATCTGGCAAAGCGCAAGGCTCTTGCCGAATTGATGGAAGCTCACAAGGTGACCATTGCCGCGCGCCGAGTCGACACAAGGCCGGACGGCGACTCCGATTGGCACAAGAGCGCCGCGCATGCGGCCTTTGACGTGCTCCACAATGGGCGAGTCGTTTACAGCGGCCACTATAGCGCCGGAAGCCTTGCGGCCTTGCGGCCTTGCCTGACACGTTGCAGGCTTTCCGCGCGGCCTTCACGAAAGGGCGCAAGGGCTCGCATTGGATTTTCGCCACGGAGTCAGATGTGAAACACGCTTTCAGTGTTCGACAATCAAGCCGGTTGACACGTGATGAATCGGACATTCTGGATTGTGTCCGGCGCGCATGGCTTCCCGAATCGGTTGACATAATTCAATCGCTGCTTTCCGATGCAACGGAAGAGTCCTTTTCCGATTGGTGCGGCGATTTGGGAATGGACACGGACTCGCGCAAGGCTCTTGCCACATGGGAAGCATGCCGGGAATCTGATAGGGTTATGCGCCGGACATTTGGCGCGGACTTTGACTCGGCTGTAGACATCGCGCGGGAGTTTTGAGAATGTTCTATATTGTATGCAAATCGGACTCCAGCCTGTTTTGGAGTAACCGGCACGGATGGACTGATAAGGAATCGGCTGACATTTTCACGGCGCAAGAGTCCGTGCTCTTGAGCTTGCCGATTGACGGCAAATGGATGGAGTTTTGAGAATGGAAACGCCGCAATTCTTCAAGGCTAGTGACGTGGCCGAGTCTCTTGGTTACGTGCTTACACGTGGAGTCGGTGGTAGGTTGTTTGTCGTTTGGAGACGTGGCACGAATGGCCGCAAGAGCAACCGATTCGACTCCATCAAGGCCGCAATCGCCCATTGCCGGGAACATGCAATTCCGGCTGACTTTCCGGTCAAGCCTTTGATGCACAGTGATTCCGCGATTGACCGTTGCCAATGCGGCGAATGTGGCCTGTCATGGGATGACGGCAAGGTGACCGGCTGGACTCCTAGTCCGGCTGGAAGGTGTCCGTTTGAGTATTTCCACAACTGAGGAGTCCAGATCATGAAAACCGTGTTTTTCTTGTTACTCATGGCAACGCCGGACGGCAACCTTTGGACCATGGACTCCGGGCTTACGCAAGAGGATTGCGGCAAGGCCATTGCAGCCGGATTTTCCGGTTATGTGGATGAGCGCAACGGCTGGCATGATATCCCGGACGGCGCGGCCTATATCTGCAAACCGGAGGATGAGCGTTAACCTTTTGTTAACACCTTCCCTGTATACCTCACATCACGGCGCGGCATGGTGCAGCGCTGCTAATCTCAGGAGTCTAAAATGGAACTGATGCAGGCAAACAAGAATTGGCTTTCCCGTCCGGCAGATGAGCGCTTCACGTCATTGATTGACTTGCGCGATAAGGTGACGGATGAGCGCCGCAAGTCGCGCGCTGGAGTCGTGTCGAGCAAGTCTCTTGCCTTCCAGCCGGTTGACGGCGACTCGACGTTCAAGGGAATCGAAATTGTCAGCAAGAAAACCGGCAACGTCATTGCGCCGACTCATTGGGCCTTTGGCCAGATTGCCGCGCGACTCGGCGCACCTGCAAGCTACTTGCGCAACCTTCCCGCACCTCTTGCAGCCGATTGCCTGAATTACTCGACAATCAAGGCCGACTCGGAAGATGTGGGACTCCTTATCGGCACGGATGACGCCGGGAAGCCTTCCACATTGCGCGCGGCAACCGGCCCTAAATATGGGCGCGTTTGGAATCAGTCCATTGCCGACTCTCTTGTCAACCTGTTTGGCGATGGACAAACCGGCGCTTTCCGTGTTCCCGGCGCTTATGGTTCAACGGACATTGTCACCGACAAGATGGACTCGACTCTCTATGCAAGTGACCGTGACATGTTTGTGTTTTTGGCGGATCAAGAAAACCGAATCACAATCGAGAATCGCCGCAACGGCGAGTCCGGCTCACTTGCGCGCGGAATTTTCGTTTGGAACAGTGAAACCGGCGCAAGCTCTTTCGGAATGGCTGCTTTCTTGTTTGATTTTCGATGCAAGAATCATATCATTTGGGGCGCGTCCGAATATCGCGAGTCCCGCTTCCGTCATACGGCAAGCGCGCCGGACAAATGGCTTGACCATGTCGCGCCGGTCATCAAGGCCTATTCGGAATCATCGGCAAGGCCATATGAGGCTGCGCTTGCGGCTGCACAAGCCAAAAAGATTGATGACGTGCAAGCCTTCATGAATGACCGATTCAGCAAGCGCATGGCAACGGCAATTCTTGCCGCTCATGTCGATGAGGAATCAAGGCCGGTTGAA
>Ga0268298_10000175_pt1 | contig 80839 bp, 74 predicted proteins | sample WWTPWeurt_MetaG_FD_194462 | JGI IMG/M metagenome (GOLD analysis project Ga0268298, IMG submission 194462) | Activated sludge microbial communities from WWTP in Nijmegen, Gelderland, Netherland - WWTP Weurt | ecosystem: Engineered > WWTP > Aerobic digester > Activated sludge | place...
GTCGTAGCCGGGAGCGATGATCCCGCCGTCGCGGATTTGCGCACCGGGTTCGGCGGCGATGCCGCGAGTCAACAGATCGAGGGGCGTGGGCGGCGTCGCCAGTTCGGTCGCCAACGACTCCAACAAGGGGGCCGGTGTCTCCGCCAGCGGCGCGCGCAGACCGGCCAGCCGGGCGAGGGATTCCCGCAGGCCGGCCAGATCCCTGGGCCGCGCATTCCGCAAGGCGATACGCCCGGCAATGCGCTCCACGTCGGCAAAACCCTTCAGGGCCTGACGCACCTCGCCCGCCAGGCGGGCGTAATCGGCCATCAGGGCATCCACCGCCTGGTGGCGGGCGGCCAGCAGCATGCGGTTGCGCAGGGGGTGGTGGAGGGCGTGGCGCAACAGGCGCGATCCCATTCCGGTGATGCAGCGGTCGAGCAGGGAAAAGAGGGTCGGAGCGGGCTGGCCGCGCAGGGTTTCGGTCAATTCCAGGTTGCGCCGGGTGGCGGCGTCCAGCCCCAGGTAGTCGGCTTCCACTTCAACGGCGATGGATTGGACGTGGGGCAGGGTGCCGGACTGGGTTTCCCGGGCGTAGTGGAGCAGGGCGCCGGCGGCGGCCACCGCCGGTCGCAAGCCGTCGGCGCCGAATCCTCCCAGAGAAGCAACCCGAAAATGCTCGCAAAGCAGACGGCGCGCGGAATCCCCGTCGAAATGCCAATCCGGCAGCAAGGTGCGGGCGACGCCTTCGAGAGGGAGCGCGAAGGCGAGGGATTCCGGCAGCAGCAGTTCCGCGGGACGGATGCGCTCCAGGCTGGCGGCCAGATGATCCGCCGGCACCTCGGTGAGGAGGAACTCGCCGCTCGCCAGATTCAAGCGCGCCAGTCCCACGGTCTGACGGCTCTGGGCCAGGGCCAGCAACCAGGTGTCCCGCTTATCGTCGAGCAATGCCGCGTCGGTCAGGGTTCCCGGGGTGACGATGCGCGAGACGGCCCGTTCCACGGGTCCCTTGCTGGTGGCCGGATCGCCGATCTGCTCGCAGATGACTGCCGATTCGCCCAACTTGACCAGCTTGGCGAGATAGGGTTCCAGGGCGTGGAAGGGCACCCCGGCCATCTTGATCGGCTGTCCCGCCGACTGGCCCCGGGTGGTCAAGGTGATATCCAGGAGCCGGGCCGCCTTCTCCGCATCGTCGAAGAAAAGTTCGTAGAAATCCCCCATGCGATAGAAGAGCAGGGTGCCCGCATGCTTCGCCTTGAGGGCGAGATATTGCTGCATCATCGGGGTGTGCTGCTTGAGCATGCTCTCGGAGAGGGCAGCGGGATCGCGAAGGGTCATGGCAAGGACGGGGGAGTTTGTGGGCGGTGCGAGCTCGGCGCCCGGTGTGCGGCCGTTATTGTCTTCGATTAGGACGCCGGGCGGAACCATCGCCCGCGGCGCAAAGTCGAACCCCGGCCCGCAAAACAAGGTTCTGCCATGAATTCCCCCGTTCTTCACCCCGGTCCCAGACTCTTCGACTTCGACAACAGCTATTCCCGCGACCTGGAGGGCTTCTACGTCGGCTGGAACCCGACGCCGGTTCCCGCGCCTCGCCTGGTCATCCTCAACCGCGCCCTGGCCGAAGAACTGCGCGTCGACCCGCACATCCTCGAGCAGCCGGCCGGCGTCGATGCCCTGGCCGGAAATCTTGTTCCCGCCGGCGCTTCGCCTCTTGCCCAGGCCTACGCCGGCCATCAGTTCGGCCAATTTTCCCCTCAGTTGGGGGACGGCCGCGCCCTCCTGCTCGGCGAAGTCATCGACCGGAACGGGGAGCGGCGCGACATCGCCTTCAAGGGCTCCGGCCGCACTCCGTTTTCCCGCCGGGGGGACGGCAAGTGCGCCCTGGGTCCCGCCCTGCGGGAATACCTCGTCGGCGAGGCCATGGCCGCCCTCGGCGTCCCCACGACGCGCACCCTTGCGGTGGTCGCCACCGGCGAAACCGTGCGCCGGGACCGGCCCCTGCCCGGAGCGGTGCTCACCCGCGTTGCGGCCAGCCATCTGCGCATCGGGACCTTCGAATTCTTCGCCGCCCACCGGGGGCCGGAAGCGGTCAAACAACTGGCCGACTACGCCATCGCCCGCCACTATCCGGATCTGGCGGGGGGCGAGCGACCCTACGTCGCCTTCCTGGATGCCGTCGCCCGCCGCCAGGCCGCCCTGGTGGCCCGCTGGCTCGGGATCGGTTTCATTCATGGGGTCATGAATACCGACAATATGAGCATTTCCGGGGAAACCATCGACTACGGGCCCTGCGCCTTCATGGAGACCTACCACCCATTGACCGTCTTCAGTTCCATCGATACCGGAGGCCGTTATGCCTACGGCCAGCAAGGCAAGATCGCCCAATGGAATCTCGCCCGCCTTGCCGAGGCCTTGCTACCCCTGCTCGATCCCGACGAAGAACGGGCGGTGACCCTGGCCACCGAGATACTCGAAGCCTTCCCGGCTTGGCTTGATGCCCAGTGGCTGAAAGTCTTCGGCGACAAGCTCGGCCTGCCGCCGACCGCCCTCACCGACGCTGACCACGGATTGGTCGCCGATTTCCTCGCCCTGCTGGCCGCCGGCCGGGTCGATTTCACCCTGGCCTTCCGAGCCCTCCACGACGAAGCCGCGGGGACGGTCGGCGCCCTTGCCAATCTGCTCGGCGATGCTCAGAAAGCGGCGGTCTGGCTCAAGCGCTGGCGGGAAAGGGTCGGCGATCCGGGGCCGCAGACCCTCGCCACGATGAAGCGAGCCAACCCCGCCTACATCCCCCGCAACCACCGGGTCGAGGAAGCCCTGGATGCCGCGGTCGACCGGGAGGATATGGCGCCCTTCGAACGTCTTCTGACGGTCTTGCTCGAACCCTTCGACGCCCGGCCGGAGGACGAGGCCTACAGTCGGCCCGCAGCGCCGGAAGTGACGGCGGCGTATCAGACCTTTTGCGGTACCTGATGGCTCGCGGAGTCGCCCGACGGTCCGCGACCTTGTGCGCGTGACTCGACCGGCCGGAAATGCCGTTCTTCCCTGCGCGGCAAGGCCCTCCAAGCCGGCCGAGCGCAGCCGATCGGTGCGGAAACCCCGATGGGGGCATGCTTTCCCCTCCAGGGCCAAGCACTCGGTAGTCGGTCTCTGCCTGTCGTGCGTTTTTCTGAGTGGGTGCTCGGCGACTCTGGGCATCACCCTGGGCAACAGTCCTGAACTCCCGGATAACGGGCAGCCCGTTGTCCGCACGGAGAGACCATGAAACGCTCAATTCTGTTGATCGGCGCAAGTTTGGCCTGGATGGCCTCAGCCCATGGGCAGCTTTACCGCTGTTCCGAGGGAGGGCAATCCGTTCTCAGGAACCGCCCCTGCGATGCCCAAGCGCCGCAGCTTCCTCCCGGCGCTGCCCTCCTGGGATCTGCGGCGACCGCTGGGCCTGGGCAGATGCCGGCAATTCCAGAACGTTCGCCAAAGATCGTCCAGGGCCGTATCGTCGGCATCATCGACGGCGATACGGTTTCCCTGCTGGATCCTTCCCGGCGGCAGCACCGGATTCGGATTTCCGGGATCGATGCCCCCGAACAGACCCAGCCCTTCGGACAACGGGCCAAATCGAATCTCGCTGCCCTGGCCTTCGACCGGGAGGCGTCGGCGGAATGCAGAACCCACCGCCAATTCCAGGAGACCTGCGTGGTACGGATCAATGGCCTGGATTTGGGTCTCGAGCAGCTGCGCGCCGGGATGGCTTGGTGGTATCGGCCGTCCGAGGTGGAAGAAGCGCCCCGGACAAGGGAAGAATACGAGCGGGCCGCATTCGAGGCCAAGGCCCAGCGGCTCGGGCTGTGGGCGGATAAGAACCCGATCGAACCTTGGAACTGGCGGCGGTCGACGGGATTGGAGGAATAGCCTTGTCGCTGGGCGGTCTTGAAGTCCCCAAGCCGGCAAGCCGGACATGCGCTACCTGGGACTGAACGATTGCGTGGCTTGGCGGGATTTGCTCCGCAGCGATTCAGTCAGCCCTAGGGACAATGCTGAACTCGCAGATGTTCGGCAACTTGGCAAGCTGTTCCGCGAGGATTCGTACCTTTTCCTTGTCGTGAGTCTTGATCTGCATCTGATATTCAAACCAGCGTCCCTCTCCGGTGAGCGAATAGGTGAAGCCTGACGGTTCGCACTCATGGTCGACAAGAATGTTGCGCAATTGGCTTTCCGAGAGCGCGTCAGCCCGGATAAAACGGAGATGAAGGTGTGCGTAGAACTCCAGACTCAAGCGGCGTTCGATGAGGCGAAAGAAGTAATTGATATTGAAAGTGGCAAAGGTCGCCGCCCCGGCCGCCAGGTAGTAGCCCATGCCGATCATGATGCCGATGGCGGAAATCATCCACACGGACGCAGCGGTGGTTAAGCCGCGGATCGACAAGCCATCCTTGATGATGGCTCCAGCCCCAAGGAAACCGATCCCGGTCATGATCCCTTGTGCCATGCGGGTCGGGTCGATGAATACGTCGCGATCGGTAGCCGCTATCAGGTGTTGAGGGTGATAGTCGGCAAGCAGCATCAGCATGCACGAGGAAATGCAGACCAAGGTGTGCTCTCGGAAGCCTGCCGTTCGACCATGATAGCTTCGCTCCAGACCGACCACTCCCCCTGCGGCCAGTGCCAGCGTGAGTCGCAGGAGCGTGCCTAATATTTCTTCGTCCATCTTGTTTTCCCTTTCGACGGATCCTATTCCGATTGGAGCTTGCCGAGATATCTGAATCCGCTACCGACTGCGGCGCACGCACCACTGCAATATTAAAGGCTGGAAACCTGCCCTAGCCAGGTGGGACAGCAGTCAGTTCCCGCGTACAGGACGCATAGTCTCAATTGAACCAGCCTCAGGTTCATCTCCCTTGCCGCCCTTCATCGATTCCTCCACGGATAAGCCGACCTGACGCTTCCCAACATGGTCCATCGCGTTAACCCACCGGTGAACTCACCAGTAGTTCTCGGACGCGAAATGCCCGGGGGCCGAGCTGCGATCCGAGCGCAGGCCACGATCAAGCAGGGCGCTGCGGACGTCGTCGAGCATTTGCGGATTTCCGCAGATCAGGATACGGCTGACTTCAGGAGAGAGAACAAGCCCGGCTTCCCGTTCTAGGCTTCCGTCGGCGATCAGGGCTGGCAGGCGCGCCCGCAAGGCGCCGGGCACTTCTTCCCGCGTGACGATAGGCACGAAACGCAAGGGTGGCCGCCCCGCGCCGAGCGCTTCGTCGGAGTCCAGTGCTGCCAGGGTGTCGCGGTAGGCAATTTCCCGGGCATAGCTGACGCTATAGGCGAGGACGATCTCTTCGTAACGTTGCCAGACGTCCGGGTCGCGCAGAATCGAGATGTAGGGCGCGACGCCGGTGCCGCTGGCGAGCAGCCAGAGGTGGCGGCCGCCTTTGAATCGCCCTGCAGTCAGGAAGCCGTAGGGCTGCTTCTCCACAAACAGGGGATCGCCGATCCGGGTCACTGCGAGCCGGCCGCTGAACGCCCCACCGGGCACCAGGATCGAGAAAAATTCCAGGTCGTTGTCGTCAGCGGTATTGACCATCGAATAAGGGCGCCACACGACCCCGCCCGGGAGACCGCTACCGCTCGCGATGCCAAGGCGCACCCACTGCCCAGGCGTGAAGCGGAATGACGGCGGGCGCGTCACCTTCACCGAGAAGAGCTTTTCGGTCCATCGGCGCAGGTCGAGAATATGCTCGACTGTGGCCTTTTCGAGCGGATCGGGTACTCGGCGCTGAAATTCGTGGGCGGGGCGCATTTGCAGCTTGGACCCGCGCTCAAGCCAATTGTTCTCGGCGATCCCGCAGCGCCCGTCGTCCGACCGAAAGCGTCGTCGGTAGCCGCGAATTTCGGTGCGATGCCGATCTGCCGGACGTAGCGGCACGGGTCCTGACTGCCTGCAATTCGCGGGGCGGGTGCGCCCGTCGGGCAAACTTGCTGCGGCTACGCCCCGCCGCGAACTTCCAGCAGACTATCATCCCAGGCCGGGTGTTTCTCCAGCCCCAGGAGATTGGCCACCGTGGCCGCCAGGTTGGAAAGGCCGGCCTTCTCGATCGATTTCAATCCCAGCCTGCCGCCGGTGACGTTGTCCACCAGCAGCAGGGGCACCGGATTGAGGGTGTGAGCCGTCTTCGCCTTGTAGGAGCCGTCCGGGTTGGTGGCGGGCTGGCCAGTTTTCTTGTCGAGCTCGAACATTTCATCGGCATTGCCGTGGTCGGCGGTGATCAGGGCCACGCCGCCGGCGGCATCCACTGCCTGGAGCAGGCGGCCCAGGGCGAGATCCACGGCTTCTATGGCCATGCGGGCAGCCTCGAAATTGCCGGTGTGGCCCACCATGTCGCCGTTGGCGAAATTGCAGCGCAGGGTCTTGTACTGGCCACTGCGGAGGGCGGCAATCATCGCATCGGCGATTTCGGCGGCCTTCATCCACGGCCGCTGCTCGAAGGGCACCACGTCGCTGGGGACTTCCTGATAGGTCTCGCCCGCGAACTTGCCGGAGCGATTGCCGTTCCAGAAGTAGGTCACGTGGCCGAATTTCTGGGTCTCCGAACAGGCGAACTGGGTAATTCCGCCCTTCGAAAACCACTCGCCCATGGTGTCCTTGATGGCGGGAGGAGCCACCAGGAAGCGCTTGGGCAGCTTGAGGTCGCCGTCGTACTGGAGCATGCCGGCGTAGGTGACCTTGGGCAGGCGCACCCGGTCGAACTTGTCGAAGGCCGTTTCTTCGAAGGCGCGGGTGATCTCAATGGCCCGGTCACCGCGGAAGTTGAAGAAAACCACGGCGTCGCCATCCTCGACGGTCCCCACGGGTTGCCCGTTTTCGGCGACGACGAAGGGGGGAAGATCCTGATCGATGGTGCCCGGATTCTGCTCGCGCAGGCCCTTGACGGCATCGCTGGCGCTGGCGAACTGCGGGCCTTCGCCCAAGACGTGGGTCTTCCAGCCCTTGGCCACCATGGCCCAGTTGGCGTCGTAGCGGTCCATGGTGATGTTCTGACGGCCGCCGCCTGAGGCGATGCGGGCGTCGAAACCATCGCCGGAAATGTCCTTCAAGAAGGCCTCGAAGGGCACCACGTAATCCAGGGCGCTGGTTTCGGGAACGTCGCGGCCATCGAGCAGGGCGTGGATGCGTACCTTCCCGGCGCGTTCAGCCTTGGCCTGGATCACCATGGCCTTGAGGTGGTCGATATGGCTGTGGACATTGCCATCGGAGAAGAGACCGATGAAGTGGATGGCGCCGGCCTTCCCGTGGGCTCCGGCCTTGGCACCGGCGACGATCTGCTGCCACGCTTCGCCCTGCCAGAGGTTGCCGGAGCCGATGGCGTTGGACACGAGGGCGGCGCCCTGGGCGTAGACCTGACCGGCCCCGATGGCGTTGTGGCCGACTTCGGAATTGCCCATGTCGTCGTCCGATGGCATGCCCACCGCCGTGCCGTGGGCCTTGAGGCGGATGTGGGGGTGCTTCGCGAAAAGCGCGTCCAGGTTAGGCTTCCTGGCGGCGGCAATGGCGCTGCCGACGGTGGTTTTTGGAATGCCGTAGCCGTCGAGGACGATGATGACCACAGGGCCGGGAACACCGGCGAAGGAAGAGAGCTTCTGGAGCATGGAAATTCCTGATCGAAGGGTCGGCCGGCAAGAAGGCTGGCCGCGGTTCGGCGGACAAAAGCGCTATTTTACCGCGGCGCGGGGATCGCCGATTACGGATTGCCGAGCCAGCGGTGGGAGAGCGCGTCAAAGAAGAGGCAATACCCGGCGATCGGCAGGGGCAGGCCGATCAAGGTGCCCAAGAGATACGTCCAGAAACCGATGCCGCTCAAGGCTAGGGCGACATTGAGGGCGGGGAGGGTCTGAAAGCAGAGTCGGAGCAGGAAAATGCTGGAGAGGGGATGGGCGTCCAGCCGAGCGAGAAGTCGATGCGCCAGGGGGCTCTTGAGCTGCCGCAGGGCGTCGCCGCCCAGGAAGCGGACGGTGAAATAGGTGACGCAACACGCGAGCGTGGCTGCGACGTAGGTGGTGAGGCCACCGCCGATTCGGCCCAGGGTGAGAACGGCGGCAGCCAGGAAGATCCAGCCGGGGATCTGGATCAGATTGCCCAGAACGAATAGCAGGGCGTAGGTGGCCAGGCCGGTGACGGGATGGGCAGCCAGTTCGCCCCGCAGGAAGGCCAGGCTGAAGTGCTCGCGCAGGCCGGAGATTTCCGCCGCCGCGAAGAGCACGGCCAGAAAGCCCAGGACTCCCAGCAAGCGCCGCTGGCGCCAGAGGCGGGCGAAGAGCGTCTCGGAAGCGGCTGCCACGACCCCCGCTCTCAGTGCTGGAAACGCCCGGCGATCCAGGCGCCGATGTCGGCCAGTTCCACCTCCGATACGGTATGGGGGATGGGATAGGTCCGCCAGGTGAGATCGTAAGCCTGACCCATCAGGGCATCCCGGGCGCGCTGGCCGAGGGCCAGGGGAACCACGTCGTCTTCGGTTCCATGCCCGACGAAGAGCGGGGTGGCGCGATTGGCTTCCATCTCGGCGGGGACGAGCAGGTCCGGTGCAGGAATGTAGGCGGAGAGGGCGACGATCCCTGCCAGCGGGCGGGGATGGGTCAGCCCCACCGTGTAGGCCATGGCGCCGCCCTGGGAAAATCCGGCAAGGACGATGCGTTCTTCGGGAATGCCGCGCTCCACTTCCCGGGCGATTAGCCGTCGGATCGCCGCCCGGGAGGTGTCGATGCCGGCCTGATCCACCTGGCGGTCGATGCCATCGGCGGAGAGGATGTCGTACCAGGCGGGCATGCGGTAACCGCCATTGCAGGTCACTGCCATCGACGGGGCATGGGGAAACACGAAGCGGACCGGCAATCCGGGCGGCAAGCGCAGGTAGGGCACCGCCGGCGCAAAATCGTTGCCGTCTGCGCCCAGGCCGTGGAACCAGAGCACTGCGAATTCAGGGGCGGGTGCCGTCGCGATCTCGATTGCCGGCAGTAGGGAGGACATGGCGGATTGTTCCAGGTGATGCGCAGCCCCGGGGCTGGCGTTGGGTAAGGGCGTGGCGCGTACCTTGGCACAGATTCCGGGCGTTTGCCAATTGCGCCGGAGGAAGGGAGGTCGACCGGGGCTCCAAGGTGTAGCGAGCGGCCGGGATTGCGCGCGTTTGTAAGCGGGAGTTTCGGCCGTCGCTCGGGTCGGATGGCGGGACGTTAAGGGGACAGGTCTTCCTGAAAGGACACGCCATGACCCCCCTGTACCGCCTTCTGCCCCTCGCTGCCATCGCCGTCATCACCGCCGGGTGCGTCGTTGCACCGCCACCGCGGCCCTATTACGATCAGCCGATCGTCGTTGCGCCACCGCCGCCGCAGGTCGAGTACGTCGGCCCGCCGCCGGTCGTCGGGCAGATCTGGATCGGCGGCTACTGGGGCTGGACCGGCCACCGCCATGAGTGGTTCCCCGGTCACTGGGAATCGCGCCGACCCGGCTACCGCTGGGAGCCCCATCGCTGGGATCGGGACGGCGACCGCTGGCGGGAACGCGGGGGACGTTGGGAGCGGGACCACGATCACCGGCGATAGAGGTATCCTTGGCCTCCCCTCCCGACGCAGGAACCCCATGAAAATCCATCAATTGCCCCTGGGCGCCCGATTCGAGTACCAAGGCGAGGAAATGGTCAAGACCGGGCCCATGTTCGCCAGCGGAAAGGGCGGCCAGCGGCTCATCCCGCGGCATGCGGTGCTGCGTCCTCTGGATCCGGTGGCCGCGCCGCCGTCCCCGGCCAGTCCGCTGGACCGGAAGGCGGTCCTCAAGGCCTTCGATGCTTTCTGTGCGACCTGCGCGCCCCTGATCGACGAAGGTGCTTCGGGAGCGTTTGAAGACGCCCGCCGGGCATTCGTCGACTCGCTTGCCTAGCTGAATCTCGCAGCATTCCGGGCGGATCAGGGTCCGCCCCGAAGCGGTCGGCGGACTGGTACACTCCAGCCATGAATTCGCGATCCTCAGCCCCGGCTTCGGCCGACTCCGCCGTCGCCCAACTGCGCGTCCCCCCCCATTCGATCGAGGCCGAACAGTCCATTCTCGGCGGCCTGCTGCTCGACAACCAGGCTTGGGATCGGATGGGCGACCTGGTGGCCGATACCGATTTCTATCGCGACGAGCATCGGCGCATCTACCGTCAGATCCGCCAGTTGCTGGAGAACGGCAAACCCGCCGATGTGGTCACGGTGGCCGAGGCGCTCGACGGCGTGGGGGAGGGGGAGCGCACCGGCGGCCTCGCTTACCTGGGGGAGCTGGCGGCGAATACGCCCTCGGCGGCCAACATCAAGCGCTATGCGGAAATCGTCCGGGAGCGGGCGGTACTGCGCCAACTGGCGGCTACCGCCGATGAAATCGCCGCCAATGCCCTGAATCCTCTCGGTCGCGACGCCGAAAGCATCCTCGACGAGGCCGAAGCCCGGATTTTTGCCATTGCCGAAGCCGGTGCCGGGCACAACGACGGCTTCGTCCACATCAATCCCCTGCTCACCCAGGTGGTCGAGCGCATCCAGGAACTCCACGACCGCGACAACCCGTCCGACGTGACCGGCGTTCCCACCGGATTCACCGATCTGGACCAGAAAACCTCGGGTTTTCAACCCGGCGACCTGATCATCGTCGCCGGACGGCCTTCCATGGGCAAGACGGCCTTCGCCCTCAACATCGCCGAAAACGTCGCCGTGGATGCGGGACTGCCGGTAGGCGTGTTCTCCATGGAAATGGGTGGGACGCAGCTCGCCATGCGGATGTTGGCTTCCATCGGTCGTCTCGATTCCCATCGAGTGCGTACCGGGCGCCTCAACGACGACGAATGGGCGCGGCTCTCGTTTGCCCTGGGCAAGCTCCACGAGGCCCCGATCTACATCGACGAAACCGGCGGCTTGACGCCCGGCAACCTGCGCGCCCGAGCCCGGCGCCTGGCGCGCCAGTACGGCGGCAAGCTGGGGCTGTTGGTGATCGACTATATCCAGCTTATGAGCACCAACCGTCAGGGGGAAAACCGGGCGACCGAAGTCTCGGAAATCTCCCGCTCGATCAAATCCCTGGCCAAGGAGCTCCAGGTCCCCATCGTCGCCCTCTCGCAGCTCTCGCGGAAGGTTGAAGAGCGTAACGACAAGCGCCCGATGATGTCCGACCTGCGGGAATCCGGCGCCATCGAGCAGGACGCCGACGTGATCCTGATGATGTACCGGGACGAGTACTACAAGCAGGACAGCCCGGACAAGGGCATTGCCGAAGTCATCATCGGCAAGCAGCGTAACGGTCCTACCGGCACCGTGCGCCTCGCCTTCCTGGGCGAATACACCCGATTCGAGAATCTGGCCCAGGGCGGGTCGTACTGACGCACCAGGGCGGCGCGAGCGCCCCGCGGTTCAGTCGGCCCGACGGGCGCTGATGGTAAACGGCAGTCTTTCCCCGTAGCGACCGTCATGGCTGCCGTCGGCATCCTCCAGTTGAGGATGGACGAAGAAGGGGAGCGGACCGCGGCTTCCCGGCAGCGGAACGTCGCTGCCGACGTTGAAGACCACCCAGTTCATTTCCCAGACGCCGAAGAGAATCTTGCGCAGGGCGGCGAGCTTGCTGTCCCGGTCGGAAATGCCTTCGAGGGCGATTACCCGCCGCACATCGCTGGGATCGACGGGGATCCAGCCGTAGCCGGGGACGTAGAACTCGGCGCGCACGTGCTGCGCGGCCGTCGCCCGGTCGTCCACCAGGCCGAGGCTGCGAAAGAGGCGGGAAGGGCCGATCCGCAAGCCATAGACGCAGCGGGCCGGGATGCCGATTCCCCGGCACAGCGCCACCAGGAGACCGTTGATGTCGGCCGAGCGGCCCCCATACTGACGGGTCTCCAGCTGCCGCCGGATATCACCGCTCCCGACGCCGGGCATGGCCGGATCGTAGACAGTGTTTTCGATCACCCAGTCGTAAAGCGCCTTCACCTGGGCCACCGGATCCTTGATCCGACCGACGATGCGCTCGCCGAGCCGGTGAGCCTCTTCGTCGTTGGGGATCAGGCGCGAGGCCTGGAGATTGCGCCGCAGGATGTCCTCCCGTTCCGGGGCGACGGTGCGGCGGGTGACGTCGAAATGCCGGTCGGCGGTGGTCACCGTGGTGGTGAGCTTCATCTGGGGCTCGGCACCGCTGCTCCATTCGCAATGGAAGACCTCGAGATCGCCGTCGGGCAGACGGCGCAGGCTTGCAGTCTCCGGATTTCCCTTCCACGAATGGCCCAGGGTGCGCTGAAAGAGCATGTCCTGATTGAGGGGGAGGGGCAGCCACAACCGGGTCGGCCCCAGGGCGCGGCGTAGCTGAACCGTGGTCGTGATTTCGTAGGTCCGCCACTCGTCGGGAGGCTCCTGGGCCTTGACCGGAGGGAGCCGGCTTGCCGACGAACCCTGTGGCGGATGTTCGATGACCGGTGCATCCGCGCTATGGACCACGGGGGCTGCCGGTTTCGGGGGGGATTCGGGGGTCGGCTTGCTCACCCGCCTGGCGCCCGCGCGCGCCTTGGGCGGCGGTGTCGCCGGCTTCTTCTTGGCCGCCAGGACTTCGCTCCCGACCAGGGACGCAGCAGCGGCAGCGAGAAAATGGCGGCGTTTCAAGAGCGTCCTCCGAATGACAGGCTTGGGCAGAAACGAAAAGGCCGTGTCGCTAGACACGGCCCCCAAACATTGGCTCGAATTATAGCACTTCGGCTGCGTGATCGGCGAGGCGCGAGCGCTCTCCCCGCTGCAGGGTGATGTGTCCGGAATGGGGCCATCCCTTGAAACGATCGACGACGTAGGTGAGCCCCGAACTGCCTTCGGTCAGATAGGGAGTGTCGATCTGGGCGATATTGCCCAGGCAGACCACCTTGGTGCCGGGGCCTGCCCGGGTGACCAGGGTTTTCATCTGCTTGGGCGTGAGGTTCTGGGCTTCGTCGATGATCAGGTATTTCTTGATGAAGGTGCGGCCGCGCATGAAATTCAGGGATTTCACCTTGATCCGCGAGCGAATCAGGTCACGGGTGGCCGCGCGACCCCACTCGCCGCCGTAGGGGCCGCCTTCGTCCTCGCTATGATTGAGGACGTCCAGATTGTCCTCGAGAGCGCCCATCCAGGGGGCCATCTTTTCTTCCTCGGTCCCCGGCAGAAAACCGATGTCCTCTCCCACCGGAACCGTGACCCGGGTCATGATGATCTCGGTGTAGAGCTTGGTTTCGAGGACCTGGGTCAGGCCTGCGGCCAGCGTCAGCAGCGTTTTCCCGGTCCCGGCCTGGCCCAGCAGGGTGACGAAGTCGATTTCCGGGTTCATGAGCAGATTCATGGCGAAATTCTGCTCCCGGTTGCGGGCTGTGATGCCCCACACCGCATTCTTGGGATGGGTGTAATCGACCAGGGTTTCCAGGACTGCGGTCTTGCCGCTGGCTTCCTTGACGATGGCCGCAAAGCCGTCGGTTTCCAGCCAGACGAATTCGTTGATCAGCAGATTGGGGCACAGCGGTCCCTTGATTCGATAAAAGGTCTTGCTGTCGCGTTTGCCCGACTCCATCCCCTGGCCGTGCTTGTCCCAGAAATTGTTGGGCAAGGCGCGGGTACCGGTGTAGAGGATGTCTGTGTCCTCAAGCACCTTGTCGTTGAAGTAGTCCTCTGCAGGCAACCCCAGGGAGCGGGCCTTGATCCGCATATTGATGTCTTTGGACACCAGGATGACCGAACGGCTGGGGTGCTTGCGCTGGAGGTGGATGACCACGGCCAGGATCTGGTTGTCCACTTTCGAGGTGGGCAGTGCGGGCGGGAGCTCCGAACTGATGGCTTCGGTCTGCAGAAACAGATGTCCCGATGCCAGCTTGCTTGACGGCTCGTACAGCGGGATGCCGTTGTCGATGGCGTCATCGCCCTTGGCCAGCAGGTCGTCGAGGATGCGGGAAACCTGGCGGGCATTGCGGGCGATTTCCGACATGCCCTTCTTATGATTGTCCAATTCCTCCAAGGTCATCATCGGGATGAAGACGTCGTGTTCCTCGAAGCGGAAAAGGCAACTGGGATCGTGCATCAGCACGTTGGTGTCGAGGACGAAAATCTTGCTGGCTGGATTCTTCTTGGCTGCGTTCTGGCGCGGCATCGGGAATTTTTCCGTTAGTTTTTGGGAGGATTCAAAGAGACTGCACGAATTCGAGCACTTCCTGGACATGTCCGGGGACCTTGACGCCGCGCCACTCGCGGCGCAGTAGACCTTGGCGGTCGGCTACGAAAGTGCTGCGCTCGATTCCGCGTACAGCCTTGCCGTACAGATTCTTCATTTTCATCACGCCAAAGAGCGAACAAGCCGTCTCGTCCGTATCGGAGAGCAGCGCGAAGGGCAGATTCTGCTTGGCCTTGAAGTTTTCATGGGACTTCAGGCTGTCCCGGGATATCCCGACGACGACCGCCCCGGCGGCCGTGAAATCGGTATGCAGGTCGCGAAATTGCTGGGCTTCGGTCGTGCACCCGGGGGTGCTGTCCTTCGGGTAGAAATAGATCACCAGCACCTTTCCGCGAGCGGCGGCTGACGAGAAGCTGCCGCCGCCGGTGGCCGGTAGGGTGAAGTCGGGCAGGGGACTGTCGATCAAGGCGTGCTCCGGAATGTCATTCGGCAGCCAATTGTGGAGACATTCGCGAGCCAGGGTCAAGGGTTCCGGAAATTGGCGCAAGTAGCAGAAAGACCGCCATCGATGTCCAAACAGTCCTTCGCGCCTCGAAAGCGTCTGCCGACAAGTCGCCGTGTTATTATTCTCCGCTTTATTTTTTGCCCCGTAGCCACAAGGATTTTTCATGGAAGCGACTTCCGCCCAAGCCAACGCACTTGAACGCCGCATCGACCTTTCCATCGCCATCGCCGAGGTCGAAAAGAATCTGGACGACCGTCTGAAGCGGATGGGCCGCAATATCAAAATGCCGGGATTCCGGCCGGGCAAGGTTCCTTTCAGCCTGGTCAAGCAGCAGTATGGCGCCCAGGCCCGGCACGAAGTGCTCTCCGAAGCGCTCGATCAGGCGTTCGGCGCTGCGGTGACGGGGCAGAAGTTACGGGTCGCGGGCTATCCGCGCATCGAGCCCAAGGTCAGCGAAAGCACGACCCACCTCGAATTCTCCGCCATTTTCGAGGTCTACCCAGAGTTCGTTCCCGGCGACGTCAGTGTCTGTGAAGTCGAGCGTCCAACCCTGGAGGTGGGTGCAGCCGAAGTGGACAAGACCCTGGATATCCTCCGCAAACAGCGAGTTGAATATGTTGCAGCCGACCGCCCCGCTGCCAAGGAGGATCGTGTGGTCATCGATTTCCTGGGCAAGAAGGATGGCGTTCCCTTCGAGGGCGGCCAAGCATCCGACTACGGCTTCGTCCTCGGCCAGGGCCAGATGCTGCCGGATTTCGAAGCGGCGGTCGAAGGTCTTGGGGCGGGGGGCACGAAGACTTTCGACATGACCTTCCCGGCCGACTACTTCTCCAAGGACTTGGCCGGCCAGACCGTTCAGTTCGAAATCACGGTGAAATCCGTTCTGGCTCCCAGCCTGCCCGAAGTCGACTCAGATTTCGCCCTCTCCATGGGCATTGCAGATGGTGACGTCGCCAAGATGCGAGCCGAAATCGAAGCCAACCTCAAGCGTGAGGTCAAGCGCCGCATCGACAGCAAGGTCAAGGATCAGGTCATGGATGCTCTGCTCAAGGCCAATCCTATCGCTATTCCCAATGCTCTGGTGGAGATGGAAGTGCAGCGTCTGGTCCAGGCGGCAACGCAGGATATGGAACAGCGCGGCATGAAGAGCAAGGATTTTCCGATCAAACCCGAATGGTTCGCCGACCAGGCCAAGCGTCGCGTTAGTCTTGGCCTAATTCTTGCTGAAGTGGTCAAGGCGGAACAACTCCACGCCAAGCCCGATCAGGTCAAGGCGCTGGTGGAGGAGACCGCCCAGAGCTACGAGCATCCCGAGGAGGTGATCCGCTGGTATTACGCCCAGCCCCAACGTCTTGGCGACGTTGAAGGAATCGCCATCGAAAACAATGTGGTTGCCTGGGTTCTGAGTAAGGCTAAGGTGAGTGATAAAGTGGTGGCGTTCGACGATCTGATGGGCCAGAAGGCTTGAGTCACAAAACCGACAAACGTCCGAAATACGACAGAGGAAGCGCGATGAACATCGACCACAGAAGCGATTGGGAGCCCCAGGGCCTGGGCCTGGTGCCCATGGTGATCGAACAGAGCGGTCGCGGTGAGCGCGCCTACGACATCTATTCCCGCTTGTTGCGGGAGCGGGTGGTCTTCCTGGTTGGCCCGGTCAATGACGCCACTGCCAATCTGGTGGTGGCGCAACTTCTGTTCCTGGAAGCGGAGAATCCCGACAAGGACATCTACTTCTACATCAATTCCCCGGGAGGCTCGGTGACGGCAGGTCTGTCGGTATACGACACCATGCAGTTCATCAAACCCGACGTTTCCACCCTCTGTATCGGTCAGGCCGCGTCCATGGGAGCCTTCTTGCTCACCGCCGGCGCCAAGGGCAAGCGTTTCGCCCTGCCGAACTCCAGAATCATGATCCACCAGCCGCTGGGGGGTTTCCAGGGACAGGCCTCGGACATTGCCATTCACGCCAAGGAAATCCTCTCCATCAAGGATAAGCTGAACCGGATCATGGCTGACCATACCGGACAGCCGATCGATCGCATTGAAAAGGATACTGATCGAGATAATTTCCTTTCGGCCGCGGAAGCGGCAGAATACGGATTGATCGACAAGGTCCTGTCCCGTCGCGAGTTGGCCTGACGGGTCAAGAACTAGGGGATATCATGTCCAAAGGCGGCCAGGAAAAACTGCTGTACTGCTCCTTCTGCGGCAAGAGCCAGCACGAAGTGAAGAAACTCATCGCCGGCCCATCGGTGTTCATCTGCGACGAGTGCATCTCGCTATGCAATGACATCATTCGTGATGAACTCCCCGAGGAAGCGGGCAAGGGATCCGGCTCCGATCTCCCGACGCCCAAGGAAATCTGTTCCATCCTCGATCAATACGTCATCGGCCAGGAGGTCGCCAAGCGCATCCTTTCGGTGGCGGTGTATAACCATTACAAGCGCCTGCGTCACCATTCGAAGACTGCCGATGACGTGGAATTGGCCAAGAGCAACATTCTCCTGGTCGGGCCCACCGGATCGGGCAAGACCTTGCTTGCCCAGACCCTGGCGCGGTTGCTCAACGTACCCTTCGTCATGGCAGATGCCACAACCCTCACGGAAGCCGGCTATGTCGGCGAGGACGTGGAAAACATCATCCAGAAGCTGCTGCAAAAGTGCGATTACGACATCGAAAAGGCGCAGCAAGGCATCGTCTATATCGACGAAATCGACAAGATTTCCCGCAAGTCCGACAATCCCTCGATCACCCGCGACGTTTCGGGAGAGGGCGTCCAGCAGGCGCTCCTGAAGCTTATCGAAGGCACCATTGCCTCGATTCCTCCCCAGGGAGGCCGCAAACACCCGAATCAGGATTTCGTTCAGGTCGATACCACCAACATCCTTTTCGTGTGTGGCGGCGCCTTCGATGGCCTGGAAAAGATCATCCGCAATCGCTCGGAAAAGGGCGGTATCGGATTTGCTGCCCAGGTCAAGAGCAAGGATGACCAGAAGGCTGTCGGCGAGATCCTTCGCAGCGTCGAACCCGAGGATTTGATCAAGTTCGGCCTGATCCCGGAATTGATCGGCCGACTTCCTGTGGTGGCCACGCTCCAGGAACTCGAGGAGGCCGCTCTGGTACAAATCCTGATCGAGCCTAAGAATGCCCTCATCAAGCAGTACCAGAAGCTTTTCGGCATGGAAGGCGTCGAACTGGAAGTGCGCCCGTCGGCCCTGTCGGCCATTGCCCGCAAAGCTCTGGAGCGCAAAACCGGCGCCCGGGGCCTGCGTTCCATTCTCGAGCAAGTGCTCTTGGACACCATGTACGAACTCCCCGGCATGGAGAATGTCTCAAAGGTGGTCATCGACGAGAGCACGATCAGCGGCGATAACCAGCCCCTGGTGATTTACGCCGAACAACCGAAAGTTTCCGGCTCCAACTGAGAGCCGCCGGCCGTCAGGCCGCTTGAAATCCAGAATTTCGTCCCCAGTTGCTGGGGACGAACCCCAACCCACAAGGCGTGACAATGTCTAATCCAGAAACGCTCCCGGAAACTGTCGAACTTCCCCTGCTGCCGCTGCGGGACGTCGTCGTCTTCCCTCACATGGTCATTCCTCTCTTTGTGGGCCGCCCCAAATCGATCAAGGCCCTCGAGGTCGCCATGGAGTCGGGTCGGAGTATCCTCCTCGTCGCCCAGAAATCTGCCGCCAAGGATGAGCCCGAAGCCGCCGACCTGTACCGCATCGGGTGCATGGCCAACATTCTCCAGATGCTCAAGCTTCCTGACGGCACCGTGAAAGTACTTGTCGAAGGAACCCAGAGGGCGACGGTCGATTCAATCGACGCCCAACCCGCCCTCTTCATGGCTACGGCAACGCCGCTCACGCCCGCCGGCGTCGAGGATCACGAAATCGAGGCCATGCGCCGCGCCGTGGTGGCGCAGTTCGACCAATTCGTCAAACTGAACAAGAAGATTCCGCCGGAAGTGCTTTCTTCCATTGCGGGTATCGAAGATGCTGGCCGCCTTGCCGATACCATCGCCGCTCATTTGCCCCTAAAACTGGAGCAAAAGCAGGAAATCCTCGAAATGGGCAACGTGCGCGAGCGCATCGACCGCCTGCTTTCCCAGCTGGAAACCGAAATCGACATCCTCCAGGTGGAGAAGCGTATTCGCGGCCGCGTCAAGCGCCAGATGGAGAAGAGTCAGCGCGAGTACTATCTCAACGAGCAGGTCAAGGCGATTCAGAAGGAACTCGGCGAAGGCGAGGAGGGCGCCGACCTGGAAGAACTCGACAAGAAGATCAAGGCCGCCGGCATGAGCAAGGAAGGCCTGGCCAAGGCCCAGGGTGAACTCAAGAAATTGCGGCTGATGTCGCCCATGTCGGCGGAAGCCACCGTGGTGCGCAATTACATCGAGACCTTGATCGGCCTGCCTTGGCGGAAAAAAACCCGCATCAGCAAGGATTTGCGCGAAGCCGAGAAGGTGCTCGACGCGGACCATTATGGTCTGGACAAGGTGAAGGAACGCATCGTCGAATATCTGGCCGTGCAACAGCGTGTCGAAAAGGTCAAGGCTCCTATCCTCTGCCTGGTCGGTCCTCCTGGAGTCGGCAAGACGTCGCTGGGCCAGTCCATCGCCAAGGCGACCAATCGCAAATTCGTGCGCATGGCGCTGGGCGGTGTCCGCGACGAGGCCGAAATCCGCGGCCATCGCCGCACCTACATCGGCTCCATGCCCGGCAAGATCCTGCAAAGCCTGACCAAGGTAGCCGTCCGCAATCCGCTGTTCCTGCTGGACGAGGTGGATAAACTCGGCCAGGATTTCCGCGGCGATCCCTCTTCGGCGCTGCTTGAGGTTCTGGATCCGGAGCAGAACCACACCTTCCAGGACCACTACATCGAGGTGGATTTCGACCTTTCCGACGTCATGTTCGTCGCAACCGCGAACACCTTGAACATCCCGGCGCCGCTTCTGGATCGGATGGAAGTCATCCGTCTTTCGGGATATACGGAGGACGAAAAGGTCAATATCGCCATGCGCTATCTGCTGCCCAAGCAGTTGAAGAACAATGGCGTGAAAAAGGCGGAGCTCACGGTCTCAGACAGTGCGGTACGCGACATTGTCCGCTATTACACCCGGGAGGCCGGCGTGCGGGCTTTGGAGCGCGAGATTTCCAAGATCTGCCGCAAGGTGGTCAAGACCTTGTTGCTCAAAAAGCGAAGCGGCAAGATGGTCGTGAATGCCAAGAACCTCGACAAGTTCATCGGTGTGCGCCGCTACAGCTTCGGCATGGCCGAGAAGGAGAATCAAGTAGGCCAAGTGACGGGGCTGGCATGGACAGAAGTTGGCGGCGAATTGCTGACCATCGAATGCGTCGCCATTCCCGGCAAGGGAAATATTCTGCGCACCGGTTCGCTGGGTGATGTGATGAAGGAATCGGTGGAAGCTGCGAGATCCGTCGTCCGCGCTCGTGCCCGCCGTTTAGGCATCAAGGACGACACCTTCGACAAGCACGACATTCACATCCACGTTCCCGAGGGTGCGACGCCCAAGGACGGCCCATCCGCGGGGATTGCCATGACCACGGCGCTGGTTTCCGCATTTACGGGGATTCCGGTTCGCTGCGAAGTGTGTATGACCGGCGAGATCACTTTGCGCGGCGAAGTCCTCGCCATCGGCGGCCTCAAGGAAAAGCTCCTGGCCGCAGTTCGTGGCGGGCTCAAGACGGCGTTGATTCCGGAAGAGAACGTCAAGGACCTCACCGAAATTCCGGACAACATCAAGAACAAGATCGAGATCGTGCCGGTAAAGTGGATCGACCAAGTGCTCGAAAGGGCTCTCGAGCGGCGCCCTGAAGCCCTTCCCGAAGGGGATGACGGTGCCGTGGTCGCAGCGGGCGAAGCCACACCTTCTCAGACGGTCGTGACCCATTGATTTGGGTAGGCGGTTTCCGGGGAATTTGACAAGGGCATCCCATTCCCCGGAAAAGCAACCGGACAAATCGGTCAGAAACCGCTTGACACAAGGATTTCACCGACGCTATAAAACGCCGGGAAGCTGCATTCAAGTTTTCTATCCACACCACTAAAAAGGGGACATACCATGAATAAATCCGAACTCATCGACCATATTGCGTCGGTATCCGACATATCCAAGGCTGCTGCCGGGCGCGCCCTCGACGCGGCTGTCGAAGCCATCAAGGGCGAACTGAAAAAGGGCGGCACCGTGACCCTGGTCGGTTTTGGCACCTTCTCCACCAGCAAGCGCGCGGCGCGTACCGGTCGCAATCCCCGAACCGGCGCCACCCTCAAGATCAAGGCTGCCAAAGTTCCCAAGTTCAAGCCTGGAAAGGGTTTGAAAGACGCAGTGAATTGATTCGCCGTGCCCGGTCACTCGGGCAGGGGTGCTTAGCTCAGTTGGTAGAGCGCTAGCCTTACAAGCTGGATGTCGGGGGTTCGAACCCCTCAGCACCCACCAATCCCGGGGGTTTGCGTCATTGCGCAGACCCCCTTTCGTTTGACTACCCCTCCTGCAATAGACTCGCCATGACCGATCACTGTATTGACGTGACGCTGGAAGATTTCGAAGCCAAGGTTTTTCGGCCATCGGCTCAAACGCCTGTCCTCGTGGACTTCTGGGCTCCTTGGTGTGGGCCCTGCAAGACCCTGACTCCGCTTCTTGAAAAACTCGCCCAAGAGTACGCGGGACGCTTCCTGCTGGCGAAGGTCAACTCCGACGAAAACCCTGAACTTGCCCACCACTTCGGGGTCCGTAGCATTCCTACGGTCAAGGTGTTGTTCGGGGGACAGTTGGTCGACGAATTTGCGGGCGCGCTCACCGAAGGGGAATTACGAAACTTTCTGGACCGGCTGCTTCCGCCGGCGCAACCCGGACTACGAGAGCAGGCGGCTACCCTGGCAGCCGCGGGAAGATTGGAGGAGGCGCTCGCTCTCCTTGCCCAGGCGACCCACGACAATCCGGATGACGAGGGCGCGCGGCTCGACGCCGCCGACCTGCTCCTGGAACTCGGTCGCAAGGACGAAGCTGGACACATCCTGGCCTCGGAGTTCGTCAAGGAAACCGCTCGCGCCCAGGCACTCCGCTCTCGCTTGGCGCTCGCGGAGGGGGGGGCAGACATTGCGGCCCTTGAAGCCCAGGTGGCCTCAGCCCCCGAGAATCTTGGCATTCGCCTCGAACTTTCCCAGGCCTACGCGGCTGCCGGTCGCTATCGCGACGCGCTGGAAGCGGCAATCGAGGTTGTCCGTCGAGACCGGCATTACGACGATGCAGCCGCCCGCAAGGCAGTGTTGAAGATATTCGAAGCCTTGGGGTCAGAGGAGCGCTACGACGATTTGATCCGCGAGTACCGTCGAACCCTGGCCAGCGCCCTCAATTGACTGCCAAGGCCCGCCAGAACTCCGTTCTGGCCCTGGACAATCCCCGGGGGGTCCCGTAGAATGCGCCCCTCGTCTCCATCAGGAGGCGAACAGCGGCGGCATTAGCTCAGTCGGTAGAGCACCGGATTGTGATTCCGGGTGTCACCGGTTCGATCCCGGTATGTCGCCCCATTAATACGCACCACGCTGCACCAAGCAGCACCTGAAACCCCGGCGCCACAAGGCATTCGGGGTTTTTTATTGCATCCTTTTGCACCAAGGCAGGGCTCCTGTACCCAAAAACGGGGGCACATGGGGGGACGCGTATACCCTTCAGTGACGCATACCTCCACGTGGGGCGGTGACACGTGAGCATGGCCGTCGGCGAGCCGCTGGCGGTTGCGCTGATCCATCCACCGTCTTGCGCTCAGCAGTAAGCGCAAATCGAAGGTCGGTAACTAGTTCCAATGACCAGCGACATCCTGCCTTTGCCAGCGCTCCCATAGGCCTTATAGCGGATAGTTCGTGCTTTGCCTGTTTGCTATAAATGCAAGTCATCACCCTTGGTAAGCGGATAAGCCGCCGATGCAGGGAAGATCAAGCCAACAACTTACTGGAGAATGGCAATGCATTTCACGGGATACAAGGGATTGCTCGGTGTACTGGCGTTCGCGCTTCTATCTTCCTCGGCTCTTGCTGCAGATGAAATCCGGAGCGATCCGCGCATGCTCAAATTGGCCACCGAAAGCGGCTGCTTGACCTGCCATGCGGTCGATGGCGGCAAAGCAAGCCCTTCGGGAGACAAGCCCATCGGTCCGGCGTGGGTCGATGTCGCGAAACAATATCGTGGCAAACCGGCCGCATCGCAATTCCTGACTCGGGTCGTCCTCGAGGGCTCCAATCCGTATAACAGCCATTGGAAGGGCAAGGTGAGCGGAATTGCGATGCCGCCCAACGCAGTTGCCATCACGGAAGCCAATACGCGTCTGCTGGTAAGCTGGATTCTTGCACTCTAAGAGCTTTAACCAAGCCGCCGGAGCAGCAAGCGGACACAAAGTGGTCATCCAATCTTCCGAAATCTGTACCGAAAGCTTCAAATGAAGCCAATTGGCTACGCCACAGGTAGTAGCTCTCTTCCGAGAAGCCGTGCCGACGGCACAGTTCTTTAACTGGAAGCCCTGCTTCGGCCTCTCGCAGGAAGCCAATGATCTGCTCTTCGGCGAATCGCTTCTTCATGTCCAATCTCCTTGCTGGTGGGATTGGACTCTAAAGTCACGTGCTACTCAATTCCGGGGGGACGTCGATCGATGCGCTGCAAACCATCTGGGGATAATGTCAAACGCAACTTGAGGAGGGCGTTTGTACTTCAGGAATTTGAGCGGTCAGTCGCTGTCATTTATCTCATTGGTCATCAAACGTTCGTACTGCATCCACATGTAGTTCAACTGTAGCAACATCGATCCGTTCCTTAGTTCCTCTGACAGCATGCGCTGGAATCCGAAAAATCCGGAGCCTGCCAACCGATCAATCCATTCACTGGATTCCATCCGAACCTGCTTCGTTTGATCGTCAGCAATCCCGCGCTCGGACTGGTGCTGCAGCCATTGCCGGAACTCTCTCAGTACGCCATCGATCACCGGCATGGAAGCAACTTGCGTCGCGGCAGGTTCGATCGGCCGATGGCTGCGCCTCAGTTTGTCGAATAGCTTCGCGGTCAGGCCACGCTCTCGCGGTTCATCAAAGTACAGGGCATCGACTGCATTTTCCGCGGCGCTTGCATTCGGTCGCACCAGGCTCAGAGGTTCCCCCACAAGGCCGTTCACACCGGCCCTGAGACGGGCAAGGACTAAGGTGCCCGCTTTCAGGTCCTCAGGCTGCATGGCTTCGATACGGGTGATCGCCGGTGCAGTGAATTCGTCAAAGCGCAGTTCGAGATCCAGGCGGCCGCCGTCGCTGTCGAACAACGGCCAAACGAGGGTCTGCCGGGCAGGATCGAATTGCGCTGGCCCGTAGCGTTCTGGCTTCAATATCACCCAATTCTTCATGGGTTGTGGCTCAGCGAGCAGGCTGCGGCGGACGAGACTGCGCGATCGCAGGATCTCAGACCAAGAGGTTTGCGGTTTCAGCCGTTCTGCAAATCGCCCGGGGGAATCGGTGAGTACCACGGTGGCGGACGTACTCTCTGCAGCAGAAATGCGGCCAGCCGCGTTAAGCTGCGCGCCATTCAACGTGACTCGACGGCCGGTCGCTTGCTGGGGGGCCCCAAGGCCACTCCAGGGACCGGCGGCACGATATCGGGCAATGGGATTGAAGCCTCGCTGAGTCTCGGGCCTGGCATCGGTGCAGGAAAGGAAGGCTTGCTCATCTGGCGACCAGAACAGCATGGTCAGGCCTACGTAACCAGTGGCTGAGCGCCAGGCACTAGCGCCCAGCCCCAGCAGTTCGAGGGTCTTTGTCCCCTCGTAGCGAGATCGGGCGCGACCAGCAAGATGCTGGGGTACAGCGCCGCTAGAGGCGGCTTCGTCGAGGGCCGAAACGAGTGCGTAGGTCAGGCTAATTTCGTCAAACAACCTGTGCTCATCGGCGCCGCCGGCCCGATCCAGCAGCATTTCGACGTGATCGGCGATACGCCGAAGCAGCAGGGCGAGGCGATAATATTCGGCGCCCTGAGCCCATACCGACAGTGTGGTGTAGCGCTCATAGATGCCCAGCGACAGGTGCGAGAGGCCCAGTTCGATGCTCTCACAGAGCAATTGCCGGGTGCCTTCACGGAGTCGGTTCCTCGAGTCCTCCTGTGCCTCGGCCGGCGCTTCGGCGGCGGCGTGGTCTTTGCCGAGGTCCAGGGATGCATTGCGCGGTCTGGTCTTTTCCTCGGGCGGGGATGCGGTAATGCCATGAGCCCGCTGGAACGCGAGCACAGCGGCGACACGATACTTTTCGATATGGCTGATGTCTGTGTCGGCGATCAGGGCGTCGAGGCCTCCGCCCATGTAGCGAAAACCGATGCGCGGTTGGCTGAACGCCAGCACCAGGTGCTTCTCGCCGGCGATGCTCAGACCCTGCTCGGGGTCCAGGTCTTGGACGTATTGCCAGGCCCAGCGATAGCCGGCTTTGCCGGCATGCTTCATAAGTTCCGGCGCAGCCATTCGCAATAATTCGGCCTGCAGTTGGGCCAGCGGATCGGCGTCGTTTTTGGTGGATTCCGCACTGGCTGGCGGGGCACCGGTTAGTCGCTGCAGGCTGATTGCGGCAGCCAGGATGTGCTGGCAAACGCCATTGGCTGGGCAGGTGCAGCTGGCGTGGGTGGGGCCTCGGGCATCGAAGCGGATGCGTTGATCACCGAAGGCAAGCGTCAATATCTCTGCGGATTCCTCGACGATAACGGCTGCCTGCTTTTCGAGATCCTTCTGTGCGCGACGCAGTAGGCCGCGATTGGCAAGGGCGGCGAATGCGTCCTCGTCAAAACGACTCAGCTGCTCGACCAGCTTTGCTCGCAGCGAAGTCAAGAAATCACCTTGACGAGCCAATGAGCGAGTCGCTGGGGCGTCAATGCGGCGATCTCCATGCCGCAGGCGGCCAGGCGTTCGGCCATGGCCCGGTCGTAGACCGGATTGGCTTCGGCATCCAGCGAGGCCAGGCCAAGCAACTTGACGCGGGCCTCGGCGAGTTTCTTCACCGCTCGCACCAATTCGCCGGGTGGGGCACCTTCGCAAAAGTCCGTGACCAGAACAAGGACCGTGCGGTGCGGATTTTCCACCAGTTGTGCGCAGTACCGGACCGCCTGGGCGATGTCGGTGCCCCCACCGAGTTGCACGCGCATCAGGGTTTCCACCGGATCGTCGGCGTAGTCGGTCAGATCCACCACGTTGGTGTCGAACACGACGATCTTGACGCGAAAGGCCGGCAGGGCCGCGAGGATGCCGGCCATCACGGCGCTGTGGATCACCGAATCGGCCATGCTGCCACTCTGGTCCACGCAGAGGATGATGTCCCACGGCAGGCGGCGCGTGTTGCGCTCGAAGAAGCGCAGCTGCTCTATGACAAGCTGGTTGCGCTGGCGGTCGAAGTGCTTGAGGTTTAGACGTACCGTTCCATGTGCATCGAAGTTCTGGGCAATCGCCATTGGCGAATGGCGGAAGCGGTTGAGGCGGCCAGCGAGTGCTTGACGCACTTTAGGCTCAAGCTTGCGGCGGATCTCATCCACCACCTGTTTCACGATGCGCCGCGCGAGATGCAGGACTTCCCCCTTGAGATGACCGCGTAGCGTCAGCAGGGTACGCAACAGTTGCTGGTTTGGCTCAAGGCGCTCCAGGGTCCGTGGGTCTGTGATGAGTTCGGTAAGGCCATATCGATCGAGGGCGTGCTTCTCTATGATCTCGACAGTATCGTGAGGAAACAATTCGCGGACTTCCCCAAGCCATGTGACCAGTGTCAGCTGAGAAGCATCGAGGGACCCAGGCCCTGTCTCGCCGCGCACGCCGCGGCCCCGATACTCGCGGCCGTAAAGGTAGTCGAGGGCTCGATCCATGCGCCCGTATTTCCCGGGCAGGGCATTGCCGGCGCCACTCAAGCGCTTGTCGGCATATTTTCCGAGAATGAGCCGCCAACGGTCGAGGCTGTTCATGGCCGCAACCATCCCTGCAGGCCATCGGCAATCAGGACATCAAGGAGAATCTGGGTGGATTCGAGGTTTGCCTGCAATTGCTCAGCCGATACGTCGTAGCGCACCAGGCGGCCAAGATCGGCGACACCATGCAACGTGGCGACGGCCTCGGCAATTCGGTCGGTTTCCTTCGGCGTCATTTCGGCGAAGGCCAGGCGTAGTTCGGGCAGCGAGGCGACAAACGCCGCCTCATCCCATTGCCGCAGCAGGCGGTCCACGACCTCCAGGAGTTGCGGCTGCTGCCATGCAGCTTCCCGGGCAGTCTGCAACAAGCCGCGCAAATAGCTGACGGCATCGCGCGGCAACAGCATGCCGTTGAGGTGCCCTTCGAGAGCCGCGCCCAGTTCGGCGTCCGACAATCGTCCGGCGGAGTACAGCAGGCCGGCAGCGGCGCCGCGCAGCAGGGCGGAGTCGTGGCCGCCGCAAAGCGCCGCGACCATCTGCCAATAGAGGCCGGCATCGAGCCCGTGGCCAGCCTTACTGACCAGTAGTTCGCGCAATCGGGCCAGTGCCGCGACAGTTTCGAGGCCGTCACCGGCCAGGCCGCCCAGGTTATGGCCGAGATACAGGGCGCGCTCGAAGGCCACCCGCAGAAGTGGTGGCAGCTCTTCAAGGTCGCGGGCTTCGAGGGGCTCGCGCGACTCCCAGAGCAAGCCGAGACTGCCGACAGCACCCGCCACCGAAGCGAAGTCCGCATCGGCAGCGATGGTCTGGCGCAGGGTTCCGATCACACGAGGCAAGTGGTCGTGTAGGCCGAGGACGCAGGCCTGAGCCACCAGAGCGACGGCAGTCCTGGCGTTTCGGCTTTCATTACCTGAATCGAAACGGTCGAGTCGGGCAGCATAGCGATTGGAGACTGCCAAAGGTACGGTAACACCGTAGACCGAAGCTTCCACCAGGGCAGCTTCAGTAGCGGCAGAGTAGGTGTAATCCCAATGTTCCTGGAGCCGATCAAGGCCTTGACCATTGACGAAGTCCGGACCGGCGGTGCGCACTCCCAGCGGCACACCCAACAGCGCCAAGCCGTGGAATAGCCGGCTGGTGACCCGATGCTCAGGTCGTCGATAGATGTCGAGTACGGCGCGGCGCGGTTCCGGGTCGTCGATCTTCAGCCGCTGGCGCCGTGCCCGATATTGGAAATCCTTGACCAGCGGTGGCGTGCCGGCACCGGGTGGCACCTTGCCCATTTTCTGGCCACTGAAGACGCGCTGCGCAACCGCTAGCACCAGGGCGCCATCGGCATCGACCTCGCCCTTGACGTAGCAACTGGTGACGGCGTCGAGAACGTCATCGCGGGTCGGGGCCGGACGCTGGCGCAGGGCCGCAAGTTGCAAGGCCTGCTCGTAGGCGCCGCGTAGTGTCGGCATCGGGACGGGCAACCCGAACTTGTCGCGCAACTCTGTGGCGATGTCGAACAGGACGGTGAGTGCTACGTCCTGGCGCACCCGAGTACCGGCGTCGATACCGGCTTTGTCGTGCTTTTGCATGTGCTCCCACAACAGCCTGTGCCAGGCTGGCGAGGTCATACCGGCCGAATATCCGTTGATGCGGTCGAGGCGGTCATCGCTGTAGCGAATCAAGGCGGAGGATTCGTCGCTGATGGCGCTCCGCGAAATCTTGGGCCGGGGTAAGTTGCGCTCGATCTGGTCGGGCAATGCGACAGCATGAAAGCCGCCGACGACCGCCAGCACTGGGCCGTCTCCCTCTCGACGTTCGGCCAGCGCCTGGCGGATGTGCCAAGCCATTTCGGCCTCTCGTTGCAGTGTGCCATCGGCATTCAGTTCTGCATCGCTGCACTCGATCCGAGCCAGGTGACAATAGGCGGCCAAGTCAGTCACGTGTTCGGCGAGTTCACGGCGGGTGGCCGGTACTTCAAACAGATGCTCCCAAAGCTCTTCGTGGTCGCGGCAGCCAAGCTGCTGCGCCAGGTTTTGCAGGTAGCGGCTGCGACGGTAATAGCGTTCGTCGAGCAGGGATTGCGCCTCACTGTCATCTACCGGCGGCTCGATTTGGCATTGCTCGGCGAAGTTGAGATCGATGAATCGAGCCGGGATACCGTTACCGAACGCAGCCTGCAGCGCCACCAGTTCCGGCGAGTGGTCGCAAAACGGATAGTAGGCCGCATGACGCGGGGCCATCTCGTCGCCCTGGGCCTTGCCTACAGCGTAGGAATAGATCGCCAAAGGCATGCGGGTTTCGTCGTGTACAAGCATTGGCAGCAGCGACGTGAAACTGCGCGGTCCTTCGATCAGCACAACCGAGGGCCGGATGACGCCGAACAGCCGCTGCAACTGCCAGGCGCAGGCAGGGCTGTGGTGGCGCACGGGAAAGAGAATCAGCTCGGGCCCCAGCAGGCGAGCGCCAATGGCGCGCACTGCGTCCGAAGTCGGCAGCATTGCGGTGGAGGGGTTCAGCGGTCGAGTTCCCGGCGCGCGTCCAGGACTCGCTTCCATTGCGGTTGGCGTTGAGCGCGCTGCTTGACGACGACATCGAAGTAGTGGCGAAGCTTCTTACCGTCGTCAGGATTGTCTTTGAGTACGGTACCGATCAACTGACGGGCGATGTGTTCGCCGGCGACAGTACCGTCGCCGAAGTAGTGCGCGTCGAGGCAGGCAGCGTAGCCTACCGACACGGCTTCGGCGGAGGACATCACTGCTGTTGGTTTTTCCACTACGATTCCCTCGGGAGTCACTCCCTGACGCAGGTCGTGAAAGGCCGTAACCAGCAAGTCGAGTACGTCGGGGCGGAACTCCACGTCGACCCTGGCTCGCTTCACCAGAGCTTCGGTCTGCTCCCGCACCAGTTGGGTCTCGAGCTTCCGGTCGGCGATCGGTCGCACGGTTTCAAAGTTGAAACGCCGCTTCAGGGCGCTGGACATTTCATGTACTCCGCGGTCGCGGATGTTGGCGGTAGCCAGAACGTTGAAGCCACGGGTTGCAAACACAGTGGCTGCATCGCCATCGAGTTCCGGAACGTGCAGCAGCTTTTCCGATAGCAAGCTAATGAGGCAGTCTTGGATTTCGGGCTGTACCCGAGTTACTTCTTCGAAGCGGCACAAAATACCCTGCTGCATCGCCTCATGCATCGGGCCGCTGACCAGTGCTCTGGGCGAAGGCCCTTCGGCAAGCAGCAAAGCGTAATTCCATCCGTACTTAATCTGATCTTCAGTGGTACCGGCAGTACCTTGGATGACACATACCGATCGACCGGAGATGGCTGCCGCTAGCAATTCCGAAAGCATGGATTTTGCCGTCCCTGGTTCCCCAACCAACAGCAGGCCACGGTCGCTCATCAGGGTAACGATGCAGCGGTCGATTAGGGCGTCGTCGCCGTAGAACTTGCGCTTCACTCCGAGCTTCTCGTCGCCGAGGATAAAGCTACGGACGGCCCGTGGCGATAGCCGCCAGCCAGGCGGCCGGGGCCCAGCATCCATTTCGTTGAGTCGGACCAGTTCGTCTGAGTAGACCAACTCTGCCGGGGCGCGCAGGATTGCGGTGGCCGTCATATCAGTACTCGCTTTTCTTTTGCCATTGGGGGTCGTAACCGCTGCCTTCGGCCGCGATCAGTCGTAAGTCGTTGTAGCACTCCGAGAGCAGCACCTTGGGGACTTTGGTCAGGTGCAGTTTGCCGCGCTGCCAGGATTCGCCGCCGCTGGCAGAGAACGATAGGTTGAGCAGGGCTACGGTGCGGTTTTCCTCTGGCAGCGGATTGCCAGTGAACTCGATCACGGCGACCAGGCCGAGGGTGGGAAAGCGCTTTTCGTAAACGTGGAACCATCCCCCATCCTCGGCGGCGCCGCGGGTATAGCCGAGCTTCAGGGCACGGCCGCGCAGGGAAAATGCCTCGAGTAGGTACCCCTCGAAATCCTTGATCTCGTCAGTGTTGGCCTGTGCCGCCGGTAGGGAGTAGGTGCCCTTGCCCAATTGCTGGAAAAGCGGCCTGATTTCATAGTCCACCAAGTGCTGTTGCCAGCACTTTACCTCGTCGGGGTCCAAAAGCGAGTCATGGGCAAGCCTAATGCGGCTCTCATCGGCAATTTCAACTTCGTTGTCCTCGCGGTCGGTCAATGTCCCGTCATCGAGCGGGCGGAAGGTCTGTTCCGTCCGGCCGTCACTTACCTTGGCCCAGACGAGTCGTTGAACGAGATGACGAAGCACCGGATGTTGCAACAGGTAGGCTTTCCAGTCGGCGAACGACCATTCGCGTTCGGTGCAAAGCGCTTCGTAGAGTCTCTCAGTCTGAAGATTGACGATGCTCTTGATTTCCTTCTTGGCAGCGCTAAAAGCTTTCTTGGCTTCCTTTGCGAGGTCGGCATCGTCATCCTGGCGAGGCTCGGGCAGCGCCGCGATCTTCTTACCGTCGGGGTTGAAGAGTTCCACTGAGAAGTCTGGAAGCAAACGCGCCTTGAATGATCGCTCGCCATAGCACAATGAGAGTTCGCCAGATTCGTCGAAGCCGGCAGAAGGCACGGTACGGTCAGCTAGCTCTGCTAGGCTCCAACCTTTTCGATCAGCGAGTGCCTCGGCTTGTCGCGTCGCTTCTTCTTGGAAGCTCTTTGTGCGAAAACGGCTGCCGATCGCCAGCATGATCTGTGTAGCACTTGGGTGTTCGATCCAGGCGAGCATGGCAATCAGGGCCTTGCCTTGGCCGGCGCGAGAGCCGTACCACTCCTTAAGGTAGCGCTGGGTCGGCGCTGCGGCTCGTTCCGCCGCGCAGGCAGCAGCCACAGCGAGGAGGCCTTTGCTGTTGATCGCTGAACCTCGGGGCAGGCGCAGGAACCCTGGCAGGAAGACAGCTGTCAGTTCCTCGACCGACTTGCCGAAATTCGGGTTGTCCTGGAAGTACTGGGGGCTGCGGGTCATGTACTGATGCGTTGATTGGGCCTGATTGCGGGCGCGTGTCATCGCCTCTTCAGGGTCGATCGGTCGCACGTCTTCGCGAAGCCAAGTTTCCAATACGAACTGCCCAAAGTTCTCGCGATCACGGGGATCGAACATTGAGCAATATTTGCGCAATACCGCATTAGGTTCAGGAGACTTCTGCTTGACTGCTTGGACTAGCATCCAACGCAACACATCGCTAGGAACTTGCGCCCTACTATCGTCCCATCGCACTTCCGGAAGCGCGCTCCAAGGAAACCATTCCAAATCCTTGGGTAGTCCCCTGGACAGTGATTTTGCTGCCTCGCTCGCCAACGCGTCCCGGTTCAAGTACTTCTCGACCGCTTGCCCCATCAGCTGCAGTGCGTCGAGCATTGCACCTTTGGCCAGATCGTGTTTTTCTTTGGCTACGGCCTGTTCCAAGGATGGTATGGCCTCAGCGTGGCGAAGCCGGCCAAGCCAGGAGGCTGCGGCAGCACGGGCGTCTGATTTGCCGTCGGCGAGTGCATTGATAATGCGCGCCTCCTTGCCAGCAAAGTTCTGCAGAGCTTCCTGCGCCGGATAGCGATCGGTTTTGCCGGAGCCAAGCGCGAGGCTGAACAGCGCATTGATGACATTGTTCGGCGGCGACGGCAAAGTTGAAACCGCTCGAAACAGCCCGTTGCGGTTGAAGGCGTAGTCCTTGATCAGGTTCTGGGTAAGTGTCTGAGCCAGCAGGTCAACGTAGTGCGCGAAATATGGCCAAACAGCGTCGTTCGCCCAGTCAGTGGCGATTGATTGTCCCCAACCGTGGCAATAGTTGCGGAGTAGGGCGGCGCCGGAATAACCGAGTTCGTCGAGCATCATCGACAACTCCAGCAGCGTAGGGCGGCCAGTGCGGCGATGCATGGCGTTAAAAGCGGCTGCCGCCTGATACATCAGCATGCCGTCGTTGGCGACGGCGAGGTCAAAGAACAACAGCAGCTTAAGCAACGCAACGGGCGTGACGCCCTCTGAAACCGATCGTTTGACCAAAACCGGGCCGACATGGCGAAAGGCAGTTTGGCTATTGGACGTCCCAGGCGGTTTGTGCTGACCAGCGGCCAAATAGTCCCGCAGTGCTCTTACCTGACCACCATCGAAAGGCGACTCCTGATGCAAGCGGAACTTATGGCCTTGCGCTTGCATACGCTCGTGATGCTCTCTTGCCTGTTTGTTGGACTTGACGATGGAGTCATTGACCTCCTGCCAGAAAGAGTCGAGCCATTGAGGCGGCAGCGCATTGGCAGTAGGGGACCAGTCAATAACGGGCAAGGAGTATGCGTAGGCGTGCGAGCTGCTAGCTGAAGGGAGCGACTCGGCAGCGTCCCATTCACCGATCAGGGCCTGAACAGATGGGGCTTTATCGGCAAGAGCGGTAGTTCTCGCAAAGGCCAGCGATTCCTCGTCCTGGACTTCGACTGCAAGCATCGCAAGCAAGCGAAGGGCGTGGACACGTTGTTCGGGCTTTCCGAGAACAGCTATGTCGCGTAATGGGGTACGGGCAATCTTGCTGGCGCGTCGGATCAGGGGCTCCGCCGCAGCACGAACTTGCTTGCTGCTGGCGGTAGCCATTTCGCAAAGCTCGGATGCCAGTCGGTCGAGGCTTGAGGGTGCGGCGGACGCGAGCATGTTCATGACGTGCAATCGCTGCGCTACCGTAGATGGAAGCATCAGGGGGCGGATTGCTTCTAGGTGCCTATCTAGCATCTCGGGGTATCCGCCCAGATCTGTCACCATCATCAGGCGTTGTTCGACGCCGTAACCGGAGGTAACCGACGTACCGAACGCTCCGGTGAGCAAGGCTGCTGGATCCATATCCGCTTCGAGTAGCAACGCCTCAATGGACGCCGCCGAAAGATGGCGCGTCTTTGGCCGTTGGCTAGACCAACCATTGATACTGTGCCTTGCGCTCGCCAGGAGCAGAACCTCGGGCCAGTGAACTCCGTTAGGCAGTTGAATCTTGCATGCCGATTGCTGATTCGAGACGCATGCCTCAAGCACACGCGCCCAACGCAATGCAACAAGCGGTGGAACGGCGGAAAATTCCTCGTATAGATCTGGGAACTTGGGGTCGTTGTCACCGTAGTGGTAGCCAATCAGTCTCAGGTACTGGCCAATTTCTGAATGCTGGCTGACCTCATGCAGCACTGATGGCGAGTCTCCACCAAGAACATAGTCTCTAATGGACTCGCCAAGTCCGCTTCGGATCTTGTTTCCCCCAAGGCGGTCGATCGATGCGAGGAGTTTTTCAAGCCTTGATGCCCATTGGGCCGGAACGCCTTCGGCCACGCTAGCCGAAGCGCCCCCCAGGACCTTGCCTATCCACTTCAACATGCGCCACTCCCTTTTCGCCCATTATTCTCGATGCATTGATTATAACGATGGGGTAGCCGTGAATCGGTAGGGGAAACTAAAAATTGCACGCTTTCCGAGCATTATGCGGGGTACTTTGCCAGTCCGCATCCAATGAATTGGCATTCGTGCAACGTAATAGGAAAAGGTAACTCGTCCTGCTCGCGTAAAGAGCTTGAAACGAGACTCAGCGAAGTAAGTTCACCGACGGCTGATAATGTCAAGCACGTCGAGCAGGGCAGGGGCCATTTCTGCTTCTCAGTTTTGTTGCCGATGGAGTGGCGGGTAAGGCGCCTATTTCCGATCTTGGTTACCGTGAAAGCCCCTGATGGTTGAGGGGAGCGGGATTCTTCCGAGGGATCGGAAAGCGAAGGGTGGAAGCCGAGGGGAGCTACGCTGCTGCTTGGGCGGCTTGTTGCCAGAGGCCGAACTTCTTCAACGCCTTGATCCAGCGCGGGGCATTTTTGGCCACGCTGGCCGCCTCGTAATCGAACCCCAAGTCGCGATTCTGCGAGTTTTGTATCTGACGATTTTGTTGGACACCTAGCTAGTCTTCCGTCAAACGCATCAACTACCTCAATTTCGTCCATGTACAGGCCAGTTAACCCACCCTATTTTGTCCGCATGCTGCCGGAGCGGGGGGTGTATGGGTCAGCCCGCCCTGCGGCACTTTTGGCCAACAGTTTACATAATACAAATTATCCGGTTATTTGAAACGAAAAGAAGCCCATGCTTGTTGGGCATGGGCTCTTCTTACTGCAACCGCGCCCGCTTAGGTCGCGGCACTCGGCGTTAAGCCGTATCGGTCCATACACGGGTTTTCAAAGGGTTTCCTTCTCCAATACCGTTTAGACTCCCCCATGAAATGCGGCATCCTGCTCAATTCAAGTCCAACTCGCCGCGGGCTAGACACGTTCTCAGGCTAGCATCAGGCGTGAAAAAATCCAGGTGAACTTTCAGGAAAATTGGCGACAATCAATTGGGAAAGAATGCATTTCCGAACCCCGTTCTTCTGACCCCGACTTTGCGAGATAATGCCCAACTAACTCTGGTTGCAGCCGCTCTGCAACACATCTGTTTGATTTTCTGATTTCTATGGATTCCAGTATCGAACCCGGTACCCGTAAGGTCATCAACGGCCTGACCCGCGTCTATTACGAAGGTTACTGGATGAAGACCTATCCGGTTCCGGAAAATACGCTGGCCCATAGGAAGCGCTTGATCGAAGCCCTGACACGCCGTCTCTTCAACCACACCGAGCACGGATTGAACGTGCCAGGCAGCCGTTTACAGGAAGCGAAGCAAGCCTACGAAACGGAAGAGGATTCCGCCAAGAAACGGGTAAAGGGTGCCATGTACGCGGGGGCCATGTTCAATCGGGCCATGGATATTTTCCGGCATCTGGTCGAATTGCAGGAAGCCGGGGTAGAAATCCTGCCCAGTTACGAGCTCATGAGGGAGTGCGGTCGTTGCCTCCAGGAAGCCTACACCCTCTGCCGCCTAGTTCTCCATCGCAGTGGCGAGGAAAGCATAGACGAATTATGGGGGGAGCCTTTCAAGGCCTTTAGCATCCCGCTCGAAGAGTTTTACGAGAGCCGTTATATCAAGATCGGTCAGGCCAAGCGGGACATTGATCGCATTGCCGATGGCATGGTCAATACCTTTGCGCGGCTGCGGATGTTTCCCGATATCGGCCCCATCATCAGAGAGTTTGCCTTGGCAGCAAAAATCAAGTGCGAAACGCTGCGCACTGACCCCGAGATTTTCGATACCTGGGCCAATTTCGTTTCGGCGGCGGAGCGTTTGGTAGGATCGAGGCCGGTCCTGAGTCCCAAGCCGGCCGACCCCGAACTTCGCATGGCCGATTGCGCGCACAAATTGATCTGGAACGGGCGCGACATCATCTTCCACATTACGCGTGCTCGGGTTCCGATGCCAAAATCTACACGGGAGTATCTTGCCCGCTGCAATCAATTTGCGGCGACAGGATCAACGGTAGATGAATGGATTCCGCTTCCGGCTTAATTGCTGCTGACCTTTAGCTGGCCCAGTCGCTCAGGTCTTTGTGCTGACGGGCAGCAATACAAAGTCAGTCTGAGGCGTGGTCCGCCGCATCATCGAGGGGCTCCTGCTGCGAATTCCCCTCTGGCATTGCTTTCTGATGTCCTTGGGAAGCCTGGTAGGCCCGAACATAGGGCGCATAGTCCTGATCTGCGACCATGATGTGCTTGAAAAACCACCCATTGATCAGAAACTTGACATCCTCGGCGATCTCGTCAAGCGAAAGCCTCTTGGCCCGCTCAAGAAGGCTGAGAAGCATTTGCCGGAATTCAGCGTGCATCTGCCTGTGTTCAGCCAGCCTCGGGTAAGCACAGGCTTCCATCAGTTCCTCCTCGTCCCGCAGATGGGTCTTGATGTAATCCATGAGGAGCGCCAGGGTCTTCATCACCCGGATCTGATCTCCGTCACCCTGGAAAGTAGCGGCCAACTCAAAGAGTCGGCGATGCTGGTCGTCGATGATGGAAATGCCCACTTCCAGACCAGCCTGCCAATCGGCATATTCGACCACGCGCCTGTCCATGACAGCGGCCCTACTTGATTTCCAGCTTCACTGATTTCCCGGAACGGCCTCCCGCTTTCCGAACTTTGGCAGCCACGTCGGTCTGCTTGAAATGCAGCGCGACGTCAACGGCGGTTTCCCCATTCTCGTTGGTCCGATTCGGGTCCGCACCTGCGCGCAATAAGAGATCAACGACCTCGGTAAATCCGCCCCGCGAGGCCGCCATCAAGGCGGTCGTGCCGTTGTCGCTGGCAGCATTCACATCGGCACGGGCCTTCAAGAGAAACTGAACCACCGGCGCGTGGCCATTGAATGCCGCGTAGATCAAGGGAGTCCAATCGGGGGTGTTGACATGGGCTCCTGCCGCGACCAGCTTTTCGACGATGGCCAAATCACCGCGAAAGGCGGCCAACCGCAGGGGTGAATCGCCTGCGCTGTTCCGCAAATTCACCTTCGGGCGCTGCGCAAGCAGGTAATCGACCAAGGGCCCGTGGCCTTCGCGAGCCGCCAGCATTAGTAGACTGTTCCCCTCTGGATCAGTCGTGTCGACATCCGCGCCACGTTTTACCAGGGTGGCCACGGTTTCTAAATCGCCACCGCGAGCCGCGGCAATCAGGTCCTCGTAAGTTCCGGCAGTGGCCTGAAAGCTGAAAAGAACAAAAGCGATTACGGCGATGTATCTCGTGCGAATCATGGGATCAGTGGGCGCTGGGCCGTGGAAAAAAGTCGGAAAAAATTGGCGGTCGTCGCTGCGGCGATGGCTTCCAGGGAGTCGCCGCGCAGGCTGGCGACTTCCTCGGCAACGTATCGCACGTAGGCAGGTTGATTGGGCTTGCCCCGATAGGGCACAGGCGCAAGGTAGGGGGAATCGGTTTCCACCAAAATCCGCTCCAGAGGCGCACGTTGCACAACATCCTTGACGACCTTGGCGTTCTTGAACGTGACGATGCCCGAGAAGGACAAGTAAAACCCAAGTTCTAGAGCTGCCTGGGCAACGCTCCAGTCCTCGGTGAAACAGTGCATGACGCCCCCTACCCTGCCGGCGCCCTCTTCGCGCAGAATGTCTAGCGTATCCGCAGCGGAATCGCGCATGTGCACGACCAAGGGCTTCCCCACTTCCAAGGCGGCCCGGATATGGGTTCTAAATCGGTCCCGCTGCCACTCGGGACGATCCTTTTGCCAATAGTAATCGAGCCCTGTTTCGCCTAGTGCGATCACCCGGCGATGAGCGGCCAGGCCCACAAGCTCACCGACATCGGGTTCACGAACATCGGAATACTCAGGATGAACGCCGACCGTGGCGTAAAGGCGGTCTTCGGTTTCGGCAAGGGCCAGCACGCCCGGAAAATCTTCCAGAGTGACCGATATACAGGCCGCAGCACCGACGCCCGCACCCGCCATTGCCGCAAGTACCTCGGGCAGACGTTCCTTCAGTTCGGGAAAATCGAGGTGGCAGTGGGAGTCGACCAGCACCGGAGATTCAGAGCGTGTGAGTCGGCCTGGACGACTGCATGACTCCGCCAAGCAGCCCCTCGATCTTGCGTCGCGCCTCGACTCCGCTCTCGTCATTGTTGAAATGCACGCCGATACCCTGGGCCCGGCCGTTCTGAGCACCCGCGGGTGTCACCCAGACCACGGTTCCCGCGATCGGCAGTTTGGCGGGGTCATCCATGAGCGAGAGCAGCATGAACACTTCGTCGCCGAGATTGTAGCCACGGGTCGTCGGGATAAAGATTCCACCATGGCGCAAATGGGGCATAAATGCCGCATAAAGCGCGGATTTCGAATTGATATTGAGCGAGAGAACGCTCGGACGCTGGGGAATCGGTTTTGCTTCGCTCATGTCCCGTGATTGTTCGCGAAAAGACTCCGGTAATCGAGAAAGAGATTTTCGAGGAATAGCCGCCCGTTGAGCGGTTGCTCCGCCTGGCGCCGTGCTTCGACCAACCGACGATAAAAACCGACGAGTACCGGAACGGAAAGCCGTCTGACCACGGACATTATTGTATCCTGCTGGCCCACGAAATATCGCACCGGCAAACCAGATGCCGTCAGCGTCAGGTCTACGGTCCAACGTTGAACGTAATCGACAATCAGTCGCAGCGGGATGCTTCCTTTCGCATCGCGCAGCATTTTGTCCAATTCCGCCGCCGCAACGTGGACGTCGATGTCGGCGGAAGTCAGGCGCGTTGAGAGCCGTGACATCCACTCGCCCTGCTTTGCTGCGGCGAGTTCGAGAGCCAGATACGGAGCTCCACCCGCCAGAGCGAGCCAGCGATCCGCCTCGGCGAGCCCCGCCGCTTGGAGCGCGGCTTGGGCCTCGGAGCGCTTCGGAACTGCAACTGCTTCGAACTGGCAACGGCTGCGTATGGTTGGAAGTAGTCGCTTCGGCTCATCGCTGACGAGCAGGAAAACGGTTCCAGCCCCGGGTTCTTCCAGGGATTTCAACAGAGCATTGGCGGTACTACGATTCATGGCCTCCGCCGGATGGACCAAGATCACTCGGAGCCCCGATCTGTGGGTCCCAACGTTGAGAAAATCGTCGAGTTCCCGGACTTGGTCGATGGTGATCTGCTGACTTGCCTTCTTCTTATCCCCCTTCCCCTCATCTGCGCCTTCGTCCCCTGCAGCCAGAGCCTCTGGCTGCAGCAGGCGGAAATCCGGATGATTTCCCTGAGCCATCCAACCGCAGGCGATGCAAGTCCCGCAGGACCTTCCGTCCATTCCGGGCTGTTCGCAAAGCAGCCCGGAGGCGAAGGCCTGGGCGAGCGCGAATTTTCCCAGGCCGCGAGGCCCTGCAAGCAACAAGGCATGAGGCAGGCGGGTGCGCCGCGCCATGAGGCGTTGCCAGAGAGAGTTGTGAAGATTTATTTCATTCAAAAACATAGTGTTGATGCGATATTCTCAAGTAATTTGCGAATATCGACGAGACTTCCTCGAGCATCGATCACCCGGATTCTGGCAGGGTATTGGGCCGCTCGTTCCAGGTAAGCCTGACGTACCCGCTGATGGAATTCCGCTTTTTCCTGCTCGAATCGATCAAGTTCCCGGGTCGTCAGCGCGATCCGTTCTCGCGCGACTTCAAACGGCAGGTCGAATAGCAATGTCAGGTCAGGCTGCACGGATTCCTGAACCCAGTGCTCCAGAATCTGAATCTTGTTCCGGTCTAGGCCTCGACCGCCACCCTGGTAGGCATGGGTGGCGTCCGTGAAACGATCGCAGACTACCCACTCGCCTGCCGACAGAGCGGGTTCGATGACTTGGGCCAGATGTTCGCGCCGCGCGGCGAACATCAACAGCGTTTCGGTTTCGAGGTGCATGGGCTCGCTGAGCAGGATCTCCCGCAGCCTTTCGCCCAACGCGGTCCCCCCCGGTTCCCGTGTCACGCGCACTGTCTTTCCCCGGCTACGCAGCCAATCGGCAAGCCAGCTGACGTGGCTGCTCTTGCCGGCACCGTCTATGCCCTCGAAGGTAATGAATTTTCCCCTCATCTCCCCCCCCTTTGATAGCGGCTGACCGCTCGGTTATGCTCGTCGAGTGTGCGGGAAAAATGACTGCTCCCGTCTCCCCGAGCGACGAAATAGATCGCGTCGCTGGCGGCAGGATGGAGCACGGCCTGCAAGGATGCCATGCTGGGCATCGCGATCGGAGTCGGGGGTAAACCTGGCCGGGTGTAGGTATTGTAGGGCGTGTCGGTTTGGAGATCCCGCTTGCGCAAATTTCCGTCGAACCGCTCTCCCACACCATAAATGACCGTTGGATCGCTCTGCAGCATCATGCCTTGCCGCAAGCGGTTGATGAACACCGCGGCGATATGGGGACGATCGGCCATGCGTCCGGTTTCCTTTTCAACGATGGAGGCCAGTATTAGGGCCTCAGCTGGCGTCTTCAACGGCAACCCTGGATCGCGACGGTCCCACTCGAGGGCCAGGCGGCGGCTCATCGCACGCCAGGCCCGGGCAAGAAGATCAAGGTCAGAAGACTGTTTGTCGAACAAGTAGGTGTCGGCAAAAAAGAGCCCTTCCCCGCGTGCTGCTGCTATGCCAAGCCGGGAAAGAAGCTCGGACTCCGCCAGTCCCCGGGTATCGTGCACTAGATCGGGGTTGGCATCCAATTTTTCCCGCCATTGACGCAGGGTAAGCCCTTCAACAAGGGTGATTTCGCCCTGGGTGAACTCGCCTCGCGTAAGCTTCGACAAGATATCCCAAGGGGTCGCGCCGCGTTGAAGCGAGTAGCTCCCGGCCTTGATTCCGGCTTCGGCACGCATCACTTTCGCCAGAATCACCATCAGTGTCGGATTGACGCGGACGCCAGCCTCGTTAATCAGCCCCACTGCACCGCGCAATCCCGTGCCGGCCGGAATTCGAAAGTCTGCCGGAGCATCGCGAAAAGCGACGCGATGGCTCGCCCAACGGTAAAGTCCGCCAGCAAAGACGGCCAGCCCGATAAGGACAAGCACGAGGAGAAATCGCAGAGTACGCAAGAGAGGCTCGGGGCCGGGGCGGAGACGGGCGATATAATAGCCGATCCCAACTACCCCACTCAAAGACCCCTCATGAACCCAATCTGGCGCGAACAGCTCCTTCAGGCCGGTGCCGCGGCCGAATCAGCCGCATTGGATTTCGACCATTTCGGCGATTCCGCTGGCGAGCTTAAAGACGCCGCTGAAGCGACGGTCATGGTTCCCTTGTCGCACCTGGGCCTGATCGAAATTACCGGCGACGATGCGAAATCCTTTCTCCACAATCAACTCACCAGCGATATCAATCACCTGGGTCTTCATCACGCCCAGAATTCCGCGTGGTGCTCGGCCAAAGGCCGCATGCTGGCGAGTTTTATCCTATGGCGGCAAGGGGACGCGTATCGACTCGCGACGGCTGGGGATTTGGTCGACGAATTGGCGAAACGGTTCCGCATGTACATCCTTCGGGCCAAAGCGAAAGTTGCCGATCTTTCGGCAACGATCCTGCTGATTGGCCTTGCCGGTCCCCGTGCTGGGGAAGCCTTGAGCGCCGCCGGTCTGCCGATCCCCGGAGAACCGCTCACCACAATGGACGCCGGCGAAAACAAGGTGGTTCGCCTTGATACCGAGCGTTTCCTTCTTGCGGTTCCAGCGGACGGCGCAGCCTCGCTGTGGACCAGTCTTGCCAAGATCGCTCGACCGGCTGGCCTGGCTGCTTGGCGCTGGCTGGACGTGAAAATCGGGTTTCCCTTGGTCACCGCCGCAACGAAAGAGGAGTTTGTCCCGCAAATGGCGGATTTCGACAAAGTGGGCGGAGTCAGCTTCCACAAGGGCTGTTATCCCGGCCAGGAAGTCGTGGCCCGTACCCAGTACCTGGGCAAGGTGAAGCGACATCTCTATCGTGTCGCTAGCACGACACCGCTGAAGCCCGGCGAAAGCCTCCATTCCCCAGACAATCCGGACCAGGCCAGCGGCATGGTGGTGACTGCGGCACCTTCGCCCCAGGGGGGATTCGTGGCGCTTGCCGTGGTCCAGGCCAATTTCTCGCACAATCTCCGGGCGGGAACCCCAGACGGTTCTCCGGTAAGCGCGACGCCCGTCAATTCCTGATTTCCTGGCACGGGCATGTGCCTCATCCTGGTGGCGTGGCGGCAGCATCCGCAGTATCCCTTGGTCGTCGCAGCCAATCGCGACGAGTACCATAGCCGCCCCAGCGCACCGGCAGCGCCTTGGCAGGAGGATATCCGGGTCATCGGGGGGAAAGATCTCGAGGCAGGAGGAACTTGGCTTGCGCTTCGTTCGGGAGGCCGATTCGCTGCCGTTACCAACGTCCGGGAACCCGGGGTCGCAAAGGGGAACCGCTCCCGTGGCCTTCTAGTCAGCGATTATTTGCTGTGCGGGTCGGCCCCCCTGCATTATTGCCGCAAGCTTGAGGGAGGCGATTATTCCGGATTCAATTTCCTCGCGGCCGATACCACAGCACTGGTGTATTACTCGAACCGCAATGGTTCGCCTGAAGTCTTGCCTCCAGGAATTTATGGCGTTTCCAACCATTTTCTCGACACGCCATGGCCCAAATTGACCGCAGCCAAGGCGGCCTTCACAGAGGCTTTGGCAGCTCTTCCCATCCGCGACGATTGCTTTGCGCTCTTGGCTGACCGGGCAATCGCGCCCGATACGCGATTGCCGGCCACCGGAGTTTCGCTGGAATGGGAAAGACGCCTTTCTGCGATCTTCGTGCTCTCACCGGACTATGGTACGCGGACGTCTTCGGTGGCCTGGATCACGGCATCCGGCGAAGCGCTGCTCGAAGAGCGTAATTTCTTTCCGGACGGAAGTCGCGGTCAGACTTCGCTGATTTCGACCGCCGAATAGACCGGAACCAGGTCGAAGAGTTCGATAATGTCGGAGTTGCGCATTCGGATACATCCGTGAGAACCGGGTATTCCCAAGGGCGTAGAATCCGGCGTTCCGTGAATATAGATATAGCGCCGCATGGTATCGCAATTCCCCAGCCGATTGCGACCGGGTTCGCAGCCGGAGAGCCATAGTATTCGGGTCAATATCCAGTCGCGACCGGGATGGCTCTCCGCCAGTTCGGGACTCCAGATTTCCCCTGTTGGCCTGCGCCGCACGAATACGGTATTTTCCGGAAACCCAGCGCCGATCTTCGCCCGGATCAGGTGAAGGCCGCGCGGCGTGCGGTAGCTGCCCCGCTCCTCGCCAACCCCGGCGTATGCGGTAGATACCGGGAAACCGCGGAGTACCCTGCCCCGATCATCTTCTAAGATCAAGACCTGCCCGGCGATCGAAATCCTGACTTTCAAGGATTCTTTCTCCGGCGAGCAGCGAAGAATTCAGACAAGAGATTTCCGCATTCCCGAGACAGAACCCCACCCAGGACAGTCGTGTGGTGATTGAGGCGATCTATCGCAAACAAGTCGACCACGCTGCCATGAACACCGGTTTTTGGATCGCGGGCTCCGTAGACCACGCGGGAAATCCGGGCATGAAGAATCGCACCAGCGCACATGGCACACGGTTCCAAAGTGACATACAAGGTGCAGCCCGGTAGGCGATAGTTGGCCAACCGACGTGAAGCATCTCTGAGCGCTGCGATTTCGGCGTGGGCGGTGGGATCGTTTGTGCCGATCGGGACATTGAAACCTCGCCCGACTATCTCGCCATCGCGAACCACGACGGCACCCACGGGAACCTCGCCGAGACATGCTGCCGCCTCCGCCAGGGAAAGTGCCTCGCGCATGAAGTACTCATCACTCAGTTCGGCTAGGGAAGAGGTCGAGCTTAGTCCAGTCATGGATCATTCGCCTAACGAATCTTGGTCTTCGTGCGTTGCAACACGGAAGCATTTGGCAGATTTATTCGACATTCGTTTCAAACATGTAAAACATAAGGAAAGAAAATACAGACGGCTTCTAGTTTTCAATCACTAACTGTACGAAACACCGCATGTTTACTATGTGTTACAGCAAAGTGAACGAATTTAAGCGCTTTCCAAGCCTGTGGATAACTTTGTGGATTTTTCGTACACGAAGACCTTGGACAGGTTCTGACAATTCCGGCATATTCGTTTCCGCGTCGCACCAAAAGCACAATAAGTTGAAATAAATCAATATAATAAATCGTACTATTTAAGCTGTACATGAAGATAATGGTGGCTTAAGAAGCTTCCCTTCCAGGAGCCCGCGATATGTGCATAAGTCAAGTCTTGACAGACTCGCGCGTTGTCGCTTAAGCGCGCAAGTCCCGAGTGACTAATTCGCGTCGCAGCTGTTTGGCAAAGACATGCCGCGCGCGAAGGCGCGGATCGGTCAGCACTAGGCCGACCGTTTCCCCAAGCACCATAGCCACACCGAGTACCGGAAGCACCAGCATGAGGCCGGGAACGCCAGCGACGGCACCCCCGACGAAGATCATGAGCACCGTCAGCAATGGGTGCATATTCAAGCTCTTCCCCACGGTCAGCGGCATAAAGACGAAATCGTCCAAGAGACGAACCAGGATAAACAAACCCACCGTCCCGTAAGCGATTTCAGGCTGGCCCGGGAAATCCGTTGCGGCCACCAGGACGACCAGCAGGCAGCCGAGTATCGAGCCTATATAGGGAATCCACGCGAGAATTGCCGTTGCCAGTCCGAGAAACAGTGCTCCGGTGATACCGATGATCCAGAGTCCGATGGCCAAACAGACAGCATCGAGGAGCGTCAGCTGGATCAGACCAATAAAATAGAGCCGTGCCGTACGATCGACCTGATCGAGGAGGTACAGGGTCCGTTCGAAGAAGGCGTTAGGAACCGCCCGCCCGAGAAAGCGCTTGAACCGCCATCCATCCCGGAGCATAAAGAATGCAAGGAATGGAGCGAGTAAGATCGAAGGCGCCCAGGCCGCCAACCCAAGGGCGAAATCTCCCAGATACCGTTGGGCAAATTTGTCGGAATGTTCGGCAACCAACCGGGAGAATTGCTCGCTGACCTGGGCCTGGGCCAGAATGGCAAGTCGACTTTCCAACTGCCGCAAAGTCGCAGTTACGAGGCTGAGTCCGCCATCCAGATAGCGCAAGGACGATTCCTGCCAGGTCATGGCGTGAGCGGCCATGCCGGGCAGTACCAGGACGAAACTCGCAGCCAGGGCGAGGAAAGCCCCCCCCGCGACGAGGCCGGCAGCGGAATCGTGGGATACGCCGCCCATCAGGAGCTTCAGCTTCAGCGGAAGGAGCAGGTAATAAATGATGAGCGCCAGGACAAAAGGCACCACCAGCCAGAGAATCTTCTGGAAGACGAAGAGCACCACGCAGGTGCACGCGATGACGCACGCCCAGACGATGGGACCTGAACGGTAGTCCGCAGGGGCGCCATTCACGCTTCGGCCCCGTCGCTGGCGACCATCTGCCGTAGCCTCCGGCCCAGGTGACGCGCAAGGGCCATGGCAATCTGGCTAGCAATGTGCGCGTGCGACTGCAGCAAGCGCTCGAAATCTCCCCGGAACAAGACGGCTATCTCCGTCCGTTCGAGAGCGCGCGCCTGTGCGGAGCGAGGCGAATCGTCGAGCAAGGCCAATTCGCCGAAAAAATTGCCGCCTAGGAGTCGGGCAATAGGCCGGTCGGCTTGGCCTTGGCGACAAATAAGTACGCTTCCCGAAACGATGACATACAGCGCCTGACCTACTTCGCCTTCGTCGAACACCACTTCGCCGGGCAGAAAATGGCGATCATGGGTGAACCCCTCGACAATCTTCAATTCATTGAGGGTGAGCCCGGCAAAGAGCGCCGATTTTCCAAGGCGGTGTAATGCAGCAGAATCGCCGGGGCGGAGAAAGCCGAACATGGCAGTGAAAACCCGAAAGGAGACGGCGAATTCTACCGTCCGGCCAACGGGGCGTCATGGGATTCGGCAGTCTCCCGGACGATCAGCGGGCGTTGATCACTCCGCAGGCCACGCGAGGCCCCGAATTGCCCGCAGGCTGGGACTTGAAATCATCGACACCGCCATGAACAATCACTGCCCGGCCGATCACATTGGTCGCGCCAGAGCCCACCGCCAAATCAGGAGTGGAGAAGGTCAAACGGGCCATCCCTGAAGCATCGGCCACCAATTGTGGAAAATCGCCCACATGATGTTCTCCCTGGTTGGGATGGCCGTGGGACTTGCCAGTCGGATTGAAATGGCCACCGGCACTGGTCCCGTCGGGAGCGCTGCAATCCCCTTTCTCATGGACGTGAAAACCGTGTGGGCCGGGAGTAAGGCCGCTGATTTCAGCGACTACGCGCACCTGCGCGCCGTTCTGGACGAAGGTGACTGCTCCGGCGGTCGTGTTGCCCTTGGTCGGGGACAACGTCGCCGTGGCGCTCGCGCCGCCCCCGCCGGTCGATGCACAGCCAGCAGCCAGAATCAGGGGAAGAACGAATGCGATGGGGTGAATCCGGGTCATTTCTTGATTTCTCCTATTGTTGGATCGGGGTATGGGAACCGATAATCGCGGGGCCGCGTCATATATGGACATTCTCGCCGTCACGGCGTTCAGCGATAGATTACCGGCCCGATAGCCAATGCACAACGAAACCCTCAATCCCGAATCCGTGCCCCTGGAACTGACTCGCTTTACGCCGACCTCTTCACGGGCGACGTCGATCCATCCCACAGGTACGCTGGTGGACAAGTTTGGCCGAAGAATCACATACGTGCGCTTGTCGATTACCGATCGGTGTGATTTCCGCTGCACTTACTGCATGGCTGAGGAAATGACCTTCCTGCCCCGCACGGAGGTCATGAGTCTGGAGGAATGCCTCCGGCTGGCGAACGTCTTCGTCGGCCTTGGGGTGAGCAAGGTGCGCATTACGGGCGGCGAGCCTCTGGTGAGGAAAGACGTACTCTGGCTCATCGAGTGCTTGGCTAAGCTTCCCGGCTTGGACAATCTGGTCATCACGACCAACGGATCCCAACTCGATCGCTTCGCCGCGCCCCTCAAGGCCGCGGGAGTTCGCCGTATCAACGTCAGCCTCGATACCCTGGAGCCACAGCGCTTCCGCGAGATCACGCGCATCGGCGATCTGGAAAAGGTTCTGCGGGGAATCGACGCGCTCCGGGAGGCGGGCTTCACCCGCACGAAACTCAATACGGTGATGATGCGCGGCGTCAATGACGGCGAATTCGCAGATCTGGTCGAGTTCGCCATCGACCGCGATCTCGACATTTCATTCATCGAAGAGATGCCGCTCGGCAATATTCACGACCGCCGCAAGGTCCTCACTTCGGACGAGGCCCTAGATCGCCTCTCGACTCGATTCCGCTTGCTGCCTTCCGCCGAAAGCAGCGGGGGACCTGCGCGCTATTGGCGCATTCCTGGAAGCGAGACCCGGGTTGGGTTCATCTCGCCCCACAGCCACAATTTCTGCGATACCTGCAATCGGGTTCGGGTCACCGCAAAAGCCGAGCTGTATCCCTGTCTCGGGCAAAACGACGCAGTCAATTTAATGCCGATCATGCGGGACCCCGCCGCCGGCGATGCTGATCTGCGCAACGCAATCGTCGATTGCATGGGAATCAAACCCCTAGGGCACGAATTCACCGAACAAATGGAAAACCCCAAGGTGGTGCGCTTCATGTCCATGACTGGCGGCTGATCTGCCGCCGGGGTGAATTCCCGCCCGCTAGGTTAGAAGACCGGGACTCCCATAGTTTGCAGCGCACGGTTCAATTGCGCTCCCGCCTTTTCCATCTTCGCCACCGCCTCCTTGTGGCGCCCGGACTTTGCTTCCGCCTCGGCTTCGCCTCGCAATCGGCGAGCTTCGCCCCGAAAATCCTCGACCAGGGCTTTGCGATCGCCTTCGGCCTTGCCTTCCCCGATCATCATGCCGACCATCATTTCGCTGCTTTCGAACCGATTGATTTCATAGGCATATTCCTCCGCCGGGCTGGCGAAATTCAAGGACATGACCACTTCCTGCCCCGCCCGCAAGCGGGATAGTTCGCCCACCGCCAACTTGTAAGCGTCTCCCAGGATACGATTCGCCTCGGCCAAGCGCCCGGCCCCTGCTTCGCCACGTGCCTGGCCGGAATGGGTGTCGATTCTGATCAGGAGAGCCCGGGCGGCTCCCCCGTGCTTTGGGTCTCCCAGGAGATCCTCAATGGATGCCCGGTAGGTGGCAACCTGTTCGATCAGATTCTGATGCGCGAGCCTCAGTGCACTGTCGGAAAGAGAAGCGTCTACCGTCGGCTTTCGAGTCGCCGCAGCGGATGACCGCAAGACATCATCGACCAAGCCTGCGGCCTCGCCATATCGTCCTTCCGCCACGGCCTCCCTCGCCAACGCCAGAGCCCTGCTGCCCCGCTCGCCTAGGCCGCCGGAATCCGCCTTGGCAGAAGGGGACGCAACGAGCATCTCCAATAGGCGAATCTTTTGCTCGACAAGCTGCTTTCCGGCGCCGTCGGTCTCGGATCGGACGCCTCCCGCGAAAATGGCGAGCGCCAACACGAGAGCGAGTCCACTCGTTCGGCCCCAGCATGCGCTTTTGTCCATCGCCCTTCCCTTCCGCCGATCAAGCGCGAAGAGAAGCAAAAAACAGACCTAAAAAAGTACCGGCGGGCGATCAGGCCCCTTCGCGCGCCGCCCGTTTGCGTTCGATTTCGGTCAGATAGCGCTTGCGAATGCGGATCGATTTTGGAGTCAGCTCGACCAGCTCGTCATCGGCGATGAATTCGACGGCGGCCTCCAGGCTGAGCTGGATCGGAGGCACCAGACGCACCGCCTCGTCGGTACCGGAAGCCCGCACGTTCGTGAGCTGCTTGCCCTTGATCGGATTCACGACGAGATCGTTCTCCCGACTGTGGATTCCAATGATCATGCCTTCATAGAGCTTATCGCCGGGGTTCACGAACATGCGGCCTCGGTCTTGGAGTTTCCACAAAGCGTAAGCCACGGCCTCTCCGTTATCCTGGGAGACGAGAACCCCGTTGCGCCGTTCGGCGACGCCGCCCTCCCGAACCGGTGCATATTCGTCGAAAACATGGCTAATGAGGCCGGTACCCCGGGTCAGGTTCATGAACTCGCCCTGGAAGCCGATCAGACCGCGGGCCGGAATCCGGTACTCGATGCGGACGCGGCCGCGTCCGTCGGGCACCATGTCGAGCATGTCGCCACGGCGCAATCCGAGGCTTTCCATGACACCGCCCTGATGTTCTTCTTCCACGTCCACGGTAAGGAATTCGTAGGGCTCGCACTCAACGCCATTGACGATTTTTTTGACCACCCGGGGCCGGCCCACCGCCAACTCATATCCTTCGCGACGCATGTTCTCAAGCAGAATGCCCAGGTGCAGCTCGCCCCGGCCGGCCACGTCGAACACATCGCCGTTAGCGGTGTCATGGACGCGAAGCGCCATATTGGTCAGCAACTCCTTGTGCAGGCGGTCGCGAATCTGGCGGCTGGTCACGAACTTGCCCTCGGTTCCGGCGAGCGGGCTGGTATTGACCATGAATTGCATCGACAAGGTGGGCTCGTCGATTTTCAGCAGCGGTAGGGTTTCCGGCTGGTCCGGATCGGTGACCGTACAGCCGAGAACGAGGTCCTCGATGCCGGTGATCTGGACAATGTCGCCGGCTTGGCCCTCATCGAGCTCGACCTTGTTCAATCCCTTGTAGCCGAAAACCTGGCCAATCTTGGCCTTGATCGGCGTGCGCTCGTGTTCCGCCGCCTCTTCCTCCGTTCCGAACATCACCAGAACGTTCTGGCCTGTCCTGACGCGGCCACGCTTGATCCGGCCGACACCTATGCGACCCACGTAACTCGAATAATCGAGGGCGGAAATCTGCAACTGGAGGGGTTGGTCGATGTCCGCCTCCGGGGCTGGCACGTGGGAAAGCACGGTGTCAAACAAAGGCTTCATATCGACCCGGGGCGCGCCAAGGTCCAGGGCCGCCCAACCATTCAATCCAGAAGCATATACGATGGGGAAATCGAGCTGCTCGTCGCTGGCGCCAAGCTTGTCGAAGAGATCGAAGGTCAAGTTAATGGCGTTGTCCGCATCGGCGCCATCGCGGTCCACTTTGTTCACCACCACGATAGGCCGCAGGCCGAGAGCCAGGGCTTTCTTGGTCACGAAGCGCGTTTGCGGCATCGGACCTTCGACGGCATCGACCAGGAGCAGGACGCCGTCGACCATGCCCAACACCCGCTCGACTTCGCCGCCGAAGTCGGCATGGCCCGGAGTATCGACGATATTGATGTGAATGCCATCGTAATCGACCGAAGTATTCTTGGCGAGGATGGTGATGCCGCGCTCTTTTTCCAGGTCATTGGAATCCATGACCCGCTCGTCCACATGCTGGTGGGCGGCGAAAGTGCCGGATTGGCGAAGGAGTTGGTCCACCAGAGTGGTCTTGCCGTGGTCGACGTGGGCGATGATGGCGATATTGCGGATCGGACGGACGGACATGGGCGGGGCCTGGAAACACGAAACCTTCGATTCTAGCATGCGGTGCTGCACCGCAGCAGGATCAATTCGCTTTGTTACGCATGAAATCTGCGGTCTGAAAGAAGTTTTCCAGCAGCTTCTGGCGCAAGGTCTCTTCGATGCCTACCTCTTCCATGGCCAACACCATGCACGCAACCCACTGGTCCCGCTCCCGGGTACCGATGGCAAAGGGCAGGTGGCGAGCCCGTAGTCGGGGATGGCCGTATTTTTCGACGAACAGATCGGGCCCCCCCATCCAGCCGGAAAGAAACATGAACAACTTGTCCCGCGACCCCGCCAAGTCCTCGGGATGGAGCTTGCGCAATTCCCGAAACTGGGGAACGCTTTCCATCAATTGGTAAAAACGCTCTGTGAGGCGGGCGACGCCGGCCTCGCCGCCAATGAGTTCATAGGTTGTCTTGCCGCTCATGGAAATCCTTTGCAATAGAAACCGGGAGTTTACCGTCTCCCATGGGCGGTGCTAGATTGCCACTCATCGTCCTCCAGGAGTCCGCCATGACCGTGCCTCGCTTTATCGGCTTGCTTGTCGTCCTCTTCGGCATCCTCTCCGGTACCTTGCTCGTGGCCCAACCCTTCGTCACCGTCGCCGACGTCGACCCGTTCATCATGGCCATCCTCTTCGCCGTCTGCCTGGCGTTCGGACTCCCTCTTTACGCCTCGGGAGAACGCCGTGCGCTCGCTCTACGGGTCACTGCGGCCGCCCTGCTGGCACTGGGGGTTTTCTCCCTCGTTGGGCTGTTTGTCGACGGGACAGGGCTACGGGTCGCGTTGCGCCCTATCCTGGGACTCTGGATCATGCTCCCCATCGGGCTGGCGGGTGGCCTGTTGCTCAACTATTTTGCCGGTGCCCTGGAGCGCGTAGCCCCCACCCTGCGCTGAGTTCTGCACGCCGCACCTGGCCCAGGGCGCGCTGTCCCGGCGGGCTGCCAGGCCGGGATCAACTGTTTCTTGCCGTTGCCGATGAGGTCTGCCCGGCCCATGGCCTTCAGCGCATCCCGGAGGAGCGGCCAGTTCTCGGGATCGTGGTAGCGCAGGAAAGCCTTATGAAGCTTCCTTTGCCGCGCGTTGCGCACGGCCCCGACCGACTCGCCTTCCTGCCGGTCCAGCTTTTTCAAGGGATTGCGCTGGGTGTGGTACATGGTGGTGGCCAGCGCCATCGGCGTCGGCAGGAAGGTCTGGACCTGGTCCAGACGGAAGTTGTTGCGCTTGAGCCAGAGCGCGAGGTTGAGCATGTCCTCGTCCGTCGTTCCCGGGTGGGCGGCGATGAAATAGGGGATGAGGTACTGCTCCTTGCCCGCCTCCCGGGAAAAGCGCTCGAAGAGTTGTTTGAAGCGCTCATAGGCTCCCATTCCAGGCTTCATCATCTTCGAAAGCGGCCCGGCTTCGGTGTGCTCCGGGGCGATTTTGAGGTAGCCGCCGACGTGATGGGTGACCAGTTCCTTGATGTATTCGGGCGAACGGACGGCCAGGTCATAGCGCAGGCCTGAACCGATCAAGACCTTCTTGACGCCCGGCAGGTTGCGTGCCTTCCGGTAGAGGGAGATCAGTCGCGAATGATCGGTATCGAGGTTCTCGCAAATGTCCGGAAACACGCAGGACAAGCGGCGGCAGGCCGACTCGATCTTTTCGTCCTTGCACTTCAGGTGGTACATGTTGGCGGTGGGACCGCCCAGGTCGGAGACGATGCCGGTGAAGCCGGGGGTTTTGTCCCGCATTTCCTCGATTTCCCGCAGCACCGATTCTTCGGAACGGCTCTGGATGATGCGTCCCTCGTGCTCTGTGATGGAGCAGAAGGTACAGCCGCCGAAACAGCCGCGCATGATATTCACCGAAAAGCGGATCATCTCCCAGGCAGGTATCTTGGCGTCACCATATGCCGGGTGAGGCCTGCGGGCGTAGGGCAGTTCGTAGACGCGGTCCAGTTCCTCGGTGGTCAGCGGCACAGGTGGCGGATTGAGCCAGACATCCCGTTCGCCATGGGCCTGAACCAGCGCCCGGGCGTTGCCGGGGTTGGATTCCAGATGGAAGGTCCGCGAAGCGTGGGCGTAAAGCACCGGGTCGTCCTGCACCGCCTCGAAAGACGGCAGCCGGACCACCGTATGGGCGCGCCGTTCGCGACGGGCGGCAAGGCGCTCCTCACGGCTCATGAGGCGAACGACATGGGATTGTCCCGCTGGCGCGGGCGCCGCGGACTCCGGACTCATGGCGTAGGGGTCCGGGTGATGGCCTACCGGCCCCGGCGTATCGACTTCCGTGGAATCCAACTCCTCCCATGCGTCGGAAGGCCGCCAGGCCGGCCGGACCATGAAGGCCGTGCCGCGGATGTCGCGCACCTGGTCGATGGTCTCCCCCCGGGACAGACGGTGGGCCACCTCGACCACCGCCCGTTCGGCATTGCCAAAAATCAGCAGATCGGCCTTGGAATCGGGCAGGACCGAACGGCGCACCTTGTCCGACCAATAGTCGTAATGGGCGATGCGCCTCAGACTCGCCTCGATGGAGCCAATCACCACCGTCGATCCCGGAAAGGCTTCGCGGCAGCGCTGGGCATAGACGGTCACGGCCCGGTCGGGACGCCGATTGGGCTCGGCGCCGGTGGTATAGGCATCGTCGGAGCGGATTTTGCGGTCGGACGTGTACCGATTGACCATAGAATCCATGTTGCCGGCAGTCACCCCGAAGAAAAGGTTGGGCTTGCCCAAACGCTGAAAAGCGGCCGCCGAGTGCCAGTCCGGCTGACTGATGATCCCCACGCGAAACCCCTGGGCTTCCAGGAGGCGGCCCACCAGCGCCATGCCGAAGCTGGGATGATCGATATAGGCATCCCCGGTCACCAGAATGATGTCGCAGCTATCCCATCCCAAGACGTCCATTTCATCTCGGGACATGGGCAGGAAGGGCGCCGGGCCAAAGCGGTGCGCCCAATATTTGCGATAGGAAAAAAGCGGTGGTGCGGGGTTCATGGATGGGAGGCGGGGAGCGGCGGAGGCGTATTTTCGCATGTTCGCCCTCTTTCCGCCCGGCGGAGCCCTTGGCATAATCGGAAGGGCGACGATTCCGCCCCGACCCGTATTTCCCGCCCCCCGGTGCGATCACCGCGGAAGTTCCCTGGAGCCCCAAGCGATGAGCGACGACCGTGTAGAAATCCTCCCCGTGCGGATCGTCTCCGGGGTCACGGTCGTTTCGCCTCAGGGACGCATCGATCACACCGGTGCGCCGCGACTGAGCGCTGCGCTGGAGCCGATTCTGAAGGGATGCAAGGCCGGAGGCCCTCCCCTGCTCCTCGATCTCTCCGGGGTCGATTACATCAGCAGCATGGGGCTGCGCGTTCTGGTGGTTGCGTCCCGTACGGCGAGCGGGCAAGGCGGCAAATTCGGCGTTGCCGCTTTGCAGCCGCTGGTCCAGGAAGTTTTCAGCATCGCCCGTCTCAATCTGATGATGCCTTGCTACGTCGAAGTCGAGGCGGGCTGCGCTCAACTCACGGCGCCATGAAAGTCATTTTCTGGGGAACCCGCGGATCGCTTCCGGTCGCCCTGACCGCTGCCGATGTACGGAGCAAGGTCATTGCGGCCCTCACGGCGGCCCAGGGTCGTCAGTTGCCCGATTCCGCCGCTCTGAGTGCGTTTGTGGATAGCCTGCCTTTCGTCAGCCGCGGGACTTTTGGCGGAAATTCGTCATGCGTCGAAATCGTCGGCGGCGGCTCAGAACACCTCCTCTGCGATCTCGGAAGCGGCGTCCGCCCCCTCGGCCAGTCCAAGATCGCGACTTACGGCCCGGCCAGGCCCCAGCTCTACCATGTTTTCCTTTCCCATCTGCACTGGGACCACCTGATGGGTTTTCCCTTCTTCGTTCCGGCTTACATACCCGGCAACCGTATCGTGATCCACGGCTGCCACCAAGGTCTCGAAGACGCCGTGCGCCTGCAATTCGGCATCCCCTGCTTCCCGGTAGATTTCGGAACCTTGGGTGCGAACATCGAATTCGACGTCATGACCCCCGACGAACCGCGAGAAATCGCCGGCTTCACGGTCACTCCCAAGCTCCAGCTCCATGGCGGTGATTCCTTCGGCTACCGCTTCGAGCGCTTCGGCAAGACCGTGGTCTACTCAACCGATTCCGAACACAAGCTGGACAATGCCCAGGAGCGGCAGAAATTCGTCGATTTCTTCCGCAATGCGGATCTGGTGATCTTCGACGCCATGTATTCGCTCGCCGAAGCCGTTTCAGTCAAGGCCGATTGGGGCCATTCCAGCAACGTGGTCGGCGTCGAACTCTGCCAGGCCGCGGGCGCCCGCCGGCTGGCACTCTTCCACCACGAGCCGGTCAATGACGATGGAAGGCTCGCCCTGTTGCTGGAAGAAACCCGACGGTTCGAGGAGATCACCCGGGAAAATCTGGCGCCCCTGGAAATCATTTCCGCCTACGACGGGCTGACGGTCGACCTGTGACCCCGGGGGCCATCGGCCGCTTTCTCCTCGCCCAGCGGGGTCGCAGCCTGGCAGGGGCATTCCTCGCGGTCGCCGTACTGCTTCTCGTCCAGGCCGATCAGGCACCCCTGCTGCCTTTGCGCCACATTCTCTTCGACAGTTATCAGCGCATGTTTCCGCGGGATCGCACCGCCCAGCCGGCAATTCTGGTTGCGATCGACGAGGAAAGTCTGGCCAAACACGGCCAGTGGCCCTGGCCGCGCGACGAAATTGCTGCGCTGCTCGACAAGATCCTGGCTTACGGGCCTAGGGCAGTGGGTTTTGACATTCTTTTCCCCGAGCCCGACCGCCTTGGTCCCGCCGCCCTCGCCCAGCGCTTTCCGACCCTTCCGGCCCCGGCGCTGCGGGCGCTCCCGGATCCCGATTCCATCCTTGCCGCGGCACTCGCCAAGGGGAACACGGTACTCGCGGTCAGCGGCGAGACCGTGCCGAGTCCGGTGGCCCAGGTTCCCCATCATTCGCTGGGCCTGCGCGGACTCGAGGACGAAGCCCACCTTCCGGAATTCCCGGCTTCCATCGGCAGTCTGGCCAAGCTTGAGCAGGCAGCCCGGGGCGTAGGCCTGATCAACGCGCCCCCCGATCGTTCGGGAACCGAAAGCGAGCGGGGGGTGATCCGGCGAGTTCCCATGGTCGCCCGCATCGGCGATACCCGAGTCGCCAGCCTGGGGCTCGAAATCGTCCGCCTGGGCACCAATACCCGCTTCCTCAATGTCGAGGCGGATGACCACGGCATCGTCCGCGTCGGGGTTCGCGGGCAATCCCTCCATACGCTGCCCAACGGGGACCTCGCCCTGCATTTCGGTCCGCTGAAGTCCGATCGCGTGGTATCGGCCGCCGACGTCCTGGCCGCCAGGATCGATCCCGAAATCCTGCGCGAGAAATTTGTTCTGGTCGGCTTCACCGGGCTGGGGCTGCTGGATAACGTGGTGACTCCGCTCGGCGAGAAAATTCCCGGCGTCGATGTCCATCTGCAGGTCATCGAAAGCCTGCTGGCCGGAGAATCGCTACGCCGTCCCTGGTGGATGGCGCGGGTCGAGCTTGCCGCCCTGATTCTGTTGGGGATCGGGCTCATTCTGACCGTCCCGGTCCTGCGGCCGGCTTACGCCGCAGGCCTGGGAGCGCTGGTGGCCAGCCTTCTCGCCGTAGGCGGATTCGTCGCCTTCCGCTTCGGGGGCTGGCAATTCGACTCGGCCACCGTGGTCACCCTGCTCAATCCCATTTTCATTACCTTGATCGGCAATACCCTGGTCGAGGCGGATCGCCGCCGTCGAGAGGCGGAACAGGAACTTCACACCACCCGCGAGGTTTCAGCCCGGGTCGCGGGCGAACTCGACGCCGCCCGACGCATCCAGATGGGACTCTTACCCGACGCAGACAGCTTGTTCGTGAACGATCCCCGGATCGCCGTCGCCGCTCTCCTCGAGCCTGCAAGGGCGGTGGGCGGCGATTATTACGAATGCTTCGCCATCGACGAACGTCATGTCTGTTTCGCCATCGGCGACGTGACCGGCAAGGGTGTCCCGGCAAGCCTCTTCATGACCATCGCCAAGACGCTCACCGGGGCCATGGTGCGCCGGGTGAGCAATCTGGGCGAAGCCTTGCGCCAGGCCGAAGTCGAACTCTCCCGCCACAATCCGGAAATGCTCTTCGTGACCACCTTCGTTGCCGTCCTCGATCTCGACAGCGGAGAAATCGCCTGCGTCTGCGCCGGTCACGATGCCCCCATACTGAAGCGCGGACGGGAACTGCTTCGCCTCGACTTGGGGAGCGACTCGGGCCCGCCGGTCGGCGCCTGCGGCAATTATCCCTTTGTCGCCGCCCGGAGGCAGCTTGAACCGGGCGACCTCGTCTGCCTCTTTACGGACGGCGTGACCGAGGCCCAGGACGGAAAACGCTTTTACGGCGGTCTGAGGCTCCTGGCAGCGGTAGCCCGCCTTCCCGAAAGCGCCGATCCCAGGGCAACAGTCGAGGGGATCCGCGACGACGTACGGCGATTCGAAAATGGCCGGCCGGCCGCCGACGACCTCACTTTGCTTGCCCTGCGCTGGAACGGGCCCGCGCCGCGATGATCAGCGGACGCTGATTTCGACCCGCCGGTTGAGCGGTTCGGCCACTCCGTCCGGGGTGGCAATCGCCGGCTCCCGTTCGCCGCGGGAAGATACAGCGATGAGGTCGGCGGGGATGCCGGCTTCCACCAGGATCTTGCTCACGGAATCCGCCCGGGTGCGCGCCAGAATGTCATTGTCGGCCACCGATCCGACCCGGTCGGCGTGGCCGATGACCTGGACTTCCGGGGCACTGCGGGAGACGAGCTGGGCCTTGATACGGTCGAAACTGGCCATCGATTCCGGAGTCAGGGTATCGGTACCCTCAAGAAAATAGACCACAAAACTGACCGGGCGCTCGGGCAATGCGGACAAGGTCGTCCCATACAGTTCTCCGACCTCGCCGGAAGATGTCGCGGTCCGCGAAAGTACGAAAGGGCGACGGGTTGCCGATGCGTAGGGCTGATCGAGGCGGTGCTCGACCCCCTGCCAGCGCACCACCACTTCACTCGGGCGGCCATCCTTAGAGGGCAGCAAGACGACGCGCTCGCTGGCACAACCGGCCAGCGCGAGAAGGATGCCTAGGCTGAAGCAAAGTCGCATGTCACTCCTCCGGCCTGCCGATCACTTCGATGATGAATTCAGTTCCACGCACGCCCAGGATGCTGGTCGGTGTGCGGAAGCGGACGGATTCCGGCGACTCCTTGGCAAGCTTGCCCGAGACCACCGCGACGGTGCCTCGCTGGACCGTGGCCTCCAGTTCTCCGGCATGGGTCGTCGTATCGAACGCGAAGCGATCCAGGATCAACAGGGCGTTGGGGCCCGCCGAAAGCAGGGTATTGTCCCGCAGGGTCAAGCCTACGGAACCGTCGCGGCCGGTTCGGACTTGATCGTTGACCTCGACCGTGGTTCCCACCGGTGCCGGAATCCGCGTCCCCGACCGCTCGATCGTGACGTCGCCCCGACTGGACTTGACGCGACCGGCGTATTCGCCGGCATGGACAGCGACCGCTGCGGTGGCCAGGACGACGGCCAGCAGGCAATGTGATCTAATCATGAAATCTCCCCCGGGGATTCGCGACGCATGGTTGCTCATTCTACGGAAATTTCCGTTCCCGCGCGCCTGACAGAACTGCCCTGCCTCCTGGCAGCCGTGGATGCCTGGGCGGCCATCGTCGGAATTCCTCCAATTGCCGTCCAGCGTATTCATTTTGCCGTCGAAGAGTTGTTTACCAACACGGTGGATCACGGTTTCCGAGCCGAGTCCGATCTGCCGGTCACTCTGGCTCTGGCGGCAGACGGCGGGGGCATCACCCTGCGTTATGTCGATCGGGCGCCCCCCTTCGACACCAGCCGTGTCCCTGATCTCGCGCCGGAAGCCGAGCGCATCGGCGGCTACGGGCTCAAGGTCGTGCAGACCATGGCCAGCGCCTTCCGCTATCGGTTTGCCAACGGCGCCAACGAGACTGAAATCGAGTTCCGCTAGAGGCAACCGACATCCGCTCCGCCGAGCGGTCGTTCCCCGCGACCCCAGGCGGCAAGGCGAGCGACCCCACCCTACCCCCGCAACGCCTCGGCAGGCGGAACCTTTAGAAGCTTTCCCAGGGCCGCCCAGCCGATGCCCGCGGCCAGCACTGCCGTGACTGCGGACGCCAGAGGAAAGATCAGGGGATCGGGGCTCAGTTCGAGTTGGAAAACCTGTTTGGCGATGATTCCGCCGAGGAGCGCGGCCCCGGCTGCGGCGAGCAAACCTGCCAGGGCGCCGACTGCGGCTAATTCCGCTACCAGGGCTGCCGCCAGTTGCTGCCCGCGGGCACCGAGGGCGCGCAGGACGGCGAATTCCTGCCGCCGTTCGGCGAACTCCCCAGCCAGCGCGGCATAAAGGACCGCGAGCCCAGCTGTCAGCGTGAGGCCAAAGACGAGCTCGACTGCGATGGCGACCTGGCCGATGACGTCCCGGAATTGGGCGACGAGGGCACCGACGTCGATCACAGTGAGGTTGGGAAAACGCTCCACCAGCGCTGCCGCCACCCCATTGCCTTCGGGAGGCAGATGAAAGCTGGTGATGTAGCTGGCAGGCTGGGTCTCGAGAACCCCCGGGGGGGTCAGGACGAAGAAATTGACCCGCATGGAATCCCAGTCCAGCTTGCGCAGCCCGACCACGCTGAACGAGAGCTCCTGCCCGGCGATGCGAAAATCGAGTCGATTGCCCACCTGTATCCCCAAGGTCCGGGCGAGACCCTCCTCGACCGAGGCGACGCGATGGCCGACATCGCCGTCGGAGAACCAGCGGCCTTCACTCGTCCGATTGCCGGGCGGCAACGCCATCCGCCAGGAGAGATTGAATTCGCGGTCGATGAGGCGCTGGGCCCTGTCGTCTTCGGGATAGTCGGCGGGAGTCACCGGGCGGCCGTCAATGGCGATGAGTCTCCCGCGCACCATGGGCGCCAATTCGACCGCGAGCCCTTGTCCGCCCAGCCAGGTCGATATGGCCGCGGATTGCTCCGGCTGAATATTGATGACGAAGCGATTGGGCGCATCGGCCGGGGTCGCTCGCTGCCAGGCGTCGATCAACTGGCCGCGGGTCACGGTGACCAGAAGGAGCGCCATGACCGCCAAGGCCAGGGCAACCACCTGGACGGTGGCCATCGCGGCGCGGCGGTTTAGGGCGGCGATTCCGCGCCGCCAGCCGAAGCGCTCCCCCCGCGGCCAGTGGGCCAGCAGGGCAATGATTGCGCGGGCGGCGAGCGCAAAAACCGCCGCGGAGGCGAGGAAGCCTCCGGCTGCCAGTGCTCCCAGGCGAAAATCCCGCGCTACCCAGCAGACCAGCCCGGCCAGAGTGGCTGCGCCCAAGCCCCAGGCGGCGAGCCACGAGCTTTCCGGAGGTCCGAGGTCGCGGCGCAGAACCCTCAGGGTGGGCACTCGGCGCAGCCGCAGCACGGGGGGCAGCCCGAACCCCAGGAGAAGCACCGCGGCGACTCCGCTGCCCTGGACGACGGGGAGCGCCGAGGGCAATGGCAGATCGTCCCCCAGCAGGCCGGCCACGGTACCGTGCAGGGCGAACTGGATCGCGTAACCCACGGTGCTGCCAAGGGCTGCAGCCAGAGCCGCAAGGAAAATGAACTGACCCAGGTAAAGCCGCAACAGCCTGCCCTGGGTGGCACCGAGGCAGCGCAGCACCGCACCGGTGTCCAAATGGCGCTGACCATAGCGCCTGGCCGCCAGAGCGACTGCGGCGGCGGACAGGATCGCCGTGGCCATGGCTGCAAGTCCGAGGAAGCGGCGAGCGCGATCAAGGGTATTGCGTACCTCGGGACGGGCATTTTCGGCGTCTTCCAGGCGCTCGCCGCGCCCAAGGACCGTGGCGGCCCAGGATCGAAACCCACTCACCGCGACTTCGCTCCCCGCCACCAGCAGGCGATAGGCGATGCGCGCGCCGGGCTGCTCCAGCCGGGTTGCCGGGAGGTCGGCAAGGTTCATCAGGAGCCGCGGCGCAAAGGCGAAGAAATTGGCACCGCGATCCGGTTCCCGGGCGAGTATTCCGGCGACCCGCAAGTGCGCTTCGCCGACCTCGACGAGCTCTCCCGTGCGGACGCCCAACTCGCTGGCGAGACGCTCTTCAAGCCAGAGGGTACCCGGTCCGGGCGCCGGCACACCGGCTTCCCCTCCGGCAAGCACCAGTTGACCCCGCAGCGGGTAGAGATCGGAAACCGCCTTGATCTCCGCGAGGCGCGGAACGCCGGAAGCCCGAACCATGCTCGGGAAAACGCGGGTCTCGGCGACCGCCAACCCTCTCCGGGCGGCTTCCTCGGTCAGCGCGGGGGGCCACGGATGGTCCGCGACCAGCAGCAGATCGGCTCCCATCAGACGGCGCGCCTCGCGCTCGAGGGCAAGTCGAACCCGGTCGGTGAGAAATCCCACCGCCGTGACGGCAGCGACTGCCAGGATGGTGACGGCCAGGAGCAGGCGGAGCTCAGGCGCCCGGAGCTCGCGCAGCAACATCCGCCCCGCGAGGCTCAAGAGCCGCTCCAGCGTATCTCGAACTCCCGCGCGTCTACCGGCTGACCATGGAGGAAGCCTTGCAACTGGCGGCACCCCAGATTGCGTAGAAAAGCTGCCTGCTCGGACGTTTCGACTCCTTCGGCGACTACTTCCAGAGAGAGGCTGCGGGCCAGCGCCATCACCGTGGTAATGATGGCTTCATCGCCCCGGCTCTTGCCGATTCCGGCGACGAAGGAGCGATCGATCTTCAACTGCTGGATGGGCATCAATTTGAGGTAGCTCAGCGAAGAATACCCCGTCCCGAAATCGTCGATCGCCAAGCAGATGCCGAGGGAGCGGAGGCGATCGAGTAGCACGATGGCGTTATCCACCTGCATGACCACCGATTCGGTGATTTCCAGCTTGAGGCGGTGGGGTTCGAGCCCCGTTTCTTCCAGAATCGCGGTCAGCATGGCGATGAACTCGGGACGCTCAAGCTGCTTGACCGAAAGATTCACGGAGACCTGGGGCAAATCGAAGCCTTCAGCTTGCCAGGCCACGACCTGACGGCAGGTTTCGCGGAGCACCCAACTGCCAAGGCCGACGATCAATCCGGTTTCCTCGGCGACTTCGATGAAGCGGGCAGGCGGAACCTCGCCCAATTCAGGGCTGTGCCATCGCACCAGGGCCTCTGCCCCGGTCAGCCGGCCGGTATCGGCATCCACTTGCTGCTGCAGGAAGACCTCGAGTTCGCCATTCTCCCGCGCCCGACGCAGAAGATTTTCCAGACGAACGCGCTCCCGGATTCTTTCGGTAATGTCTGCCGTATAGAAGTGATAGTGGCCCCGACCGGCGTGCTTGGCCCGATACATGGCCGAATCGGCATTGCGCATCAGGGCACCGACGTCCTCGCCGTCATCCGGGAAGAGGCTGATACCGACCGATGCCGAAAGATAGAGCTCGTGGCCGGCAATCGTGAAGGGCCGTTCAAACGCGGCAATGATTTCCCCGGCCAGCGTGGCCGCTTCTTCCCTCCTCTTGACCGCTTCCATGAGGCAGATGAACTCGTCTCCACCGAGCCGGGCCAGCATGTCGATGAGCCTCACGTGCTCGGAAAGGCGGGTCGCCACCGCCACCAGAAGTTCATCCCCGATGGTATGACCGAGCGAGTCATTGACCTGCTTGAACTGGTCGAGATCGATGAACAATACAGCCAAGCGCTGGCTCCGGGGGGCCGCATCGGCAGCGCTTTCGCCCAAACGCTCGACGAATCGCCTGCGGTTGGGCAAGCCGGTCAGGGGATCGTGGTAGGCCAGATAGTTGAGCTTGCTTTCCGCCTGCCGGCGTTCTGCGACCTCCCCCTCCAGAAGGCGGTTGGCGCGCTTCAGTTCGGCGGTCCGCTGCTCCACCTGGATCTCAAGCGTTGCCCGCGCCGTTTCCAGCTTGGCGTCCTGGATACGCAGGATTTGATGGGCTCTGCGAACGACAAGGAATTGAAGGAGATAGAGCACGGAAAACACAGCGACCACTCCGGCAGTCACCCACCACAGATTGCGACCGAGTTCGGAGGTAAAGGGGCTCACGTCCTGGCGGATTTCCACCACCGCATCGAGTTCGCCAGCCTCATTCACAAAGGGTACGAAGGTCGTCAGGACGTCCTGTCTTGGCGATGCGCCGTGGTCGGGTTCGCCAGCCATGAGCGCCGTAGAATCTCGCCCGCCGAGAGCCACCCGGAACGAGGCGTTCTCGCCGATCGACTGTCCCACCTGGGCGACATCGGTCGCAAAAACAGTCATTCCCAGGCGGTTGTATATCCTGAGATCGACGACTCCGGTGCCCTTCAGCAGAGTTGCCAGTCGCTCACGGAGCACCGCGCCGCCTTTGGCGGAGCGCATTTCGGCCGGTTCCCTTCCGTAGGACCGGCGTATCTCCTCGGCGTAACCGGTCCACAGAGAATTGCGGAAAACCTGAGCAATGGCGAGATTGCGATCGGAGGCCAAACTCGCCATCTGACGCATGGACACTTCCCGGTACAGCGGACCGAGCGCCCCGGCGGCGAGAACCACCAGGATGAAGCTGAGGATGGAAAAGTAGCGGGAGAGGTTGAACATCAGTCGGCCAGTTCCCGGATTCGCGCCACCGCTTCGTCGACCCGGTCCACTGCCACCACCTCGAGGCCGGGAATGGCCTGCCGGGGTCGATTGGCGGCCGGGATGAGGGCGCGGGTGAAACCCAGCTTGGCCGCTTCCTTAAGGCGCTCCTGCCCACGGGGAGCAGGCCGGATTTCCCCCGCCAAGCCAACCTCACCAAATACAACAAGTTTACCTTGTAATGGTTTGTTTTTAAGCGATGAAACGATAGCCAGCATCACCGCGAGGTCGGCCGCCGGCTCGCCGATTCGGACTCCACCGACGGCGTTCACGAACACGTCCTGGTCGAAGCAGACGACTCCCGCGTGGCGATGCAGGACCGCCAGAAGCATGGCCAATCGCTGAGGATCGAGCCCCACCGTCAGCCGGCGGGGATTGCCGTGGGCTTCGTCCACCAGCGCCTGAATTTCCACCAGCAAGGGCCGCGTGCCTTCCTGGGTGACCAGAATGCAGGAACCCGCAACATCTTGCCCATGCTGGGACAAAAACAGGGCCGAAGGATTGCTTACCTCTTTGAGGCCCCGCTCGGTCATGGCGAAGACCCCCAGTTCATTCACCGCCCCGAAGCGATTCTTGCAGGAGCGGACCAGTCGGAAGCTCGAATGGGGGTCGCCTTCAAAATAGAGCACCGTGTCGACGATGTGTTCGAGGACCCGCGGCCCGGCCAACGCCCCCTCCTTGGTAACGTGGCCGACGAGGATGACGGTGATGCCCAACTGCTTTGCCAGGCGGGTGAGTTGGGCAGCGCATTCGCGAACCTGGGCGACCGAACCGGGAGCGCTGGTCAAGGCGTCCGACCATAGCGTCTGGATCGAGTCGACGACCGCGACGCGGGGCAATTCGGTACGCAAAGCAGCGAGAATGGCTTCGAGATTGATCTCTGCCAGCAGCGGCAGACTACCGGTCGCCAAACCCAACCGGCGAGCGCGCAGCGCGACCTGTTCGCCGGACTCTTCGCCACTGACGTAGAGCACTCGCTGGTCCTGGGCGAGGGCCGCAAGCGCTTGGAGCAGAAGGGTACTCTTGCCGATGCCCGGATCGCCACCGATCAGCACGACGCCCCCGGGGACCAAACCCCCGCCCAGGGCGCGATCGAACTCGCCGATCCCGGTGGTGAGCCGTTCCGCCTCCCGCGCCTCGATGGCCGCAAGGACCCGCAATTGGGACGCCGGTGCCACCGCCTGGAAACGGCTCGCCGAGGATGGCTCTGCCACTGTTTCGACGAGGGTATTCCACTGGCCGCAGGCCGGACACTGGCCCTGCCACTTGGGGCTGACCCCGCCGCACTCGGTACACGAATAGATCGATTTCGCTTTGGCCACGATGCTAGAAAATGGAATTGATCGCCTGGAAAACCGTCACCGCCTCCGGATTCAGCCTTTTCAGCAGCCAGGCTAAGCCGAAGGCTCCGGTCGCGAGCAGGAGCCAGAACAACCAGCTGGCCCGCATCGCTCCGCTGACCCAGGACGATGCCCCGCCCCCGGCCACCCGCACCATCCCCACCGTCAGGACCGCCTCGACCGCCGCTTCCAGAAGCGCCGCAGACGCGGCTCCGAGGAAACCTCCGATGATCCACCAAAAGACGAGCGCCGCAAGGGCGATGACGGCCGCCACGATGGCGAATCCGACGGCTGGCAGGCATCCCTCGGCATCGATCGAAGCGAGTTCCCCGATTCCGGACACTCCGTCTGCCACCGTCTCGGCCTTGTCGAGAAGATTGCCTTGGGCCGATGCCTGCGTATCCCGAATCCTTTCCGTTCCTTCGCCCGGCCGCCCGGGATCCAGGCGGACCTTGACGGCGTCGATCCCGGTCAATCGGAGCCAAACCCCCACCAGAGCAAGAAATACCGCATAGGCGATCAGCACGATCAGAGGCAGACGGAGTCGCAGATCGGTAATCCCAAGCCGTAGGAGCACATGACTCGCCAGGGCACCGACCAGAAAGCTTGCCGCGAGAACCAGGAATGTCTGAGATCGGAGCCAGCCCGCACCGCCCAACCGCCTTTTGAGGTAGCGGCGCAAGGGTTGGCGGTCATCGCTCATCGACGACCTCGACCGGCACCCGTGGAGCCAGGGCGCAAAAAAGCTCGTAGGCAATCGTACCCGCCGCCGCGGCCACATCGTCGGCTGCGACGGTTCCTCCGAGCCCACGGCCCCATAGCGTTACCGGCGATCCGGGAACAGCCTCGGGGATGGCACTCAGGTCGCACGCCAGCATGTCCATCGAGACTCGTCCCAGGGTGCGAGTGAGGCGGCCATGGACGGCGATGGGGGTCCCCGTCGGGGCATGGCGGGGATACCCATCGCCGTATCCGCAGGCGACGATGCCCACCCGAAGCGCTTCCGGCGCCACGAAAGTGCGGCCATAACCCACGGCTTCCCCGGCGGCCACGTCGCGCACCGCAATCAATTGGGAGGTCAGGCTCATCACCGGCGCCAGACCCAAGCTCACGGCGCTGACTTCCGCAAAGGGGCTCGCGCCATAGAGCATGATGCCGGGCCGCACCCAATCTCCCCGGGATTCCGGATAACGCAGCAAGGCGGCAGAGTTGGCCAGACTGACGGCGCCGCGCCAATCCGGGACCATGGCGCGGAAGCGGGCCATCTGCCCGGCGACGCCAGTGGGCCCGTCGGCGTCGGCAAAATGGGTCATCAGAGTGACCCGGGTCGGGTCCAGAGTCGCCAAACGAGCCCGCAACCAAGGCAGATCGGCATCGCCGAAACCCAGCCGGTTCATGCCGGTATTGATTTTGATGTAAAGAGGCGGCAAAGGGCGGCCGGCGGCTTCGAGCAACGCAAATTGCTCGCGGCAATGCACGACCGGGATGAGCCCAAGCTCGACAGACAGCCGGGCATCCCGTTCCGCAAAGACCCCCTCGAGCAGCAGGATCGGCTCATCAACCCCAGATTCCCTGAGTGCTGCGCCAACTTCCGCTTCGAGAACCGCGAATCCGTCGGCCCCCGGCCGCAGCGCCTCGATGGCGCGCCAAAGGCCGTGCCCGTAGGCATCCGCCTTGATCACCGCCCAGGCTTGCGCACCCTTGGCCGCGGTCTTGGCAATCCGATAGTTGGCGGCGAGGGCAGCCAGGTCGATGCGGGCGCGAATCGGCCGGGCAAGCTTCACGGCAGCACCTCCGGCAAGCGTCGGCGGAGGAATTCGCCAAACCCGCTGACCAGGCGGGAACGAAACCGGTCCTCGGGATAGATGAGATTGATCGGGAGCCGCAGCCGAGGTTTCAAGGGAACGGCGCACAGGCTGCCGAGTTGAACTCTACGCTCTGCCGCAAGCCTGGGAACCACCGCGAAACCTCCTCCGGCAGCGGCGGCGGAGAGCACCGCCTCCAGGCTGTCGGCCTCGAGGCCGATTCGGGGATGAACGGACTCCCCCGCCGAGGCGGAGAGGAACTCCTCCAGTGCCGCCCGACCGCCCGATCCCAGTTCCCGGGCAAGGTAGGTATGGTCCCGCAGGTTCCGGGCTCCGACCTCCTTCAGCCGGGCAAGGGGATGATCGGGGGCGCAGACGAGTTGCAATTCCTCGTCGCCGCAGGACTCGGCGATCACCCCAGAATACGGCGCCGTCGCTTGAATCAGAGCCACGTCACAACCCTGATCGACCACCTGGGCCGCCAGAATCGAGGAATTGGCCACGGTCAAGGCCACGGAGACGCGGGGATACAAGGCGCTAAATTCGGCCAACAAAGGCGGCAACACCGTTTCACCAAGACCCGGAACCGCACCGACCCGCAGTGTTCCCCGCATTTCACCGGTCATCTCGGCGAGGCGAGTCTCCATTTCCGACCCGAGCGCGAGGATTCGTTCCGCATAAGAGAGGGCAATTTCGCCGGCCGGCGTGAGGCCGATGGGATTTTGTCCCCGATCGAGCAGACGGACATTGAGCTCATCCTCCAGCTGACGGATCTGGAAAGTCACTGCCGACTGGCTCATGAACAGCGCCTGCGCCGCCCGAGTGAAATTCCGATGACGTGCGACGGCGTGAAACACCTGCAGACGCCGGTCGCCCATCCTGCCCCCTGTTCAAGCAAATGCTCTATTCAAACACGTTTGCCCCGCCCGGGGAACCCACATTGGATGGAAACGGGCTGGCAAGCGGCAAAGTCCGCCCTCGCGCAAGACCACTCGCGGTGGGATGTGGGTAGAATGAAACTCGAATTCCGATTCGCCCTTCCTGCAAGCGTCGCCATGGCCCTACCCTTCGCCTCGAATCCATCGCCGCCCCCCATCGCGGCGGTCCTCGCCGCTGCCTCCCAGGTCATCCTGGGCAAAGAGCGGGAGATCCGGCTTGCCCTGGCCTGCCTGCTTGCCCGGGGCCACCTGCTGATCGAAGACATCCCCGGCGTGGGGAAAACCACCCTCGCCCACGCCCTCGCCAGGCTCCTGGGGCTCGAGTTTTCCCGCATCCAGTTCACCAGCGATCTTCTCCCGGCGGATATTACCGGCGTCTCGCTCTTCGATCGGGACAGCGGAGCTTTCCGCTTCCTTCCCGGTCCGATTTTCTGCCAGCTCGTTCTGGCTGACGAAATCAACCGGGCTACCCCCAAGACCCAGAGCGCCCTTCTCGAAGCCATGGAGGAACGCCAGGTCACCGCCGAGGGCGAAACCCGCAGCCTTCCCGCGCCCTTTTTCGTCATCGCCACCCAGAATCCGGCCCACCAGATCGGTACCTTTCCCCTGCCCGAGTCGCAGCTCGACCGCTTCCTCATGCGCCTCGAACTGGGCTATCCCGATCGGGCGGCCGAAAAAGCTTTGCTGGCTGCCGGGGGCCGACGGGAGACGGCGGATCGTTTGCTGCCGCTGGTGACCCCGACAGAACTTGTCGCCTTCCAGGATGTTGTGGCCTCGGTCCATGTGGCGCCGGCCCTCATCGACTACCTTCAGGTCCTGGTCGAGGCGACCCGCCGGGATGGTGCCTGGCGTCACGGCCTCAGCCCCCGGGCGGGGCTGGCCCTCCTGGCGGCAGCCCGTGCCTGGGCGTGGATCGACGGCCGCGGCCTGGTCCTGCCCGATGATCTCCAGGCCGTCCTCCCTGCGGTGGCCTGCCATCGGCTGCGCTCCGCCCAAGGAAGCGGCCATGCCCAGCCGGAGGACATGGCGGCTCTGATTCGCGCAGTGCCGATCCCGTGAATCTCCTGCCGGTGCCAGTGGCTGACTGGCTGTTCCGCTGGCGGCAAAGTGACGGCACGAGCCCGCTGGTGCTTGGCCAGCGCCGCGTATTCATCCTGCCCACCCGCGCTGGCCTGCTGTTCGCTGCCACCCTCGCAACCATGCTCCTGGGTGCCATCAATTACTCCCTGGCCCTGGGCCATGCCTTGGTTTTCCTGCTCGCGGGGCTGGGCTTCTCGGGCATGGTGCAAGCCTTTCGGAATCTGGTGGGGCTCAGTATCGCGCCCGGCCGCTGCGAACCGGTATTTGCCGGTGAGATTGCCCACTTTCCCCTCCATCTGGGCAATCTTCGCGACGAGCCGCGGCTCGCTCTGACCCTCTCGGCAGACGGAACCCGCCAGGTTCACTGCGACGTCCCCGCCGCCGGGCAGACGACCGTCGCACTTCCCTTGGACGCCAGAGTCCGCGGACTCCTTGAATTGCCTCGAGTGAGATTGGAGTCTCGCTTCCCCCTCGGACTGTTCGTCGCCTGGTGCTACCCCCGCCCGGCCATGACCTGTGTGGTCTATCCCAAGCCCATTGCCACCCCCCTCCCTCTGCCCACGGCTGCCGCCCATGCGGGCGAACGCCATGGCCTTGCGGGCCAGGAGGATTTCGCCGGATTCCGCCCGCGCCAGCCGGCGGATTCTCCACGCCATGTCGCCTGGAAGGCCGCCGCCCGCAGCCCTGCCAACCAGCCCCTCCCAGTCAAGCTCTTCCTGGGCGGCACCGGCGCAGAACTCCTCTTCGACTGGGAGCAGCTCGCCGATTCCGGCAATACCGAGTACTGTCTTTCGGTCCTGACGGGCTGGGTCCTCGCCGCCGAAGCCGCTGGCATTCCCTACGCCCTGGCGCTGCCGGGCGTCGCCATCCCGCCTGCCACTGGCGACGAACATCGCCGCCGTTGTCTGGACGCTCTCGCCCGTTTTTCATGATGGCGCGCAAACCCTTGCCAGCTCTGGAGCGCGGGAGCACGCCCTGGTTGATCGTGACCGCCTTGGCCGTCACCATTCCCCATACCGACGAATTGCCCATCTGGCTCAGCCTCGCGGCGGCCGGCGGATTCATGGCCGCCTTCGCCCTCTGGCGCCGAGGCGCGCCTCCACCGGGCCGCTGGCTACTGACCCTCGCTGTCGTGGTTGGCTGTGCGGGTATCCTGGTCACTTATCGGACCCTGCTGGGGCGAGACGCCGGAGTCGCAATGCTGGTCCTTTTCATGGCACTCAAACTCCTCGAGATGAAGAGCCGACGCGATGCCCACGTCGTCGTCACGCTGGCCTACTTTCTTCTGCTGACGCATTATTTCTATTCTCAGAGCATCGCTACCGGCGTGTGGCTCCTGGCCGCGTTCCTGATCGCCACTGCCAGCCTTGTCCGCCTCTACGGAGGACCCGCCTGCAGCCCGAAGGCAGCGCTTCGGCGGGCCGGACTCCTGACCGCCCAGGCCATCCCGTTCATGGTCATCCTCTATCTTCTCTTTCCGCGGGTTGCCGGCCCGCTCTGGGGACTGCCCCAGGACGCCAACCGCGCTCGCAGCGGACTTCCCGACCGGGTTGCGCCGGGCAGCATCGCCGACCTGGTCCTCTCCGGAGAGATCGCCTTTCGCGTGCGTTTCGAGAATCCAACGCCGGATCGTGATGTTCTCTACTGGCGGGGCCCCGTATTCGAGCAATTCGACGGTACGGCATGGCAAAGACAGCCCGTATCCGGACCTCTTCCCGCCATCGAAGTGCGGGGCAGCAGAATTGCCTACGAATCCACCCTGGAACCTCACCAGCAGGTTTGGCTACTCGCCCTCGACGCTCCGCTCGCCCTGCCACCCGGATCGCAAGTCTCGCCAACCCTGTCTGCGGTATCCGGCGCTCCGATTCGCCAGCGCCAACGCTTTCGAATCGAATCCGCGACCGATTTCCGCTTCAATCCAGCGGAAACGGACGAATCCCGGCGGCGCAATCTTGCCCTGCCCCCCATCGGCAATCCCCGTGCCCGCGCCCTGGCAGCCGAGTGGCGTTCGGCCGGTCTCGACGACGGAATGATCGCGAAGCGCGCCCTGGAACTGTTCTCCGCAAACGGCTTTGTCTACACCCTCAAGCCCCCGCTTCTGGGTCGGGACGGGATCGACGATTTCCTGTTTTCCAGCCGACAAGGATTCTGCGAGCACTATGCGTCGGCCTTTGCTTTCCTGATGCGTGCCGCGGGCATTCCTTCCCGCGTGGTGGGCGGTTATCAAGGTGGCGAGGCCAATCCGGTGGATGGCTACTGGGTGGTCCGCCAGTCCGACGCCCACGCTTGGGCCGAGGTCTGGTTGCCCGGCCGGGGCTGGACGCGCATCGACCCCACGGCGGCTGTGGCGCCGGCCCGAGTGGAGTCGGGAGTTGCGGCCGCGGTCCCCGCGGGGGACCCATTGCCGGCGCTGGTCCAGCTCAATTCGGCCTGGTTGAGAGATCTGCGCTACCGCTGGGAAGCGGTCAACAACGCTTGGAACCAGTATGTCCTCGGTTACAATCCCGACCGCCAGCGGGAACTCCTCTCCTGGCTGGGCCTGCCTGATGCGGACTGGCGCAATCTTGTCGCTTTGCTGGCTGCCGGCTGCGGGCTTGCCCTGCTGGGGCTGGTCGCGTGGGCTTTGGCCTCCCGAGCGGGCACTGACCCCGCACTGCGGCTCTGGCAGCGCGGGCTCGCCCGGCTTGCCCGGCGCGGAGTCGTTCCCGCGGCGGGAGAAACCCCTTTGGCTCTGGCCAGGCGCCTAACCCAGGAGCGTCCGGAACTCGCCGGCCCCGTGGCCCGATTGGCCAAGGCCTATTGCGCCACTCGTTATGGCCCGAGTCCAGACCTGGGTGCATTGCGTGCGGCCTTGGCCGCGTTGAGATAAATCGATTGCGGAGTATTTCTTGATTCGCTTCTTTGCCACCGCTGTCCTCATGACGGTCGCCCTTCCTGCCCTGGCGACTCGCCCCGCTCCCCGTCCGACCATGGCCGATCAACCCGAGGCCGTCGCTTTCGCCCAGGACCTTGCCGCGCGCCAAGGCTTCGATGCCGCCGAACTGCTTCAGCTCTTTGCCCGGATCCATTCCAATCCCAAGGTTCTGCAACTGATTCGTCCGCCTGCCTCACCCTTGCAGCGCTCCTGGGAACGCTACCGGCCCCGCTTCCTGAACGAACGGCGCATCGCCGGAGGCGTGCGATTCTGGGAAGAGAACCAAGCCACCCTGAGCAGGGCAGCTGCCGTCTATGGGGTTCCCGAGGAGATCGTGGTCGCGATCATCGGCGTCGAGACCGAATACGGACGGAACACCGGCGGGTTCCCCGTTCTGGAAGCCTTGGCCACCCTGGCCTTCGACTATCCGCCGCGGGCTGAATTCTTCCGCACAGAACTGGAACAATTTCTCCTGCTCTCCCGCGAGAACCGCCTCGATCCTCTTCGGGTCACCGGTTCCTTCGCCGGAGCCATCGGTATCCCCCAATTCATGCCCGGAAGCCAGCGCCGCTATGGGGTCGATTTCGACGCCGACGAGCGTATCGATCTTTCCGCCAGCACCGCCGACGCCATAGGCAGCGTGGCCCGATTTCTCGAAGGCCACGGCTGGGCATCAGGCCAACCGGTTGCCGTCCCGGCGCTCACGCCGCGAACACCGGATCAAGCCTTGCTGGACGCCGGCATTCGTCCCAGTCTCAAAGTCTCTGCTTTGGCCGAACAGGGAATCACCGCAGACGCTCCCGTAGAAGCCACGGTGGCTCTCGTCGATCTGGTGAGTCCGGGCCGCGAAACCGAGTACTGGCTCGGTTTCGAAAATTTCTATGTCATCACCCGCTACAACCGCTCCAGTTTCTATGCCATGGCGGTATTTCAACTGGCGGAGGCCGTGAAGGCACGGCGCGCCCTTAGATGAGACTGTCCTTCTCTATGCCGCCCCGTTTGATGATGCGCCGTAGCCGGTCCAAGCCTTCCATCTGGATTTGCCGAACCCGTTCCCGCGTCAGCCCAAGATCCGAGGCAATCACGTCGAGGGTCGCAGTTTCCATCCCCTTGAGGCCATAGCGGCGCTCGATCACTCCGCGCTGGCGCTCGCTCAACTGCGCCAACCACGTGTCGATCAAACCACCGAGCTCGCTGAATTGAAGAAGGCTTTCCGGATCGGCGCTGGCTTCGTCCGCAATGACATCCGCAACGGTGTGGTTGGGATCGATTTCCAGGGGCGCGTCGAGGGAAGCGATGTGCTCGTTGAGCGACAGTACCCGTCGGACATCCTCCACCGGACGGTCGATGAGGGTCGCAATGCGCTCGATGGACGTTTCCCGTGCTTCAGCCGCTTCCAGATGGCGAATGGCCCGCAGGACGACGTTGATTTCCTTGACCACATGAACCGGCAGGCGAATGGTCCGGGACTGGTTCATGATCGCCCGTTCGATGCTCTGGCGTATCCACCAGGTGGCGTAGGTGGAAAAACGGAATCCCCGCTCCGGATCGAACTTTTCAAGCGCATGAATCAGGCCCAGATTCCCTTCCTCGATCAGGTCGAGAAGGGGAATGCCCCGGTTCAAATAGTGCTTGGCGATGTTGACCACCAAGCGCAGGTTGTGCTCGATCATCTTCTGCCGGGCCGCAAATTCACCCTGGCGCACCTGACGGGTCGTCGCGAGTTCCTCTTCAGGCGTCAGCAACGGCTTGGCGCCGATTTCGTTGAGGTAGAGCTGTGTGACGTCCTCGAGCAATTCGATTTCCGGGGTCACCGGATCGGGCTCCGGAAGCAGAAGGGCTTCCCCCTCTTCCTCCGCGAACTCCTCCTCTTCGAATTCTTCGCCGCTTTCGCTCATCGCTTCGGAAGATAGGACGCCGGATCGACGGGTTTGCCCTGCTTGCGGACTTCGAAATGAAGCTTGACGGTGTCGCTGTCGCTATTGCCCATTTCGGCAATTTTCTGCCCTTTGGTCACCGGTTGCTTCTCATCGACGAGTATCTTGCGGTTATGGGCATAGACGGAATTGAAGCCGCCCTTGTGACCGATGATGACCAGATTGCCATACCCCTTGATCGCCGTGCCGGCGTAGAGCACCTTACCATCGGCCGCTGCGAGGACGGGATCGCCTGGCTTGCCCCCAAAATCGATGCCCTTGGAATTGGTATCGGCAAAACCGGCAGCAATCTTGCCCGCCGACGGCCAGCCCCACACGACATCGTCCGGCCCAGCGGCAACCGCCGGAAGCGGGTCAGGCCGCGGTTCCTGGGGCTTGGGTTCGACAACCTTCCCTTCCGAAGCCGGCGCGCCGTCGCTACCGCTCAAGCGCGTGTGGGCCTCCTCGGAATACGGCTCCTTACCGGCCTTGGGCTCTCTGACGAGCCCATCGCCCGCTGCAGCTGCCGGAGCCGCTACAGGTGCCGCAGGGCTCGGAGACGGCTTGTCGAGCGGCCGTGCCTCGACCGCGGCCGTCGTCCCGATAGGTTTGGCAATGGCCTGGGCGTCGGCGCCCCCCGGGGGGGCGACGCGAAGAACCTGACCTTCCTTGATGCTTGCAGGATTGGTGATATTGTTCCAACCCGCCACGTCGCGGTAATCCTGACCGTGCTCGAGGGCAATCCGATAGAGGGTCTCGCCTCGCTTGACCGTATGCCAACCTGGGCCGGTAGGGGGAACGGCCGGAGCCGCAGCCGTCGCCTTGCTCTGGGCGGTGGGCGAACGATCGACGCTGGGAGCGGGAGCCTGGGTGAAACAGCCTGCCAGGACGAGAACGATGGGGAAGATGGCAAAACGAGTCATTGGATACCGGAAAGCAGCGGAACGAAGCGAACGGCATCCAGGCGTGTCTCTACAAAACCCTGGGGGGTCCGCTCTATCAGGGAAAGATACTGTTCACCAGACCCGACTGGCAAGATCATCCGCCCAGACGGTGCCAGTTGCTCAAGCAGTGGCTCGGGGATACGCGGACTTGCAGCAGCGACTATGATGCTATCGAACGGCGCCGCCTCGGGCAACCCGAATTGGCCATCCGCATGTTTCAAGCGGACGTTGAACTGCTGCAATTGGCGCATATGCGCCTTGGCTTTTTCCAAGAGGGGCCCGAGACGCTCGATGGCATAAACTTCCTTCGTCAATCGAGCGAGGACCGCCGCCTGATACCCGCACCCCGCCCCGACTTCAAGAGTCTTGCCCAGCCCCGCCCGCCCGCTGAGCAGCACCTCGATCATACGCGCCACGACGTAAGGCTGAGAGATGGTCTGTCCCATTCCCAAGGGCAAGGCGTTGTCCTCGTAAGCTCTTGAAGCCAGCGCCTCTTCGACGAAAATATGCCGGGGTACGGCCGCCATCGCGACGAGGACGGACTCGTTGCGTATGCCCTGCTCGCGAAGACGATCGATCATCCGAGCCCGGGTGCGCTGAGACGTCATTCCAACGCCAGAAAGACCGCCGTTCATCGAATCCAGTCGCGCACAACGGAAAGCTGACTCACATGGGTCAGATCGATCTGGAGTGGCGTAACGGAAACCGCGCCCGCCTCCACAGCATGAAAATCCGTTCCCGGACCCGCGTCCTGGGCCGCACCCGCGGCTCCCACCCAATAGACCGTCTCGTTCCTGGGCGACTGCATTCGCACCACGGGTTCCGCCTTGTGCCGCTTGCCCAGCCGAGTCACTTCCAATCCCGAAAGCTCGCCATAGGGCCGGTCCGGAACATTGACGTTGAGAAGCAGGGGCTCCCGAATCGGGTCGCGCAGATAGCGTTCCACCAGTTCCCGGGCGACCCGTCCAGCTGTGGAAAAGTGTCCGCCTTCGGAACTGGTCAGAGAAATGGCGAGCGAAGGAATTCCCAGGAGAAACCCTTCGGTGGCAGCGGCGACGGTACCGGAATACAGGGTGTCGTCCCCCATGTTCGCCCCGAGATTGATTCCGGAGACGATCATATCCGGCAAGGAATCAAGCAATCCGGTCACCGCCAGATGGACACAATCCGTCGGGGTCCCATTAACGTAGTAATACCCATTAGCGGCCTGTTTCAGAATCAAAGGCCGATCAAGGGTCAGCGAATTGCTCGCCCCACTGCGATTGCGCTCCGGCGCGACGACGATGACCTGGGCCACCGGTTCCAGAGCCCCGACCAGAGCAGAAATTCCCGGGGCAAAATAGCCATCGTCGTTGCTGACCAGTATGCGCATTCAATTCCTAATTCAAGTTGCCAAAGCTTCCATTTTCCCGCCGCCAGTCAGCCAGGATTCAACCCATTTGGGTTTCCGGCCACGGCCGGTCCAGGTCAGGCTTGCGTCCTCGGGATGCCGATATTTAACCGGTACAACGCCACGACTGCGGGGCGCCTTCAATTCCTTATTGACCAGTTCGTCAAGAGAATATCCGCGGGATTTTGCAAATGCCCGGGTTTCCTCCAATACCTTTGCTTTCTCTTCTGACTCACGGCGCTTTAATTCGCCAGGGATTTTCTGCAGAAGATCGCGCAATTGAACAGCGGAAAGTTTAGATATATCCATGATTACCTCCGTGATTAAACCGAAAGCAATTTAATTTTTCCGCCAAATGGTTTCAAGCTTTATTTATTCAGATTGCCGAAGTCGACGGTGCTGTGCCGCAGTACGCCAGTTCCGCAGGCAGCGATAGATCACGGTCCGATTCTAACATTGTCATCGCCTTCGCTCGGAAAGACGTTGACGGAGATGGACCCCCACACCGGTAACATTCTGCAACAGCAATCCCGAGTCCGATCTGCTATGGTCTTGGCGAGAGAGGAAAATTCCATGAGTCCGCTTCGCACGACAATCCTCGTTCTCCTGGCCATCGTTTCGGAGAATTCCTGGGCAGACCACCGCAGTCATAGCCATTTTGGCTTCTACGTCGGCATTCCATGGGTTTTCCCGCCACCGTATTATTACTACCCCCCGCGAGTTGTCGTTCTCCCGCCTGCACCGCCACCGGTCTATATCGAGCAGGCACCGGCGGCCGCTCCGGCCCCCTCGTACTGGTATTACTGCGAGGCATCGCGAGCCTACTATCCTTACGTGAAGGACTGTCCGGGCGGCTGGATGGCGGTAGCGCCAACCCCCCCACGCTAACCGACCATGAAATCCCCATTTCCTATCGTCATCATCGGTCTCGCGGCCGCGCTACTCGCGGGCTGCGCGACGCTCCCGTCGGGTCCGAACGTCCTGGTCTTGCCCGGAACCGGACGAAGCTTTGACCAATTCCGTGCCGACGATCTTGATTGCCGGCAATACGCTTATCAGCAAATCGGTGGGAAGTCCGGGGAAGAGGCCGCCAACCAATCTGCCGTCCGCAGCGCCGCTGTGGGGACTGCAATCGGAGCTCTGGCCGGGGTCGCACTGGGCGGTCGCCAGGGCGCAGCAGTGGGTGCAGGTTCCGGATTGGTGGTGGGATCGATGATGGGTGCCGAGGGAGGCTATCGCTCGTCCTACGCCCTTCAACGCAGTTACGACAACGCCTTCGTCCAGTGTATGTACGCCAAAGGCCACCGGGTGCCCGTACCTGCCGGAATGGCACCAAGCCACTCGGGTCAGGCAGCAGTTCCGCCGCCTCCTTCCGGGAGCCCTCCGCCGCCGCCTTCCGGAAACCCTCCGCCTCCTCCTCCCGGTAGCCCTCCCCCGCCGCCGCCCGGGACGCGCTGAGCGCTTATCGTTTCCCTAGCAGTGCAGCTTCTGCCCAAAGGGCACGAGCGAATGCCTTCCAAGCGGGGCCACCATGGCTCAGGAACCCTTCATCAGCGCTTTCCTGCAGGGTCCGCAGCATCACTCCGGCCAATCCGAAGAGGTCCACCTTGGCCATCAAACGCGGATCCGGGATGTCGCTGGACGCCACTTGACGAGCGCTTTGCGCCGCGTGTTGGAGCGCCTCGCGCGCGAGAGCGCGGACTTGAGCGTCGTTGGACCAGTCGATTCCCAGGATGATGCCTTTGCGCTCGATTTCGAGTTCTATGGCGTGGGTACTTGCATCGTAATTTTCGAATCCGCTCACGCGCACCCCCTCTATGGGCCAAGAAGGAAAAGGGGGATCAGCATCTCTGCTGATCCCCCTGTGTTTTGGTCGGGGCGGCGGGATTCGAACTCGCGACCCCTTGCACCCCATGCAAGTGCGCTACCAGGCTGCGCTACGCCCCGACGAGCCGCGCATTATACCCACATCGCCGCCTTAGTCAAAGGCTCAAAATGTCGATCACTTCGAGGAGTTCGCTACGCAGGCCTGAGCTCAGCCCTGACGCCTCGGGAGCTTGGGGAGCAGCCTCCTCGGATCCGCCTTCGTCGAGGCGATTTCTCGCGCCGCTGATGGTAAATCCCTGGTTATAGAGGAGCTCGCGAATACGTCGAACCAGGAGTACTTCGTGATGCTGGTAGTAGCGCCGGTTACCTCTTCGCTTAACCGGCTTCAACTGAGTGAACTCTTGCTCCCAGTAACGCAGCACGTGGGGCTTTACCCCGCACAAATCGCTGACCTCACCGATCGTGAAGTAGCGTTTTGCAGGGATAGGCGGCAAGTCTTCGCCGCCCGAGTTTTTAGGCCGCGCTTCCATCGTAGAAAGATTCGACGTCACCCTTGAGCTTCTGGCTGGCGTGGAAGGTCACTACCCGGCGGGCCGTAATCGGAATCTCTTGCCCGGTTTTCGGGTTCCGTCCCGGACGCTGCGGTTTGTCCCGCAACTGGAAGTTGCCGAAGCCCGACAGTTTGACTCCATCCCCCGTTTCCAGCGCATTGCGGATTTCTTCAAAGAAGGCCTCCACCATGTCCTTTGCCTCACGCTTGTTCAACCCCACTTTTTCGAACAAAAGATCAGCGAGTTCAGCTTTGGTCAGCGTCATTGTTTTTTTCCATCAGGCGCGCAGCTGAGCAGCAAATTGACGCTCTACGAAAACAATCAATTGCTGCAGTGCGGCATCGATTTCTGAATCTTGTAAAGTGCGTTGAGTATCTTGCATAACTATACGGAAAGCAAGACTTTTTTTGTTTTCTTGTATGCCCTTTCCGGCGTAAACATCGAACAGTTGGATGTCCTGAACAATCCTCGGAAGGTGGCCCTTCAGACCATCCAGCAGCGTCTGCAGCGCGATGCCTTGGTCCACCACAATCGCAATATCGCGAACGACCGGCGGAAACTTTGAGACATCCTGGTAGACGGGAACCGAGGCTGCCTTCACGACGTCGAGCTCAAGCTCGAAAACGACGGGTGCAAGAGGGAGTTCATATTTCTGAGCCCACTCGGGATGCAATTCCCCCAGGAAACCAACTTCCTGGCTATCCATTACGAGTCGAGCTGAGCGACCCGGATGGAGCGCAGGATGGCCCGCTTTCTCGAAACGAACTGTGCGTGGCGCGAGCAGTGCCTCAAGATCACCCTTCACATCGAAAAAATCCACTTTGCGCCCGCCGCCCGCCCAACCCTCAGGCAAACCAGAACCGTAGGCCAAGCCCGCCAGACGCCAGGGCTGGCAGTACCCCGCCACTGGCCCTCCCTGGGAATCCCGATGAAAAGTGCGTCCGGTTTCGAAGAGGCGGACCCTACCCTGCTTACGCCGCAGATTGGTCACCAGATTGGCGACCAATCCGCCAATCAATGTGGAGCGCATCACCGCCATCTGACTGGCGATGGGGTTGGCCAGGCGAATCGGCCGGCGGTTGGCGGCGAAATCCGCTTCCCAGGACTCCTCGACGAACGCGTAATTGACCACCTCCTGATAGCCGCGATCGACCAGAAGGCGACGCAAGCCCTGCGTCGAGCACTTCTTTTCGGTCTGGGAGAGCATGGACAGCTGGCCAAGCGGTGCTGGAGCCGGAATATTGTCGTAGCCGTAAAGGCGCGCGATTTCCTCGATGAGATCTTCTTCTATCTCGAGGTCGAAACGCCAAGTCGGTGGAGTCACCAGAAAATCGTCTCCTTCCCGGGAGAACTGCAGACCCAGGCGAACGAACAACGCGGCAATCTGATCCGCACTCAAGTCCATACCTATGACTCGTGCGGCGCGCAGGGTACGCAAGCGCACCGGTGCCCGCTGCGGCAAGGCGGCAGCCGCCTCGACCACCGGACCGGCCTCGCCGCCGCAGATATCGAGGATGAGCCGCGTCGCCCGCTCGATGGCACGTCTGACTCCGCCGAAATCAACTCCGCGCTCGAAGCGATGGGATGCATCGGAGGAAAAGCCGTAACGGCGCGCGCGGCCCGCGATGGCTTTTGGAGCGAAGAAGGCTGATTCCAGGAAGAGCTCACCCGTTTCCAGGGTAATGCCGCTCTCTTCACCTCCCATGATACCGGCCATGGCCAGGGGCTTGGCGTCGTCGGCGATCATGAGCACATCGCTATCGATGGCGATTGTTTGTTCGTTGAGAAGCAACAGCCTTTCACCGGGGCACGCCATGCGGGCGTGCACGGCACCCTCCAACTTGGTGTTATCGAAAGCGTGGAGCGGCTGGCCCAATTCGAGCATCACGTAATTGGTGACGTCCACAAGGGCTGAAATCGAGCGAATACCGCAGCGTTCGAGCCGGCGTTTCATCCATTCTGGTGTCGCCGCCCTAGCATTCACACCTTTGATAATGCGGCCGCAATAAAGCGGGCAAGCTTCCGAAGCATCCAGAACAACGGCACGGATATCGGTAATGCTTGCCGGCACCGCAGCCACTTGGGGCAGGGCTAAGGGGGCTGCGGTGATGGCCGCCACTTCCCTGGCGATTCCCTGAATCGATAGGCAGTCTGCCCGGTTGGGCGTCAGCTTGAGAGTAAAAATCCCGTCGTCGAGATCCAGATAATTGCGGATGGCTTGACCGAGTGGTGCGTCGTCGGGAAGAACGAGGAGGCCCGAGGAATCTTCCGCGATCGCCAGCTCCTTCGCCGAGCAAAGCATGCCCGAGGATTCGATTCCACGGACCTTGGCCTTCTTGATGGTGAACTCCCCGGGCAGCACGGCTCCAGGCAGGGCGCAGGGAACACGCATCCCAAGCGCAACATTGGGAGCGCCGCAAACAATGGTCAGCAATTCGTCTTCACCGATGTCGACCTTGCAGACGTTGAGGCGGTCGGCGTCCGGGTGCTTGTTCACCTCGATGACACGGGCGATAACGACGTTTTCAAAGGGGGGCGCTACCGGGTCCAGTTCCTCGACTTCAAGTCCGGCCATAGTCAGCAAGTGAGACAGTTCAACGCTCGCCATGGGCGGATCGACAAGAGTTCTCAGCCAGGATTCGGAGAATTTCATAGAAACGGCTCGCGGTGAGGGTCAGACGAACTGACGCAGGAAACGGAGGTCGCCCTCGAAGAAGAGGCGCAGATCATTGACGCCGTAGCGCAGCATGGTCAGCCGGTCAGGACCGAAGCCGAAGGCGAAGCCGGTGTACTTTTCCGGATCGATGCCGGCAATGCGCAGCACGTTGGGATGCACCATGCCGCAACCGGCGATCTCCAGCCAGCGGCCTTCCAGCGCCCCGCTCATGAAGGCGACGTCGATTTCGGCGGAGGGCTCGGTGAAGGGGAAGAAGGAGGGGCGGAAACGCACCTTGAGGTCTTCGCTTTCAAAGAAGCGTCGCAGGAAATCGGCCACCATACCCTTCAAGTCTGCGAAGGAGATGCCAT
>Ga0268298_10000176_pt1 | contig 80779 bp, 63 predicted proteins | sample WWTPWeurt_MetaG_FD_194462 | JGI IMG/M metagenome (GOLD analysis project Ga0268298, IMG submission 194462) | Activated sludge microbial communities from WWTP in Nijmegen, Gelderland, Netherland - WWTP Weurt | ecosystem: Engineered > WWTP > Aerobic digester > Activated sludge | place...
TTCAAGGGCAACTACCTGTTCCGCATGTGGACCGATGCGTCGTCGATCATCGACTACCTGGTCTATGCCCGAAACTACGTGGCCGAGTGCGAGGAGCGGCACGGCTTCGAGGTGGTGGAGGCCTTCCTCGATTCGTGTCACGCGCTGCAGAACCACGGCGTGGACCGCTACCGCCGCCCCAGCCGCAAGTCGCTGGCGCAGGAGCTGGCAGCGCGCCTCGACCGCGAGGCCTATGCGCAGCAGCAGGTCAACGACCTGTGGCGCACGCTGCCCAAGCGCGCCGACAAGGCCGAAGGCCCGGCCGAGGCCCGGCGCTTCCCCGATGAGCCGCAGGAGAACCTGCTGTACTTCATCGAGAAGAACGCCCCGCTGCTCGAGCCCTGGCAGCGCGAGATCGTGCGCATCGTGCGCAAGATCGCGCAGTACTTCTACCCGCAGCGCCAGACGCAGGTGATGAACGAGGGCTGGGCCACCTTCTGGCACCACCGGCTGCTCAACCAGATGTACGACGACGGCTTCCTCACCGATGGCCTGATGATCGAGTGGCTCAAGTCGCACACCAACGTGGTCTACCAGCCGATGGTGGGCGAGCGCGGGTACTCGGGCCTGAACCCGTATGCGCTGGGCTTTGCGATGTACACCGACATCCGCCGCATCTGCGAATCGCCCACCGACGAAGACCGCCACTGGTTCCCCGAGATCGCCGGCACGCCCTGGCTGCCCACGCTGCATGCGGCGATGCACGACTACAAGGACGAGAGCTTCATCGGCCAGTTCCTCTCGCCGCGGCTGATGCGCGAGCTGCGCCTGTTCGCCATCGTCGACGACGAGCAGCAGAAAGACCTGCAGGTCAGCGCGATCCACGACGAATCGGGCTACCGCCAGGTGCGCGAGGCGCTGTCGCGCCAGTACGACCTGGGCTCGCGCGAGCCCAACATCCAGGTCTGGAACGTCAACCTGCGCGGCGACCGCTCGCTCACGCTGCGCCACTTCCAGCACAACGACCGGCCGCTGGACGACAGCGCACAAGAGGTGCTGCGGCACGTGGCCCGGCTGTGGGGCTTTGGCGTGCAGCTCGAGAGCGTCAACGGACGAAGCGAGGTGACGCGGAGCTGGTCAGTGGCCGCGCCGGAGCAGAAATAGGCACGCCGTCAGCGCACCGGGCCGGCCTCGCTCAGAGCGCGAAGATCTTGCCCGGGTTGAGGATGTTCTTCGGGTCGAGCGAGCGCTTGATGAGCCGCATCATCTCCACCGTTGATTCACCCGTTTCGTCGACCAGGAAGCCCTGCTTGTGCAGCCCGATGCCATGCTCGCCGGTGCAGGTGCCGCCGCAGTCGATGGCGCGCTGCACCACGCGGGCGTTGAGCGCCTCGGCGCGGTCGCGCTGCCCGGGCTGGGCCGGGTCGATCAGGTAGGCGATGTGGAAGTTGCCATCGCCCACATGGCCGACGATGTAGTGCACCAGGCCGGCCTCGGTGGCCTCGCGCTTGGCCGCCACCACGCACTCGGCGAGCCTCGAGATCGGCACGCAGGTGTCGGTGGTCACGGTGCGGCAGCCTGGCTGCAGCTGCATCGCTGCGAAGTAGGCCTGGTGGCGCGCCGTCCACAAGCGTGTGCGCTCCTCCGGCGTGGTGGCCCACTCGAAGTTCTGCCCGCCGCATGAAGAGGCGATCTCCTGCACCAGCTCGGCCTGCTCCTTCACGCCGGCCGGCGTGCCGTGGAACTCCATCAGCAGCATCGGCGACTCGGCCAGCGACAGCTTGCTGTGGCGGTTGACCGCCGTCACCGCGTTGGCATCGAGCAGCTCGCAGCGCGCGATCGGCACGCCCAGCTGGATCAGCTGCTGCGCCGTGGCCACGGCCGCGCCTTCGTCTGGAAACTGGCAGATCGCCGCACTCACCGCCTCGGGCAGCGGATAGAGCTTGAGCGTGACCTCGGTGATGATGCCCAGCGTGCCCTCGCTGCCGACGAACAGGCGCGTCAGGTCGTAGCCGGCGCTGGACTTCTTGGCCCGCGTGCCGGTGCGGATGACCTCGCCGCTGGCGGTGACCACCTCCAGCGCCAGCACGTTCTCGCGCATGGTGCCGTAGCGCACGGCGTTGGTGCCGCTGGCGCGGGTGGCGGCCATGCCGCCCAGCGAGGCATTGGCGCCCGGGTCGATCGGGAAGAACAGCCCGCGGTCGCGGATCTCGCGGTTGACCTGCTCGCGGGTGACGCCCGGCTGCACCGTGACCAGCAGGTCGTCGGCATCCACGCGCAGCACCTTGTCCATGCGGCTCACGTCCAGGCTCACGCCGCCCTGCACCGCCAGCAGCTGGCCCTCGAGCGATGAGCCGGTGCCGTAGGCGATCACCGGCACCGCATGCCGGTGCGCCAGCGCCACCACGGCCGACACCTCGGCCGTGCTCTCGCAGAACACCACCACCTCGGGCGGCGTCACCGGAAACGGCGACTCGTCGCGCCCATGCTGCTCGCACACCGCCGCGGCGGTGGAGCAGCGCTCGCCGAAGCGCTCGCGCAGTGCGGCCAGCATCTCGGCCGGCACCGGCCGGCGCTTCACCTCGGGGGTGACATGGGGGGGCAGGGGTGCGTTCATCGCCAGGCCTCGCGGCAAAGGGGCGGACGAAGCGCCCGCCCAGGGCCGGGATTCTAGGAGCGCGACATGATGCAAGATGTCGGCCCCGACATCGCATGCCCCAGGACGCCCCGCCATGGCCAACCGACTCTCGCAGATCGCCACCCGCACCGGCGACGACGGCACCACCGGCCTGGGCGACGGCACCCGCGTGCCCAAGGATCACCTGCGCGTGGCGGCGATGGGCGATGTGGACGAGCTGAACTCCACCCTGGGCGTGCTGCTGGCCGAGCCGCTGCCCGACGACGTGCGCGAGCTGCTGGTGGTGATCCAGCATGAGCTGTTCAACCTGGGCGGCGAGTTGTCGATCCCGGGCTACACGCTGCTCAAGACCGAGGCGGTGGCGGCGCTGGACGCGGCGCTTGAGCGCTACAACGCCACGCTGCCGCGGCTGGCCGAGTTCATCCTGCCGGCGGGCACGCGCAGCGCCGCGCTGGCGCATGTGAGCCGAAGCGTGGCCAGGCGCGCCGAGCGTGCGGTGGTGCGCCTGGCGGCAGCCGAGGCGGTGAACGAGTCACCGCGCCTGTACCTGAACCGCCTGTCGGACCTGCTGTTCGTGCTGGCCCGGGTGCTCAACCGCGCCAACCTCGACGGCCTGGGCGGCGACGATGTCTACTGGCGCAGCGAGCGGCTGGCGCGGCAGGGCGAGCGCTGAACGCCGACGGCCGCCCGAGCGCCCGGCACCGACGCCAGGCTCAATAGGCGATATGGCTGGTCTCGATGTCGATGCGCAGCACCGACTTGCCCATGGCCGAAATGGCCGCCAGCGCGTAGCCGTGGCGGAAGGCCGCGTCGTCGGCAAAGCGCTGCGGCCCCACCGTCACGGCCAGCGACAGCAGCTTGTCGGCGGTGAGCACCTTGCCGCTGGCGCGCAGCGGCTCGCACTCGTTGGCGATGAACTGCTCGTCCAGCCACCGACGGGCCACGTCCGGGGCCAGCAACGCCTCGTGGGCGCCAAGCGGCTCGACCACTTCCTGGTCGGCACTGAAGCGGATGATGACTTCCTGTTGCATGGGGGGTCTCGCGTAGGTGGGCAAAGTGGATCGAGACGGGCACGGCCTGGCAACAAGCCTGCGCGGCACGGATGACTGGCAGCGTAGCCGCGACCCGGGCCGGGCGATTGTGCCAACACAAGAGTCCGGCACGACTGCACAGGCCCGGCAAGCCACGGTCCTGCCCATGCCTTGCCATGCAAATGCAGGCGCACCCACAATCCGCCGCGTGGGCAGGACCATGAAACGAGGGTGGCATCTGGCCGGCGTGTTCGCCTGGCTGGCGGCATCGACCATGGCCCAGGCGGCTGAGACGGATCCCGGGGGCGCCGGCCTGCGGATCAACGGCTTCGGCACGCTGGGCCTGACCCATGCCGACACCCCCGAGCCGTGGCGCTTTCGCACCGATTTCGTCCAGCCGGTGCGCGATGCCGCCTGGCGCCTGAGCACCGAGTCGCGCCTGGGCGTGCAGGCCAACCTGCTGCTCGATCCGCAGTGGGAGCTGGTGGGCCAGCTGCTGCTCAAGGATCGCTCCCACTGGGCCACGCCCGAGCGAGCCATCAACTGGGCCTTCGCCGCCTGGCATCCGTCGCGCGACTTCACCGTGCGCGCCGGACGCTTGGCGGTCGACCTGTTCCAGTCGTCGGAATACCGCAGCGTCGGCTTTGCCTACCCCTGGGCCCGGCCCAATGTCGAGTTCTACGGGTGGATTCCGATGGATTCGTTCGAAGGGGTGGACGCCACGTGGCGCTTCGACTCCGGCTCGACCCGCTGGCGCTTGCGGGCCTTTGCTGGCGGCCTGCGCCTGCCCATCGGCGAACCTGTGCCGCAATCCGATGTCGACGCCGAGGTGGTCTTCGAGGCTCGCGGGCTGGTCGGCGCGACGCTGATGGTCGAGCAAGGCCCCTGGGCCTTGCGCCTGGGTCATGCCCACCTGCGCGGGGTGGTCAACTCGATCCCGCAGTACGCCCAGTTGCGCGAAGCCCTGGGCGGACTGGCCCAGCTGCCGGTGCCGGCGGTGGCCGAACAAGCCCTGGCACTGCAGCAGGCCATGCGCTACGACGACTTCCGCAGCCGCTATGCCTCGATGGGCCTGGCCTACGACGATGGCGCCTGGGTGGTCCAGGCCGAAGCCGCCCGCGTCGACAGCGACCTGCCCACGGCGCGGCGCCGTGCCTTCACGCTGGGCATCGGGCACCGCTTCGGCCCGATCACCGGATTCGTCACGCTGGGGCTGGTGCGCAGCCCGGCACCCGCGGCCCTGCTGCAGGTGCCCTGGTTCGACACGCTGCTGCCGGTGCTGGGCCCCGAGGGTGCCGGCCAGGCCCAGGCGCTGGGCGAGGCCGCCACCGGCGTGATCAACGCGTCGCGCATCGCGCAACGCTCCAGGGGCATCGGCTTGCGCTGGGATCTGGACAACCGCCGAGCCCTGAAGCTGCAGTGGGACCGCTTCGACGTGCAGGCTGCCGGCGGCACCATCTGGGGCCGGGCCACGCTGGATGCCATGCGCGCGAGCGTGTTCACGGCCACGCTGGACTTCCTGTTCTAGACCCATGAGGCGCAGGTGGCTCCCCGAACTCCCGCCCGCGAGGCCCGCTGCGCTGCAACGCGCCAGCGCAATGGCACGCGTGGCCCTGTGTTCGCTGCTCGCCGCGTGGTGGCCCACGGCCGCCCGGGCCGACCTGTACGTGGTGGTGCACCCCGACAACCCGGTGCGCGCCCTCACCGCCAAGGAAGTGACCGAGATCTTCCTCGGCCGCACGCGGGCCTTCTCCAGCGGCGAGTTCGCCGTGCCGCTGGACCTGCCCGCAGAGAGCCCGGCCCGCGTCCGCTTCTACGAAACCCTGACCGGTGTGCCGATGGCGCAGGTCAACAGCTATTGGTCGCGGCTGATGTTCTCGGGCCAGGTCACGCCACCGCGTGCGCTGCCCGACGAGGCCTCGGTGGGCCTGGCGGTGCGGCGCCAGCGCGGCGCCATCGGCTACCTCACGCAGGAGCCGGCCGACGCATCGCTGCGCGTCGTGGCGGTGGTGCGGACACCCGCGCCTTGAGCGCGGTGGCGGCCTCGGCGCCCTCGAGCCCGCGCGGGTGACGCCCATGTTCGGCCAAAGGCTCCAGTCCCGCCTGCTCGCCGTCACGCTGACCGGGGCGACGCTGTTCGCCGCGCTCGCGGGCCTGCTCTCCTATCGCACAGGTTACGCGCGCGCCATCGATCTGGGCCGCACCCAGATCGACAGCCTGCTCACCGCCGTAGCCAAGACCGCGGCCATCGGCGCCTATGCCGGCGACAAGGTGCTGCTGCAGGAAGTGGCCGACGGCCTGGTGCGCAGCCAACTGGTGACCCGCGTGCGCATCGTCGGGCCCGGCGGCAACACGCTCATGCTGCGCGAGGATTCCGCGACGAACGCTACGCCAGGCGCCTTGGCCGTGGAGCATGCGCTGGTCTCGCCCTTCGACACCCGCGACATCGTGGCGCACATGCGAGCCGAGGCCAACATGGCCCAACTCGAACGCTCGGCGCGCGAACAGGCGGCGCTGCTGTCCGCGCTGATGGTGGCGCAGACCCTGCTGGTGGCGTGGCTGATCTACGCCGCCGCATCGCGCCTCGTCTCGCGACCCATCGTCCAGCTGGCCGGCCAGCTGGCGCGGGTGCACCCCGATGGGCACGAGCGCGTCCAGGCCCCGACGGGCCACCAAGACGATGAGATCGGTGCGCTGGCCGAGGGTGCCTCGGCGCTGCTCGACCAGACCCGCGATGCCCTGGCCCGTGAGCGCGAACTGCGCCGGCGCGTCGAGGTGGTGCAGGCCCAGGTGCAGCGGCTGGTCGATTCGTCCAGCGCCGGCCTGTTCGTGGCCGACCGGCAGGGCCGCCTGCTGCAGGCCAACCCCACCGGCTGCCGCCTGATCGGCCTGCCCGATGACACGGTGGTGACCCCCCTGGGGCCGGAGCTCGGCGTGCTGGCCTTTGCCCAGCCCGCCGCCTGGAAGTCGTTGCTGGCCCGCGCGGAATCCACCGGCGACACGGCGATGGCCGATCTCGAACTGCGCGCCGGAGGTCCGCCACCCCGCTGGGCGCATGTGCTGGTGTCGCTGCAGGACGACCGCTTCGAGGGCGTGCTGTACGACATCACCGAGCGCCGCCAGGCCGAGCATGCGGCCAAGCACCAGGCCGAGCACGACCCGCTCACCGGCCTGAAGAGCCGCGCGGCGATCGAGCGGCTGATCGATGCCAGGCTGGCCGATGCGGCCCGCGATGGGACCGCTGTCGCGCTGTACTACATCGACCTGGACGGGTTCAAGACCGTCAACGACCAGCTCGGGCATGCGGCAGGCGATGCCGTGCTGATCGAGTGTGCGCGCCGCCTGCGCGGTGCCGTCCGTCGGCATGGCGATCTGGTCGGGCGCCTGGGCGGCGATGAATTCGTCGTCGCGGTCAGCTGTCCGCCCGAGCCTGCGGGCTTCCTGCAGGCCCTGGGGCACGAACTGGTGCAGGCCCTGCGCCAGCCGATGGCCATCGGCAATGCCGAGCCGATCGGGCTCAGCGCCAGCATCGGCCTGGCCTGCTGGCCCGAGCATGGCGCGACCCGCATCGAGCTGATGCGCGCCGCTGATGCCGCGATGTACCACGCCAAGCGCGCCGGCAAGGACGGCATGTCGGTGGCCGGCAGCCCGTAGGGCCCGCTTCACACCGCCAAGGCGACCGAGCCGTCAGGCCATGTGTCCCTGGCACCGCCGCGGGCCGCGATGCCTCATCCCTTGCGGCGCTTCTTCACCGCCTCGGCCAGCACCTTCAGCACCTCGAGCGAGTCGTCCCAGCCGATGCAGGCGTCGGTGATGCTCTGGCCATAGGCCAGCCTGGCCGGGACGTCCTTGCCGGGGGTGAACTTCTGCGCGCCGGGCTGCAGGTGGCTTTCCACCATCACACCGAAGATGTGGCGGTCGCCCGCCTTGAGCTGGCCGGCGATGTCGCGCGCCACCTCCACCTGCCGTTCGTGCTGCTTGCTGCTGTTGGCATGGCTGCAGTCGATCATCAGGCGCTGCGGCAGCTTGGCCGCCTCCAGCTCCTTGCAGGCCGCGGCCACGCCGGCGGCGTCGTAGTTGGGCGCCTTGCCGCCGCGCAGGATCACGTGGCAATCCTTGTTGCCGTTGGTCTGCACGATGGCCACCTGGCCGTTCTTGTGCACCGACATGAAGTGGTGCCCGCGCGCCGCGGCCTGGATGGCATCGGTGGCGATCTTCAGGTTGCCGTCGGTGCCGTTCTTGAAGCCGATCGGCGCCGACAGCCCCGAGGCCAGCTCGCGGTGCACCTGGCTCTCGGTGGTGCGCGCGCCGATGGCGCCCCAGCTGATCAGGTCGCCGATGTACTGCGGGCTGATCACGTCCAGGAACTCGCTGCCCGCCGGCATGCCCAGGCGGTTGATGTCCAGCAGCAGCTGCCGGGCGATGCGCAGGCCCTCGTGGATGCGATAGCTCTCGTCGAGGTAGGGGTCGTTGATCAGCCCCTTCCAGCCGACGGTGGTGCGCGGCTTCTCGAAGTACACCCGCATCACCACCTCGAGGCTGGACGCGTACTTCGTGCGCTGCTCCAGCAGGCGCCGGGCGTAGTCCATGGCCGCCGCCGGGTCGTGGATCGAGCAGGGCCCGATCACCACCAGCAGCCGGTCGTCCTTGCCGCTCATGATCTGCCGCACCGCGGTGCGCGTCTGGCCGATCAGCGTCTCCACCGGCGTGCCGGCGATCGGGAAGAAGCGGATCAGGTGCTCGGGCGGCGGCAGCGGGGTGATCTCCTTGATGCGCAGATCGTCGGTCTGGCTGGTCTTCTCGCTCAACGACAGGCCGTGGCCTTCGCTGGGGCTGCTGCCGGGATTCTTGGGGGCCATGGGTCTCGCTCCTGGGTCAAAAAAAAACCGCCGGGGGTTCCGGCGGTTCGTCTGGTGGGTGCTTGTTCGCGTTACGCGCGTTTGCCTCTCCAGCCGCCGGTCAGGGGCGAGAACCAAAAGTACGCAAAAAAGAAACGCGAAGCACGCATGGGGCGGCAATGTAGCACAGGGTGGCTGATGCCAGCCTGACGCGCTGGACGGCGCCGCGGCCGCGTCAGGCCGTGCCGCCCACCGTCAGCCCGTCGATGCGCAGCGTGGGCTGGCCCACGCCCACCGGCACGCTCTGCCCGTCCTTGCCGCACACGCCCACGCCCGAGTCGAGCTCGAGGTCGTTGCCGATCATCGACACCCGGGTCAGCGCCTCGGGGCCGTTGCCGATCAGCGTGGCGCCCTTCACCGGGTACTGGATGCGGCCGTTCTCCACCCAGTAGGCCTCGCTGGCCGAGAACACGAACTTGCCGTTGGTGATGTCCACCTGCCCGCCGCCGAAGTTGGTGGCGTACAGCCCGCGCTTGATGCTGCCGACGATCTCGTCGCGCGTCTTGTCGCCGGCCAGCATGTAGGTGTTGGTCATGCGCGGCATCGGCACATGCGCATAGCTCTCGCGCCGGCCGTTGCCGGTGGGCCTGGCGCCCATCAGGCGGGCATTCATCGAATCCTGCAGGTAGCCGCGCAGGATGCCGTCCTCGATCAGCACGTTGCGCTGCGAGGCATTGCCCTCGTCGTCGACATTGAGCGAGCCGCGCCGATCGGGCAACGTGCCGTCGTCGAGCACGGTCACGCCCTTGGCCGCCACGCGCTGGCCGATGCGCCCGGCGAACGTGGACGAGCCCTTGCGGTTGAAATCGCCCTCCAGGCCATGCCCCACCGCCTCGTGCAGCAGCACGCCCGGCCAGCCCGGGCCCAGCACCACCGTCATCTGGCCGGCCGGCGCCGGCCGCGAATCGAGGTTGGTGAGCGCCGAGTTCACCGCCTGGTCGACATAACTCTTCAACTGCGCGTCCTGGAACCAGCCCAGCCCGAAACGCCCGCCGCCGCCGCCCGATCCCACCTCGCGTCGGCCGTTGGCCTCTGCGATGACGGTGATCGACAGCCTCACCAGCGGCCGCACATCGGCGGCGCGGGTGCCGTCGGCACGCGCCACCAGCACCACGTCGTACTCGGCGGCCAGGCCGGCCATCACCTGCACGATGCGCGGATCGCGCGCCCGGGCCATCTGCTCGATGCGCTCGAGCAGCGCCACCTTCTGCACGCTGTCCAGCGTGGCGATGGGGTCGGTGGGGGCATACAGGCGCCGGCTGCGCGCGGCCTGCACCGCCGCACCGGCCTTCACCCGCTTGCTCTGCCCGGCCGCGGCGATGCTGCGCACGGTGCGCGCCGCATCCAGCAACGAGGACATCGAGATGTCGTCGGAGTAGGCGAAGGCCGTCTTCTCGCCGGCCACGGCGCGCACGCCCACGCCCTGGTCGATGCTGAAGCTGCCGCTCTTGACGATGCCCTCCTCGAGGCTCCAGCCCTCCTGCCGGGTGAGCTGGAAATACAGGTCGGCATCGTCGATGCGGTGCTCGCCGATGACGCCCAGCGCCTGGGCGATGCCCGCCTCGTCGATGCCGAAGGGGTCGAGCAGCACCTGGCGTGCGGTGGCCAGGCGCTCGAGGGTGGGTTCGCGGGTGATCATCGGCCGATTCTAGGCAGCGCCCGCACTGTCACCCGGGGCCTCGCGCCAATCGCCCTGTTGCGCCCTGCGGTGCCCCGCACCGCCGCGCTAGCCCGGTTTCGGATGCGCCACGCTCTTTCACCCAACTTTACGAAGCAGAAGTCACCGCCGGCCAGGCGGACCTCGTTGAGCAGGGGCCACGCAAGCTTGCCACCGCAAACCCCCACCGAACCCCTCTGATCCCCACCCAGGAGCTGCCATGAACACCTTCGCCAAGACTGCCCTCGCCTCGATCGTCTTTGCCTTCGCCAGCGTCGCCGCCCAGGCGCACATGCCCACCCCGCGCGTCGATGCGCACGAAGCCCACCAGCACCAGCGCATCGCCCAGGGCGTGGCCAGCGGCCAGCTCACCCACCGCGAAGCCGCCCGGCTGCGCGCCGAGCAGCGCGCCATCCACCGCGCCGAGTGGCGCGCCAAGGCCGACGGCGTGGTCACACCGGCCGAGCGCCGCCACCTGGCGCACATGCAGCAACGTGCCAGCCGACACATCTACAACCAGAAGCACGACGCGCAAGTGCGTCCGTGACCGGGCAGCCCGGCCCGGCACCGCGGGCCGGGGTGGCATGCCACCGCCCTGGCCCCGCCGGCCTCGGCCGCGCGCCGGCCAGCACCCGGTGCGTCAAAGCTCGTCGTACTTCGCGGCCGAGCCGCGCGCCTTCTCGACCGGGTAGCGGGCCGCGTTGAGCGCCAGCTTGCGCTGCGCCGCCGCCATCAGGTCGATGCCCAGCTGATCGGCCAGCTGCACCAGGTACAGCAGCACGTCGGCCACCTCCAGCGCCACCGCGGCCCTGCGGTCGGCCGGCAGCTCGCGGCTCTGCGCCTCGGTCAGCCACTGGAAGTGCTCCAGCAGCTCGGCCGCCTCCACCGTCAGGGCCATCGCCAGGTTCTTCGGCGAGTGGAAGGCGCCCCACTCGCGCTCGGCGGCAAAGTGGCGCAGCGCCTGTCGCAGCGCCTCCAGATCGTCGCCGGCCGGCTCGTTCAATGGCTGCGTGGTCATCGCGTCAGGTGGACAGCTTGCGGCCCAGGCGCTCTTCCACACGCTCGGTCTTTCGCTTGAGGCGCCCGGCCGGGCCGGCGCGGTAGTCCATCTTCAGGTTCATGCTGATGCGCGAACAATCGGCCTCCAGCGCCTTGAAGCAGGCCGTCACCACGCCCATCACCTGCTCCCACTCGCCTTCGAGAATCGTGCCCATCGGCGTGAACTGGTAGGGCACGCCGCTGCGATCGATCACATCGAGGATGCGCGCGACATACTCGCTCAGGCTCTCGCCCTTGCCGCCGGGGGACATGGCGAATTCGAGCAGGACCATGAGGACTCCTGGGTTTGAAGCAGCCGCAGGGATTGTGCCCCTGCGTCCCCGGCGCAACGGCCCGCGGTCAGTCCAGCACCAGCGCCGTCAACCCCACGGCGGCACCCACCACGCCGGCGGGCAGCCCCCAGCGCTCCCAGGTGGACACGGCCTCGCCCGCCACCACCTCCACCGGCACCGGCGTGGTGGAGAGCACCCGATCGGTCACCGAGTCCTCCAGCATGCGCGTGATGGAGTTGCGTCGCGCCGTGCCCATCACGATGTGGTGCACGCCCAGGCGCGAGGCGGCGGCACAGATCTCGCGGGCGCGATCGCCCAGCGCCCAGTGCACCTCATGCGGCACGCCGGATTGCTCGAGGATGCGGCGAGCCTCGCGCAGCGCCTCGTCCACACGCTCCTGGTGCCAGCGGGTGCGATCACCGCGGCGGATGAAGCCCGCCACATGGCGCGACAAGGGCGCCTGCACGTTCAGCAGGTGGAGCTCCAGCTCGTGGTGGCGCTGGTATTCGCTCACGACGTGTCGCACCGCCTTCAAGGCATTGACGGATCCGTCGACGGGCACGAGGACTTTCAGCATGGTCATGTCTCCTGGGTGGATCGGCTGCGGAAATGCGGCCGACGCCGCCGTGCTGGCCCCCAGCGGGCGCTGCGCAGCAAACTCGGCCAGGCGCGCACGGATGCGCGATTCGAAACGGCGGTGGTTCTTCACGAAGGCCAGCCACAGCACCGTCGGGATCGACAGGTAGACCACCCACCTGACCCACGGCGCGGCTTCGAACATCGGCGCCAGCAGCGGCTCGCTGGTCATCATCTTGGCGGCGGTGGCCACCAGCACGCCGGAGCCCAGGTACACCACGACCGGGAAGCGCTCCACCACCTTGAGCACCAACGTGCTGCCCCACACCACCACCGGCACGCTGATCGCCAGGCCCAGCACCACCAGCAGGTAGCTGCCGTGCGCTGCGCCGGCCACCGCCAGCACGTTGTCCAGCCCCATCACCGCATCGGCGATGACGATGGTGCGCATCGCCCCCCAGAAGGTGGTGGCCACAGGATGGCCCGACTCGTCACTCTCTTCATCAGGCATCAGCAACCGGTAGCCGATCCACACCAGCATGGCACCGCCTGCGAGTAGCAACCCTGGAATCTTCAGAAGCCACACCACGATCACCGTCATCAGGCTGCGCACGCCGATGGCGCCGATCGCACCCCAGAGGATGGCGCGCTTCTGCAGGTGCGCCGGCAGCCCGCGAGCCGCCAGCGCGATGACGATCGCGTTGTCGCCCGCCAGCACCAGGTCGATCACGATGATCGCCGCCAGCGCCGAAAGAAATGTGCCTGCATCCATGCCCTGCCCCCCGCCATCGTCTCGGTGAAGCCCGAACCTTAGCCCTGGGCCGACGCGGCATGAAGCAAGCAAAGACGAACCGCAGGTTCGGAAAATCCGGTGGGCGGTGCCGTCAGCGCGCGGGCGCATCTCCTGGCGTCTGGCTGCCGGGCTCGTCGGGCTCGTCGAACGTGCGGTCGGGCCAGGGCCGCGTGAGGCCACCTTCTGCCACCTCCAGCCGCGTGTCGTTGCCGGCGATGCGGATCTTCAGGTCCCAGCGGCGGCTGGCATTGCCGAGCTCGAGCCGGTACTCCTTGTAGCCCGAGGTGCGCAGCTCGGCCTGAACGGCCTTGGCCCAGGCCTCGTAGGGGCGGCGCAGCTCGTCGAGCGAGATCGCGCGCGCCGCCCCGAACTGCCAGGTCACGCGCCGGCCCGCGGGGCGCCGGATCTCCAGCCGAGCCCGGCAACGCAGGCCGTCGGGCAGCGGCAGCCCGCCAAGCTGCTCGGCCGATGGCGGGTGGGTGCAGGGCACCAGGGAGACCTCGGCATCCACCAGGTCGTTGCCGTCGGCATCGATCCACTGCCCGGCAGCCCGCAGGTGCACCATCCGCACGCCGGTGATCGGGATCACCTCGATGTGCGGGTGGCGCCGGGCAAAGTCTTCGAGATAGGGCGGGAAGATCCAGGGCACGCGCTCGAGCGAATCGGCACCATCCACGATGGCCAGCACCGCCACGCCCGACCAGATCACGGCCAACGCCAGCTGCGAGATCGCACCGATGTGCAGCGCGAGGCCCACGCCCTGACGCCATGACCCGCGCACCAGGTGCGTGGCCAGCGGCCAGGCCAGCAGCGGGCCAACGACGAACAGCAGCCCCGGCGCCACCAGCGCGCCCAGCCGCCGTGCCATCGCCAGCGGGGCGGCCAGGCCGCCGGCACTGACCCACGTGCTGGCCCACAGCAGCAGCGCCAGCGCCAGCCAGGCCCACAGCGCCAGCCGCGCCACGCGCCGCGTGGCTGCCAGCACCTCGATGGCCGGCGCCTGTTCGCCCGGCGACCGTGCGGGGGGCGCGTCCGGTGCAATCATCGCCAGGCGATCATCGGCTGCAGGCCTTGGCCGAGCAAGCCAGGCGCCATGCGCAGGCGCAGTGCGCCTAGAAGATCCGCCGCAGCGTGCTGATGCCCGCGCCGATGCCGTTGAAGTAGAACTTCCAGTCGTTGGCTTCCTTCACGCCGAAGACGAAGCCCAGAAAGTCGTTGGAGTAGCTGGCGCGCTCGAGTTGCCCGCCGATCAGCGTATTGGCAGCCAGGCCCATCGGGTTCTGGCCCAGCATGTTGAGCGTGGCGGTGCGCTTGGCCGTGTTGTTGAGCACGGCGTTGTCGGCGTTGGCATTGGAATTGGTGTGGAACAGCATGGGCGCATCGCGCGGCCCGGCGACGTAGATGTTGCAGCCCGTCAGCGGGCCGGTGAAGACGATGCCGGCATCGGCATCCATGCGGGTGTACACGCAGTAGTTCGGCTCCCAGGGCAGGTAGCGCACCCCCATGTCCTTGGCGGGCTGGCGCGTGATCTCGATGGTGGCGGCCTCGCCCCGCACCAGGATGTTCATCTGGAACTTGACCCCCTCGGGAAACTCCTTGGTGTTCGCCAGCGGCCCCGCAACGCATTGGTTGATCGGCGACTGCTCACCCTCCTTGTTGGCGTAGGCCAGCTGGACCCGGTACTTGCGCATGAACGAGCAGACATCGAGACCCATCAGTACATAAGCCATTCAGTTCTCCAATGCGGCGCAACCGCGAAACGGACCAGTGAGGCAAGGGGTGGGACTGCCGAGGCGGCATTCTTGTCGAAGCCCCTGTGGCCGGACCGATACCCTTGCTGGCGCCCGGGATTACCTATCGTCCATCGCGAGCGGCCTGCGGCGCACCCATCCAGACACATCTGGTGACGCCCCGTCACGCCACGCCCGTGCCCGGAGGCCGCTGCGAGCCCGCCGCGCCCAGGGCCTTGCCTTGCTGCGCGCCGCATTCCTGACCATACTGCGCGCGATCCACGGCTCGACGGAGCTTGCAGCCATGACCGACTTCTACCGCATCGCCCGCGACGCCGAACGCTATGTTCGCGACGAAATGCAGGTCAAGGCGGCCAACCGGGACATCGAAGGCATCTCGGCGCAGGCCTTCGACTCCGCGGAGCGCACCAAGATTCCCCTGGAAGACGCGATCGCCGAGACCGGGCTCACGGACGACGGCCTGATCGATTGCCTGGCCTGGGCCGCGGTGGCCCAGCACAGCCTCATCTCGAACTGCCTGGGCATGGCCGCGCTGGCCTTCGCGTGGGTGGCGATCAAGTACCCGCTGGCGCGGCCCGTGGGGGTCTACGGCTTCCTGGGCTCGAGCCATGAGGACGACGCCGCCACGAAGCTGCCCGTCCGCAACATGGCGGTCACCCGGCTGCCGATCGGCACCAATCAAAGCGTGGTGATGATCCTGAACAGCGTGCGCACCGATACTCCCATCTTCACCGCCGACCATGCCGTCTGCCTCGTCGGCGATCCCCGCCTCGACAAGGGCCGGATCACTGGCGATTGCTACGTGTGCGACCCCTGGGCGCATCGCGTCTATCACGCCAGCTGCCTGGTCTCCGAAAGCGAACTGATCGCCCGGGTCACCGGCGGCAGCACCACCCTGGGCCAGCAGGCGGTGCTCGGCACGGGCCAGACACTGTCCGCCGCGGTCAAGGGGATCATCGGCATCAAGTAGCGGCGGAGCCAACCCCTCGCGGGCGTGAGCCCGCTGAACCACGCGCGAACCGCTGGCACGGTTGCAGGGCCTTGCCCGAGGGCTCGCGAAGCCGCCTGTGGCCTTGCCGACGCGCCGGCCCGCCTCGACATCGCCAACGGGGTCTGCCCTGGGTGCTGTCGGTCGCGGGTCAGTCGAAGATGGAGCTCAACCAGGATTTCCGGCGGCCACCGTGGCGGCTTCGGCCGTGCTCGTAGTCGGAGTCTGCGAACTGCGGTTGTGCTGGCGCCGATGGGCGTGCGGCAGAGACCGGCATCATCGCGCCCGAGCGCTCGATCAGCTTGTCGAGTTCGCCGCGGTCCAGCCAGACACCGCGGCACTGCGGGCAGTAGTCGATCTCGACACCCTGGCGATCACTCATCACGAGTGAGGTGTCGGTGCAGGTGGGGCACTTCATGGGGTGGCTCTGGTGAAGGGTCACTCATCCGCGCCGGCGAAGCCGAAGAGGCTCAGCAGGCTGGTGAACAGATTGAAGATCGAGACGTACAGCCCGACAGTGGCCAGCACGTAGTTGGTTTCGCCGCCGGTGACGATGCGACTGGTCTCGAACAGGATCAGGCCGGCCGACAACAGCGCCACCATGGCGGCGACGGCCAGGCCCAGTGCCGGCATCTGCAGGAACACCGCGCCCAGGCCCGCCACCAACGCAATGACCATGCCGGCGAAGAGGAAGCCGCCCATGAAGCTGAAGTCGCGACGGGTCGTCAAGACCCATGCCGACAAAGCCAGGAAGGTGGCGCCAGTGGCGGCCAGGGCCAGGGTCACGACCTGTGCACCGCCGGGCAAGGCCAGCGACTTGGCCAGCACAGGCCCCAGCGAGTAGCCCATGAATCCCGTCAGCGCAAACACCGCCGGCAAGGCCCAGCCGCTGTTCTTGAACCGGTAGACGGCGAAGAGCAATCCGAAGTAGCCGCCCAGCGTCAGCAGGAGGCCAGGCGCCGGCCACTGCAATGCCGCGCTCGCCGCGGCGATGGCCGCGCTGAACAGCAGGGTCATCGACAGCAAGGCGTATGTGTTGCGCAGCACCCGGCTCGCGCCGGCCACATCCGTGGGCGCAGCGCCGCCTGCGGCGATCGGCCCCGAATGCACGACAAGCGCGCGATCGTTCGAAGGCATGGGCGTCATGGAGTTCATGGTGTCGAGTCCTGTGTCGTTCGAGTTCAACTTTCGAGACTGATGAAGCGCTGGCGCATGCGGCGGGAGTCACTGCCGCGGCGCCACAGGCGCATGAGAAAGCGGGCGGCACGCGCCAGCGCGTTGTCCAGCGCGGTGCGCCAGTCGCTGGCCACTGAGGCGACGACCACCGACCCGGCGCCATCGGTCCGCAGTTCCACCTGACAGCGCTTGTCGATGCCGCCGCGCGGCCCGTTCACGTCAGACATCTGCACTTCGGCGCGAGGCACCAGCCATCCGACTCGTCGCAGCACGAAGCGCACACGGCGCTCGGTCAGATCGCGCAATTCGGAGGCCTGCGGATGGCGGGATTTGAAGAGCACTTGCATCACGGATTTCCATCAGTTGAGTGACAGATGGAATGTGAAGCACCTGGAGGTTCTGGAAAAGCAGACTTTCAGGGACCCGAACATCGGATAAACCTGAACAAGAAATCCTGCTTCGGCCGCAGACTTCGCGATTCGGCGGCTGCGGCCGGCGCTGTGTTGCCGCAGACCGCCATCCTGGCGCGTCAACCTTGATCGGAGCGCCAGATCATGTGTTCGCGAAGGATGCCGAAGACGTCGTGCACCAGCAGGCCGACCCGCGCGGGCCCGCGCGCTGGCGAACAGGTAGCCGTGGTGGGCACGGGCCTGGCCGAGCGTGTTGACGACTGTGGCCAATAGCCGTTCGGTACCGGCATGCATGTCCACCGGCTGCGCGCTCAGCCCGGCCGCGCAGGCTCCGACCTGCGCGGATGGCCAGCCCACCGGTGGCCACCAGGTCGCCACCGACGAACAGCTCCGAATCGTTGTAGTGGCCGGCCACGAAGCCCTCGGCCCGCACCTGCCCGCCAACGAACGAGATCATCCCGCCGCGCAGCCAGTGGCGCGGCACCAGGTCGCCACACACCACCAGCGCCGGAAACGGGTTGAAGTCGTCGTCCACCAGATCGCCCGTGATCACCAGATCACCCGGCCACACGATCAGGCGCACGCCCCAGTGCCGGTACCACGACGAACTGTCCAGCGCATTCGACAAGATCTCGAGCGACGACTCGAAGTGGTCGGTGCGGCACACCAACGCCTGCTCGGCGCCGAACATCTCCCCCTCCTCCGCCAGCAGCACTCGGCCTTCCGGCGTCACGGTGGGCAACGGCAGGTCATAGGCTGCCGAGCGGGTGCAACTCGGCGTTGTCCATCAGGTGTTTGAAGTTCATGGGGTGCTCGATGGAGCGTCTTCCATATCGAAGCGAACCCTTCCCGGTCAGCCTCTGCAGTTGACCTTGGCCACCGGTTCGCCATCAGGCAAAGCTCGCTCGGAAGGTGACTGCATCCAGCTGGCAATGCTGCTCGATGGGCCCCACCAGCTCGAACAGTCGCGGTGAAGCGCGGAAGTCGAAGAGTCGGTACAACCTGAATCGATCCCGTTGATCTCGTGCGAAGCTGGCTTCGTTTGCCGAGACGTAGAAAGGGGTGCGCTCCCCAAAGCCCGTGGTCTTGACCTCGATGAAGCGCTCCTGCCCGTCCGGCTCGAAGGACAGGATGTCGTAGCCGAGGCCGTCACCATCTTCCACGGATACGTGCCGGACCTGTTCGGCGAGTTGGCCAACGCCCTGCTGCACCAAGCGCCAACGCTCGAACTTCAGCGCGAAGAGCTCACCCGCTTCCCCGAGCGATCGGTTCTGTGCCTCGCGCGCGAAGTAGTCGCGCTTGACCGGCACCTGCAGATGCTTCGGTGGGGGCTCACGTACGGCGAGTGTCGGCCGCGGTGGCGGCTGAGTCAGTACCCGCTCGAAATCGGCATGTTCGGCAACGACTGCCGGCCGCTCAACGGCAGACCGCGTGAGGTCATCCAGCAGCCGATGCCGTTGAACATGCCGTCCGACCACATCCACCAGCAATTCGCGCTGGAAGTTGGCCCTGGGTTGGTAGCCCCGAATGTACGGATACCCCATCTCCAGCAGGACAGCACTGATATTCGCATGCTTGAACTCTATGGAGCCGCTGCTTCGTGCCGGCAATCGCTGCTGCAGATGCCGGCGATGGGCCGTCTTGTTGAAAGGCTGACCGGCCAATTCCAGCAACAACATGGCCATGTAGTCGCCAACGATCAACTCAACTTCGTCACGCCGCCACTCATCGCCCGATCGGGCATCCAGTGCCCTGACATCGAACCCCAACGAGACAAGGCGGCGAACGACCGTCTGGACTCCACCCGAAAACTGGGCCGCACGAAGCTGACCGTCACGTGGAAACTGGAATCCAAACGCCACGCCGGCTATTGCTTTCGAATCGGCCCATTGACCACTGACGGGATCGCGAACAACGTACCCACTCGCGCGACCATAGCCATGTCGCTCGAGAAACTCCGCTTGCCCCAATCGAAGGTACTCATCGAGGGCTGCCTGTACAGCAGCGGGGTCAGTGAGGTCGGCCAATGAACGTGGCATGACGCACTACATCCTCGACGGCAGTCCCTACACGTCGATATTCGCCGCCCTCAACGCATTGCTCTCGATGAAATCCCGGCGCGGCTCCACCTCGTCGCCCATCAGCATCGTGAACACCCGGTCGGCCTCGATGGCGTCCTCGATCTGCACCTTCAGCAGGCGTCGAACGTTGGGGTCCATGGTGGTTTCCCACAGCTGCTCGGGGTTCATCTCGCCCAGGCCCTTGTAGCGCTGGCGGCCCACGGCGTGCTCGGCCTGGGCCATCAGCCAGGCCATGGCGGCGCGGAAGTCGGCCACCTTCTGTTCCTTCATCTTGTCGCCTTCGCCGCGGCGCACCACGGCTTCGGCGCCGAGCAGGTCCTTGAAGGTCAGGCCCGCCTCCTTCAGCGCGGCGTAGTCGGCGCCATGCACGAACTCCTGCGTGATCACGCTGCTCTTCACGTTGCCGTGGTGGCGGCGGCTGATGCGCAGCAGGTGCTTGTCGGTGCGGGCGTCGAACTGCGCCTCCACTTGTGCATCGTGCAGCGCGCCCTGCAGCGCCAGGGCGCTGGCCTCGGCGGCGGGGGCGCTGTCCAGGTCGAGCACCAGGCCGTTGGCCAGCGCGCGCAGCGCCTCCAGATCCATCCAGTTGCCCAGGCGATCCATCACGTGGGTGGCCAGCACATACTTGCGGGCCAGTTCTTCCAGCGTGGCGCCGGCCAGCGCCGGACGCGTCGTTTGCGTGGTAGTGGCCGCACCATCGGGCAGCACCACGGCGCCATCCAGCGCCACCTTCAGCAGGAAGCCGTCGAGCTCGTGCCCATCTTTCAGGTACTGCTCCTGCTTGCCCACCTTCACCTTGTACAGCGGCGGCTGGGCGATGTAGATGTGGCCTCGCTCCACCAGCACCGGCATCTGGCGGTAGAAGAAGGTGAGCAGCAGCGTGCGGATGTGGGCGCCGTCCACGTCGGCGTCGGTCATGATGATGATGCGGTGGTAGCGCAGCTTGTCGGGGTTGAAATCCTCGCTGCCGATGCCGGTGCCCAGCGCGGTGATCAGCGTGACGATCGAGTCGCTGGACAGCAGCTTCTCGTAGCGCGCCTTCTCCACGTTGAGGATCTTGCCGCGCAGCGGCAGGATGGCCTGGAACTTCCGGTCGCGGCCCTGCTTGGCGCTGCCGCCGGCGGAATCGCCCTCGACGATGTAGATCTCGCACAGGGCCGGATCCTTCTCCTGGCAGTCGGCCAGCTTGCCGGGCAGGCCCATGCCGTCGAGCACGCCCTTGCGGCGCGTCATCTCGCGGGCCTTGCGCGCCGCCTCGCGGGCACGGGCGGCCTCGACGATCTTGCCGCAGATGATCTTGGCGTCGATGGGGTTCTCGAGCAGCCAGTCGGTCAGCAGCTTGGAGACGATCTCCTCCACCGGGCCGCGTACTTCGCTCGATACCAGCTTGTCCTTGGTCTGGCTGCTGAACTTGGGCTCGGGCACCTTGACGCTCACGATGCAGGCCAGGCCCTCGCGCATGTCGTCGCCCGAGATCTCCACCTTGGCCTTCTTGGCCAGCTCGTTGTCGTCGATGTACTTGTTGATCACCCGCGTCATCGCGGCGCGCAGGCCGGTGAGGTGGGTGCCGCCGTCACGTTGCGGGATGTTGTTGGTGAAGCACAGCACGTTTTCGTTGTAGCCATCGTTCCACTGCATGGCCACTTCGACGCCGACGTTGGTGTTGTTGTCGCTGAGCTTGTCGCCCATGGCATGGAAGATGTTGGGGTGCAGCACCTTCTTGCCCTGGTTGATGAACTCGACGAAGCCCTTCACCCCGCCGGCGTAGGCAAAGTTGTCGGCCTTGTTGTGGCGCTCGTCCACCAGGCGGATCTTCACGCCGTTGTTCAGGAAGCTCAGCTCGCGCAGGCGCTTGGCCAGCACGTCGTAGTGGAAGTCGATGTGGCTGAAGATGGTGTCGTCGGGCAGAAAGTGCACCTCGGTGCCGCGCTTCTCGGTCTCGCCGGTGATGCGCATCGGGCTGGTCTCGACGCCGTCCACCACCTCGATCAGCCGATCCTGCGGCACGCCCATGGCGAAGTCGATCGCATGCACCTTGCCGTCGCGCCGCACCGTCAGGCGCAGCCACTTGCTCAGGCCGTTCACGCAGCTCACACCCACGCCGTGCAGGCCACCCGAGACCTTGTAGCTGTTCTGGTTGAACTTGCCGCCGGCATGCAGCTCGGTCAGCGCGATCTCGGCCGCGCTGCGCTTGGGCTCGTGCTTGTCGTCCATCTTCACGCCGGTGGGGATGCCGCGCCCGTTGTCGATGACCGAGACCGAGTTGTCGCTGTGGATGGTGACGATGATGTCATCGCAGTGGCCGGCCAGCGCCTCGTCGATCGAGTTGTCGACCACCTCGAACACCAGGTGGTGCAAGCCGGTGCCATCGGAGGTGTCGCCGATGTACATGCCCGGGCGCTTGCGCACCGCCTCGAGGCCCTCGAGGATCTGGATGCTATCCGACCCATAGGCGGCCGAGGCCTCGTTGCCGGTGGAAATGACCTGACCATCGGCCGACGGCACGGGGCGCTGCGTCACGCCGTCGCCGGGCTCTTTCGGGGTGCTGGGGTCGGTCGGGTGCTTCGAATCGGTCATCGCGGGGCTCTCGGGGTGCAGGGCCGGCGCCTGTCGCGCGGCCCCCTCAAAAACGCTTCAGCGGGCACGCGGCCCGCTGGTCGAATGGATCTCATGCTCGGGCCGGCCGGCCTCAGATGCGCATCGGCATCACCACGTACTTGAAGCCGGCCTGCTCGGGCACGGTGATCAGCGCGCTCGAGTTGCCGTCCTGCAGCTCGAGCTTGACCATCTCTTGTGGAATGTTGCCCAGGGCGTCCATCAGATAGGTGACGTTGAAGCCGATCTCGATGGCGTCGCCGCCGTAGTCGATCTCGAGCTCTTCCTTGGCCTCTTCCTGCTCGGCATTGCTCGAGGCGATGCGCAACGTGCCCGGCTCGAGGTTGACGCGCACGCCCTTGAACTTCTCGCTGGTCAAGATGGCGGCGCGCTGCAGGCTGGCCAGCAGCGGCGCCCGGCCCAGGGTGACCGAGTTCTTGTGGTTCTTGGGGATGACGCGGTTGTAGTCGGGGAACTTGCCCTCGACCAGCTTGGTGACGAACTCCATGCCCGAGAACATGAACTTGGCCTGGTTGCCGGCAAAGCGCATCTCGATCGGGGTGTCTTCGTCCTTGAGCAGCCGCTGCAGCTCGAGCACCGTCTTGCGCGGCAGGATCACCTCCTGCTTGGGGATGTCGCTCTCGAGCTGCGCCTGGGCCAGGGCCAGCCGGTGCCCGTCGGTGGCCACCAGCGTGAGCGTCTTGCCCTCGGCCACGAACAGGATGCCGTTGAGGTAATAACGGATGTCGTGCACGGCCATCGCGAAGTGCACCTGGTTGATCAGGGTCTTCAGCGTCTTCTGCGGCACCGAGAACGCGGGCCCGAAATCCACCGCCTCGTTGACCAGCGGAAAGTCGTCGGCCGGCAGCGTCTGCAGCGTGAAGCGGCTCTTGCCGCCGGTGAGGGTGAGCTTGTTCTGCGCCGCCGTGAGGCTCACCACCTGGTCGCTGGGCAGGGTGCGCAGGATGTCGATCATCTTGCGCGCGCCCACCGTGGTGGCGAAGTTGCCGGCATCACCGCCCAGTTCGGCCTGCGTGCGCACCTGGATCTCGAGATCGCTGGTGGTGAACTCGATCTGCCCGCCCGTCTTGCGCAGCAGCACATTGGCCAGGATGGGCAGCGTGTGCCGCCGCTCCACGATGCCGGCCACCGATTGCAGCGCATCGAGCAATTTTTGTTGTGGGGCTTTCAGAACAATCATGTCTTCCTCTTTGAACTTGGTAGTTCTTAGTAGGGGGCCGGGCAGGCTGTGGAGAACCGCATTTTCGCTTGTATTTTCAAGGGTTTAGCCGGGCACGAACCCTGTGGGTCGAAGCCCTGGAAGTTCAGGGGTGGCGAAGAACAAGTCCGGGCCGGCGCGGCAGCCTGTGGATGAGGGGGGGCTTGTGCCGGAAATGTCCACAGGGTTGTGCCTTGACAGCCTTCAGCCCTTGAGGGTCTGCTCGAGCACGTGCAGCTGCTGGTTCAGCTCGGGATCCTTGCTGCGGTCGCCGGCGATCTTGCGCACCGCGTGCAGCACCGTGGTGTGGTCGCGGCCGCCGAAGAGCTCACCGATCTCGGGCAGGCTCTTCTGGGTGAGTTCCTTGGCCAGGTACATCGCGATCTGCCGCGGCTTGGCGATCGAGGCCGGCCGTTTCTTGCTGTACATGTCGGCGACCTTGATCTTGTAGAAATCGGCCACCGTCTTCTGGATGTTCTCCACCCCCACCTGACGGTTCTGGATCGACAGCAGGTCTTTCAGCGCCTCGCGCGCCAGGCCGATGTTGATGTCCTTGTGGCTGAAGCGGCTGTAGGCCAGCACCTTGCGCAGCGCGCCCTCGAGCTCGCGCACGTTGGCGCGCACGTTCTTGGCCACGAAGAAGGCCACGTCCTCGGGCATCTCGGCGCCCTCGGCCACCGCCTTGCGGATCAGGATGGCCACGCGCATCTCGAGCTCGGGCGGCTCGATGGCCACCGTGAGGCCGGCGTCGAAGCGGCTGGTCAGGCGCTCGTCGATGTCCACCAGCCCCTTGGGGTAGGTGTCGCTGGTCATGATGATGTGCGCGCGCTTGGCCAGCAGGGCCTCGAAGGCGTTGAAGAACTCCTCCTGCGTGCGGTCCTTGCCGGCAAAGAACTGCACATCGTCGATCAGCAGCAGGTCGAGCGAGTGGTACTTGGACTTCAGCTCGTCGAAGGTCTTGCGCTGGTAGTTCTTGACCACATCGCTGATGAACTGCTCGGCGTGCAGGTACAGCACGCGGGCATCGGGCTTGTCCTTGAGCAGCGCATTGCCCACGGCGTGGATCAGGTGCGTCTTGCCCAGGCCCACGCCGCCGTAGATGAACAGCGGGTTGTACATGACGCCCGGGGCGCCGGCCACGTGCAGCGCCGCGGTGCGGGCCATCTGGTTGGCACGGCCGGCCACCAGGGTGTCAAAGGTGAGTGCGGTGTTGAGGCGGTGCGTGGTGGATGCGGGCGCAGGATGTCCGCCGGCCCCTGAAGGCATCGACGCCGGCTTGACGCTGGTGGAAGGGGCCACGGCCTGGCCGTTGAGCAGCGCGGCGGCGCGCACCGGGCCATTGGCCGCGACCGCTGCGCGCGCAGCCGCCCCACCGGAGCCGACTGGCGGCGCCTCGCGCGGGGCGAGCGACAGCTCGAGCCGGGCCGGTTTGCCCGCCAGCTCGGCCAGCAGCGACTCGATCCGGCCGGCATATTGCGAGCGGATCCAGTCCAGCTTGAAACGGTTGGGCACGCGCACCGACACCACCACGGCATCGCCCGCGTCGGCCACGTCGGCCGGCGGCAAGGGGCGGATCCAGGTGTTGAATTGCTGCTCGGGCAGCTCGAGCGCCAGAAGCTCGCAGCTGCGCTGCCAGAGATCGAAGCTCATTGTGGACAAGTTCTTTTCAGAGCGGCCGGATTGTAGGCCTCCCCCGCACCGGCACCCGAGGTTATCCACAGTTTTGGCCGCGCGGTCAATCCCCCGCAAAGCCGCGAGTTGTGGTGCAAGTGTTTGACCGGTAAGGGGGTTTTTGCTCTAATCGCGGGTTTCCCCAACGCGAGAAAAGACCGCTTCGCGCATCGCAGGATGCTGCCAAGAAGGCTTTTCTCGGCCGGTTCGAGGGCGCGCCTGCGGCCACAGTGGCCTGCGGGTGGGCCCCAGGCGCACCTTCCCGAGAGGGTCAGGCACGCAGAGACCGCCAGCGCCAGCCCGACCAGGCCAGGCGTGGGTGGCATCAGCCGGACTTTGAAGCCTCTTCCGGATGCCCTCCGGATGAAGCGGCCGTCGGGGAGCCATCCCCGAGGAAATCGCCATGAAGCGCACCTATCAGCCTTCCAAAGTCCGCCGCGCCCGCACGCACGGCTTCCTGGTCCGCATGAAGACCCGCGGTGGCCGCGCCGTGATCAACGCACGTCGCGCCAAGGGCCGCAAGCGTCTGTCGCAAGTCTGATCGGCGGCCCGCCGGGCATCCGCTGATCAGCCATGGTCGGGCGCATCGTGCGTACGGCCGACTTCGAGCGCGTGCTGGCGGCACCGCCGCGCTCACGCAGTGCTCACTTCGCCGCGCATCACGTCGCGGCGCGTCCGTCCTTGCCCGGCCGAGGTGGCCACGGCATGGATGGCAACAACTTATCCACAAGTGATGCACCAAGTTGCCCACCGGTTGTGGATGACTTGCCGGTTACGGCCGCTGGCGGCCCGCCGGCCGCCCTTGCCGGGGTCGATGACTGGTGGCTGGGCATGGTGGTGCCCAAGCGGCACGCCCGGCGCTCGGTGACCCGCACGCTGATCAAGCGCCAGATGCGCGAGGCCCTGCGCCGCGCCACGGCCGCACCCGGCCTGGCTCCGGGGTTGTGGGTGCTGCGGCTCAAGGCACCGTTCGATCGCGCCAGTTTCCCCAGTGCCGCGTCGGCCCCGTTGAAGAAGGCGGCCCGCGACGAACTGGATCTGTTGCTGCACCGCGCCCTGCGCGAGCCGCCCGCCGGTGGTGGCCAGGCGCGCCCCGGCGCCAAGGGGCAGCCGCGATGATCGACGCACTCGTGGCCCTGCCGGCCTGGCTGCTGATGACGCTGGTGCGCGGCTACCGCTTCTTCCTCAAGCCCTGGCTGGGCAATGCCTGCCGGTTCGAGCCCAGCTGCTCGGCCTATGCGCTGGAGGCGCTGGATCGCCACGGCGCGGCGGCCGGCAGCTACCTGATGACCCGGCGGCTGTTGCGCTGCCACCCCTGGTGCGAGGGCGGCTGCGATCCGGTGCCCGCCTCGCCACCCCCCTTGTTCACCCGTTTCTCGTCGAAGACCCGCCCATGAACGACATGCGTCGCACCATCCTCTGGGTGGTGTTCTCGATCTCCATCGTCCTGCTCTGGGATGCCTGGCAGCGCCACAACGGCAACCCGTCGATGTTCGCTCCCGCGCCGGCCAAGCCGGTGGCGGCAGCAGGCTCGGCGCCGGCCTCGGGCGCAGCCCAGGGCGGCGTGCCGCTGGCCAGCGCCTCCGGTGCCGCGGCAGGTGCCGTGGCGGCCACGCCGGCTGCCGCAGCTTCGGCGGTGGCGGCTGCTCCGCGCGAGAAGGTGAAGATCACCACCGACGTGGTCGAGGCCACCTTCGATTCGCAAGGCGGCACGCTGCTGCGCCTGGAACTGCTGAAGTACAGCGACGCCAACGACCACAAGCAGCGGGTGCTGATCTTCGACGAGAGCGCCACGCGCCAGTACTTCGCCCGCACCGGGCTGGTCACGCTGCAGTCGGGCGTCTCGCTGCCCAACCACCTCACGCCGATGTCGGTGCAGCCGGGCGAGCGCACGCTGAAGGAGGGCGCCGATGCACTGACGCTGCAGTTCCAGTCGGCCGACGTCGGCGGCGTGAAGCTGACCAAGACCTACACCTTCAAGCGTGGCCAGTACACCATCGGCGTCAAGCATGAGCTGGCCAATGCCTCGGCCGCCCCGATCAGCCCGATGCTGTACCTGCAGCTAGTGCGCGACGGCACGGTCGAGAGCGCCAACATGTTCATGGCGCCCACCGCGTTCACCGGCCCGGCGATGTACACCGAGGCCAACAAGTACCGCAAGTTCGAGTTCAAGGACATCGAGAAGGACCAGACCGAGCGCGCCAAGAAGGGCCAGAGCGACGTCATCGAGAAGGCCGAGGACGGCTGGATCGGCATGGTGCAGCACTACTTCAACGCGGCCTGGATCGTGCCGGCCAAGGCCGAGCGCGAGTTCCGCACCCGCAAGGAAGGCGACAACCTCTACTCGATCGCGATGGTGATGCCGCTGGGCAACGTGGCCGCCGGCGCCACCGCCGCGCACGAGGCGGTGCTGTTCGCCGGCCCGCAGGAAGAGAAGAAGCTCGAGGCGCTGGCCAAGGGCCTCGAGCTGGTGAAGGACTACGGCATCTTCACCATGATCGCCAAGCCGCTGTTCTGGCTGCTCGACGCGCTGCACGGCGCCATCGGCAACTGGGGCTGGGCCATCGTGGCGCTGGTGGTGCTGCTCAAGATCGCCTTCTACTGGCTCAACGCCAGCGCCTACAAGTCGATGGCCAAGATGAAGGCCATCAACCCCAAGGTGATGGAGCTGCGCGAGCGCTACAAGGACAAGCCGCAGCAGATGCAGCAGGAGATGATGCGCATCTACCGCGAAGAGAAGGTCAACCCGCTGGGCGGCTGCCTGCCGATCCTGGTGCAGATGCCGTTCTTCATCGCGCTGTACTGGGTGCTGCTGTCCACCGTCGAGATGCGCGACGCCCCCTGGATCGGCTGGATCACCGACCTGTCCACCAAGGATCCGCTGTACATCCTGCCGGCGCTGATGACCGCCTCCACGATGTTCCAGACCTGGCTGAACCCGACGCCGCCCGATCCGGTGCAGGCGCGGATGATGTGGATCATGCCGCTCATGTTCAGCGTCATGTTCTTCTTCTTCCCGGCGGGCCTGGTGCTGTACTGGCTGACCAACAACATCCTGGGCATCGCCCAGCAGTGGTTCATCAACAAGCAGATCGGGGTCAAGTAGAAACCCCGAGAGGGTCGCGTGACTTGCCGCACGTTGCTGCGCCGCACTCACGCACATCGGGGGTACGTCGGGCCCGGCGGGCTGCCGAAGATCCAGTCCCGGCCCTGAAGGCCTGATCGCCACGCGACCAGGCCACCCGAGGGTCACGGTCAATGCGGGGCAACACTGCACGCGTCAAGCGGCGGCCCTGGGGCGTGCCCGCAGGTTCCTCACGCGAGGGCCTGGCGCTCCACCCCGCGCCATCTCCGGCGGTGGCGCACCGGCAGGCCCGGTGCGCCGCCGCCGGGACCACTGCCGGTGCCGCACCCTCCGATGCGTGGCCATCCCGGCGCCCGCCGGACCGCCCGCTGACACAATCCCTGGCGTGTCGCACGCCGCCCTCGCCCGCCAGACCGACCCCATCGCCGCCATCGCCACCGCCCCGGGGCGCGGCGCCGTGGGCATCGTGCGGGTCTCCGGGCGCGGGCTCGAGCCGCTGATCCAGGCCCTGTGCGCGCGGGCATTGCCGGCGCGCCAGGCGGTCTACACCGCGTTCCTCGATGCCGCCGGACAGCCCATCGACCAGGGGCTGGCGCTGCACTTCCCGGCGCCGCACAGCTACACCGGCGAGGACGTGCTGGAGTTGCAGGCCCACGGCGGCCCGGTGGTGCTGCAACTGCTGCTGGCCCGCTGCCTGGAGGCCGCCGCCGAGCCGCATCCCGATGCCCAGCCGCCCGGCGCGGCGCGCCTGCCGGGCCTGCGGCTGGCCGAGCCGGGCGAGTTCACCCGGCGCGCCTTCCTCAACGACAAACTCGACCTGGCCCAGGCCGAGGCCGTGGCCGACCTGATCGACGCCAGCACCGAGGCCGCCGCCCGCTCGGCCGGCCGCTCGCTGGCGGGGGCCTTCTCGCGCGAGGTGGAAGCGCTGCGCCAGCGCATCGTCGAGCTGCGCATGCTGGTGGAGGCGACGCTCGACTTCCCCGAGGAGGAGATCGACTTCCTCGAGCAGGCCGATGCCCGCGGCAAGCTGGCCGCCATCGAAGCCGCCCTCGACCGCGTGCTCGACCGCGCGCACCAGGGCGCCCTGCTGCGCGAGGGCCTGCGGGTGGTGCTGGCCGGCCAGCCCAACGTGGGCAAGAGCTCGCTGCTCAACGCGCTGGCCGGCGCCGAGCTGGCCATCGTCACGCCCATCCCGGGCACCACGCGCGACAAGGTCAGCGAGACCATCCAGATCGAGGGCGTGCCGCTGCATGTGATCGACACCGCCGGCCTGCGCGAGGACGACGGCGACGCCCGGGCCATCGACGAGGTCGAGCGCATCGGCATCCAGCGCAGCTGGCAGGCCATCGCCGAGGCCGACGCGGTGATCTTCCTGCACGACCTGACGCGCCGCGGCCAGGCCGACTACGAAGCGGCCGAGGCCCGCATCGCCGAGCGGCTGCACCTCGACCAGGCCGAGCGGCTGATCCATGTGCATAACAAGTCGGATGCGCGTGCACAGGCGCAGAGCCCGCCGGAGGCCGCCACCGCCGGTGCCATCGTCGTCTCCGCCAGGACCGGCGATGGACTGGAGGCGTTGCGCCGTGCCCTGCTCGAGCGCGCCGGCTGGCACGCCAGCCCCGAGGGCGTGACCATCGCGCGCAGGCGCCATGTGCTGGCGCTGCAGCGCACCCGCCAGCACCTGCAGGCCGCCAGCGACCATGCCCGCCAGCGCGACACGGCCCTCGACCTCTTCGCCGAAGAACTGCGCCTGGCCCACGACGCGCTGGGCGAGATCACCGGGGTGTTCACGCCGGACGATCTGCTCGGGGCCATCTTCGGGCACTTCTGCATTGGCAAGTGAGCCCGCCGCCGTCTCATCGAGCCGTCGACACCCCAGGGCACCGCCGAAGACGTGCCGGTTTGAGGATTCGCATCCTGTGCGCGGCTGGAGCGCCCATGATGGCGATGGGCCCGTTGCGGGCTGCCGATGACGAATGGTGACAACCTCGCGGCTGAAACTGCAACGCCCTCAGGCACAGTCAAGGGCTGCGCCCGCCGGGCCCGCGCCGGCAAGCGCCACTTGCCCTCCATCCTTCGAGCAGGCCCATCATGACCACTGAAAACGTCAAGTCCGGCACCTTCGACTATCCGCACGACCTCGACACCTTCCGCGTCGACATGGTCACCGGCCAGCGCTACCTGTTCTCGCTCAAGGGCACCGGCACCAGCCCGGCCACCTCGATGGGCCTGCAGGTGCTGAACTCGAAGGGTGAGTTGCAGGTCTTCGACTTCGAGATCGGCGCGGGCGGCGAGGCCAAGCTGTCGTTCGTCTCGCCCACCACCGACCCGTACTACGTGATGGTCGGCAACATCGACCCCGCCACGCAGGGAATCGAGGCAGGCCTGGGCAGCTACGAACTCACCGCCAACACGCTGTCGCTGGACGACCATGCCGACCTCAAGGCGGATGGCACGGCACTCGCGGTGGGTGTCACCAAGGCCGGGGCATTCGACCAGCCGCACGACTTCGACTACTTCAAGATCGACCTGTTCGCCGGCCAGCGCTACCTGTTCGAGATGAAGGGTGCCGGCGCCGATCCGCTCGAGACGATGGAGATGCTGCTGCTGGGCTCCAATGGCGAACGGGTCGAGTTCGACGTGAGCTCCGGTGTCTCGGCCAAGTCGCAGATCTCGTACGTGCCCGTGAGCTCGGCCACCTACTACCTGCTGGCCAGCAACGACCACTTCACCGACTTCGGCTTCACCGACGGCATCGGCACCTACCAGGTCTCGGTGACCGGCCTGGCGCTGGACGACTACGGCGACCTGCTGCCGCAGGCCGCGCTGCTGCTGCCCGGCCAGCCGCGCACCGGCGCGTTCGACGTGACGGACGACCTGGACTATTTCAAGTACGACATGCGCGCCGGCCAGCGCTACGTGATCGACATGACCTGGCTGGGCAACAACACCGGCGGCGGCACCGAGCTGCGCGTGTACGACCCTGCCGGCAAGGAAGTGATCTACGACCTGCGCGCCACCGGCGAGCCTTCATCGCAGATCGCGTTCCAGGCCGCGCTGGATGGGTATTACTATCTCCGTGCCTCGAACACCGACGTCAGCGACACCGGCCTCTCGGCGGCCATCGGCCAGTACCGGATGGGCGTCACGCTGATCTCGCAGGACGACGGCCCCGACTACGCGGCCCAGGCGCTGCCGCTGACGGTCGGCGCAACGCAGGCCGCCACCTTCGACCAGCCCCATGACCGCGACCACTACAAGATCAACCTGACCGCGGGCACGCGCTACACCTTCGCCGTCAACGGTGCCGGCAGCAACCCGCTGCAGATGGTGGAGCTGCAATTGCTCGATCCGACCGGCGCGCTGGTGGTCGAGGACCTGGGGCTCACGGCGGCCGGCGGTGTGAAGGCCTCGTTCGTGGCCCCCGAGACCGGCAGCTACATCGTGCTGGCCACCAACGACACGCTCGACCTGTTCGGCTCGACCACCGTGCTGGGCGGCTACGAGATCACGGTGTCCGGCGTGGCCAACGATCTCGAGCCCGACCTGAAGTCGGCTGCCACGGTGTTTCCGGTGGGCAGCCTGCAGGAAGGCTCGCACGACCTGCCGTTCGACAACGACTACTTCAAGATGGAGCTGTTGGCCGGCCAGCGCTACCTGGTCGACATGGCAGGCGTCGGCCGCACCCCGCTGAAGGCACCGGGCTTCCAGATCTTCGATGCCGCCGGCGTGCTGCGCGAACAAGACCAGTCGTCGGTGGTCGACGCGCGCGCCCAACTGGTGTTCACCGCGCCCGCGACGGGCAGCTACTACCTGCTGGCCACCAACGCCATGGCCGATGCGATGGGCGCCGCGGCCACCACCGGCAATTACCAGATCACGCTGCAGCCGGTGGGCGCCGACGACCACTCCGACCGCTTTGCAGGGGCCACCCTGCTGGTGCCGCTGGCCGACACGACGATCGGCGTGCTGCTCAACGGCACGGCGGGTGCCGACGTGCTGACCGGCGGCATCGGCAACGACACGCTGTACGGCATGGGTGGGCGCGACCGGCTCACCGGTGGCGCCGGCAACGACGTGATCAACGGCGGCGACGACCTCGACAAGGCGGTGTTCGAAGGCGTGCGCGCCAATTACACCCTCACGCGAGGGGCCACCGGCTGGACGGTGACCGACAAGACCGGGGCGTCGGGCGTGGACACGGTGAGCAGCGTCGAGCGCTTCGTCTTCTCGAACGTGGGCGTGGCGCTCGATCTGGACGGCAATGCCGGCACCACCGCGCGCATCCTGCGGGCGGTGTTCGGCTCCAGCTACCTCGGCGTCAAGGAATTCGTCGGCATCGGCCTGTCGCTGCTGGATTCGGGCACGTCCTACCAAGACCTGGTGGGCATGGCGGTGGCCACCGACGTGTTCGCCAACCTCGCCGGCTCGCGCTCCAACACCGACTTCGTCAAGCTGGTGTACCGCAACGTGATCGGCGTGGCGCCGTCGGCCTCCGAGCTCGGCTACTTCGTGGGCCTGCTGGATTCGGGCGTGTACTCGCAGGCGTCGCTGGCCTACATGGCCTGCGAGGTGCCGCAGAACACCCAGAGCGCCGAGCTGGTGGGGCTGGCATCCACGGGCCTCGAGTACCTGCCCGGCGGTTGATCGTCCGCCCTGGGGGCGCTCAGCAGCGCCCCGAGCGGCGGCTGCGCGGCTGCAGTTTGTCGAGCTCGGCCAGTTGCTGCTTGAGCAGCATGGCCAGCACGCGGGCCTGCTCCACCGGCAGGCGCAGGCCGCTGGTGGGGGGCGCGTCGCCGCGGGCAGCCCGCGGCTGCACCAGCGCATCGAGCTCCAGCTCGAACACGCCCTTGTCGTGCCTGATCGACTTCAGGCGCTGCACTTCGATCTCGTAGGTCTTCACGCGGGGTCTCCGGCACGGGCGATGGCCGGATTGTCCGGGCTGCGTCGCTCGCCGGCCTGCCCGCCCTGCCGTCCGTCCGGCCGCCATGCCGGCTGATCGCCCGCCCGGGCCGCCAGTCGCATGGCGCGGGCCGGCGGCCGGCGGGCCAGGCATCATCGCGGCCATGCTCGACATCCAACACCTCACCCACGTCTATCCCAACGGCACCCGGGCGCTGGACGACGTCTCGCTGCAGATCGGCGCCGGCATGTTCGGCCTGCTCGGCCCCAACGGCGCCGGCAAGAGCAGCCTGATGCGCTGCCTGGCCACGCTGCAGGTGCCCACCAGCGGGCAGATCCGCTTCGGCGAGCTCGACGTGCGGGCCCGGCCCGCCGAGCTGCGCGCGATGCTGGGCTACCTGCCGCAGGACTTCGGCGTCTACCCGCGGGTGTCGGCGCAGGCCATGCTGGAGCACCTGGCGGTGCTCAAGGGCGTGGCCGGGCGCGGCGAGCGTCGCGACACCGTGGAGGCGCTGCTGCGCCAGGTCAACCTGTGGGAGGTGCGCAGCAAGGCGGTGGCCGGCTTCTCGGGCGGCATGCGCCAGCGCTTCGGCATCGCGCAGGCGCTGATCGGCAACCCGCGACTGATCATCGTCGACGAGCCCACCGCCGGGCTCGATCCGGAGGAGCGCAACCGCTTCAACAACCTGCTGTCCGAGATCGGCGAGCAGGTGGTGGTGATCCTGTCCACCCACATCGTCGACGATGTGACCGACCTGTGCCCGCGGGCGGCCATCCTGGTCGAGGGCCGCATCGTCGTGGTGGGCACGCCGGCCGAGCTGATCGCGGCGCTGCAGGGCCGCATCTGGTGGGCCGAGGTGCCCAAGCACGAGCTGCCCGCCGCGCGCCAGCGCCATGCGGTCATCGCCACCCGGCTGCACGCCGGCCGCACCGTGGTGCGCGTGCTGGCCGAGGGCCGCCCCGGCCCGGGCTTCGAGCCGGCGCCCGCGGGCCTGGAGGATGTGTACTTCGCCACCCTGCACCGCCATCGCGCGGCGCAGGCCCGGGCATGAGCGCGCGCCTGTTCGCGCCGGTGGCGCGCTTCGAGTGGGGCTATCAGCTGCGGAGCCCGGTGTTCTGGGTCGGGGTCGTGCTGTTCTTCCTGCTGGCCTTCGGCGCCACCACGGTCGACCAGATCCAGATCGGCAGCAAGGGCAACGTGCACCTGAACGCGCCCTACGCCATCCTGCAGACGCTGGGCATCATGAACGTGTTCGCGGTGTTCGTGGTGGTGGCCATGGTGGCCGGCACGGTGCTGCGTGACGACGAGACCGGCTTCGCGCCCATCCTGCGCAGCACCCGGCTGGGCAAGGGCGCCTACCTGGGTGGCCGCTTCGCCGGAGCGCTGGCGGCGGCGCTGCTGGTGATCTGCGCGGTGCCGCTGGGCATCGCCATCGGCTCGCTGATGCCCTGGCTGGATGCCGAGAAGGTGGGGCCCTTCGTCGCCGGGCACTACCTGTTCGCCATCGTCGTGGTCGGCCTGCCCACGCTGCTGATCACTGGCGCCGCCTTCTTCGCGCTGGCCACCGCCACGCGCTCGATGATGTGGACTTACGTCGGCGCGGTCGGCCTGCTCACGCTGTACTTCGTCTCGCGCGGGCTGCTGCGCGACGTGGAGCGCGATGCGCTGGCGGCCTTGTCCGATCCGTTCGGGTTGTCGGCGCTGTCGCTGGCCACCAAGTACTGGACGGCGGCCGATCGCAACACCCGACTGCCCGAGTTGGGTGGCCTGCTGCTGGCCAACCGGGCGCTGTGGATGTCGGTGGCCGCGCTGGTGTTCGGCCTGACCGTCTGGCGCTTCCGCTTCGAAGAGCGCGCCGCCAAGGTGACGCCGAAGGTTGGCAAAGACCGGCCGGCCGGCGACAGCACAGGTGCCCCGGCGGCTGGCCGGCTCGCGGCACCCGGCGCGCCGGCCTCACCGGCCTCACCGGCCTCGTCGCCGCCCCCGCGCCTGGCCTCGCCTCGTGCCGACGCGGCCACCCGGCGCGCGCAGTTCATGGCACTGGCGCGCTTCGACATGGGATTCGTCTTCCGCAGCCCGGCGTTCTTCGTGCTGCTGTTCATCGGCGTGCTCAACGCCGGCGGGCAGGCCTGGTTCACCAACGAGTGGTACGGCAGCGGTGCCTACCCGGTGACGCGGCTGATGGTGCAGGCGCTGCAGCAGGCCTTCACCATCATGCCGATCATCATCGCCATCTACTACGGCGGCGAGCTGGTCTGGCGCGACCGCGAGCGGCGCCTGCACGAGATCGTCGATGCCACCTCGGCGCCCGAGTGGGCCCACCTGGTGCCCAAGGTGGCCGCCATTGCCGGCGTGCTGGTGGCCAGCTCGATGGTGGCGGTGCTCACCGGCATGGCGGTGCAGCTGGCCAAGGGCTACACCCAGCTCGAGCCGGGCGCCTACCTGGCGTGGTTCGTCTGGCCCACGGTGGTGGGGGCGCTGCAGCTGGCGGTGCTGTCGGTGCTGGTGCAGGTGCTGGTGCCGCAGAAGTTCATCGGCTGGGGCGTGATGCTGCTGTACCTGGTGGCCAGCATCGCGCTGGCCTCGGCCGGCTTCGAGCACAACCTCTACAACTACGGCAGCACGACGCCGGTGCCGCTGTCCGACATGAGCGGCATGGCGCGCTTCTGGATCGGGCAGAACTGGTTCCATGCCTACTGGAGCGCCTGGGCGCTGGCGCTGGCGGTGCTGGCCTATGCGTTCTGGCGCCGCGGCAGCGGGGCCACGCTGGCGCAACGGCTGCCCCAGGCGCGGCAGCGGCTGCGCGGCGGCGCCGGCGTGCTGGGCGCCGCCGCACTGGCCGGCGCCGCGGGCAGCGGTGCCTACATCTTCTGGAACACCAACGTGCTCAACCGCTACCTACCCGTGCCCGAGCAGGAGGCCCGCCTGGCCGCGGCCGAACGCGAGCTGTTGCGCTTCGAACACCTGCCGTTGCCGCGCATCACCGCAGTGACGCTGGACGTGCAGCTGTATCCGCGCCAGGCCCGTGCGGTGACCACCGGCACCTACCGGCTGCACCACCGTGGCACGCAGCCGGTGAGCGAGCTGTACGTGGTGGTCGGCGAGCGGCTGCGCCTCGATGCGCTGGAGCTGCCCGGCGCGAGCCTGAAGAAAGAGTTCCCCGACGACGGCGTGCGCCTGTATGAACTGGCCACGCCGATGCAGCCGGGCGAGGTGCGCGAGCTGCGCTTCAAGACCACGCTGGAGGAACGCGGCTTCCCGAACGGCGCGCCGCTGACGCGCATCGTCGAGAACGGCACCTTCCTGGACAACAGCGAGATCAGCCCGGGCCTGGGCATCGGCCGCGACGGCCTGCTGAAGGATCGCGCCAAGCGCCGCAAGCACGGCCTGCCGCCCGACCTCCGGCCGCCCACGCTCGAGGACGAATCGGGCCGCGACAGCACCGACTTTCGCAAGGACAGCGACTGGGTCGATGCCGACATCACGGTGACCACCGATGCCGACCAGACGCCCATCGCGCCGGGCACCACGGTGGCCGACACCACGGCCAACGGCCGCCGCACCGTGCGCTTCAAGTCCGATGCGCCGCTGCAGCACTTCTTCAGCATCCAGTCGGCCCGCTACGAGGTGGCCCGTGATCGGCTGGGCGACATCGAGCTGGCCGTCTACCACCACCCCGGCCACGCGTACAACGTGGCGCGCATGCTGTCGGCGATGAAGACCTCGCTGCAGCTCTTCGGCGAGCAGTTCTCGCCCTACCAGTTCAAGCAGGCCCGCATCCTCGAGTTCCCCAGCTACGCCAACTTCGCGCAGAGCTTCGCCAACACCATTCCGTACAGCGAGAACATCGGCTTCCTCACCCGGCTGGGCGATCCGGACAAGATCGACGTGGTCACCTACGTCACCGCACACGAGATCGCGCACCAGTGGTGGGGCCACCAGCTGGTGCCCAGCCGGCAGCAGGGCGGCACGCTGCTGGTCGAGAGCTTCGCGCAGTACTCGGCGCTGCTGGTGATGGAGAAGCTCTATGGACGCGAGCACATGCGCCGCTTCCTGAAGTACGAGCTCGATCGTTACCTGCGCTCGCGCGGCGGCGAGGTGGTCGAGGAGCTGCCGCTGGCGCGGGTGGAGAACCAGGGCTACATCCACTACCAGAAGGGCGCGCTGGCGATGTGGTGGCTCAAGGAGGTGGTGGGCGCCGAGAAGGTCAACCGCGCGCTGGCGGCCCTGCTGCGCGAATTCGCCTTCAAGCCCGCGCCCTACCCGAACAGCACCGACTTCCTGCGCATCCTGCGCCGCGAGGCCGGCCCGCAGCACGAGGCGCTGATCGCCGACCTGTTCGAGAAGATCACGCTGGTGGACGTGAAGGCCACCCAGCCGCAGGTGGTTGCTCGGCCCGATGGCCGGTTCGACGTGAGCTTCACCGTCGAGGCGAAGAAGTTCCACGCCGACGGCAAGGGCCGCGAAACCGAAGCCCCGCTGGACGAGCCGTTCGACATCGGCGTGTTCACCGCCGAGCCCGGCAGGCCCGGCTACAGCGCCGCCTCGGTGCTGCTGATGCAGCGCCAGCCCATCCGCAGCGGCACGCAGCGCATCAGCGTCACCGTGGCCACCCGGCCCACCCATGTGGGGGTGGACCCCTACAACATGCGCATCGACCGCAACTCGGCCGACAACGTGGTGGCGGTGCCGGCGCCGCGCTGACGCGCTGCCGGCGCGGGTGCATCGACGACGATGTGCCCCGTGGTCAGTCGGCGACGAACACCACCGCGGTGCGCGCCGGCACCTCGAAGCGCCCGGCGCTCTGGTCGAAGGTTGACGCGGCGGCGCGCCGGTCGGCCGCGCCCGCGGCCCGGTGCACCGGGTGCAGCACCAGCGGCTGGCCGGCCAGCGTCGGCACGGTGAGCGTGCGTGGCCCGGTGGCGGCGTTGATCAGCACCACCACGCGAGCGAATGCGGCGCCGGGCAGGCCGCGGCCGTCGAGCTGCAGCGCGACGAGGGCCGCGTCGGGCGCCACCGCCCCTTCTGGCAGCAGGCTCAGCCGGCGCTGCACCTCGTCGGCCGTGCGCAGGCGAAACAGCGTGGAGCTGGCGCGGATGCGCAGCAGGTCGGCGAAGGCATCGCGGGTCCAGGCGATCTCGGCGGCGCCGGGCTTGATGCGCGCATCGGCCAGCAGCGGCTTCATCCACGGCCAGTCGTGGCGGTTGTCCTCGGCCGGCGGCAGCCCGGCGCCGAAGCCGTTGTCGGTGGAGCTCCAGTCGAGGCGGTTGAAGTGGTCGCCCGAGTCGTAGCTGTTGCGATCGAGGCTCTTGCTGCGCAGGATGTCCTGCCCGGCGTGGAAGTAGGCCACGCCCTGGCTGAGGGCCACCACCGCCGAGGCCAGGTGCTGCACCCGGGCGCGGTCCTCGCGCGAGGTGTCGGGCGGCAGCCGGTAGACGTTGATGTCGAACAGCGTCTGGTTGTCGTGGTTCTCGGCGTAGTTCACCACCTCGGACGGCTGCGTGGCGAAGCCCGCGCCGCTCTGGCCGCCGTAGCGCATCTGCGCGCCGGTGACCGGCTGGCCGGACGCGTCGATCAGCCGATAGGAGGCGAGCGTGCCGGCCAGGCCCAGGCGCACCAGGTCCGACAGCCGGGCGTATTCGGCCGCATCGCGGCCGGGGCCGTGGATCCAGCCGGTGCGCTCGGCCAGCCGCGGCCCCGAGTCGTCGTAGCCGCCGCCGCGCAGCGCATCGCGCGAGCGGTCGCTGAAGCTGCCGATGCCGGTGCCGCCCAGGCTGCGCTGCGAGGCCTGCACGAAACGCGCGCCGCCGGCCACCTCGCCGAAGTCCCAGCCCTCGCCGATCAGCGGCACCTCGCGGCCCAGCTCGGCCTTCAGGCGCTGCTGCAGGGCCTCCATCACGGTGCGCGGCTGGTGGCCCATCAGGTCGAAGCGGAACGAATCGATGCGGTGCTCGCGGGCCCATGTGAGCACCGAGTCGATCATCAGCTTGCCCATCATGCGGTGCTCGGTGGCGGTGTTGTCGCAGCAGGTGCTGCGCTCCACCTGGCCGGCCGCGTTCAACCGGTGGTAGTAGCCCGGCACGATGCGGTCGAGCACCGAGTGGCGGTGCTGGCCCGAGGCGGGCGTGTGGTTGTAGACCACGTCCATGCCCACGCGCAGGCCGGCGCGGTGCAGCGCCATCACCATGGCGCGAAACTCGCGTATGCGCACCGCCGGGTCGGCCGCATCGGTGGCGTAGCTGCCCTCGGGCACGGTGTAGTGCAGCGGGTCGTAGCCCCAGTTGAAGCAGTCGCCGGCGCGCTGCGCCCCGGCGGCGGCCTGCTGGGCCTCGCTGTCGGGCGCGGCGGCCGGGATGGCCGGTGTGGTGCAGCCGCGCTCGGGGATGCTGGCGATGTCGAACACCGGCAGCAGGTGCACGTCGGTCAGGCCGGCGCGCGCCAGCCCGGCCAGGTGGCGCATGCCGGCCGAGCCGGCCTGGGTGAAGGCCGCGTAGGTGCCGCGTTGGGCCGCCGGCACCGTGGCATCCGAGAGCGAGAAGTCGCGCACGTGCAGCTCATACACCACCAGGTCGGTGGTGGCCTTCACCGTGTCGGGCGTGCGGTCGGCGGCCCAGCCCGCGGGCGCCAGCGCGGGGTGGCGCAGGTTCACCGCCACGCTGCGGCGCGAATCGGCGGTGAGGGCCAGCGAGTAGGGGTCGGTGACGCGGTTGCGCACCAGGCCGTGGCCGGGCACGAACACGTCCACCAGGTAGGTGTAGACCTGGCCCACGCCGGCGCCGCGGGCGGGGCCCGGCTGCGAGGGGCCGCCCCGGCCGGGGTTGGGCGCGCTGCCGCGCCACACGCCGGTGGCTGCGTCGCGATCCAGCCGCTGCACGCGCCGCGCCGGGCCCTCGGGCCCCGCGTGCAGGCACACCTGCACCCGCTGCGCGGTGGGCGCCCACAGGGCGAAGCGGGTGCGGCCGCCGGCCAACGTGGCCCCCAGGTCGCGGGCCGCCTCCGCGCCGGCGTAGAGATCGTCCAGCGTGCCGGCCAGCTGCAGGCCGGTGGCCCGCCGCACTCGGCCGCCGCCATCCACCTGCACCAGCCGCAGCTCGCCGCGCAGCAGCGCCGGCAGCCGCGCCACGTCGGCGGGTGACAGGCGCAGGTCGACCCCCGGCGCAACGAACTTGAAGCGCTCGGCCAGCGTCGGCGGCAACGCCTCGCGGGTGGGCGTGAGCGGCAGCAGCGCGTCGGCGCCCTGCACCGGCTGGCCGGGCGCCGTGCGCAGCCCGCCCTGGGCGGCATGCGCCAGCAGATAACGTGTGTCTGGCGCGTCCAGATCGGGCCAGGCGGCAGCGCTGGGGGAGGTGGCCTCGGCGGCGCCGGCGGCGGCCTGGGATGGGGCACCCGCGGCCGGGCCCGCCGGCCAGCGCAGCCGCTGGCGGTCCAGGCCGTGGGCGCGTGCCTCGATCGCCTGCGCCGGCGAACCTGGCGCGGCCTCGCCGGCGACCAGGACGCGCGCGAAGGCCGGTGCGTCGCAATCGGCCAGGCGGTCGTGCGGTGCCGCGCGGCCGGCCGCCGGCCTGGCGGCGCCCTGGACGCCCTCGGCAGCCTTGGCGGCCTTGGCACCGTTAGCACGGCCAGCACCGCCAGCACCGCCAGCACTGTTGGCACCGCTGGCGGTCTGGGCCTGCGTGGCTGCCCACCCCGCCGATCCCACCGCGGCCAACACCACACAAGTAGCAAAACTACAGACTGAGGATCGCACCGGGTTCCTTCCTGAACGAATCGCCGCTATGCTGCCGGCAAATGAATCGCACGACAACACGTAATTTTCCTACAGACAGTGTGTGTGACACCCAGCGGCCCCGCCGGCCCTGCCCGGCGCCGGCGGTGAGGCCGAGCACGCCAGGCGCCCCTGCGCAACGGGCCTTCATCGCCGCGGCAATGGCGACGCTGGCCGCCATCGCGGGTTGCGGCGGCGGCGGTGGCGGTGCCGCCCCTGCCCCGGCGCCTGCCCCGGCGCCTGCACCCGCGCCCGCACCCGCCCCTGCCCCGGCGCCCAGCCCCTCGCTGCCGGTGCCCGATGTCAGCGCGGTGGCGGTGGCCGATCCTGGCAGCCCGCTGGCCGACGACTGGCCCTGGGGCGCCACGATGCAGGTCTTCGTGCGCAGCTATGCCGACAGCGACGGCGATGGCATCGGCGACCTGCGTGGTCTCATCGGCAAGCTCGATTACCTGTCGCAATTGGGCATCCGTGCGCTGTGGCTGATGCCGGTGAACCGCAGCCAGGATGGCGACCACGGCTATGCGGTGGCCGACTATCGCGCCATCGAAACGGCCTACGGCAGCCTGGCCGATTTCGACGAGCTGGTGAAGCAGGCCCATGCGCGCGGCATCGCGGTGACGATCGACTACGTGATGAACCACAGCGCCGGCACGCACCCGGCCTTCGTGAATGCCAAGGATGGCCCGGGCAACCCGTTCCGCGATTGGTACGTGTGGGCCAACCCCGCGCCCACGGGCTGGAGCGTGTTCGGCGGCAACCCCTGGCGTGCCACCGCCAACGGCGCCTATTACGCCCCGTTCTGGGACCAGATGCCCGACTGGAACCTGCTCAACCCCGCGGTGGTGGCCTTCCACAAGGACAACCTGCGCTTCTGGCTCAACCGCGGCGTCGACGGCTTCCGCTTCGATGCGGTGGGCAACCTGGTCGAGAACGGCCCCACCGCGTGGGTGAACCAGCCACGCAGCTTCACGCTGATGGGCGAGATGCAGGGGGTGGCGGCCGCCTACCGCCGCCGTGCGATCGTCTGCGAGGCGCCCGACGATCCGTGGGGCTTTGCCGCGCCATCGGCCTGCGGCAGCGCCTTCGCCTTCGGGCTGCAGTGGAAGATCCTCGATGCCGCCCGCGGCCGGGCGGTGGCGGTGCAGCAGCTGGCCAGCTATTTCGACGGCGCACCGGCGGGCCTGGCCATCTTCCTGTCCAACCACGACAGCTTTGCCGGCGACCGGCCCTTCGACCAGCTGGGCGGCGATCTGGCGCAGCTCAAGCTGGCCGCGTCCACGCTGCTGCTGCTGCCGGGCCGGCCCTTCCTCTACTACGGCGAAGAGGTGGGCATGAGCAGCGGCCGCAACCTTCTGGGCGACCCGAAGTTGCGCTCGCCGATGAGCTGGGCGGCCGACACCGCGCAGGGTGGCTTCACCACCGGCACGCCCTACCGCGCGCTGGCCGCCAACGTGGCCACGCACAACGTGGCGCTGCAACAGGCCGACCCGGCCTCGCTGCTGGCGCACTACAAGGCCATGCTGGCGCTGCGCAACGGGCTGGCCCCCATTGCCCGCGGCAGCTTCGAGCAGGTGCAGGTCAGCGGCACCGCCCTGGCCTTCCAGCGCCGGCTGGGCAGCGAGCGCGTGCAGGTGGTGATCCACTATGGCAGCACCGAATCGGGCATCGAGCTCACCGGGCTGCCGGCCGGCGCGAAGCTCGAGCCGGCCCACCCGGCGGGCGCCACGAGCCTCACCGTGGATGCCGCAGGCAAGGCCACGCTGCTGCTGCCGGCGCAAAGCGTGCGCGTCTTTCGGGTGTTGTGATGCGGCGCGCCCTGCCACGCCGGAGCCGCCTGGCTACGAACACCCGCGGGGCCACGGGGGCGGGGCTGGCGCCTGGCGCGCTGGCCCTTTCAGCCCTTCTGGCCCTTCTGGCCGGCTGCGCCGCGCTGTCGTCGGCCCCGCCGGGCCTGGACACCTCGCCGGTGCCCGCGCGGCACGCCGCCAGCCCGCTGCCCGAAGGCTGGCACCACGGCGCCTTCATGGAGATCTTCGTGCGCGCCTACGCCGACAGCGACGGCGACGGCATCGGCGATCTGCGGGGCCTGATCAGCCGGCTCGACGACCTGAAGGACCTGGGCATCCGCGGCATCTGGCTGATGCCCATCACCGCCAGCGGCGACCACGACCACGGCTACGCCACCACCGATTTCCGCGCCATCGAGCCGGCCTACGGCAAGCTGGCCGATTTCGACGAGCTGATCCGCCAGGCCCATGCGCGCGGCATCGGCGTGGTGATGGACTACGTGATCAACCACGCCTCGGCCGAGCACCCGATGTTCGTCGCGGCGCGCGCCGACCCGCACGCCGGCGGCCGCCCCAACCCGTGGCGCGACTGGTTCGTGTGGGCCGACACCGCCGAGCCCGGCTGGGAGATCTGGGGCCAGTACCCCTGGTACCACCGGGCCTCGCAGCCCTGGGCCTTCAAGGGCCCGCTGAAGTCGCTGCCCCGGCCGCCGGCCGAGGCGCGCGACTTCTACTTCGGCACCTTCGGCCCGCACATGCCGGATTTCAACTTCCGCAATCCGAAGGTCGTCGAGTACCACTTCGACAGCCTGCGCTTCTGGCTCAACCGCGGGCTGGACGGCTACCGTCTCGATGCGGTGCCGCACCTGATCGAGAACAGCGCCAAGGACTGGAACGACCAGCCCGAGAGCCGCCGCATCACCGCGCAGGTGCGCGAGCTGATCCAGGCCTATCCCAACCGCTACGTGGTATGCGAGGCCACCGCCAAGCCGATCGACTACGGCCAGCCGGCGCTGTGCGGCGGCGCCTTCGCCTTCGGCTACGTGCAGCACTTCGTCGGCGCGGCGCTGGGCAAGGCCGACTCGGTGCGAGAGCTGGCCGCGTACTATCGAAGCCAGCTGCCGACCATGGCCACCTTCGTCAGCAGCCACGACATCTTCGCCGGCAAGCGGCTGTGGGATCAGGTGGGCGGCGACGAGGCGGCCTACAAGCTGGCCGCCGCCGGCTACCTGCTGCAGCCGGGCACGCCGTTCATCTACTACGGCGAGGAGGTGGGCCAGGCCGGGGTCAACCACCTCGGCGGCGACATGTCGCTGCGCGCACCGATGAGCTGGACGCCCGATGCCGCCACCGGCGGCTTCACCACCGGCCGGCCCTTCCGCCCGATCGCGCCCAACGTGGCCACGCACAACGCGCAGATGCAGCGGCAGGACCCGGCATCGATCCGCTCGTTCTACAAAGCCATGCTGGCGCTGCGCAACGCCCACCAGTCGATCGCCCGAGGCCGCTTCGAGCACTCGTTCGCCGACGGGCTGGTGCTGGGCTTCCAGCGGCACTGGAAGAACAATGCGCAGGATGAGCGTACGCTGGTGCTGATCAACTACGGAAAGCAGGCCGCCGAAGTGGCGGTGCCGGGGCTGCAGCCTGGCGCGCAACTGCAGCGGCTGCACGCCTCCAGCCTGGCACCGGGAGCGGGCGCCGAGGCCACGCCCGGCCGCCTGGAGGGGCCGCAGGGCGCATGGCGCCTCAAGCTGCCGGCGCAATCGGTGCAGGTGTGGCGGCTGGTGCCGGGATGACGCGGGCTCGAGCTGGCGCGGCATCGGACTGACGCGGCCACCCCGCCGCGCGGCCGGATGCCGCCCCTGGCCCTGATCGAGATGACGCGGACGGAGTGTTCCGCCGATCGAGGCTGGCGAGGCCTCGCGCAGGTCGACGCGACCTATTCAAGCCCAAAGGGAAGCAGCCCTCGCCTCACGCATGGCCCGGCACGGCCAATGGATGGGAAGGCCGCTACCAGTGGGCGCTCGCACCGCCACCGCCGGAACTTCCCCCGCCCCAGCTGCCAGTGGTTGAGCTGCCGCCGTCGCTGGGGGCGCTGTCGCTGGAAGACAGCCGGGCAATGGAGTAGGGCTCCACCGAGGCATGAGCGCAATGAGCGCATGTCCAATGCCGCTCGCCATGCCCGGTGGCCTGTTCCGTGGCCGCCACCAGCACCCGGTCTTCGGTCTGGTGCCGGGTCTTGAATCCGCACTCCCGGCAACGGCTGAAGCGAGACGCCGAACCCTCGAAGCTGAGCACGCAGGCGCTGTGGCAGCCATCGCACCACCACACGTCGTGTTCCAGCGAATGGATTGCCTCCTCGGTTTGCTGCCCGGCGGCCAGATGGGCATCCTCGTCGGCCTCCGTCAGCAGGCGGGCGGTGCCGCCGCAGGTCACGCAGGCCCGCGGATGCGCGCGGTAGTGACGAATCATCGCGGGCAAGCGCAATGCAACCGCCGCCATCGGCAGCGGGAACAGCAGGGCCAACAGCCACCAGTGCACCCGCTGGGCCATGAGCCACCGCGCTGCGCCGGCATGGTCGTTGGCCTCCGAGCGCTGCGCCAGCAGGCGACGCTGGCGCCACCAGCGGTCCAGTGTCAGCAGCAGCCCATGGCCATACAGCAACGTCGCCGCCAGCACCAAGGGCCGGGATGTGGAGAGTTCAGCGGCCGCCAGCACCAGCGCCACGGGCACCACAAGGTACACGGCCAGCCAGCTGGCGCGCCCTCGGCGCATGCCCTTGGCCATGGGGCTCGGGGCGGCCCTGCCCTTGAAGTGCCCGCCCAGCGACAGTGCCACGAAGCCGAGCAGGCCGAGCAGGGCAAGCCCCGGCGCGGCCCACCGGCGCAGAAATTTCCGCTGTGCCAGCGCCCGGTCGGCTGCGGCACCAGGCGCTGCGCCCTGCGCCGCATCGCGCAGGCGCCCCACCACCTGGTGCACGCCGGCCAGCATGCCCGCGTCGAAATCGCCATGCTTGAAGTGGGGCAGCATGTGCTGCTCCTGGATCTGGCGGCAGATCAGGTCGGGCAGCGTCGCCTCCAACCCGTAGCCGGTGTGCAGACGCACCACGTGCCGGTCGGTCACCAGCAGGATGAGCAGGCCGTTGTCGTGGCCGTGCTGGCCGATGCGCCAGTGGTCGAACAGGCCCTGGGCGAAGTCGACCTCGGTGGCCGCGTCGATCTGCCGGACCGCCACCACGGCCACCTGAACGCCGGTGTCACGCTCCAGCCTGGCAAGCATGGCATCCAGATCGCGCTGAACCGGTTCACTCAGCACCCGATCCGGATTGGCCACATGCCCAGGCCCATGGGCCCGCGGATTGGGCACGTTGGCGACCTGGTAGGGCTCGGCCTGGCTCGGCGCCGCAGCGAGCAAACCGACGCACAGGAGGAAGGCCAAGAGCGCCTGGACGATGCGAAGCGAACGCGACAGGGACATGGGCGTGGCAGGACTGGACAAGGCGGGGCGGGCGGGGCGGACACGCGCGCTGCCTCTGCCGACAGGGGTCGGGCGGTTGCGGGTCGTGGCACACGATGGCACCGGTACCGCCAATCGCCGAGCCATTGTCAGAGGCAAGCCAGACACCAGCCTGACCGGCGCCGCGCGCTGCGCGTCGAGTGGGTGGCTGGTGAAGGATCCGGGCTAGTTCCTCAGCGATGACGGCCCGACGCCGAAGTCCCGCCTGATGAGCGTGCGCAGCGCGGATGGGTCGGCGTACCCGACCCGCGCGGCGATCTTCTCGAACGGCAGCGTGGTGGTTCGAAGCAGATCCGCTGCGGCCTCGATCCGTCGGCGTTGAATCAGGCGCCATGGCGACACTCCCAGTGCGCGTTGGCAACGCCGGGCCAGCGTGCGTGGCGTCAGGTGCAATGCCTGCGCCAGGTCGGCAAGCGCCACGGGTTCGGCGATGTGGCGGTCGATCCAGCGGCAGGCTTGTCGCATCAGCGGGTCGCCTTCCGCGAGCCAGGCCAGGCTCACGAAGCGCGATTGGACCTGACGCTGATCGGCCAGCAGCAGGCGCGCGCACCGTTCGGCCATCAGGGCGCCCGCGGTTCGCGCCACGAGATGCAGCATCAAGTCGGCATGGGCGAGCGCCGCGCCCGCCGTGGTCACCGGCCCGTCGCTGACGACCATGCGATCGGGGTTCAACAACACGTTCGGGTAGCGGTCGCGAAACGCGGCGGCGAGCCACCAGACGGTGGTCGCATGGCGGCCGTCCAGGATCCCGGCCTCGGCCAGCAGCCAAGTGCCGGCACAAGACGCGGCCACGGGCAAGGCGGCCGCCTGCCGATCACGCAGCACGCCCAGCCAGGGCCGGTTGGCGGGATGCGTGGTCCAGGCCTGCATCGCCTGTGCGTTCTCGATGAAGGCGCCGGGAAAGACCAGCAGATCGGCTGCCGCCGCCACCGCCAGCGACTCGTGGCTCACCCTGATGCCCGCGGCAGAGACGCTTGCCGTGCGCGCCGGCGCGACCAGGCTCAACCGAAATCCGTCCCGCCCATTGGCGGCGCGACTCAGGGCATTGGCGGTTTGCACGATGGCCGTCGTCACCCCGAAGCTCGCATCCAGGAACCCGGGAACCAACGCCAGCGCGACATGGATCGGCCGCGCGGTTGAAGGGGCGGCTGCGTTCGGGCCGGTGCGAGGTGTGTCCAGAATGCCTTTCATGATGTCATTTCTGCCACTGGTGCGGCCGCATCTTAGGGCCAACACTTCGGCCATGGCATCGTTCATCCCAACCATTCATGCCGGTCACCCGACGGGCCTGCTCGACCTGCCGCAGCGAATGCGGATGATGGCGGCTTTGCTCGCCGCGCGCTGGTGGAGGCGCCGTCGCGCAACCGGCCAAGGCGTGCGCGGCGGGCTGCACACCGAGCTGGACAAGCCGGCGCTCTGGCAGGCCATCGAGGCACCAAAGGGCCGCCTGGCCCAGCGGGCTTGGGCGCTGGCGCAGGAGCACCAGCCGCCTTGGATGGTCAACCACGGCCTGCGCTCGTATGCCTGGGGGCAGGCCCTTGGCGTGATCGGCGGGCTGAGTCCTGATCGCGAGGCGCTGTTCGCCGCGGCGATGCTGCACGACGCCGGCCTCACGCCTGTTGCGGCCACACCGCCGCAAAGCTGCTTTGCCATCCGCGGTGCCCGGCATGCGCGGCATGCCCTCGAAGGCGCCACCGACCTGCGCACGCTGGAGGTGGTGGTGCAGGCCATCGCACGGCACCTCGACCTGCACGTCGATGTGGGTGACGGCGTCGAGTCGCACCTGATGCAGGCCGGCGCGATGGCCGACGTGCTCGGCCGCCGTGTTGATCGTGTTCCCCACGACGTGCGTGAGCAGGTGCTGGGGGCGCATCCACGGCTCGGCATGAAGGAAGAACTGTGTCGTTGCATGTCTCGCGAGGCCGCCGCCGCACCGCATTCGCGCGTGGGGTGCTACGTCCGGCACATCGACTTTCTGAGCCTCATTCGGCAAGCGCCGTTCGAGGAGTAGCCCGATGCACGGCATCACAACCTCTGCGAGCCTGCTGGCGCTGCTGGGCTATGCCTCGTGGACGCTGGCCCTGCTGGTCCTGATTGCCGTGCATCGCGCGGCGCTGGTGGTTGGTGGTCGGCGGCCCAACTCGTTCAGCCCATGGGGCGCTGACGTTTCGCCCTTCTCGGAACGGCTGTGCCGGGCCCATGCCAACTGCATCGAGAACCTGCCCGTCTTTGCAGGCTTCGTCGTCGTCGCCACCCTGGCCGGTGCGCGCCATGTGACCGACCCCCTGGCACTGTGGGTCTTGGCCGCTCGCATCGCGCAGTCCACCGTTCACCTGCTGTCGACGACGAACCGCGCCGTCACGCTGCGCTTCGCCCTGCTCGCCGGTCAAGTTCTGGTGATGATGACGTGGCTGTTGGAGTTCGCCTTCTGGTAAGCGGCCGACGAGCCACGCCCGCCCGCTGAGCGTCCGGGCCGAGACGCCAGTTTGCCGAGCGCAGGCAAATGGCATCTGGATGCAGGTGTTGAGAAGCTGCGGTGAAGCACCAGAATATGAAACCGCCGACCCTGTCGCTTGCACACGAGCCCCATGCCTGTTCTCTCTCCAGAAGTCGTTGAGGCGTCGAAGCGAAGCGTCCTTTGCTGGCTGGCCACGGTCGCGCCCGATGGTTCGCCCAACGTCTCGCCGAAGGAGATCTTCGCGGTCCACGATGGGGATCACGTGGTCGTGGCGAACATCGCATCGCCGGGCACGGTGCGCAATCTCGCCCACTCGAGCAAGGTCAGCCTCTGCTTTGTCGATGTCTTCGTCCAGAAGGGCTACAAGGTCACCGGGACGGCCAGGAACGTGGGCGCCAAGGACGAAGACTTTCCAACGTGGGCCGAGCCGCTTTTGGCGATGGCTGGCCCCCGCTTTCCGATCCGCAGTGTCATCGTCATTCGGGCGCTCGGTGTCGAGCCGATCCTGGCGCCCAGCTACCGGCTCTATCCCGCGGAGACAACCGAGCAGAGTCAGGCCGCTGCGGCCATGAGGACGTACGGCGTCACGAAGTCGACGCGCGATGCCTAGGAGCGTGGGCGGCAGAAGGACGCGGGTTGCAACGCGCGAGAAACCGGCCCATCTCGGCATCACCTCCTGTGCCCATGCCACCGGGCATGGGCTTGTCGGTGCTCCCAAGCTGGACTCGGTTTTCGCACGTTTCGCCTTCGCGCCTTCTGCAGCCCACGCTCCTGGCCCGTCCGCCGAGCCTGCGCGCCCATCTCGTGGCTCATGTCAAACATTGCCAGAAGGCTTCCAGGCGCCGAGGTCGGGCCGCGTCCACGGTGCTCCAATCGTGTGCCTGGTCCGAAGCCGAGGGATGGGTATCGGTATCGGCAGTCGTCCGCACACCCGGCGCCACCCCTGACGCCAACGCTGCAGGCCCTGCCCGACACGCGCTGGCCCTCTCGGGCGCCCGGCCTGCAGCGGGCCGCCTGCCCAGGCCTCAAAATCGCCCCCAGTTGCCAAGCCCCCTCCCCACCCCATGCTCCACTACGCCACCGTCCCCGTCACCCCGTTCGAACAGAACTGCTCGCTGGTGTGGTGCGACCAGACCATGCAGGGCGCGGTGATCGATCCGGGGGGCGATCTGGACGAGATCAAGGCCGCCGCTGCGCAGCGGGGGGTGACGATCGCGCAGATCCTGCTCACCCATGCGCACATCGACCATGCCGGTGGCACCGGCACGCTGGCGCGCGAGCTGGGAGTGCCCATCGTCGGGCCGCACCAGGGCGACCAGTACTGGATCGACGGGCTGCCGCAGCAAGCCCGCATGTTCGGCTTCGCGCCGGCCGAGCCGTTTGCGCCCACGCGCTGGCTGGTGGATGGCGACACGGTGGCGGTGGGCCGCTCGGTGCTGGCGGTGCGGCACTGCCCGGGGCACACGCCGGGGCATGTGGTGTTCCACAGCGCCGAGGCGGGGCGGGCGTTCGTGGGCGATGTGCTGTTTGCCGGCAGCATCGGCCGCACCGACTTTCCGGGCGGTGACCACCAGACGCTGATCGACAGCATCCGCCAGCGCCTGTGGCCGATGGGCGATGCCACCGTGTTCATCCCCGGCCACGGCCCGGAGAGCACCTTCGGCCACGAGCGTCGCACCAACCCCTTCGTGCGCGGCACCTGACGGCGCGCCAGGGGGACGCCCAGGGCGCCGCCCCGGTCGATGTGAATTCGTCACAACCGGCCGCGGTCGGATTCACCGCCCATCCCAAAGTCGGGTGCCTAAGCTCTCGTCACCTGATCGCACGCCCTGCGGCGACGGGATCCACCGAGGAGCGACCATGCTGGACCTGACCGAATTCACCGCCGCCGCGATCGATCCCCGCGCCGCCGCCCGCGCACCGGCCTCCGTACGGCGCTACCACGGGCCCGAGCGCCGCTCCGAGCACGAGACCGAGCAGCGGCGCATGGCGCAGATGCTCGACGAGATCGACTACGGCATGCTGCTGCTGGCCGACGAGCAACGCGTGGTGCATGTCAACAAGTCGGCCCGGCGCGACCTGGACGACCAGCATCCGCTGCAACTGCACGGCAGCGAGCTGCGCCCCCGCCACGCCCACGATGTCACCCAGCTGCGCGAGGCCCTGGTGGCTGCGTCGCGCCGAGGGCTGCGCCGGCTGCTCTCGCTGGGCGATGCCGACGACCGCGTCAGTGTCGCGGTGGTGCCGCTGCCCGCTTCCGGCCACGAGACCCAGCATGCGGTGCTGCTGGTGCTGGGCAAGCGCCGCGTGTGCGAAGAGCTCACCGTCGAGTGGTATGCCCGCAGCCATGGCCTGACCAACGCCGAGACGGTGGTGATCAAGGGCCTGTGCGCCGATCTCACGCCGCAAGAGATCGCCCAGCGCCAGGGCGTGGGCCTGGCCACCATCCGCACCCAGATCGGCAGCATCCGCACCAAGACGGGCGCTGGCAGCATCAAGGCACTGGTGCGCCAGGTGGCCATGCTGCCGCCGCTGGTGAGCACGCTGCAGGGCGTGGGCAGCATGTTCGATCGGCGCGAGCTGCCGCGGCTGCACGAGCCGCGCGAAACTGTGCGCCCCTTTGATCGCCGCGAAGGCGGGCTGCCGCCACTGTCCACCGGGCAGCGCCTCTCGGCCTGAGGGCCTGCGGCCCGACCACCCACCGATGGCGGGCCGATGCGGCACGCCTGCCCCCTGGGCCGCGCGCCCTGCGGGGCTGTGAGCCGGTGCGGTTAGCATCGCCCGATGGTTGGCCTCGCACGATGAGGCCAGCCGTTGCCGATGCCTCGTCGCGAACACGATCCACCTGACCCTGCCGCGCCACACGCGGGCACCCCCAGCGGCCCCGCGCCCTTGGTGGGCCTGAGCGGCGGCGCCCTGGCCGGGCCTTTTTCGGGGCCCGACGGCAGCCTCTCGGCCACGCTGTCCAAGGCCCTGACGGCCTTGTCCGGCACGCTGTACGACCTGGCCTCGCGCGGCGAGATCCGTCGCTACCGCAAGGGCACGCTGCTGATCCAGGAAGGCGACCTGGGCGACACGCTGTTCATCATCCTGGCCGGGCGGCTGCGCGCCTTCAGCGCCGACGACAACGACCGCGAGATCACCTACGGCGTCTACGGCCCGGGCGAGTACATCGGCGAGATGAGCCTGGACGGCGGCCGGCGCTCGGCCAGCGTGATCACGCTGGAGGATTCGCAGTGCGCGGTGGTCACCCGGCGCACGCTCGAGGCCTTTGTCGCCGAGCATCCGGCCTTCGCCTTCGAGCTGCTGGCCAAGGTGATCCGCCGGGCGCGGGCGGCCACGCTGAGCACGCGCCAGCTGGCGCTCAACGATGTGTACGGTCGCCTGAAGCTGCTGCTCGATTCGCTGGCCGAGGCGCAGCCCGACGGCACGCGGCTGATCGGCGAGCGGCTCACGCACCAGGAGATCGCCAACCGCATCGGCTGCTCGCGCGAGATGGTCAGCCGGCTGATGAAGGATCTCGAGCGGGGTGGCCACACGGCCGCCGCGGCCGGTCGCCTGAAACTGCTGAAGACGCTGCCCCAGCGCTGGTAGGGGCCTGCCAGCCGCGGCAGGCGCCTGGGCGGTGCGGTCACGGGCCCACGGTTGCCAGGGTCGGGTCGGCGATGCATAGTCCGTCGCGACGCCGAGGCCCCAGGGGCCGGCGACGCCACAGAAAAGAAGCCAGCTGGGAGGAATCGATGGCCCCAACACCGGTCGTGCGCATCGCCATCGTCGGGGGCGGATGCGCCGGCATGGCGGCGGCATGGGCGCTGGCCAGGCGCAACCTTGTGGCCTCGCCCGAGGTGCTGTACGACATCACCGTCTACGAGAAGGATGTGCGGCTTGGCGGCAAGGGCGCCTCGTTCCGCGACGAGGCCGGCCGCATCCGCGAGCATGGGCTGCACATCTGGCTGGGCTTCTACGAGAACGCCTTTCGCGTGATGCGCGAGGCCTATGGCGAGGCGCGCGAGCTGGGGTTCGGGCCCGATGCGGCCGATCCAGCCATGCGCCTGCCCCTGGGCAGCTTCGACGAGGCCTTCACCCCCGAATCGCATGTGGGCGTGGCCTCGCGGGCAGCCGACCACACCTGGCAGAGCTGGACGGGCTGGCTGCCACCGATGAAGGGCCAGCCCGGCGAGCCGCTGGACGAGGCCTCCAATCCGTTCACGCTGGCCGCGTACCTGTCGCGTTGCGTGGCGCTGAGCCTGGCGCTGATGCACAGCTTGGTGGGGCCGGTGGAGCCGGCCGAACCGGGCCAGCCCCGGCCGGAGGGCCGCTCGTCGCTCGATGAGGCGCTCGATCTCGATTTCTCAGAGGGCCGCAGCGCCTCGCCGCAGGCGCTGGTCGAGCGCATGGCGCGCTGGCTCGAGGTGGGCCTGCTCACCACCGCGGCTGGCGTGATGCAGGGCGCGATGATCGTCGAGCGCTGGCTGCAGGCCTACCAGTCCAACCCGCAGTTCAGCTTCACCGTGCTGGATTACCTCGAGGCCCTGGCCCGGCAGACGCGCAAGCGCCTCGCAAGGCTGGTGGCCAGCGATGCCCAGGTGCGGCGCAAGACCGAGATCATCGACCTGATCATGACCATCGTGGTCGGCCTGTACCGCGACCGCGTGCTGTTCGACCAGGCGCTGGGCCTGGACCGCATCGACGACATCGACTGCAAGCAGTGGCTGCTCAAGCATGGCGCGATGCGCTCGTCGGTCGATTCGCCCTTCGTCACCGGCCTGTACGACCTGGCCTTCTGCTACGAGGCCGGCGATCGCGAGCGCCCGGCGCTGGCGGCCGGGCAGGCGCTGCGCGGCGCGCTGCGCATGTTCTTCACCTACCGCGGCTCGATCTTCTGGCGCATGAACTCGGGCATGGGCGAGACCATCTTCGCGCCGCTGTACCGGGTGCTGGGCAGCCGCCGGCGCCGGGTGGATGGCCGCGAAGTCGACAACCCGCTGCCGGTGAAGTTCGCGCTGTGCCACGGGTTGAGCGAGATCGGCTTTGCCGCCGGCCCCGGCGCCGGCAGCGATTGGTGGATCGACCGCCTGACGTTCAAGGTGAGTGGTGAGATCGCACCCGGCCAGGCGCTGGACAAGTTCGGCTGCTGGCCCGAGCAGCCGCCCATCGGCAAGGTGCGCGCCGCCACGCGGGTGCTGCCGCGGCGCGCCGCGGGCGCGGCGCCCGATGCGCCGGGCTTCGACGGCGTGGTGATGGCGCTGGGCATCGACGACTTTCGCCGCGTGGTGCAGCGCAGCCCGCGGGGCGCCGAATTCCTGGCGGCGTTGCCGCAATGGGCGCGCATGTTCCAGCACCTGGCCACCATCGGCACGCAGGCGGCGCAGGTGTGGCTGGATGTCGAGCTGCCCGCGCTGGGCTGGACACGCGGCCCGGTGCTGATGTCGGGCTACGAGCAGCCGCTCGAAACCTGGGCCGACATGACCCACACCCTGCCTTCCGAAGCCCAGTGGCGCCAGGCGCTGGCTCTGCCGGCGGGCCCGGCCGACCGGGCGCGCACCGTCATCTACTTCTGCGGCATCCTGGCCGACCGGGACATCGGCACGCGCGAATGGCTGGATGCGGCCGATCCGGCCGCGCTGAAGAGCAAGCGGGGCGCACTCGAGGGCCAGGTGCACGATCACCTGACCGAGATGCTGCGCTCGCGCATGAAGCCGTTCTGGCCCAGCGCCTACCAGGTGGCTGCGGCGCCACAAGGGCCGCAGGCGCAGCCCGGCCGCAAGAAGACGGCCGCCGCGCCCACGCCGCTCGATCGGCTGGTGGGGCGCAGCACGAGCAGCGATCCCCAGGCGCGGCAGCAGCACATCCAGGCCAACTGGTACGGATCGGCCCGCTACACGCTGGCCCTGCCGGGCACCGCGAAGCACCGCATCTCGCCGCTCGAGCGCTCGGTGGTCAACATGACCATCGCCGGCGACTGGACGCACTGCGGCTTCAACGAAGGTTGCGTCGAGGCCGCCGTGATGTCGGGTCTGCTGGCCTCGCATGCGATCAGCGGCCACCCGGCGCTCGAAGACATCATCGGATACGACCACCCATGAGCCAAGGTTCCACGACGCGTTCGCGACGGGCCGGCGCAGCGCCTGCGGCGCCCAAAGGCATGACCGCGCCTTCTGCCGGGACAGCAGGGCCGCCGGATGCCGCCGCCCCGGGCTGGGTGCGGCCGGTCGCGGCCCGCACGCGGCCCGACCGCCACTTCGGAGGTTATTACCGCAGCGCCGACCCACAGGTGGGTGGCCAGGCCCTGCGGGGCGTGCCGCTGACCCAGGCCGAGGATGCCGCGGTGGCCGCGGTGCGCATGGCCTACGGCATCGCCGACGCGCAGATCGAGCGCGGGATGCGCGTGGCGCGCCAGTTGCGCGGTGCCGCCGCGCGCCAGGGCAGCAGCCCGGCCGACGCGCTGGGCGCCACCGAGCGGCTGGTCGAGAAGGCCATGTTGGCGGTGCTGGAGTGGATGGAGGGCGCGGCCACCTCGCCCGAGCACCCGGTGCGCCGGCTGGCCGGCGCCGAGCTGCGGCTGCTGGCCCGCTTGTTGGGGCTCGCGGCCGACGCAGGTGGGCCGCTCGGCGGCGCGGCAGGCCCAGCGCCCTTGGCGGCCGCAGCGGCTCCTGAGAGCCAGAGCAGCCGCGGTGCACCGCCGGGGCCGCAAGCCTCGGGCGGCTCGACGGGCGATGGTCAGGGCATGGGCGGAGCCGGTGCCTCGACGCTGCGCCTCATCAACACCGCCCCACCGCGCAGCCGGCGGCCGGTGCGCGTGGTCGGCTTCGACCACGAGGCCGGACGCGAGCCCTGGCAGCTCGAGGCGGTGTACTTCCATCGCCACGAGGCCTCGGCCGACGAGCCACCGCTGGCCGCGCGCTGGGCCTGGGACGGCACGGCCGCCACGCTGACGCTCGAGGTGGGCGCAGCCACGCTCCGGGGCCGCTGGGTGGCCGGGCTCTACGACGCGCAGGATGTGCAGCGCGGCGTGATCGAGCTGCAACTCTGATCCAGCGCACGCCGCCTCCATCGGCCATGGGCGCGCTCGAGCCACCGTTCACCCCAGAGGCGCCCGCGCAGCTGGTGCAGCAGGTGCTGGCCGACTACGGGCGGCTGGCGCGTGATCATCTGCAACGTTACCTGCCGCCGGCCGGGCCGGGCGATTACCTCGGCCGCCTGGTGGCCGACTATCCCGGGCGTGGCGGCAAGTCGCTGCGGCCGGCGCTGTGCCTGGCCGCGGCCGGGGCCTTCGGCGCCGAGCCCGAGCAGGCGCTGCCCACGGCCGCGTCGATCGAGCTGATGCACAACGCGCTGCTGATCCACGACGACATCGAGGACGACAGCGATCAGCGCCGCGGCCAGCCCACGCTGCATGCGCTGTACGGCGTGCCGCTGGCGCTGAATGCCGGCGACGCCCTGGGCCTGCTGAGCCTGCGCCCGCTCAAGGCCAACCTCGCGCGCCTGGGGCCCCGGGTGGCCGGCCGGTTGTACGAAGAGACCGAGCAGATGGCCTGGGAGACCGCCGAGGGCCAGGCGATGGAGCTGGGGTGGCGCCACGACAACCGCATCGACCTGTCGGACGACGATTACCTGACGATGGTGCTGAAGAAGACCTGCTGGCTCACCACCATCCACCCGCTGCGCGCCGGCTGCCTGATCGCCGGCGGCGGCGACGAGCGGATGCAGGGCCTGTTCCGCCTGGGCTTCTTCTTCGGCGCGGCCTTCCAGATCCAGGACGACCTGCTCAACCTCGAGGGCGGCGATGGCTATGGCAAGGAGCCCGACGGCGACCTGCTGGAGGGCAAGCGCACCCTGATGCTGCTGTACCTGCTGCGCGCGGCCACGCCGACGCAGCGCGAGCGGCTGCGGCGCTTCCTGGCCTGCCCGCGGGCCCGACGCAGCGCCCGCGACGTGGCATGGGTGCGCGAACGCATCGAGGCCTGCGGTGCGATGGACCACGCCCGCGCCACCGCGCGGGCCCTGGCCGGCGCGGCCTTGCATGAGTTCGAGGTCGTCTTCGGCGATCGGCCCGACAGCCGCGACAAGCGCTTCCTGCACGCGCTGATCACCTGGGTGCTGCAACGTTCGCACTGACAGAGCCCCCCCGAAACACACGGCGCTCGAGGCCACACATCCACATCACCTGAACACCTCCCCACCTTCCAACCACCGCCGACCCCAGGAACCCTGCATGCGCATCCTGCTCTATGGCGCCACCGGCTACACCGGGCGGCTGATCGCCGCCGAGGCGGCGCGCCAATCCGCCACCGACCCCTCGCTGGCCGTGGTGCTGGCCGGCCGTGACGCGGCGGGCCTGGCCCGGCTCGGCAGCGAACTGGGCCTGCCCTGGCAGGCCTTCTCGCTGGAGGTGGGCGAGACCGTGCGCCGCGCCGTGGCCCAGGCCGAGGTGGTGATCAACGCCGCCGGGCCCTTCGCCTTCACCGCGCCGCGGCTGGCGCGGGCCTGCATCCTCGCCGGCACCGGGTACGTGGACCTGTGCGGCGAACTCGATGTCTACAAGGCGCTGGACGACCAGGGCCAGCAGGCGGCGCAGCGCCAGGTGCCGCTGGTGTGCGGCGCCGGCCACACCGCCACGTTGTCGAGCCTGATGCTGGCCGCCGCGCTGGGCGAGCTGCAGGCCTACGTTGGCCACGTGCGGCTGGGCCGGGTGCAGATCGTGGCCGCGGCGATGGACGACTTCTCGCGCGGCAGCCGGCGGGTGATGATGCGCGCGGTGCGCGACCAGGTGGCGATGGTGGCGGCCGGCACCGATGCCGCAGGGCAACGCACGCTGCGCCTGAGCCATGTGCCGGTGGGTCGGCTCGAGGCCGCCTTCGATTTCGGCCTGCAGGCCGCGCCGCCGCTGCGGGCGGCCGCGGCCGAGTCGACACGGCGCATCGCCTCGGCGGCCAACCTGATCGACACGCTGTGCGCCCGGCGCATCGTCGAGCGCCTGGGGGCCGGCGCGAAGCGGCCACGCGGGGCGCCCGCAGCGGCCGAGTGCCTGCCCGAGCAGATCCTGTCGTACATCGAGATGGACCAGGCGCGCCGCGTCGCCTACCAGTGGGGCGCGTGGACCGCGCCGTTCCAGCACTGGGGCCCGCTGCAGGCGCTGACGGCGCAGGCGCTGCGCGTGCTGCCCGAAGGCCCCGATGCCGCGGCCCGGGCCCAACGCCGGCATCGGTTGCTGCTGCGCATCGAATCGCGCGAGGCGCAGCCGCTGATCGACTGGCGGCTCGACACGCCCGATGTCTACGAGGTGTCGGCGCGCTGCGCGCTGGCGGTGGCCCGAGGCGTGGCGGCCGGCCGTGCCGGCCGTGCGGCAGCGGGCAAGACGCCCACCGCAGCGGTGGGCTGGTGCACGCCCGACGAGTTCCTGCCGGCCGCGGTGGCGGCCGTGGCCCAGGCCGCCTCGGTCTCGCATCGCGCGGGCCAGGCCATGCCACTGTCGGTGGCGCCGCTGCAGGGTGGCGTGCTGTATGGCGCCCGCACGCCCAGCGCCGCGCTCACCGCGCAGGAGGCGTGATGCGGGTCGACCACCAGCTGCTGATCTTCGAGGCGCTGGCGCCGCCGCCGGGCGCAGCGGCGCCGTCGCCGGCGGGTGGAGCCACCGCACAGCGGCTGGCGGCGAGCGCCTTCGACGCCGGCGGCGGGCGGCGCGCGGTGTTGATCTCCCACGCCTGGCGCGGGCCTGCGGGCTGGCGGCTCGAGCCCTGGTTCGGCCTGTGCAACGACCCCGGCTGGTGCGACCGCTGGCGCGAGGCCGGGGCCTGGGTGGTCGATGCCCGCATCGAGGCCTCGACCGGCGCGCGGGCCGGCGGCAATCAGGGCGCTTCACGCCGCCGCGGCACGGCGCGCGCAGGCGCCGCGACCGGTCAGCGATGGGACGTGCACATTCCCTATTATCTGAGCGGCCAGGCAGGAGTCTCCGACGGCGTGCGGCCGTGGATGACGCTCGAGCTGCCGCCCGTGGCCGGGCCGGCGCCCGCAGCCCGCCCATCGCACGCGGCCCGCCGCGGCGCGTTGCCGGGCTCGGCGGCGGTGACGCTGTGCCTGTGGCCGCAATCGCCCGATCCGGTGCAGCCCGACAGCCAGCTGCTGCGCCTGCACGTCGAGCGCCCGGCCGGCCGGGTGAGCGGCCCCTGGCCGCCCGATGCCTCGATCGGCCTGGTCGACGATGCGCGCTTTCCGGATCTGCGCGGCTGGCTGAGGCCGGGCCGTTGTGCCGAGTGGTGGTCGCAGGCGGGCGTGGCGCTGGAGCTGCCACAGGCGCCGGGGCCGGGAAGCCGGCCGGCGCCGCCGGCGCCGGCCGCGGCACGGCGCGTGCCCCTGGCCTCGATCTTCGGCCCGTCGCGCTTCCGGTTCAGCGATGTGGAGGTGCTGGGCTTTCGCATCAGCCTGCCGCCGTTGACCGCGGCCGAAGAGAATGGCCCGGCCGGCGTGGCGCGGCGGGCGCTCGAGAGCCTGGTCGATCCGTTGAACGTTCACCTGAGCGACCCGGCGGCGATGGGCGATTTTCGCTATCGCCTGGCCACCCACACCGTGGTGATCGAGCTGCTGCGCTACGGCCGCATGGCCTGCGCGCAGCCGCAGCCGCCACTCACCGCCGACGATCACCTGGCCCAGCACGAACTGCTGGTGCGGCTGCTGGTCGGCCGGGTGGACGACGACACCGCGCAGGCGCGCGACGCCGCCTGCTTCGTGCCGGCGATCTTCGTCGACAACCCCTGGTCGCGGCTGCTGGGGCGCGAGATCGAGGGCTTCCCGAAAGACCTGGCGGTGGTGGTGGCCGGCCCGTTGCAGGATGGGGTGACCCCGACGGTGCTGTGCGGCGACGGTCGCCCTGCGGGGGCCGCCGGGGCGCGGGGCGCGGCGGGTGATCGTTCAGGTCCGGTGCCGCTGACCGGGGTCTCGGCCGTGCAGCGGGCGGGCGCACCGGGCGAGACGCTGCCGCCCATCGTCACCTTCGACTACCCGGCCGGCGGGCCGCCGCCGTGGGTGCCCGACGGCACGCTCGACCTGCAGGCCATCGACGGCACGACGGGCCCGGCACGCTGGCGGCAGGACGACTTCTCACGCGCCGCAGAGTTCCGCCGCGGCTTCGCGCGGGCCGTGGCGCGCAATGGCCTGGGGCGCATGGCCACCATCCAGGTCAGCCCGGTCGATGGCCGGCCGCTGCCCCCGGCCCGCATCGAAGGGGTCATCGACGTCCAGCGCATGACCTACCAGTTTCCGCCGGGCCTGGCGGGCCTGACGCTGTGCGCGCTGCCGGCCACGCCGGATCTCAGCGCCACCGAGCGCGCCTGGCGCACGCTGGTGGCCGGGCTGGCCGGCGATCTGCAGGCCACGTCGGTGCAGCTCGACGTGGTCAGCGGCGAGTGGTACCGCTCGCGCTTCGACATGACGCTCGATGTGAGCGACCCGCTGGACCGTTGAGGCGCGCTGGCGCAGCGGGCTGCCCGCCGGGCGGGCCGAGGCGCTGCGGCGCGGCCCGATCCTGCGACAAGGCCCGATCCTGCGACAAGGCCCGGTCTTTCGACAGGCCGGCGTTGCGGATCAGCCAGCCGCGGCCAGCAGCGCCAGTGCGGCAGCCAGCGCCTCGCGGGCCTGGGCCGCATCGAAGCCCTGCACGGCGTCGGTCGCGGGGGGCGTGACGCCGCCGGAGCGCAGCACCTCGGCGGCTGCGGTCAGCACCGGCGGCCAGGACGCCGATGAGGCACCCGTTGCCTCCAGCTCGGCCAGCGCCGCGCGCAGCGCCAGCAGCGTGGCGCCCTGGGCCCGGGCCTCGTCCAGGGCCTGGCGCCGCAGGGCCTGGGCGGCGGGCGGCGTGGCGCCGGCCCGCGCCTGGGCCAACAGCAGCTCGGCGCGCAGGTAGCTCTCGCCGGTGACCCGGGTGCGCTGCAGCGCGGTCTCGAGCGCCTGGCGCGCCGCGTCGGGCTGGCCCAGGTGCATCGAGCCTTCGGCCGCGCCCCACAGGAAGTAGGGCTCGTTGGCCTCGGCGCCGGCCTTCTTGAACTCGCCCAGCACATAGTGCAGCGTGCCCACCGCCTGCTCGGACGGGCCCAGCGCGCCGGCCGCGAAGCACTGCTGCATGGTGGCCGCGGCCAGCCAGGTGCGGAAGCCATGCGCCTGGCTGATGGCCAGGCAGGCCTGCGACAGCTCGATGGCCTCGGCATGCCGGCGCTGCAGGTTGCGCAGCATCGCGATCCAGACCAGCGCATAGGCCTCGTCGATCGGCCGCTTCAGGCCGCGTGCGTGGGCCAGGGCCTCGGCGGCGTGCTGGTCGGCGGCGCCCACGTCGCCCTGCAACCATGCCGCGGCGGGCAGCAGCGACAGCGCCGAGGTGCCGGCATCCTGCGGCGACGGGTAGGTGAACGACGCGCCGTTCTCGCGCCGGTAGCGGTCGACGCAATCCTCGAGCGCCGCCCGTGCCGCATCCACATGGCCGCGGTACAGCTCGGTGTAACCCAGGAAGCTCAACGCCTCGATCAGGAAATCGGTACGGCCGGCCGCGTTGGCCAGCGCCACGCACTGCACGGCGATGGCCTGGGCCTCGTCGAAGCGGGCGCGCACGAAGTTGAAGGTGCCCAGGCCGCGCACGATGGGGAACAGGGCCACCGGGTCGTCGTCTCCCCGGCTGAGCTGCCGGGCCGCCAGGTAGGCCTGCTCGACCTCGTCGGCGGCATAGCCGGCGGTGGCGGTGACGGCCATGCCCAGCAGCGTGTACAGCTGCCGTTGCAGATGACGCTGCTCGCCCGACTCGGCCAGCTTGGCGGCATTGGCGAGGCCGGCGCGCGCATGCGCCGCGGCGTCCTGGAACGCGCCGTGGGCCGCCGCTGCAGAGCCGGCCGCCAGCAAGTTGCGCGAAGCCTCGTCGAAGCGCTGGGCGATGGCCTGGTGGTGGGCCAGGATGTCGGGCGCGGCGATCGGGTCGCCGGCGAAGTGCAGGGCCAGCACGTCGGCGGCGTGCGAATGCAGCGCGCGCCGGTCGCTGAGCAGCAGGCTCTGGTACACCGCCTCCAGGATCAGCGCATGCCTGAAGCGCAGTTGCGGCGCCGGGCCCTCGCCCGGGCGGTCGAGCAGGCCGTCGTCGATCAACGCGGTGACGATCTCGGACAGGCCGGAGGGCTGGCCCAGCAGGCGCTGCAGCAGTGCCAGCGAGAACTCGCGGCCCAGCACCGAGGCCGCCTGCACCACGCGGCGGCGCTCGGGCGAGCGGCCCAGCCGCGCCTGGAACAGGATGGCCAGCGTGCCGGGCAGGCTGCCGCCCTGGTTGATGATGGCCTCCAGCCCCTTCTCGTCCTGCGAGGCGCGGGCCATTTCCTGCAGGTACAGCGGGATGCCTTCGCAGCGCTGCACCACCCGCGCGAGCATCGGTGGCGACAGCGTGGCATCGCCCAGGGCATGACGCACCACCGCCTGCGACGAAGGTTCGTCCAGCGGGCCCAGCTCGATCACGCCCGACTCCAGGCTGGCGGGCACGAGCGTGCCCGGCCGGCTGGTGGCCAGCACCAGCATGGGGTGGCCGGCGCAGGCCGCGGCCAGCCGCGACAGCAGCTCCAGCGTGGCGGCGTCGGCCCAGTGCAGGTCTTCGGCCAGCACCAGCACCGGCTGGCGCGCCGACCGGCCGCTGATCCACTCCACCAGCGCCGCGGTGGCCCGCTCGACCGTCTGGTCGGCGGCTGCGGCAGTGGCCTGGGCCTGCGCCAGCAGCACCGGCAGGAACGAATCGACCGCCGCCACCGCGCGTTCGCCCAGCGTGCCGGCCAACCATTGGCTGACCTGCTGGGCCCCGCTGGCCGCCGAACTGGCCTCCGGCACGCCGGCCATGCGCCGCAACTGCACCGCCACCGGATAGAACGGCGTGTGCACCGCGCGGGCGGTGCAATCCAGCTCGATCAGCGAGGCACCGGCGGCCACCGCCAGGGCGCGCACTTCGTGTGCCAGGCGCGACTTGCCGATGCCGGCCTCGCCGCGCAGCAGCACGGCCCGGCCTTTGCCCGCCGCGGCGTCGTGCCAGGCCTGCTTCAGGGCGGCCAGCTCGGCTTCGCGGCCGATGATGGGCTGGATCGGCCGCGCGTCCTGCGCGGCCACGAAGCGCGACGCCACCTGCGAGCCGCCGCTGACCGTCCAGGCCCGCACCTCGTCTTCGAAATCACTGAGCTCCAGGCCCTCGATCGGCTCGTAATCGAAGAACCGCCCGGCCAGCCGGCGGGTGGCATCGGCCACGGCCACCCGGCCCGGCGGCGCCTTGGACGCCAGCCGCTTGGCCAGGTTGATCGATGCGCCGATGTAGCCCTCGTCGGGCATCACCGTGCGGTCTTCGCGCCGGCCCACCACCACCGCGCCCGAGGCGATGCCCACCCGCATCTGCAGCGGCTGGCCGATGCGCTGGCCGGCCGCGGCCACGGCGGAGGCCACGTCCAGCCCGGTGCGGATGGCGGCCATCGCGTCGTCCTCGCGGGTGTCGGGGCCGACGAAGCTGACGAAGTAACCATCGCCGTCGAATCGTTCGTTGCGCCCGCCCGAGCGCTCGACCACCCCCAGCACCGCCTGGCGCAGGGCCTGCATCACCTGCACCTGGCCGTCGGGGTCGAGCCGCTGGATCAGCCGGGTGGAGCCGACCAGGTCGCAGAACAGGAAGGTGCCGTGGCGCAGCTCCAGGCGTGCCGGGTCGAGCGGCTGGTGGCACTCGCGGCAGGCCGTGGCATCGGCCGGGTTGACAGCGCCGCAGTGGGGGCAGGTTCGTTCGTCGAGCATGATGGGGAGGGTCGCGGGCGGGCCCGACCGGCAGGCGCCCGGCGCAAAGCGCGATGGCGGAGTCTGCCCTGCCTTTTTGGCAGCGCCATCAGGGGCATCCAGCAAGCGCGAGCGGTTCACCGGCGTGGGCCGCCCGCAGATTGAGATTGCTCAATGCCGCGGCCAACGGTTCACCCCGCCCTCAGGGGTGCAGACCCCCCCAACGACCACCGAATGACCCGACCTCGCGCGAGCGCAGGCTGTGCGGCGGGTGCACAGCCCGCCGCGCAGCCTGCGGCCGGCCGGTGCGCGGCGTCAGGAGGCCGACTTCAGCGCCGGCGGCCCGAAGTGCCGGTCGGGCTTGGCGGCGGCGGCGAACAGCGGCTCGACGCGCGGCAGGCGCTCCTGGATGTCCTTGATGCGGGTCTTGCCCGACGGGTGGGTGGACAACCATTGGGGCGGCGCGCCCTTGCTGGCCGCGCCCATCTTCTCCCACAGCGTGACGCCGGAGGCCGGGTTGTAGCCCGCCTTGGCCGCAAGCACCAGCCCCAGCGCATCGGCCTCGGATTCGTCGCTGCGGCTGAAGGTGAGGGTGAGCAGCTGCCCGCCCATGTCGGCCGCGGCCTTGCCCAGCCCGTTGACGCCCAGCAGTGCCGCGCCGATCTCGATGCCCAGGCGCGTGCCGGTGGTCTTGGCCATGCGCTCGCGCGCATGCTCGAGCAGCGCATGGCCCACCTCGTGGCCCATGATCATCGCCACCTCGTCGTCGTTGAGCTGCAGCTTGGCCAGGATGCCGTAGTAGAACGCGATCTTGCCGCCGGGCATGCAGAAGGCATTGAGCTCGGGCGAGCCGATCAGGTTGACATCCCACTTCCAGTCGCGCGAACGCTCGTTGCAGCCCACGGTGAACGGGATGATGCGCTGGGCGATGTAGCGCAGCCGCTGCACCTGCGGATGGTCTTGCGGGCCCAGCGCCCGCTTGCCGCTGGCCTGCTGCAGCATCGAGCGGTACTGCTGGCTGGCCGCCTGCTCGATCTGGGCCGCCGGCACCAGCTTGGTGGCCACCGAGCGCTTGCACTCCTCCTCCACCGCGAAGGCCGGCGCCACCGGCCAGGCGGCGGCCAGCACCCCGCTGCCGATCAGCGCCCCGCCCAGCCGCCGCCTGGCGTGCAGCGTGCAGCCGCAGCCGGGGCCATGGCCGGCACGCGCCAGGGCCGGCAGGTCGATCGGGGCATCGGTGCGGAACGAGGGGGTCATGGCGAGGGCCTGCAAAGGTGGAGAGCCGAAGGGCTCCATGGTGAGGGCGGGATTGTGCTTGTCAAGCGGCGGCAGCCGGCCCGACTTCGGTCGGGCAGCGCCGCGGGCGCAGGCAAGGGCTCAATCGTCTGCCGCCCCAACACCCGCGGGCACCTCGAGCTGCTGCACCGCCGCGCGCAGCACCCACAGCAGCGCCAGCCCCGGCACGGCGACGACGATCGAGACCAGGAAGAACACCGGCCAGCCGATCGACTGCGCCAGCACGCCGGCCAGCGGGCCCACCCACACGCGGCCCACCGAGGCGAAGGCCGACAGCAGCGCGAACTGGGTGGCGGTGAAGCGCTGCTGGGTCAGGCTCATCAGCAGCGCGGCAAAGGCGGCGGTGCCCATGCCGCCCGAGAGGTTCTCGGCGGCGATCACCAGCAGCAGCCCGCCATCCACCGGCGTGGCCTGCTTGAGCTGCACGAAGCCCCAGTCGAAGGCCGGGATCAAGAGCCCCGGCAGGCTGCCCTTGCCGTGTGCCGCCAGCCACCAGAAGCCCAGGTTGCTGGCCGCCTGCAGCAGGCCGAACGCCATCAGCGCGCGCCACAGGCCCAGGCGCAGCATCAGCAGCCCGCCGAGCAGCGCGCCGCCGATGGTCAGCCACAGCCCGATCACCTTGTTGACCACGCCCACCTCGGCCGGGCCGAACGCCATGGCCTGCAGCAGGAAGGGCGTGAGCAGCGCGCCCGCGAAGGCGTCGCCCAGCTTGTAGAGCACGATGAACAGCAGCATCGCCGCCGCGCCCGGCCGGCTGAAGTAGCCGCGCAGTCCGCCCAGCAGGGTTTCGAAGCGCGCGGCGCGGGCGGCGGCCAGGCCCAGCGGCACGGTGAAGGCCAGGCCCATGAGCAGGGCCAGCAGGTCGGCCCAGCGGCCCTGCAGCGAGGCCGACACGGTGCTGCCGCGCCACAACGGCGCCAGCAGCCATCCGGCCAGCGGCGCGGCCAGGTGCAGCGTGAAGAGATAACCTGCAATCGCTGCGGCCAGCACCGCCGCGAAGCCGCCCAGGTCGTGGCGGGCGGTGCTCTCGGGCCGCGGTGCCTCGGGCAGGCGCGGCAGCGCCAGCATCGAGAACACCGCCGCGCCGGCCATCAGCAGCGCCATCAGCCGATACACCTCGGGCCAGCGCCACCCGCCGCCGGCCACCGGGTCGGTCCAGATCATCGCCACGCCGCCCGAGACGATCATCGCCAGCCGGTAGCCCATCACGTTGAGCGACGAGCCCAGGCCGCGTTCGGCCGGCGGCAGCAGGTCGGTGCGGTAGGCGTCGATGACCACGTCCTGCGAGGCCGAGACGAAGGCCACCGCCACCGCCAGCAGTGCGAACACCTGCAGCGAGCCGGTGGGTGGCGTGGCCGCCAGCGACAGCAGCGCACCGCACATCAGCAGCTGCGTGGCCACCAGCCAGCCGCGCCGCCGGCCCAGCCTCGGCCACAGCTCGAAGCGATCCATCAGCGGGGCCCACAGGAACTTGAAGGTGTAGGGCAGCCCGACCAGGCTCAGGAAGCCGATGGCCGCCACCTCCAGCCCCTCGGCACTGAGCCAGGCCTGCATGGCCTGGCCGGTGAGCGCCAGCGGCAGGCCGGAGGCGAAGCCCAGCACCGCGACGACACATAGGCGCCAGGCAGCGGCCAGGCGTTGGGCAGGGCGAGGGTGACCGGGCATGGCCGCGCATTGTCCGGGAGCCGGTGCGCGGCCGGCACGCAGGTTGCCGGCGGGGCGCAGGCCGGCGGCTACGAACCCAGGCGGGTCGGTGCCTGCGGGGCGGGCGCGGCGTGCGGGCGCGCCGTCGTGCCCGATGGGCCCGACGGGCCCGCCTCGGCGCTGCCGCCCGGCGCTGCGTGGGCCTCGGCGGCCTCGGCCTGCCGGTACACCGATTCGGCCAGTGCCAGCAGCCGTTCGCGCGGCAGGGTGCCCACCAGCGCACAGCCGTAGCCCGGCTCGACCCAATAGAACATGCCCACCGCACCTTCGCGGTGGAAGCGGAAGGCGGTGTCGGTGCCGGCCTCGGGCCGGCGCAGGTACAGGGTGACGCGCTGGCCGCCGGCGTCCTGGTACATCAGCTGGGCGCTCGGCCCGGCGGCATCGGGCAGCAGGCGGCCGCCCACCAGCTCGAAGCCCTGCGGCCGCAGGTCGTACAGCCGCACCGGCATGTCCAGCCGCTTGGTCAGCCAGCGCTGCAGGTGTTCTTCCTGGGCCCGCTGTGCGTCGGCGCCCCCGGCGCTGCGCACGTCCACCTCCACCGGGTGGCGCTGCTCGGGCGCGTAGACCACATGGGCCACGGCGGCGCGTTGCGTCCAGCTGCCGCCCGGCGTCGACGGGCCCTCGGCCGTCGGGCCCGTGGGCCCTGCAGGGATCTGGGCCTGGGCGTGGGCCTGGGCCGTGCCCTGCGCGGACGTCGCCTGCCCATGCCCCCACTGCCAGGTGACCAGTGCGCCGGCCAGCCCGCCAACGATCAGCAGGCCGGCCGCCATCGCGGCGCGGGCCCAGGCCCGGTCGTTGGAGGCCGGCCCCCGGCCCAGGCCGGCCCGCGAGGCCGGCGGCGACACCAGGTCGGCCAGCGCCTGGGGCACCGGCTCGTCGAGCAGCGGATCGAATCGGGCCCGCAGCGCATCGCGGTCGGCGGCCCACAGCCGCACCCGCGCCGCATCCTCGGGATGCTCGCGCAGCCAGGCCAGCACCCGCTCCTGGTCGTCGGCCGGCAACTCGCCATCGAGCCAGGCCGAGAACTGTTCGTCGCCGGGGCGCGTCGGCAGGCTCATGTCACACCACCCGCCGCAGGGTGGCCGCGCCATCGGTGCGCGCCTTGCCGTCCAGCAGCAGCCGCAGGGCCGCCCGGGCCCGCGAGATGCGCGACATCACGGTGCCGATGGGGATGCCCAGCACCTCGGCACACTCGGCGTACGACAGCTGCTCCAGCGTCACCAGCAACAGCGGCTCGCGCTGCTCGGGCGACAGCCGGCCCAGCGCCGCGGCCAGGTCCAGGCGCAGCCCGACATCCACGCCGGGATCGCCGCCGATGGCATCGAGCTGCTGGGTCAGGTCGGACGGATCGGTGGCCAGGCTGCGCGATTCGCGCCGGCGCGCATCGAGGAAGGCGTTGTGCGCGATCGACAGCAGCCACAGCACCATGTCGCGCCGCTGGTCGTACTGGTGCCAATGGGCCAGCGCGCGCTCCAGCGTGTTCTGCACCACGTCATCGGCCGACCCGGTGTCGAGCACCAGCGAACGCGCATACCGCCTCAGCCGCGGGATGGCGGCGAGCAGTTGCTGACGAAAACAGTCGGGGGCGAGCACCATGGGCTTACGCAGGGGGGCGAGCGATTATTCCCGCCGCCGACCGACCCTGGGCGCGGAAGGGGCCGTGGTCGGCACGTCTGGGGTCGTTCAAATGTGCGCCTCCCCATCGGCGGCCGCGCGCGGTAGGCTTGCGGGCATGAGCCATCTTCTCGCACTCGACCAAGGCACTTCCAGTTCACGCAGCATCGTGTTCGACCGCGCCGGGCGCATCGTCGCGATGGCGCAGCGGGAGTTCAGGCAGATCTATCCCCAGCCCGGCTGGGTGGAGCACGATGCCGACGAGATCTGGCGCACGCAGCTGGCCACTGCGCAGGAGGCCATCGCCAAGGCCGGCATCGCGCCGAGCGACATTTCCGGCATCGGCATCACCAACCAGCGCGAGACCACGGTGGTGTGGAACCGCCGCACCGGGCAGCCCATCCACCACGCCATCGTCTGGCAGGACCGCCGCGGCGAGCCGCTGTGCGCGCAACTGCGCGAGCAGGGGCATGCGCAGGCCATCCGCGAGCGCACCGGGCTGGTGGTGGATTCGTACTTCTCGGGCACCAAGATCCGCTGGCTGCTCGACCAGGTGCCCGGCGCGCGGGCGGCGGCCGAGCGGGGCGAGATGGCCTTCGGCACCATCGACGCCTGGCTGCTCTACAAGCTCACCGGCGGCCGGGTGCATGCCACCGACGTGAGCAACGCCTCGCGCACCATGCTGTTCGACATCCGCCGCAATGCCTGGGACCGCGAGCTGCTCGAGCTGCTGCAGGTGCCCGACCGCCTGTTGCCGCAGGTGTGCCCGTCGAGTCATGTCCATGGTGAAACAGAGCCCGACCTGCTGGGCGCGGCACTGCCCATTGCGGGCATCGCCGGCGATCAGCAGAGCGCGTTGTTCGGCCAGGCCTGCTTCCAGGCCGGGCTGGCCAAGAACACCTACGGCACCGGCTGCTTCATGCTGATGCACACCGGCGAGCGCTTCGAGCCCTCGCGCAACGGCCTGCTCACCACCAGCGCGGCCCAGACCTCGGCCCAGCCGCAGTTCGCGCTCGAGGGCAGCGTGTTCATCGGCGGTGCGGTGGTGCAGTGGCTGCGCGACGGCCTGCACGCCATCCGCGCCAGCGGCGAGGTGCAGGCGCTGGCCGAGAGCGTGCCCGATGCCGGCGGCGTGATGTTCGTGCCGGCCTTCACCGGCCTGGGCGCCCCCTACTGGAATGCCGAGGCCCGCGGCGCCATCGTCGGCCTGACGCGCGGCAGCAGCGTGGCCCACATCGCCCGCGCCGCGCTGGAGAGCATCGCCTTCCAGAGCGCTGCGCTGCTGCAGGCGATGAGCCGCGATGCCCAGGCCGCCGGTGCCGCCCCGGTGAGCGAGCTGCGGGTGGACGGCGGCGCCTGCGTCAACGACCTGCTGATGCAGTTCCAGGCCGATCTGCTGGGCATCCCGGTGGTGCGGCCGCAGGTGATCGAGACCACCGCGCTGGGCGCTGCCTACCTGGCCGGCCTGGCCACCGGCGTGTGGAGCGGCACCGACGAGCTGGCGGCGCAGTGGCAGGTGCAGCGTCGCTTCGAGCCGACGATGAGCCGCGAGCGCGCGGCCGAGGCGATGGCCCGCTGGGAGCGTGCGGTGCGGCAGGCGGTGGCGCCGTAGGCAGAGCGGCCCGTCTCCGGCGCTCGCGCCGCGGGCGTCGCGGCCGGGCTACTTGTAGAACAGCGTCTGGGCCTTGGAATGGATCTCGTCCAGGCTGAGCCTGTGCTGGATCTGCGGCTCCACCTTGCCGTTGCTGAAGCGCGACCCATTGGGCATGGCGGCCGACGGGCAGATGTAGACGACCGCGCACTTCTTGACCAGCCGGCCATCCCGCCCGACGCGGCCGACCAGGTCGTCGAACGATGTGAAGTGGTCGAACCCCAGGAACTCGCGGACCTTGCTGTGCACCACCTTCATCTTGAAGCGTTCGTACCACCGGCCCATCACCGCACGATCGATCACGGTCATCGTGTACAGGAAGCCGCGCACCGCTGCCTGCCACGCATTGCCGGTGGCCATCGACAGCGCTGCCACCACCTTGGTGTCCTTCAGTCCGCGGTCGTCGTAGCGGCCGGCGTAGATGGCCAGCCCGACGCGCTCCATCGCCTCCACGGCATAGGCGGCACTGCCACCGTTGGTCTTGGCGAGATGCCGCAGGCCCTTGAGCAGCGTGGTCGCGTCCTTGGCGATGAGCAGCAACCCCTGCCGCTCCGCCCCCTTGTAGTTGTCGAGGTCGGAGGCCTGGTAGTTGAAGGGCAGCATCTTGTTGATGGCGAATCCATTCGCCATGAAACCGTACTCGTCCTTGGCGAACAGGCGCCCCTTGAGCCCGCCGTCGTCGACCAGGGCCGGGTGGCACACCGCGATGGCGCTGAGCACCGCCAGCGACTGCAGGGGATCCTTGGACTTCATCACGACGTCATAGGGAACGGACAGTTGAAGCAGGCGCATGGCAGGGGCGGGTGAAGGAAGCCAGGGAAAAACCAGGGCGCAGTTATCGGGCAGATCCACCGCAACCGTCAACCGCTGAACCCGGTGGTGCGGCCACGGCAGGGCGGGTCTTCGGTGCACGCTGCGCCGCGGCCGGCGGCGCATGCCGGGCCCGTCACGGCGCGCCGGACAGCTCGCGCAGCAAGGCCTCGAGGCGGATGCGGCGCGTGCCTTCGGCGGGCCAGGCCTGGCCAGTCGCGCCCAGGTCGCCCACCACCACCGCGCGCAGTGCCGCAGCGGGCCACTGCGTTCGTGCGAAGGCCTGCACATTGCCCCCGGTCACGGCCAGCAGATCGGCGGCGTAGTGTTCCAGTTCGGCCAGCGGCCGGTGCTGGATCCACTGGCCCAGCACCAGGCCTGCGAGCGAGCCGGTGCTCTGCAGGCGGCGGGCGAAGCTGCCGGCCAGGTTGGCCTGGCGGGCTGCCAGTTCGTCGGGGGAGGGGGCGGCCTCGCCCAGGCGGGCGAGCTCGCGGTACATCACGTGCAGCACTTCGGGTGCCGATGCGTGTCGCGTCTGTGCCTGGGCGCTGAGCATGCCGCCGGCAGGCTGGCTCTCGGCCTGGCTGAAGGCGCCATAGCTCAGGCCGCGGCGGATGCGCACCTCCTGGTTCAACCGTGACGAGTAGCCGCCACCGATCACCGCGTTGGCCAGCTGCCCGATGCGCAGCGGCAGGCGCTCGCCTCGGCTGGCGGCCAGGTACGGCGCGGCCACCATCACCGCGCTCTGGCCCGTGCCCGGCATGTCGACCAGCAGCAGCGCCTCGGGCTGCGGCCGCGGCGGCTGCGCCGCCACCGTGGGCAGCGGCGTGGCGGCGGCGCGCCAGCCTCCGAGATGACGCGCCGCCCAGTCGACCACTTCGGCCGGATCGACATCGCCCACCGCCACCAGCACCGCGTTGTCCGGGCGCACCCAGCGCCGATGGAAGGCCCGCACATCGGCCACGCCGATGCGGCCCAGGCTGGCCGGGGTGACCACCGCGCCGTGCGGCGTGGGGCCCCAGAACTGGCGGCGCAGCGCCATGGCCGCCACGTCGCCGGGGCTGCCCAGGGCCAGCTTCAGCCCGTCCACGGCCTGCGCGCGGGCGCGAGCCAGCTCGCCGTCCGACAGCAAGGGTTGTCGCAACGCATCGGCCAGCAGCGCCAGCGCAGCCGGTGCGCGGGGCGTGGTGACCGTCATCGACAGGCTGGTGAGCTGCCAGCCGCTGGCGCTGTCGAGCTGCCCGCCCAGCGCCTCGGCCTGGCGCGCCAGCACCGGGGCCGGCACGTCCCGTCCCTCACGCCGGGCGCCCTTGGTGAGCAGGGTGGCGGTGAGGGCGGCCACGCCGCTGCGGCCGGCCGGATCGGCCTCCGGGCCGGTGCGCACCGCCAGCACCCAGCTCACCAGCGGCAGACCGGGGCGCGGCACCACGATCACCGTCAGGCCGTTGGCCAGCGTCGATTCGTGCAGGGCGGGCAACTCCACCGGCAGCGGCGCCTGCGGCAGCGGCGGCTCGTCGACGCCGGGCGTGCCGGCCCGCGCCGGCCATCCGGGCAGCGCGAGGCACAGCGCGAGGCACAGCCTGGGCATCAGACGCCGCGAGGCATTCACCGGGGCCCCGTCGGCCCGGGCCCGCCCGAACGCGGCCCTGGGGTGGCCCACCGGCCTCATGCCGCACCGCCTTGCGTGTAGTGCACCGTCACCTTGTGCGCCCCGAGCACCCAGTGGCGCAGCACGCGGCGGATGTCGTCGGCCGTCACGGCCTGCAGGCGCTGCAGCTCGCGCTCGGCCTCGCGTGCATCGCCATGCAGCATCACCGCCTGGCCGATCGACTCGGCCCGGCCGTTGGGCGTCTGGCGGCTCGAGACGGTGGCGGTGAGCAGCCGGTTGCGCACCTTGGCCAGCTCGGCCTCGGGCAGCGGCCCGTGGGCCACGCGCCGGATCTGCGACAGCAAGGCCTGGCCCAGGGATTCGAGCGGCCGTCCGCTGGCGGCGATGGCATAGGCGCCCAGCAGCCCGGCGTCGGCATACAGGTCGGCCGAGAAGCCCGCCGCCTGGGCGGCCTGGCTGCGGTAGACCAGGGCCTCGTTCAATCGGGACGAATCGCCGGCCGACAGCAGTGCCGAGGCCACCTTGAGCGCCGGCGCATCGGCATGCGCGGCCCGCGGCCCCTTCCACAGCAGCGCGATGGCCGGCAGCGGCACCTTGGGCCCGTGCAGCCGCGCCAGGCGGTCGGCCCTCAGCGCCGGCTCTTGCACCGCCACGCGCGGCACCGGCTCGGCCGGCGGTGCCAGGGGCCCGAAATAACGATCGACCCACGCCTCCAGCTGCGTCGGCTGGAAGTGGCCGACGACGATCAGCACCGCGTTGTCGGGGCGATAGAAGGTGGCGTGGAAGCGCCGCACGTCGTCGAGCGTGGCGGCCTGCAGGTCTTCGATGCTGCCGATCACCGGCCGACGGTAGGGATGCGCCTCGAAGCCCAGCGTCGGCAGGGCGTTGAACAGGCGGCCGTAGGGGTCGGCCAGCACCCGCTCGCGGTACTCCTCGATCACCACCTGGCGCTCGCTGTCGAAGTTGGCCTGGTCGACGGTGAGGTGCGCCATGCGCTCGGCCTCGGCCCACAGCAGCCGCTCGAGGTGGTTGGCCGGCACCTCGTTCTGGTAGGCCGTCATGTCCTCGGCGGTGAAGGCGTTGTTCTGGCCGCCCACATCCTCGGTCAGGCGGTCGAACATCTCGTTGCGCAGGTGGCGCGCGCCCTTGAACATCATGTGCTCGAACAGGTGGGCAAAGCCCGACCGGCCCGGCGGATCGTCCTTGCCGCCCACGCGGTACCACACCTGCACGCTCACCGTGGGCGTGCTGCGGTCGACCGAGGCGATGACCTGCAGGCCGTTGGCCAGGCGCCGCTGCTGCAGGCCCAGCGGGGGCAGCGCGAGCGCGTGGCCTGCCGCGGCCGGGCCGGCCCGGGCGGCGCCGGCCGGGACCAGGCAGGCACCGGCCCAGGCCAGGCAGTCGCGTCGGGTGGTGAGCACGGGCATGCGGATCGGGTGGGGATGGAGAACGCTCGCCATCATCGCCGATCCGCCATCTCCGGGAGGCCGGGTCGGGCGTTAGGGGCGTGGGCGGCTGCTGCCAGGGCGCTGGCAGCAGGGCCGGCGCAGCATCACACCTCGCTCGACACCCGGCGCACCGGGATGGCGACGATCCAACCCCCTTCCCACCACCCCCGCGAGGCTCCCCGAATGACCACCGCCGACACCCCACCCACCACCAACGCCATCGCCTGGTTCGAGATCCCGGTGCGCGATCTCGATCGCGCCCAGTCCTTCTACGAGGCCGTGCTCGGCCGCGCGCTGCGCCGCGAGGCGATGGGCCCGCAGACCCTGGCCGTGCTGCCCTACGACCCGGCCCGTGGCGTTGGCGGTGCGCTGCTGCACGGCCCGACCGCCGCCGAGCCCGTGGCGGGCGGCGTGCTGGTGTACCTGGACGCCGGCCCGTCGCTGGATGCGGCAGCCGCGCGCGCCGTGGCCGCCGGCGGGCACATCGCCACGCCGCGCGTCGACCTGCCCGACGGCATGGGCGCCTTCGTGCATGTGATCGACCTGGAAGGCAACCGCATCGGCCTGCACGCGCCGGCGTAGCATCGGCGCCGCGAGACCCTCGACGCTCGACCCTCGACCTTTGATCCACGCGACCGGCACTCGGCGTGCCGGCCCCTGCCCATGCGCCGCGCCGACCGCCTGTTCCAGCTCGTGCAGCTCATCCGTGGCCGCCGGCTTTGCACGGCAGCCTTCCTGGCCGCTCGCATGGAGGTGTCGCTGCGCACGGTGTACCGCGACATCGCCGACCTGCAGCACCAGGGCGTGCCGATCGAGGGCGAGGCGGGCGTGGGCTACCGCATGCGCGCCGGCTTCGACCTGCCGCCGCTGATGTTCACCACCGACGAAGCCAAGGCGCTGGTGGCCGCCGCGCGGCTGGCCCAGCCCCGGCTGGACGCAGGGCTGGGCGCTGCGCTGGAGTCGGCATTGTCCAAGGTGCTGGCGGTGCTGCCGGGCACCACGCGCGCGGCGGCCGAGTCGCTGGCGGTGTTCGCGCCGCTGGACGATGCGGACGACGCCACGCGCGACCGGCTGGCGGCAGTGCGGCGGGCCATCGAGGGCCGCCACGTGCTGCAGATCGGCTATCGGGACCTGAAGGGGCGGCTCAGCCAGCGGCGCATCCGGCCGCTGGGCTGCTTCTACTGGGGCCCGACCTGGACGCTGGCCGCCTGGTGCGAGCTGCGTGGCGACTTCCGCAACTTTCGCATCGACCGGCTCGAGGCGGTGGAGCTGCTGCCGCAGCGCTTTCGGGACGAGCCCGGCCGCTCATTGGTCGACCTGATGCGGCGCTACGGGGTCGATCCGGCGGGCTGAAGGGCCAGGTGCCGGGCCAGGAACTGTTCCACCCGCGTCCAGTGGTCCATCAGGTGGGCCGGCTTGCCGAAGCCATGGCCCTCGTCCTCGTACTCGACCCACTGCACCGGCTGCCTGGCCGCCTGCAGTGCATCACGCAGGCGCCGGCCATGCTCGATGGGCACCCGCTGGTCCTTGGCGCCATGCACCAGCAGCAGCGGCCGGCGGATGCGATCGGCCAGCCGCACCGGCGAGGCGGCCTCGAGCTGCGCCGCATCGGCACGACGGTCGCCCATCAGCACCGGCAGGCCGTAGCGCAGCGCCACCGGGCTGGCGTCGCTGTCGTGGCTGCCGTACATCAGGTCGAGGTCGGTGGGCGCCATCGCGGCCACGCCGCAGCGGTACACGGCCGGCTCGCGCGAGAGCGCCATCAGCACCGCATAGCCGCCGTAGCTACCCCCCACGGCGCACAGCCGCGCCGGGTCGGCCAGGCCCTGGTCGACGGCCCAGCGCGCGGCATCGTCGAGGTCGTCCTGCATCTTCAGGCCCCACTGCTTCCAGCCGGCCTGGAAGAGCCTGAAGCCATAGCCGGTGGAGCCGCGGAACTCGGGCTCGATCACCAGGTAGCCCCGCGAGGCCAGGAACTGGGCCTCGGCCTCCCAGGACAGGCTGCGCCCGCGCAGCCACGGGCCGCCATGCACCAGCACCACCGCGGGCCAGGGGCCCTTGCCCTCGGGCGCGGTCAGGTACACCGGCAGCCCCAGCCCGTCGCGGGCCCCGATGCGGGTGAGGGTGGTGGGGCGCATCTGGCGCGCATCCACGCGCGGCTGGCGGCGGCCCAGGGGCTCGAGCCGGTCGTCCTGGGTGTCGTACAGAAAGTACACCGGCGGCTGACGGTCGCTCTGCGAGGTGACGACCAGCCAGCGCGAGCAGTGGCACTCGGCCGGCTGCACCTGGTTCACCAGGCCGGGCAGGCGCTCGTCGATGCGCGCCTGCACCTTGGCCATGCCCTCGTCCAGCCACACGGTGCCCGGCTGCTCGGCCAGGTAGCGCAGCCCCAGCAGCTGCCCGGCGCGGTGGTCGAACACCATCGCCACCTGGGCGTCGAACCCCGGCGTGGCCAGCAGCGCCTTGGGCTCGGCCTGGCCGGTGGCCGGATCGAGCCGGTGCCAGGCGCTCAGGCCGTCGGGGTCGCCCGGCCGGCCGACGTTGACGTACAGGCGCCCATCCGGGCCATGCTGGGCCTCGCCCTGCGTGCCGCTGGCGAAGGTGGCCAGCGTCTGCCTGGACAGCACCTCGCGCCACGGGCCGTCGGCCCGCTCGCGCCAGTGGAAGCTGTAGACATCCTCCTGGCGCGCCACGGCCCAGCGGGCGCGCCCCTGGGCATCCATGCGCCACGACACCGCACCGGGCAGGCGCGGCCCGCTGTCGATCGGCGAGGTGCGGCCGGTGCGGGTGTTCTGCCGCAGCACCGCCTCGGCCAGGTTGTCGCGGGCTCGTGCCGGGTTGAACACCAGCACATCGTCGCTGCCGTCGCGCAGCGTGCCGGCAAAGCGCACGTAGGCCGGCATCAGGCGGCCCTGGTCAGAGCTGACGCGCAGGCGGCCGAAACCGCGCTGGATCAGCATGCGCACCTGCTCGGCCGAGCCGTCGGCCTGGCGGTCGACCGCGAACAGGCCCGGAGACTCGCGGTCGCGCAGCGCGACCTGGAAGTCATCGATGGTGAACACCAGCCGGTCGTTGTTGACCCAGTGGGCCTCGCGCACGTCGGCATCGGCAAAGCCGGCCACCAGCCGCAGCTGGCGCGGCGGCACCAGGTTCAGCACCGCCAGCTGGATGCGGCCCTCCTTCGAGGCCATGCGCAGGGCCAGGTGCTGGCCATCGGGCGAGAGCACCGGTTGCGACATCGACGGGGGGGTGAAGAAGGCCTCGACCGGCGGTGGCGCCGCCCTTGCGAAAGGGATGATGGCGGCCAGCACCAGCAGCGCCAAGGCCTGCAGCCGACGGTTCGTCGGCGATGAACGAGCGGTCATGTGAATCGTCTCCCTGGTGACGCCAATCGTTGAGCGGATTGTCCACCCGGCGGCGCCACGCCGGGCCATGTGGCACAGCGGGCTGCGGGTCAGGGGATACGCCGGAACCGGGGCGTGAACCTGCCCGGGCGGGCCGCCGCCTTCCGGTCAACCCGCCGTCGGCCGCGGCTGGCGAAAGTGCCACCACGGCAACGCCTGCGTCAGCGCCAGCACCTGCCCCCGCTGCTCGGTGGCGGCATAGCCGGGGTGGGCCTGCAGCGCGCTCACCCACTCGGGGCTGTCCAGGGCCTGGCGCAGCTTGATCACCGGGGGCTGGTCGAGCGCGTCCTTCAGGCACACCAGGTAGTAGTCCTCGGCCACCAGCGGCACGAAATCCAGGCCGAAGGCCCGCGCCGCCGGCTCGATGCCCAGGCCCACGTCGGCCGAGCCGCTGGCAATCGCGGCGGCCACCGCCACGTGGCTGTCCTCGATGGCTTCGTCGCAACGTTCGAGACGATCCGGCGACAGCTTCTGGACCTGCAGCAGATGATCCAGCAGCAGCCGCGTGCCCGAGCCCTCCTGCCGGTTGACGAAGCGCGCGCCGCAGGCGGCCACGTCGGCCAGGCCCCGCAGCGCCAGCGGATTGCCCGGCGCCACCATCAGCCCCTGCGTGCGGCGCAGGCAGCCGATGAGCTTGTGCACACCGGGCTTCAGGCGCGGCTTCATCGCGCGCGAGAACAGCGCAGAGCCGCCTTCGAGCGGCGGCACGTGGAAGCCGGCCACGCCGCAGCGGCCTGCGGCCAGCGCCTCCAGCGCATCGACGCTGCCGGCAAAGCGCAGGTCGATGTGCAGGTGGTGGCGGCTGGCGGCGATGTCGCGCAACGCCGGCAGCGCCAGGTCGTGGCTGGCGAAGATGGTGAGCACATCGTGCGAGCCATCCAGCGCCTGCGCCAACACATGCTCGAGCTCGGCGCGCAGCGCCTCGATGTGCGGCGTCAGGCGCGTGCGGGCGCGCTTCTCGGCCCACAGCAGCCGCTCGGCAAACGGCGTGAGGCGCGCCGGCTGGCCCTGGGCCCAGGTGACCAGCGGCTCGCCCATCACCTCCTGCCAGTGCTTGAGCGCGCCCCACACATGCCGGTACGAGGCGCCCAGCGCCTTGGCCGCATGCTGGATCGAGCCATGCTCGTGCACCGCGTTGAGCAGGTCGAACAACGGGTTGTGCACCGCCGCGCCGCGCTGGCCGCCGGATTCGAAGCTGTATTGCAGGTGGACGCCGCGGGCTTTCATGGCCAGCGTGATTCTCGCGGCTGCGCGGCCGCCTTCCCGAGGCCCACCGACCCATGGCGATGTCGGGCGGCGTCGGCCCCAGGGGCGCGGCCCGGCACGTCTTGCCGGGCCAGCACCTGCACCAGCGCCGACAGGCTGTGCAGGTTGTGCGCCGGCAGGAAGCGGTCGACATGCGGCAGCATGGCCCGGATGCTGCCGGCGCGCGGCTCGAAGCGGTCGAAGCGCAGCAGCGGGTTCAGCCAGATCAGCCGTCGGCAGCTCTTGTGCAGGCGCTCCATCTCGGCGGCCAGGGCCCGGGTGTCGCCATGCTCGAGGCCATCGCTGATCAGCAGCAGCGTGGCGCGGCTGGACAGCACGCGGCGCGCCCAGCGCTGGTTGAACTCGCGCAGGCTGGTGGCGATGCGGGTGCCGCCCGACCAATCCTGCACCTCGTGCACCACCTGGGCCACCGCGATGTCGGGGTCGCGGCGCCTGAGCAGCCGCGTGGTGCGCGTCAGCCGCGTGCCGAAGACGAAGCTCTCGACCCGCGCCTCGGCATGGCCCAGCGCATGGGCGAAGTGCAGCAGCATGCGCGAGTAGCGGCTCATCGAACCCGAGATGTCGGCCAGCACCACCAGCGGCGCGGGCCGCTCGCGCGGAGCACGCCAGCGCATGTCGCCCCACTGCCCGCCCCGACGCGCCATGGCCGCCAGCGTGGCGCGCCAGTCGGGCCGCCCGGGTCGCACGGCCGGCCGCGCGCGACGCGTGGGCAGCGGCTCGAAGATCAGCCGCATTTGCGCCAGCAGGCGCTGCGCCTCGCGCCACTCGTCGGCCGTCATGGCGTCGAAGTCGGCGCCGCGCAGCAGCTCGTGATCGGTCCAGGAGGGCAGCGCGTCAAGGTCGGGGCCGCCCTCGCGCGGCACGGTCGCCGGTCCCTCGGCCTCGTGGGGAAACCGCGTGTCGTCCGCCCGCTGCGCCTCGGGTGATCGGGTGGCGCCGCCGCGCACTTTCACCACGGTTGCGGCCAGCCCGAGCGAGTGCAGGCCGACCAGCGCATCCGGGTCGCGCCAGAACAGCGCGAAGGCCTGGTCGAACAGCTCGCCATGCTCGATGCGGTCGAGCAGGCAGGCGCGCAGCACGGCATGAAAGTCGCGCTTGGACTCCAGCCCGGCGAGCTGCAGCGCCTGCAGCGCCAGCTGTACCCGGTCGCTGCCCACCGGCAGGCCGGCCGAGCGCAGCACGCGGGCGAAGAGCATCACGTTGTCGGCCAGATGTCCGTGCGGCCGGTGTGGCTCCTGTGGCCCCTGTGAACCCGGTGCCGGCGGATCGGTCGGCATGGCGGCGCTCACAGCCGCTCAGGCCGGCGTGCGCAGGTCCTGCCGCACCTGCTCGAGCACCCGCGTGGCCTCGCTGCCTTGCAGCCGGGCGATGTCGTCCTGATACTTCAGCAGCACGCCCAGCGTGTCCTGCACCAGCGCTGCGTCGAGCGCCTTGGCATCCAGCGCCATCAGCGCACGCGTCCACTCCAGCGTCTCGGCGATGCCCGGCAGCTTGTACAGCTCGATCTCGCGCAGCTTTTGCACGAAGGCCACGACCTGCCGCGCCAGCTCGGCCCCGGCGCCGGGCACCCGGCGCTGCACGATCTGCAGCTCGCGCGCCGCCTCCGGAAAGTCGACCCAGTGGTACAGGCAGCGGCGCTTGACCGCATCATGGATCTCGCGCGTGCGGTTGGAGGTGAGCACCACGATGGGCGGCGTGGTGGCCTTCATCGTGCCCAGCTCGGGGATGGTGATCTGATAGTCGGACAGCACCTCGAGCAGGAAGGCCTCGAAGGGCTCGTCGGCGCGGTCGAGCTCGTCGATCAGCAGCACCGGCGCCACCGGCTGGCGCGGATCGATCGCCTGCAGCAGCGCCCGCGGCGTGAGAAAGCGCTCGGAGAACAGCTCGGCCGCCAGCGCATCGCGCTCGGCGCGCGTGGGCGCCATGCCGCCGGCCGCGCCCAGCTCGGCCAGGCGGATCTCCATCATCTGCCGCCCATAATTCCATTCGTACGCGGCCTGGGCGATGTCCAGGCCCTCGTAGCACTGCAGCCGGATCAGCGGCCGGCCCAGCATCGCCGCCAGCGTGCGGGCGATCTCGGTCTTGCCGGTGCCGGGCTCGCCCTCGAGGAACAGCGGCCGCTGCAGCTTCAGCGCCAGGTACACGCAGGTGGCCAGCGGCCGGCCGGCCACGTAGTCGTGGGCCAGCAGCCGCGCCTGGGTGTCGTCGATGCCGGCGGGCAGATCGGTCGGGGTGCTCACGGGGTGGTCTCGGTGGTGCGGTGTCTGCCGCGCGCAGGGCTTCCGGGCGCGGGGCGTCGATCATGGCACGGCCGGGCCGCGGGGGCCTGTGCACGCCACGCGGTCGCCCCGCCGTGTGAGCAGGCCTTGGCCGTATGCTGCGGGCCTGACCAGCGCCGCGGCGGCACAAAGGGCCGTCCCACTGCACCCCATGGACAACGTCGATCTGAACGTGCTGCGCCAGGCCACGCAATGGGTGGCCGGCGGGCATCGCGTGGTGCTGGGCACCATCGTGCGCACCTGGGGCTCGGCACCGCGGCCCGCAGGCTCGTCGGTGGCCATCCGCGACGACGGCCGGGTGGCCGGCTCGGTCTCGGGCGGCTGCATCGAGGACGACCTGGTCGACAAGGCCCGCGCCGGCGCCTTCACCACCGGCCGGCCGCAGGTGCTGCGCTACGGCATCGACACCGACACCGCGCAGCGCTTCGGCCTGCCCTGCGGCGGCATGATCGAGCTGGTGCTCGAGCCGGTTCAGGCCTGCACGCAGCTCGGCGCGATGCTCGAGCGGCTGGCCCGCGGCGAACGCCTGCGGCGCGTGCTGATGCTGGCCACGGGTGAGGTTGAACTGCAACCGGCCGGCGACACCGACGAACTCGAGCTGACCGAGTGCACGCTGACCACCCA
>Ga0268298_10000177_pt1 | contig 80747 bp, 70 predicted proteins | sample WWTPWeurt_MetaG_FD_194462 | JGI IMG/M metagenome (GOLD analysis project Ga0268298, IMG submission 194462) | Activated sludge microbial communities from WWTP in Nijmegen, Gelderland, Netherland - WWTP Weurt | ecosystem: Engineered > WWTP > Aerobic digester > Activated sludge | place...
CGCTGGTGGCGCTGATGCTGTGGGCGATCGCGGGCTCGCTGCTGCTGGGGTGAGCGGGCGTGAGCGCCCATTCGCGCCTTGCGGTGCTCCTACGGAAGCGACCGCGTTTCGGGACCCCCTGTAGGAGCGCCCCAAGGCGCGAACACAGCGCCCGGTCGACCGCAGCGCGCATTCCACGCGTCGGTTTCGTCCTGAAACGGATCGTTCGGGGGGCGGAGCGTGTGAACCCGGCCCGCTATAATCGATGCCCTCGCGCATCTCGCGCGCACCGATCAGGATCTCCGCCGTGTCCGAACGCCTCGCCGTCGCCCTCCAGTACGCCCTGCCCAAGCGCCTGCTCACCCAGCTTGCCGGAAAGCTCGCCGGCCTGGAGGGGGGCAAGGCGACGACCGCGGTGATCCGCTGGTTCGCGAAGCGCTACGGGGTGAATATGGCCGAGGCCGCGAACGCCGATCCGGCGAGCTACGCGAGCTTCAACCAGTTCTTCACCCGCCCGCTGCGCGAAGGCGTGCGGCCGATCGCCGATGCGGACTTCGTCTGCCCGGTCGACGGGGCGATCAGTCAGTTCGGGCCGATCGAGTTCGACCAGGTCTTCCAGGCCAAGGGCCACTTCTATTCCACCACGGCGCTCGTGGGCGGCGACCGGGCGCTCGCCGCGCGCTTCGAGAACGGCGACTTCGCCACGATCTACCTGTCGCCGCGCGACTACCACCGCATCCACATGCCCTGCGCCGGGCGGCTGACGCAGATGATCCACGTGCCGGGCGAACTCTTCTCGGTGAATCCCGCCACCGCGCGCGGCGTGCCCGGTCTGTTCGCGCGCAACGAGCGCGTGGTGTGCGTGTTCGAGAGCGAATTCGGCCCCTTCGTGATGGTGCTGGTGGGCGCGACCATCGTGGGCAGCATGGCCACCGTGTGGCACGGCGTGGTCAATCCGCCGCGCCGGCCGGACATCGTCAAGCGCGGCTATGCAGAGGGCGAGGTGGCGCTGGAGAAGGGCGCCGAGATGGGCCGCTTCCTGCTCGGCTCGACGGTGGTGATGCTGTTCCCGCAGGACGTGCTGCGCTTCGGCTCCGACTGGGCGCCGGGCGGCCCGGTGCGGATGGGCGAGCCGATGGCGCGTGCGAAGTCGGGCGCGCCCTCCGATGGTGCGCCAGCACTCGCCGATGCACCGTGATGGTGTACGGGAGTGGCTCCGGCGGGCGTTCCCCGATGTCATCCTGCGGTCACGATGCTGAAAGAATCCCATGCTAGAACAGCGGCTTGGCGTTCCGTCCGGAATGCCCGGCGCCGACCTCCGAAGCTGGCACGATTGAAGCTAGGGATGGGGTGCCGTCCAACAACGAGCATCAGGAGACAGATCATGCCCAGCCGTCCGATCCATCAGATCCTTTCCGATCGTCCCTTCGTCGGCGTGTCGGCCGACACCCCGGTGCGCGAGGTGGTCCGCCAGATGAACGCCCTGCAGCGCAGCGCCGCCCTGGTCACCGAGCACGGCGTGCTCACCGGCATCTTCACCGAGCGCGATGCCGCCTTCGGCGTGCTGGCCGCCGGCCTGGACGCCGACACCACGCCGGTGGGTGCGGTGATGACGCACAATCCGGTGACGCTGACCGAGGACCGCCCCTTTGGTCACGCCCTGCACCTGATGTACGAGAACGGCGTGCGCCACGTGCCGATCGTCGACGCCAACCGCCGCCCGCTCGGTGTCGTCACCGCGCGCGATGCGCTTCAGCTCGATGCGCTCACCTTCGGCGCCGAGCTGGTGCGGCGCGAGGAGATCACGGTCATCCTGTAGGCGCCGTGTTCGCGGCTTGCGCCGCTCCTACAGGGGGCCGGAAACGCGGCGGCTCTTGTAGGAGCGCCGCAAGGCGCGAATGCAGCGGTCGAGATCCACCCACGCGCATCGCCTTGCCGGACCGCCTATCGCGCCTGCCCGCAGCCTCCCCCTCAAAGCAGGTTCATCTTCCGCGCCGCATCGCGCAGTTCGCCACGGAAGTCCGGGTGCGCGATGCCGATCAGCGCCTCGGCGCGCTGTTTCGCGGTCTTGCCGCGCAGCTGCGCCACGCCGTACTCGGTGACCACGTAGTTGATGTCGTTCTTGCTGGTGGTGACGTGGGTGCCCGGCGACAGCACCGGCGCGATGCGCGACACCGTGCCCTTCTTTGCCGTTGACGGCAGCACGATGAAGGCCTTGCCGTCCTTCGAGCGGTTGGCCGCGCGCACGAAATCCGCCTGGCCGCCGGTGCCCGAGTAGGGCAGGTGGCCCAGGCTCTCCGAGCCGCACTGGCCGATCAGGTCGATCTGCATGGTGGCGTTGATCGCGCACAGCTTGTCGTTGCGTGCGGCCAGGTAGGGGTCGTTGGTGAACTCCACCGGGTGCATCTCGATGCCCGGATTGCGGTGCATGGTGCGATACAGGCGCCGCGAGCCGAGCGCGAAGGTGGCGATCGTACGGCCCGGCATGAAGGTCTTCTTGCGGTTGGTGACCGCGCCGGACTCGATCAGCGACAGGATTCCGTCGCCGAGCATCTCGGTGTGGATGCCGAGCTCGCGCTTGTGCTGCAACTGCACCACCACCGCGTCGGGGATGCCGCCGTAGCCGATCTGCAGTGTGGAGCCGTCGTCGATGAGCTCGGCGACGTACTTGCCGATCGCCTGCTGCACCGGGCCGATCTCGGGCAGGCCGACCTCGAAGAGTTCGTCGTCGCTCTCCACCAGGCCGGCGACCCGGGAGATGTGCACCAGGCAGTCGCCGTTGGCGAAGGGCACGTTCGGATTCACCTCGAGCAGCACGACGCGCGCGCGCCGGATCGCCGCCATGGTGTAGTCGGGCGCGAGCGAGAGGCTGAAGTAGCCGTGCTCGTCCATCGGCGAGGCCAGCGACACCACCACGTCCGCCGGTGACAGGCCGCGCTCGATCAGCATCGGCAGCTCGGAGAAGTAGGCCGGCACGTAGTCCACCCAGCCGGCCTGGCCGCCCGCGCGGTTCGCACCGCCGAAGAAGTAGGCGTCGTGGCGCACGTTCGCGCGCGTTTCCGGGTCGAGATAGGCGAACTTGCGCAGCGGCAGGATCTGGCTCACCGCGACGTCGCGCAGCGCGTGACGGCGCGCGGACAGGGCGTGCAGCAGCGCCGGCGGCTCGCCCACGCCGGTGGGCACGACCACGGTGTCGCCGTCGCGGACCTGGCCGGCGGCGTCGGAGGCGGTCATGCGCTTGCTGTCGTAGAGGGCCTGCAGCTTGGACATCGCGGTTCTCCCGGGCGTGTGGTCTGGCGTCGAAGGAAGCCGATTATACGGGTATTCCATACGGAGTCGTATGGTAAAGGGTGCGCGCTCAAGCAGGTGGGTGGGCGAGGGCGGCGCGGATGTAGTCCTCGGGCAGGCGGTATTCGGCGGCCAGCTCCCGGGCGTTGCGCCCGCTGGCGCGGATCGTCGCCAGCCAGCCGTCGAGCCCGCTCGACAGTGAGCGCCCGGCCTGTTCGCCCGCGCGGGTCGCGCGCTCGCTGCCGTCGACCGCGTACTTGTTGGCGTAGCCGCGCGGGGTCACCATCAACCCGTCGCGCACGAAGGTGTTGGAGTTGCCGATCAGCACCGTGGTCAGCATGCCGATGTCGGCCTCGGCCATGCGCTCGAGGGTGCTGAACTCGATGCGCTGCCTGGGCCGGTAGGCGGACTTGACGATCGCCACCGGCGTGGCCGGGTCGCGATGGCGCAGGAAGATGCGCTGCGCCTCGACGATCTGCCCGGTGCGGCGGCCGCTCTTGGGGTTGTAGAGCGCGACCACGAAGTCGGCATAGGCGGCGGCGTCGAGCCGGCGTGCGATGGCCGGCCAGGGCGTGAGCAGGTCGGACAGCGAGATCGCGCAGAAATCGTGCGTCAGCGGCGCGCCGACGAGCGCGGCGCAGGTGTTGAGGGCCGAGGCGCCGGGCACGATCTCGACCTCGATGTCGCCGGGCTTTCCGCTCGGCGGTGTCCACCCGGCCTGGAAGAGCACCTCGAAGGTCGGGCCCGCCATGCCGTACACCCCGGCGTCGCCCGAGGAGACGAGCGCCACCTTGCGGCCCTGGCGGGCGCGCTCGAGCGCCTCGATGGCGCGGTCGAGCTCCTCGGTCATCGACTTGCGGATGACCTCCTTGCCCTCGAGCAGGTCGGCCACGAGGCGGATGTAGGTGACGTAGCCGATGATCGTGTCGGCCTCGGCGATCGCGGCGCGCGCGCGCTCCGTGAGGTGGGCGTGCGCGCCCGGGCCGAGGCCGACGAGCATGATCTTGCCGGCGGGGGCGGACGTTCCGGGAGGGACGATGGTTTCGGGGGCGTTCATGCGGGAGGGACTCCGGTGCGAAACGCGGCCCGCGAGGGCGCGCGTCGAGCCCCGGCGGTGGTGCCGGGTGCTCGGGGTGGTCGTCAGTTCGGGGCGGGCGAGGAGGCGGGAAGGCGGGCGATGGAGACGGTGGCGTTGCGGCCGTCCGGGCCGCGCAGCTTGTGCTTTTCGACGCGCAGCGCGCCCGGGTCGGTGGCGAGTGCGGTGCCGGCGGCGAGCAAGGCTGCGGCCTCGGAGACCGAGGGCGTGCCGGTGTATCGGCGCACCGTCTCCGACGGGTTGGGCACGTCGACCGCGGCGAGCACGGCCGGTGGGTAGAACCGCAGCGTCCAGCCGGCGGCCGTGGCGGCCTCCAGCAGGCCGGCTTCGTCGGCCTTCAGCGTGATGCTGGCCACGGCGGCGACGTCGATGCGCGACGCACCGATGCGGGCGAGCGCCGCGTCGATCGCTCGCGTGATGGTCGCCGCCGGCGTGCCGCGGTCGCAGCCGAGGCCGAGCGCGAGCTTCTTCGCCGCAGCGATGGGGCGGTAGATCACCCGCTTGCCGGCGAGGCGTGCAGCGTAGCCGGTGGGCAGAGGGCGGTCGCTGATCCACAGCACGGCGCCGAAGTGTTCGGGCTCGACGTCTTCCAGGCGCGCGAAGCGCCGGATGTTCGCCGGCAGCGGGCCGCTGCGGCCGTTGGCGTGGCGCGACCACCAGTCGGTGCTGCCGGTCTCCTGCACCAGCGCCACCGGCTCGTCGTTCACCACCGCGGCGCTGGCGCGCACGATCTCGTCGTGGCTGGCTTCGAAGGTCCAGCCGAGCTCGCGGCCGAGCAGGTCCACCGCCAGCGTCGCGCGCGCGTCCGATGCGGTGGTCAGCACCGGCGTGGCGCCCACCGCCTGCTGCAGCGCGGCGGCGATCGCGTTGGCGCCGCCGAGGTGGCCGGACAGCACCGGGATCGCCCAGCGCCCGGCCTCGTCGAGCACCACCACGCCGGGGTCGGTCTCCTTGTTGCCGAGATGCGGCGCGATCAGGCGCACCACCGCGCCGAGCGACACGATGGCGACGATGCCGTCGAAGCCGGCGAACAGCGCCGGCACCTGGTCGCCCACCTTGCCCTCGTAGCAGGCGAAGGCGCCGGGTGCGGCTGCGGCGGCCTCGGCGGCGAACTTCCGCGGTGCGAACAGCGTGGCGCCGGGCAAGGCGGCGATGACGCGACCGGCGAGCGCGATGCCGTGGCGGGTGATCGCCACCACGGCGATGCGGGTGCAGGGGAAGGGCAGAGGCTGGAGGGGCTGCGAAGGCATCGGGCGGAGCCTCAGGAAAGGGCCGTGGCCGCGGGGGACTCGCCAGGGTGCGCGGCGGCGCCTCCGGTGTCCGGGGAGGGGGCCTGCGCGGTGGCTTGCGGTTCCACTTGCGCGGCGCGCTTGCGGCAGCCGCGGCGCAGCTCGCCGCGCGCGCGCTTGGGGTTCTGCACCAGCAGCAGGGAGAGGTAATTGACCTGCGCGCCGCGCAGGCTGGCAAGGTCGTGCACCACGCGCTGCGCGGGCGCCCCCACCTTCTCGACGAAGCAGCTCGTGGCGAGCAGGCCGCGGCGCTCGAGCAGGTCGAGCACCTCGTCGAGCAGCGGCTTCACCTTCATCAGCACCAGGGTGTCGAACTCGTCGAGCAGGTGGTCGATGACGGTGGTGCCGTAGGCGGCGGGGATCACCGCCATCGTCTCGTCCTCTTCGGCCAGCGCCAGGTCGGCCACCGCCGCGGCGGCGGCGAAGGAACTGACCCCGGGGATGGTGTCGACCTCGACCTCGGGCGCGAGCTCGCGCACCGTGCGCGCGAGGTGGCGGAAGGTGGAATAGGTGGAGGCGTCGCCCTCGACCAGGAAGGCGAGGTCGCGGCCTTCCGCGAGCAGCGCCACCACCTGCGTCGCGGCGCGCGCCCAGGCCTTGGCGAGTGCGACCGCGTCGCGCGTCATCGGAAAGACGAGCTCCACCGCGTCCGCGGGGATGGACAGACCGCCGCGGCGGACGATGTCGAGCGCGTAGGAGGATTCCTCCGCCTTCTTCACCGGATACGCCCAGCGTGCGTCCGACTGCAGCGCGGCCCAGCCGCGGCGGGTGACGAGCTCGGGGTCGCCGGGGCCGAGCGAGATGCCGATCAGGCGGCCGAAGCGAGCCGTGTTCGCGGGATGCGGATTCATGGAGCCTCCTTGCGGGTGGTGACGATCCACACCGGGTTCTGCGCGGCGAGCCGATGCATGTCGAGGATGGGTTGGCTGCGCGCGGCCGAGAGCATCGTCACCTCCCAGGCGGTGTCGGCCGCGGCCAGCACGGAGGTGGCGGTGGCGAGGTTCTCGAGGGTGACGAAGTTCATCACCAGCCGGCCGCCGGGAACGAGCCGCCGCAGGACGAGGGTGATCAGCTCGCCGAGTTCGCCGCCCGAGCCGCCGATGAACACCGCATCGGGGTCGGGCCAGGCATCCAGGCCGGCGGGGGCCTTGCCCTCGAACAGGCTGTAGTTGCTGGCGCGCAGCCGACGGGCATTGGTGCGTGCATTGGCGGCGTCGGCGGGGTTCTTCTCGATCGCCCATACGTGGCCGTGGCGGGCGATGCGGCTGGCCTCCAGTCCGACCGAGCCGGAACCGGCGCCGATGTCCCACACCCGGCTGTCGGCGCGCAGCGCGAGCTTGGCCAGCGCGACCGCGCGTGCCTCGAGCTTGGTGATCAGGCCCTTCTCGGGTGTGCGCTGCACATAGTCGAGGTCGTCGACGCCGAACAGCGCGGTACCGACGCACGTGCGCTCGATCACCACGACGTTGGGTTCCGGGAAGCGCCGGCTGGCGGCCTCCTGCAGGCTCAGCCCGGCGAACACCGCTTCGTCGTCCAGGCACAGGCGGGCGACCACCGACAGGCGCAGGTCCTCGTCGCAGCCCGGCGCGCCATGACCAGCCGCGAGCAAGGCGCGGGCGATGCGGTCGGGGCTGTTGGCGGGGCTCGTGAAGCAGGCGACCAGCGGGTGTTCGGCGACGGCGCGGACCACGCGGTACAGGCCGTGCTCCGGCGTGGGGCCGGGTTGCCGCGGATCGGCCTGCCATTCGTCGGCGTCGGCGCCGTGGCAAGACACGAAGCGGGCCTCCTGCCACGACCTCTTCAGGCGCGCGAAGGCGAGCTGCAGCGTCGAGGTTGCGGGCAGCACCTCGAGCCGCGCGGCGCCGAGCTTGTCGATCAGGAAGCCGGCGATGCCATGGCACAAGGGGTCGCCGGTGGCGAGCACCACGGCGGCGTCGCCCTCGAGCACGGCCTCCTCGATCCAGCCCGGCACGCGTGTGAGCGCGCCGTCCATGTTCAGCAGGCGGGCGCTGGGGGCGTGCGGTGCGATGCGTTCCAGCGTGCGTCCGGCGCCGATGAGGCTGGCGGCGGCTTCGATGCGCCGGCGCGCTGCGGCGCCGAGGCCGTCCCAGCCGTCGTCGAGCAGGCCGACGATGCTGCAGACGGGGGCAGTGGATTCAGGCATGCGTGGTCTCCTTCAGGTCGGCCTCATCGACGCTCACGATCGGCACGCCCTCGAAGTTGCACGCCAGCACGGTGAGCCGGTGCGGGCCGGGGTAGCGCTGGCGCAGGCTGCGGATGGCGCGCCCGGCGAGCGCGCGGTGGAAGGCCACGGCCAGGCCGAGCGCGCTCAGGCGTTCGGCGGCGAAGCGGGCGGTCTCGGCGGCGCGGATCTCGGCCACGAGCGCGGGCGGCGCGCCGACCTCGGCAGCGGCGGCGGCGATCAGCTCGCGATCGACCTCCTCGCGCCAGGCGTGGGTGACCGACAGGCCCTGGGCGATCTTGGTGAGCTTGCCGATCATGGCGCCGACGACGATGTGGCGCATGCCCTGCCTCACCGCGGTGGTGAAGGCGGCCTTGACGAAGTCGCCCATCTGCACGAAGCAGGCCTCGTCGAGGTCCGGGAAGGCGCGCATCGCGCATTTCTCGGTGCGGCCACCGGTGGTGAACACCACGCAGGTCTGGCCCTGGTTGGCGGCGACATCGATGGCCTGGATCACGCTGGTGCGGAAGGCGGCGGTGGAATACGGGCGGACGATGCCGGTGGTGCCGAGGATGCTGATGCCGCCGAGGATGCCGAGGCGGGCATTGAGCGTCTTCTGCGCCATCTCCTCGCCGCCGGGCACCGAGATCGTCACCTCCAGACCGTCGCCGACCTCGAGGATGGGTGCGCCGGCCGCGCGCACGTTGTCGATGATGTTGCGCCGCGGCACGGGGTTGATCGCGGGGCCGCCGACCGCCAGCCCGAGCCCGGGCTTGGTGACCACGCCCACGCCAGGGCCGCCCGCGAGGATCACCACGCCGCCGCCCCCGCGGATGCGGCGCACGTCGGCGGTGAGACGGGCGCCATGGGTGGCATCGGGGTCGTCGCCGGCGTCCTTGATCGAGACCGCGTGGGCGTGGTCGCCGTCCACCTGGCCGTCGCGGATCGTGAAGCGCACCCGCGTCGTGTTGGGCAGCACGCACTCCACCGCGTCGGGCACCGCGCCGCGCACCAGGCCGAGCGTGGCGGCCGCCGCGGCCGCGGCCGAGTTGGCGCCGGTGGTGAGGCCGGTACGATTGCCGCGCGCGCGCCTGGCGTCGCCCTTGCGCACCTTGTCGGGGAGGGAATGTCCTGCCGCCATCGTGTCGCTTCAGCCCCGGACGGCCTGTCGCTGCCGTGTCTCGGCCAGCCCGAGCAGGGCGTGGATCGCCGCCACCACCAGGGTGGAGCCGCCCTTGCGGCCGCGGATGACGATCCACGGCACCGCGTCGACCGCGGCCATCCGGTCCTTGGATTCGGCCGCCGACACGAAGCCCACCGGCATGCCGACCACCAGCGCCGGGCGCACGCCTTCATCGCGGATCAGTCGCACCAGCTCGATCAGCGCGGTGGGTGCGTTGCCGATGCCGACGATGGCGCCGTCGAGCAGGCCGAGGCGGTGCGCCTTGCGCATGGCCTGCACCGCGCGCGTGCTGTCCTCGGCGCGGGCGCGCTCGACGACGTCGGGGTCGGAGATGAACTGGTGCGTGCGCATGCCGAAGTGGGCGAGACGCGAGGCGGACAGGCCGACACAGATCATCTCGACGTCGGCGACGATCTGCGCGCCGCCGCCGAGGATGGCGGCCAGGCCGGCGTCCACCGCATCGGGATGGAATTCGGTGAGGCCGTTGAACTCGAAGTCGGCGTTGGCGTGGATCATGCGGCGCACCACCGGCCACTGCCCGGCGGTGTAGGCGTGACGGCCGACCTCGGCGTCGATGATGGCGAAGGAGTCGTGCTCGATCGCGCGCCCGGCGGCGGTGAGCTGTTCGGTGACGGTGTTGGTGCGCATGGCGGGTTCGGCTTCAGGCGTGCGCGTGGTCATGGGCGTGAGCGTATGCATGGCCATGGTCGTGCTCGTGGTGCGCAGGGGCGTGACGGGCGTGCGTGGGGCTGTGCTCGTGCAGGTGCGCGGCCTCGGCGGCGAGGCGGTATCTGCAGCCGTCGCACTCCAGCAGTCCGCCCTCGGGTCCTTCGTGGTCGTCGACCCTGCGGTCGAGCAGCGCGAAGATGCCCTCGTCGAAGCCGAAGTGGGTGCCGAGCGCGAAGGCGAGCTGCGGGTACTGGCGCCGCAGGCGCTCGACCTGTGCCCGGATGCGCTCCATCAGCACCCCGGTGAAGAGGTACACCGGCACGATGCAGATCTGCGTCATGCCCAGGCGGGCCTGGCGCTGCACCACGGTCTCGAGTCGCGGCCAGGTCACGCCGGTGAAGGCGAGGTCGACCAGCTCGTGGTCGCCGTCCTCGAAGAGCCAGCGCGCCATCTTGGCGAACTCGCCGTTGGCGCCGGCGTCCGAGGAGCCGCGGCCGAGCAGCACCACGCCGGTGGTGTGCGGGTCGGGCATGTCGAGCTGCCTCAGCAGGCGGTCGAGCTGGCCGCGCAGTACGGCGAAGAGCTCGCGCCCCATGCCGAGGTGGCGGGCGCAGGCGAAGGCGACGCCGGGGTGGCGGGCGCGGGCGCGCTCGATCGCAGCCGGAAGCTCCATCTTGACGTGGCCCGCGGCGTTGAGGATGAAGGGAATCGTGACGACACGGTGCGCCGCGTGCGCGGCGCGGTCGAGGCCCTCGTCGAGCAGCACGTCGGCGTGCTCGATGAAGCAGGTCTCGATGCGCCAGCCGGGGTGGCGTTCGCGCCATTGTGCGGCGAAGTGGAGGATCTCCTTGTTGCCCTCGCGGTTGCGCGAGCCGTGGCCGACGAGAAGGATGGCGGTCTTGTTCATGCGGTTTCTCCGGTGGCGATGCCGGCCGCGGCGGCCGGCATCGACGCCTTGCGGAAGCGGTGGCCGAAGCCCGGGTCGTAGAGTTTCGAGCGTGCGAGGTCGGGCCACAGGCGGGCGCCGAGCGCCGGACTGGCGAGAATCATGGCCTGGCTGGCGATCTTCTCGTCCTGGCAACGGCGCTTGATGTCGGCCAGCGTGCCGCGCACGATCTTCTCCGCGCCCGCCCAGCTCGCCTTGTGCACCACCACGATGGGGGCGTCCTCCGGCCAGCCGGCGGCGCGCAGCGCACGCTGCACCTCGTGCAGCAGCGTGATCGACAGGAAGATGCACAGCGTCGTGCGGTGCGCGGCGAGCGCCTCGAGCGCCTCGCCCGGCGGCATCGGCGTGCGCCCGGCGACACGGGTGAGGATCACCGTCTGCGTCACCTCCGGCAGGGTCAGGGTCTCGCCCGCGGCAGCGGCCGCGGCCATCGCCGAGGACACGCCCGGCACCACCCGCCAAGGAATGCCGGCGGCGTCGAGCGGGCGCGTCATCTCGACCAGGGCACCGTACAGGCCGGGGTCGCCGGTCTGCAGGCGCACCACGACGGGATGGCGGGCGCAGGCGTCCAGCAGCCAGGCGCTCATGCCCTCGAGCGTCATGTCCCTGGAGTCGCGGATCTCGCAGTGGGCGGGCGCGAACTGCGTCGCGCTGCGGTCGACCAGCGAGCCGGCGAACAGGATCGCGCCCGCCCGCTCGAGCAGGCGGCGGCCTTTCACGGTGATCAGGTCGGGGTCGCCGGGGCCCGCGCCGACGAACCAGACCGTACCCGGCAGCGCGGTCATCAGCCGCGCGCCGGCACGGCGAAGCAGAGCCGCACGAGGGGACGATGCGCCTGCGACTGCAGCAGGCGGACGAGTGCGACCGTCAGCACCGGCTCGATCAGCGCCACCGGGAGGTAGGCGCTGGCGAAGGCGGCCCATGCCGCGAAGGGCGTGGCGACCTCGCCCATGGCCAGCCAGAAGCCGACCATGACGGCGACGCCGGCGTAGTAGGCGGCGTCGAGCTTCAGCACCGATCCCACCCGCGTCGCGGCGCCGCTGGCGAGCCTGCGGCCGAGCGTGGCATGCAGCGCCACCAGCGGTACGGCCAGCGAGAGGAAATTGACCCCGAGATGCAGCAGGTCGGCGGGCTCGAAGACCCCGCCCTGAAGCAGCAGGCCGAGGCCGAAGCCGAGCAGGGTGGGCACGAAGCCGAGCGTCAGGTAGATCGGCATGGCGCCGATGAAGTGCAGCTCCGATGCGCCGGCGGGCGTATGGAAGCTCTGCATGAAGACGGAGAAGAACAGGGCTGCGAGCAGGGTGCGCAGCAAGCGCTGCGGCTTCCTGAGAAGTTGCGGCGCCTGGGCGGCGACGAGCGCGGTGGCGGCGAGGTTGGCGGCGGCGATCTTGGCGCCGGAAAGGATGCCGGGTTCGATGTGCATGATGACTCCCCACGAGTGCATGGAACGACGATGCGAACCACGCGGGCGGGGGGCGGCATGCGGGCGCGGCGCTGCCGGTGGGCGTACGCACGCGGTGAAACCGCGAGCGCACGCCGGGCACGGCATTGCCTGGAGACCGCTTGCACGACGAGTCGGCTGGAGCTTCCGGCGCACACGGGCAGCCGGCGGAAAACCAGTCGGATCGAACCCACACCCCGGGGCTCACATCAACCTGGAACCGCGCACGACGCCACTTGCAGGCGGGTGCGGGTTCCGTACTCGATCGGGCCGGTCTTCTGGCTTGCCGTCTTCCTCCTCCGCCGGCCTTCCCGAGCGCAAGGCTCAGTGGCGTGTTGGCGGATTCGTCAGGCTCACAGCAGCGGGGGCTGCGCCGGAATGGTCGTGCGCGCGCAAGGCGGACGACGTCACCGGACTTCCCGTTTCACCCTGTCATATGAAGTTATGACAGGGCACCCGGATCGAATGCGGAGCGAAGGATAGGCGAAGCTGGGGCGGGAAGGCAAGCGATGTGCAGCGGTGGGGACGGGAGCGCCGCGGTCGCGATGCCGGTTTTCGTGGGAGCGACACCAGTCGCGATGCGGCCATCGGCGCGGGTTATGCGAATCTCGGACCCGCGCCGACGGCCTCGCTGTTTCCGGTCGTCCTGCTCAGCGCTTGTCGCCGCCCGGCTTGGCGGCGAACAGGGCGGCGCGGGGCTGCGGGCGGCGCTGCGGGTTCGCGCCGGCGGGGCGGGGCGCGTTACCCTCCGGGCGGCGGTTGGCGGACGGTGCGCGGTTGCCGTCCACCTCGACACGGCGGGCCGGCACGGCGCGGTTGCCATCGACGTCCGGGCGCGGAGCCGAGCCGCGGTTGCCGTTGGGCTCGCGCGCCTCGCCCGTGCGCGCCGCGCGATTGCCGTCGGCCTCGCCGCGGGTGCGCGCGGGGGCACGTCCGCCGGGCTGGGCCGGAGCACGTCCGCCGCCTGCGCGCTCGCTGCGCGCGGGCGCGGCGGCGGGGCTGCGGCCCTGGCCGTTGCGGCCGCCGCGGCGCTGCAGCGGTTCGCGCTGGTGGTCGGCGTCGTGTGCGGCCTCGCCGCCGGCGCTGGGCACGAAGTCCTCGGCCACGGCGCGCTCGATGCGGCGCTTGATGACGCGCTCGATCGCGGTCAACAGCTTGATTTCTTCGTTGTCGACCAGCGAGATCGCATTGCCGGCGGCGCCGGCGCGGCCGGTGCGGCCGATGCGGTGCACGTAGTCCTCGGCGACGTTGGGCAGCTCGAAGTTCACCACCTGGGGCAGCTGGTCGATGTCCAGGCCACGCGCGGCGATGTCGGTGGCCACCAGCACCGGCAGGGAGCCGTCCTTGAACTGGGCCAGCGCGCGCGTACGCGCGGCCTGGCTCTTGTTGCCGTGGATCGCGGCGGCGCCGATGTCGTGCTTGGTGAGGTACTCGGCGAGCTTGTTGGCGCCGTGCTTGGTGCGGGTGAACACCAGCGCCTGGAACCACTGCTTTTCCTTGATCAGGTGGGCGAGCAGTTCGCGCTTCTGCTTCTGGCCGATCAGGTACACCGCCTGGTCGACGCGCTCCGCGGTGGTGTTGCGCGGGGCGACTTCCACTTCTGCCGGGTTGTGCAGCAGGCCGTGGGCGAGCTCGCGGATCTCGTCCGAGAAGGTGGCCGAGAACAGCAGGTTCTGGCGCTTCTTCGGCAGCAGCGCGAGCACCTTGCGGATGTCGCGGATGAAGCCCATGTCGAGCATGCGGTCGGCTTCGTCCAGCACCAGGATCTCGACGCCGGAGAGATCGAGCGTCTTCTGGCCGACGTGGTCGAGCAGGCGGCCGGGGGTGGCGACGAGGATGTCCACCCGCTTCTTCAGTGCGCTGATCTGCGGGTTGATGTTCACGCCGCCGAACATGACCAGCGAGGACAGCGGCAGGTGCTTGCCGTAGGTGTCGACCGACTCCTGCACCTGGGCGGCGAGCTCGCGCGTGGGGGTCAGGATCAGGCAGCGCGGGCGCCCGGGCGGGTGCGGATGGGTGTGGGTCTGCGACAGGATGTGCAGCAGCGGCAGCGTGAAGCCGGCGGTCTTGCCGGTGCCGGTCTGCGCCGCCGCGAGCAGGTCGCCGCCGGCGAGCACCTGCGGGATGGCCTTGGCCTGGATGGGCGTGGGCGTGGAGTAACCCGCCTCGGAGACCGCGCGCAGGATGGGTTCGGCCAGCCCGAGGCTGGCGAAGGTGACTTGGGGATTCATTCGATGGTCCGGCGCAAGCCCGTCGCATGCATCGATGCGACACCAATCCGGGCTGCGGGAGGGATCCGCGCCGCATGGGGGCGAACGGATCGTTGCAGGAAACGCGGCGGGTGACTGGTGCACCGCAGCGAAGCCGGCACTATAAGCGCTCCACACCGGAATGGCGAGCCATTTCGGCCCGCTGGCGACCGCGAATCCGCCCCCGCGGCCTCGGGGGCGCTGGCGAATCTTGCGCTGGATCGTGTCATGGAATGAAGGTTTGGTTACAATCCGACACAACCCGGTTCCCGGCAGGGGTATTCCCGTGCGCGAAATCCAGCTCTCCGAAGACCTCGACGGCCGCTACGATCGGCTCTCCCGCGATCTGGGCGCGCGCGCGCTCGCCGGCCTGCTCGCCGTGTCCGGTTCGATCCTCGTCCTGCTCGGCGGGGCGGTCGTGGGTGCCGTGGCGACCTGGGAGGCGATCGGCCGGGGCACACCGGTGGAAACGCTGTTCTGGGTGCTCTTCATGCTCGGCAGCATCGCCGCGATCTGGGCCACGCTGGCCTCCCTGGCGAGCCTCGCGCCGCGGCCCTGCGGGCTGGCGGTCGCGCGCGAACGGGTGGGCGAGCTCTACGCGCTGGTCGATGCGCTCGCGCACGTGGCGGGGGTGAGCCCGATCCGGCGCATCTACGTGACGGGCGAGATCAACGCCTCGATCGTGCAGCGCCCGCGCCACCTGGGTGTCGGCGAGATGGCGACCGATCTGCTGATCGGCCTGCCGCTGGCCCATGCGCTCGGCCCCCGCCAGCTCGCGGCGGTGATCGCCCACGAGATCGGCCACATGGTCGCACGCCAGCGCGGGATGCACGGCCGGAGCGGTTGGCTGCAGGCGTGGTGGATGCGCACGCTGGACGAGCTTGCGGCCGCGTTGCCGTCCGGCTTTCCCTGGTTCGACCCCCAGGGCGACGCCCTGTGCATGAGGATGCTGCTGCTGGCGCAAATGGAGGAGTACGCCGCCGACCGCACCGCGGTGCGCCTGGTAGGGGCCGAGCTGCTTGCCGGGACCCTGGTCGAGCTCTGCTGCAAGGCGGACTTCCTCGCCAACGACTACCTGCCGCGCGTGCATGCCCTGGCCGAGTGCGACGAGGCGTCTTGCGTGCGGCCCTACCGCGAGATGGGGCACGGCTTTGCCGCCGGCTTCGCCCAATCGAGCGCTGCCATCGATCCGCAGCGCGTGCTGCGCGCGGACGCCGGCGACCCCTTCCACCCCGCGCTGCAGGATCGCCTCGTGGCGATCGGCGTCGCCATGCCCGAGCGGCTGCAGGTGTCGGGTCCTTCTGCGGCGCAGCATTTCTTCGGCGACAGCCTGCCTTTCCTGGCCTGGCATTTCGACCGGATCTGGTTGGAGAGCCTGCGCGACGCTTGCCCGCCGGCGCTCAGTCCGCACGCGCCGGAGCGGGTGCTGCAGGGGGCGTGAGCGCCGCGGAGGCGGCGCCGCGGCGCTTGCGTGCGGTCTCGACCTGGCCGCACAGGCGCGCCGCGCCGTCGAGGATGCGCGGCGTATGGCGCTGGATGAGCTCGGGCGGGATGAAGAACAGGTTGTCGCGGCGCGCGGCCTCGAGCTGCGGCCAGCGCGACCACTGGTCGAGCCACTCCGGACGGGCCTCGCCCATGCCCGAGGCCACGATCACCTCGGGGTTGGCCGCGAGCACCGCCTCGACGCCGATCGTCGGCGTCAGGTGGGCGACCTCGCCGAACACGTTGGCGCCGCCACAGAGGCGGATCACGTCGGCGATCAGGTGGTGGTCGTTCACCGTCATCAGCGGGCGATCCCAGATCTGGTAGAAAACGCGCACCTTGTCGCGTGCCGAATACGTGGCGGCGAGGTGCTCGCGGCGCGCGCGGAAGGCGCTCGCCGCGGCCTGGGCGGCGGGTTCGCTGCCGGCGAGCTGCCCGAGTCGCTCCAGGTTGCGCGCCACGTCTTCCAGGTTGCGCGGCTCGCTCAGGTAGACCGGGATGCCGAGCGCCTGCAGGCGGGCGAGATCGCCTTCGCGGTTGCCGCTCTGCCAGCCGATCACCAGGTCCGGGCGCAGCGCCGCGACCGCCTCGAGGTCGATCCGGGTGTAGCCGCCCACGCGCGCGATGCGCTGTGCCGCCTCGGGGTAGTCGCTGTAGTCCACCGCGCCCACCACGCGCTCGCCCGCGCCGGCGGCGAACAGCATCTCGGTGACGTGCGGGGCGAGGCTGACGATGCGCTGCGCCGGCGCGGCCAGCGCGAGCTTGCGGCCGGTGTCGTCCACCAGCTCGACGCCCGCGGCGGACGCGGGGCCGCCGAGGGCGAGCAGCGTGGCCGCTGCGGCCGAGGCCGCTGCATCGGAAAGACGGCAGGGGAGAGAACTCATCACGGCTCCTTGAGGAGATTCGGGCAGTCTGCGAGGGCGGCCTCCAGCCTCGCCCAGCGAGGCTCGTCCGCGGGCAGGCCGAAGCGCAGCGCGGGCGGGGCGTCGAAGCGGCGCAGCAGGATGCCGCGGCGGGCGAAGGCCGCGTGCACCTGCGCCGCGTGCGGCAGGCGGACGTACTGGAACAAGGCCGGCCCGCAGCTTTCCAGTCCATGCGCCTGCAGCAGGCGGTGCAGGCGCGCGCCCGCGGCGTCCAGCCGGGCGCGCTGCGCGGCCTGCCAGGCGGTGTCGGCGAGCGCGTGGTGCGCCGCCCAGCGTGCCGGACCGGCCAGCGTCCACGGCCCGAGGCGTTCGGCGAGCGCCGTGCGGACCTCGGTGGGTGCGAACACGAAGCCCACGCGCGCCCCGGCCAGACCGAAAAACTTGCCCAGCGAGCGCAGCACCACCAGGCCGGGGCGACCGGCGAGCGGCACCAGGCTGTGCGCAGGCGTGGTGTCGGCGAAAGCCTCGTCCACCACCAGCCAGCCGCCGCGGCGGGCGAGCCGGGCATGCCAGTCGAGCAGGCGATCGCGGTCGAAATGCACGCCGGTCGGGTTGTTGGGCTGCACCAGCACCACCACGTCGCTGTCGTCGATCGCACCCTCGACCTCCTCCGCGTCGATCGACCGTGGCCGGCGCTCGCGCCAGGCGTGGGCGTGCTCGGCGTAGCCTGGCGCCAGCAGGCGGACGCGTGCGCCGGGCAGGACCGCCGGCAGGGCCTGGATCGCCGGCTGAGAACCCGCCACCGCGAGCAATTCGGCGCTGCCGTAATAGCGCGCGGCGGCTTCCTCCAGGCCGTCGTCGTCCTCGGGCAGGCGCTGCCAGGCCGTCTCCGGCACCGGCGGCACCGGATAGGCCCACGGGCTGATCCCGGTGGACAGGTCCATCCAGTCGGCAAGCGCGATACCGTAGTGCTCGGCGGCGCGGCGCAGGCGGCCGCCGTGCTCAAGCACCGCCGCCTCCCGCCAGCGTCGTCGCGACGCCGAGGACTGCGGTCAGCCCCAGCCACAGCAGCGCACCACGCCGCACCAGGGCTACCGCCGCGCGGATGGCGTCGACGTCGGCGCCACGGCCCTCGCCCAGTGCCGGGCGGTGCTCCGCGCGGCCGTGGTAGGTCGCCGCGCCGCCCAGGCGCACGCCGAGCGCGCCCGCACCCGCCGCCATCACCGGCCCGGCGTTCGGACTGTCCCAGGCGGGCGCCTGCGCGCGCCAGCACGCGAGCGCCCGCCGGGTGTCTCCGAGCCAGGCGTAGGTGAGCGCGGTGAGGCGCGCCGGCAGCCAGCCGAGCAGATCGTCGATGCGTGCCGCAGCCCAGCCGAAGTGCAGGTGGCGCGGCGTGCGGTAGCCCCACATCGCATCGAGCGTGTTCGCCAGGCGGAACAGCACCACCCCCGCGCCGCCACCGAGCACGAACCACAGCAGCGCGCCGAACACCGCGTCGTTGCCGTTCTCCAGCACCGACTCGGTGGCCGCCTTGGCCACGCCCTCCGCGTCGAGCGCGCGGGTGTCGCGGCTCACGATCCAGCCCACCCGCGCGCGCGCCGCGTCAAGGTCGCCGGCGGCGAGCGGCGTCGCCACCGCCAGCGCGTGCTCGGCCAGGCTGCGTCCGCCGAGGGCGAAGTAGAGCAGCGCGCTGTCCACCCCCCAGTGCGCGTGCGGATGGAGCGTACGCAGCCACAGCGCGAGCGCCACCCAAGGCAGCACCGCGAGCGCCCAGGCGAGCAATCCTGCCAGGCGCATGCCGGTCTCGTTGGTGCCGAAGAACAGCCGGCGGCAGGCCCGCTCGACCCAGCCCGCCCAGCGCCCGAAGCCGACCAGCGGATGGAAGCGCCTCGCCTCGCCGAATACGCGATCGGCGAGCAGGCCGGCGGCCATCTTGAGCGTGAGGACGAGCAGCAATGAAGAGGGCATCGGAACAGTCAATAAAGGAACTTGGGCGAGTCACCCCAAGCAGCGAACACAACCGCAAGCACCACGGCCCCGCCCGCGCCGGGCCGGGCAGCCTGCGCAAGCCCGGGCGCCCACCGTACCCTCCCGAATCGGCGATAATCCCGCCCCTTCGAGCAAAACCCGCAGGATTCTACGCCATGTCCCCCCCGATCACGCTGATGGTGCAAGGCACCACCTCCGACGCCGGCAAGACCACGCTGGTCGCCGGACTCGCCCGCGTGCTGCGCCGACGGGGCATCAAGGTCGCCCCGTTCAAGCCGCAGAACATGGCGCTCAACTCCGCCGTCACCATCGACGGCGGCGAGATCGGCCGCGCCCAGGCCCTGCAGGCGCTCGCCGCCGGCGTCGCCCCGCATACCGACTTCAATCCGGTGCTGCTCAAGCCTTCCACCGACATCGGCGCCCAGGTCGTCATCCACGGCCGCGCCGTCGCCAGCCTGTCGGCGCGCGACTACCACGCCTACAAGCCCACCGCGATGGCCGCGGTGATGCAGAGCTGGGACCGCCTGTGCAGCGCCTACGCGGCGGTGCTGGTCGAGGGCGCCGGCAGCCCGGCCGAGATCAACCTGCGCGACCGCGACATCGCCAACATGGGTTTCGCCGAAGCCGCCGACGTGCCGGTGGTGCTGGTTGCGGACATCGACCGCGGCGGCGTGTTCGCCCACCTCGTCGGCACCCTCGAGCTGCTCTCGCCCTCCGAGCAGGCGCGCGTCAAGGGCTTCGTCATCAACCGCTTCCGCGGCGACCTCGGCCTGCTGCAGTCCGGCCTCGACTGGCTGGAGGCGCGCACGGGGCGGCCGGTGTTCGGCGTGCTGCCTTACCTGCACGGGCTCTTCCTCGACGCCGAGGACGCGCTCGCCGACAGCGCCGCCGACGTGCGCGCGGGCGAGGCTGCGCTGCGCGTGATCGCGCCGGTGTACTCGCGCATCTCCAACCACACCGACCTCGATCCGCTGCGATTGCACCCGCAGGTGGATTTCCGCTGGATCGGCCCCGGGCAGGCGATTCCGCCTGCCGACCTGATCGTGCTGCCCGGCTCCAAGAGCGTGCAGGCCGACCTCGCCTGGCTGCGCGCGCAGGGCTGGGAGACGGCGATCCGCCGCCACCTGCGCTATGGCGGCAAGCTGATCGGCATCTGCGGCGGCTTCCAGATGCTCGGCCGCGAGCTGTCCGACCCGCTGGGCCTCGAAGGCGCGCCGGGAACGATGGCCGGGCTGGGCCTGCTCGAGGTGGACACGGTGCTCGAACAACACAAGCAGCTGCGCAACCTGCGCGGCCGCCTCGCGAACCTGTCGCGCGAAGACGGGTCCGAGTGTGCAGGTGAACCCGGTGCGGCCGTCACCGGCTACGAGATCCACATGGGCGTGAGCTCCGGCCCGGCGCTGGCGAGGCCGGCGCTGTGGTTGGCGCACGGCGACGAGGCCATGCCGACCCGGCCCGACGGCGCGCGCTCTGCGGACGGGCAGATCCTCGGCACCTACGTCCACGGCCTGTTCGACGCCCCCGCGGCCTTGGCGGCGCTGCTCGCCTGGGCGGGGCTGGACGCGGAGGCGCTGGAAGGATCCGGGCCGGTCGACCTCGCAGCTCGCCGCGAAGCCGATCTCGACCGCCTCGCCGACGCGATCGAGGCCCATGTCGATCTGGCATCCCTGTTCGCCCCGAATCGCCTCTGAAGTCTTGCGGGATCCGCACGAATGAACACCGACACCCCGCGCCGCCACGGCGCCGAATCCTCCCCGCTCGGTCAGGCGGTCGCCTACCGCGACACCTACGCGCCCGAGCTGCTGTTCCCGATTTCGCGCCAGCTCAAGCGCGACGAGCTCGGCCTGCGCGCCGACATGCTGCCCTTCTGCGGCGAGGACTTGTGGAACGCCTACGAACTCTCCTGGCTGGACGCGCGCGGCAAGCCGGTGGTGGCCCTCGGCGAGTTCCGCGTGCCGGCGGCTTCGCCGCGACTGATCGAGTCCAAGTCGCTCAAGCTCTACCTGAACTCGTTCAACCAGCAGCGCTGCGCGAGTGTCGAGGAAGTGCGCGCGACCATCGCGCGGGACCTTTCGGCGGCGGCCGGCGCCGCGGTGGCGGTGGTGTTGCGGCCGCTGCAGGAACGCCCCGGGCGCAGCTTCGGCTACCCCGAGGGCGTCTGCATCGACGCGCTCGAGATCGACATCGGGCGCTACCAGCCCTGCGCGGAGACGCTGCGCGCCGCGGGACCGGAGGTGGAGGAGACGCTGTACTCGCACCTGCTCAAGTCGAACTGCCTGGTCACCGGCCAGCCCGACTGGGGTACCCTGGTCGTGCGCTACCGCGGGGCGGCGATCGACCGCGAGGGCCTGCTGCGCTACGTGGTGTCCTTCCGCGGCCACAACGAGTTCCACGAGCAGTGCGTGGAGCGCGTGTTCTGCGACCTCATGGCGCGCTGCAAGCCGCAGGAGCTTGCGGTGTGGGCGCGCTACACCCGCCGTGGCGGGCTGGACATCAATCCCTTCCGCGCCAGCCGGGCGGGGCTGCGGGCGGACGAGGCCATGGAAGTGCGCCAGTGAGCGCAGGCGCGGCAAATGTGCAACATCGTATGCGGGCCCTGCCCAAACCGGCGCATGCGGTGGTTTAATACCTGCCGGTAACAACCAACACCAAGAGGTAAGGAATATGAAGGCTTTCGTTGCTGCTGCGGTCGCTGCTGGTCTCCTCTCCGCTTCGCCCGCTTTCGCGTCCGAGGCGCTGGCCAAGTCCAAGAACTGCCTGGCCTGTCACGCGGTGGACAAGAAGCTGGTCGGCCCTTCCTACAAGGAAGTCGCCGCCAAGTACGCCGGCCAGGCCGATGCCGCGGCGATGCTCGCCGACAAGGTGCAGAAGGGCGGTGTGGGCGCCTGGGGCAAGGTCCCGATGCCTCCCAACCCGCAGGTCAATGCCGCCGACGCCAAGGCGCTCGTCGACTGGATCCTGACGCTCAAGTAATGCCGCATTCCGGGCCGGCGCTGCCGGCCCGCGTGCCTCCGAAGCCGGCGCAAGCCGGCTTTTTTACGCCGGTGCGGCCTGCAGGTCCGCGCTGCCGGCGCCGAGGAAGAGCCGTTCGGGCTGGCGCAGCCAGCCCGGCACCTCGCCGGCCGGGGCGGGGCGGGCGAACAGGTAGCCCTGCATCACCTCGCAGCCGAGCGCGCGCAGCGCGTCGGCCTGCTCGAGATTCTCCACGCCCTCGGCGACGAGGTCGAGATCGAAGCCGCGTGCGATGCCGGTGATGGCCGAGATGATCGGGTTGGTCATCGGGCCTTCGAGGTCACGCACGAAGCTGCGGTCGATCTTCAGCGTGCTGACCGGGAAGCGCTGCAGGTAGGCGAGCGCCGAGTAGCCGGTGCCGAAGTCGTCGATCGCCACGCTGATGCCGGCCTCGCGCAGCGCGCGCACCTTGGCGGCGATGTCGGCGGTGTCGTCCATCATCAGGCCCTCGGTGATCTCCACCTCGAGGCATGACGGTGCCACGCCGTGGCGGTCGAGGCAGGCGCGGATCCTGCCGACCACGTCGCCGCGCTGGAAGTCGCAGGCCGACAGGTTGATCGACACGCGCGGGGCGCCGACGCCCTCCGCCTGCCAGCGTGCGAGCTGCGCGCAGGCCGTCTCCAGCACCCAGTTGCTGATCTCGCTGATGAGGCCGACCTCTTCGGCCACCTGGATGAAGGTCGCGGGCGGAATCGCGCCCAGGCCCGGATGGTTCCAGCGCAACAAGGCCTCGAGGCCGACGATGCCGCGCGTCGCCAGGCTGACCTGGGGCTGGTAATGCAGGTCGAGCTCGCCGCGGGCGACCGCGCCGCGCAGGTCGTTCTCGAGCGCGATGCGGTCGCGATGGCGGGTGTTGAGCTCGGGGTCGAAGAAGCGGAAGGCGTTCTTGCCGGAGCGCTTGACCTGGTACATCGCCGCGTCGGCGTGGCGGGTGAGGTCCTCGGCAGTGGTGCCGTCGCGCGGGAAGAGCGCGATGCCGACGCTGACCGTGGCACGGAATTCGCCCTGGCTGAGCCGCACCGGGGTGGCGAGTGCGTCGAGCACCTTGCGCGCGATGACCTCGGCGTCCTCGGGCTGGTTGATGTCCGGGAGCAGCACGGTGAATTCGTCGCCGCCGAGGCGGGCGAGTGTGTCGCCGCGGCGCAGCGTGGCCGACAGCCGGCTCGCGATCGCACGCAGCAGCAGGTCGCCCTCGGCGTGGCCGAAGGTGTCATTGACCAGCTTGAAGCGGTCGATGTCGATGAACATCACCGCGAGCGCGCCGGTGCGGCGCTGCGCCTGCGCGATCGCGAGTTCGAGGCGGTCCTTGAACAGCACCCGGTTGGGCAGGTGGGTGAGCTGGTCGTGATAGGCCTGGAAGGAGATGATCTCCTCGGCGCGCTTGCGCTCGGAGATGTCGCGCGCCACGCCGTAGAGGCCGATCACGCGGCGGTCGTTCTCCTGCGTGACCATCGGGATGCCGGTCAGCGACACGGTGACGCTGCCGCCCTCGCCACCACCGTCGCGCCGCGAGCGCAGGCGCAGCTCGACGTGGAAGCTCTCGCCCGGCAGGCTGCTCGGCTGGCTGAGCAGGGTGTCGATGCGGTCGAGGTCCTCGGGCATCACCAGGGTGGTGAAGGGGCGCTTGACCAGCGCGCTGCGGTCGTAGCCCAGCAGGGCCTTGATGCGCGGGTTGATGTAGGTGAAGCGGCCGCTGCCGTCGAGGGTGAAGATCATGTCGGGCGAGCTCTCCACCAGGTAGCGGTGCAGGCGCTCCGAATCCTTCAGGCGCTGGCTCATCAGCTTGTTGGCGCGTTCGAGCGTGCCCTTGTGCAGGGCGCCGTCGACCGCGCGCTGCAGCTGCGCCACGTGATAGGGCTTGCGCACGTAGTCGTCGGCGCCGCCGCGCAGCGCGCCGATCGCCGCGTCGATCGCGTCCTCGCCGCTGATGATGATCACCGCCTCGTCGCGCTGGTGGTCGGACAGCCAGTCGAGCAGCGCGAGGCCGTTGGCGTCGGGGAGACGGTAGTCGAGCAGGATCAGCGCGTAGCGCTGCTTCTCCAGGCGGCCGATCGCCTCGCCGATGCTGCCGCATTCGTCGAAGAGGCGCCCGGGGCGGGCGAGTGCATGCGGAAAGGTGCGGCGCAGGGCCGGATCGTCATCGACGATCAGGATGCGGACGCTGTCGGCGTCGTCGCCGGCGGTGGCGTCGATCCGAGGCCTTAACCCGTTGTCGGCCGGAGTGACCATGGCTCCCGGAGGCTGCGATGTGGAGGGCTTGTTCGGCCGCATGATGCAACACTCAGGCGCTTTGTTCCAGCGGAACGAAGATCTGGAAGCTCGTGCCGGCGCCCGCCTGGGTGCGGCACAGCAGGGTGCCGCCCCATTGTGCGAGGATCTCGCGCACCACCGAGAGGCCGAGGCCCTGGTGCTCCGCCCCCTTTGCGCTCGGGCGCGGGCTGAGCGGATCCTGGGCGCGTTCCACCGGCAGGCCGGGGCCGTTGTCGACGAAGCGGATCTCCAGGCAGTTGCGGCCGTCGACATTGACCAGCGGCAGCACCGAGACGACCAGGCGCTGGCCGGGCTGGAGCGCTTCGGAGGCGTTGCGCAGCAGGTTGAGCAGCACCTGCTTGAGCGCCGATGCGGGGATCGCGGCCGGCGGCACGTCGCGCGCGGCGCGCAACTCGAGCTGGATCTGGCGGCTGCCGAAGAGCGGCTCGCCGTACAGCGTGCGCATGTCCAGCAGCAGCTCGGGCACCCGGCAGGTGCGCATCTCGGCCGTCTCGGCAGGCAGTTCGGCGGCGCTGCGCAGGAGTTTGTCGATGCGGTCGAGTTCGGCGTTGAGCAGGCTCATCTCGTCTTGCAGCGTGCTGTCGCCGGAGCGCTCCTGGGCGAGCATGTCGATGCGGGTCTTGAGCACCGTGAGCGGGTTGCTGGCCTCGTGGGCGATGCGGCGCACATGGTCGCGGAAGCGCTGGTGCAGCGCGGCCTCGCGCTCGGCGATCGCATCGCGCTGGCGGGCGTGGCTGCGCAGCGCGCGCGCCGCGGCACCGAGCAGGGCGGCGTAGCGCCAGCGCAGCTCGCTGTCGAGCGCCTGCGCGGAGGCGGTGGCGACCAGGGCCACGCTGGTGTCGCCCGCGCCGCCCAGAGGGATGACGTGGAAGCCCGGCTGGCCGAGCCAGCGTGCGACCTGCCAGTCGGCGACGCTGCGCCCGGGCGGGCCGCCGTCACCGAAATGCGAGCAGGGTTGCTCGCTGCGCGCACCGAGGGCGATGCAGCTGGTCTCGTCGTCCAGGCGCAGGCGCAGCTCGCCGATCAGCAGGTCGGGGCTGCCCGCCGCGGCGCCGAGCAGCGGGCGCAGGCGACCGTCCTCGCCGCTGCCGAGCAGCACCGGCGGGGTGTGCAGGCCGAACAGCGGGCAGGCGATCGCCAGGCGGTCGCGGATGGTCGTCGCGTCCAGGTCGACGAAGGCGGCGGTGAGCAGGCCGAGCATGCCGGCGTAGCGGTAGGGGTCGTCCGTGAGGCGCAGGGTCGGGCAGGCCGCGCCCGTGCCCGCGCTGGGCAGGCCGGGCAGGGCGGGGTAGGACGCATGCCCGGACAGGATGTAGCCGACGTCGGTGCGCAGCGCCACCACGCTCGCGCTCTCGAGTCCGGTCAGCTCGGCGACTTCCGTGATGCGCTCCTGCCAGTCGCCACCGGCGAGCCGGCGTGCGGCGGCGAGCAGGCCGAGCAGCGGATGCATCGCGCCCGCGCAGGCCGGATCCATGCCGTCGAACTCGAGCGCGTCGGCCAGGCTCGCGGGCAGGCCGCAGTCGGCGACAAGGGCCGGCAGCGTCGGCCGGCGCCCGGAAACCCACCCCGCCGAGCGCGGCAGGCCGAACCACAGGCCGGCGAGGTAGGCCTCGTCGGGGCGCGGATATTCGGTCTCGATCGCGAGGTGGAGCGCGCATTCGGCACGCAGCAGTGCGGCGTCGGCGGTTTCGTCCGGTTGGTTGCCGACGTGGCCCAGACCGAGCAGCCAGGCGCGCAGCAGGTCGGTGCCGATGCGCTCGAGGCGGCGCCGCAGGGCGGCATTGAGGCCGTCCTGGAGTTCGCCCGCGCGCAGCGGATCGGCCAGCAGCAGCGCCAGGCTCAGCGCGGGGTCGCGTGCGGCCACGAGCGCGATCTCCGCCCAGTTCGGCGTCTGCGCGGCGAGCATGCGCAGGATCGTCGACGCGCCGTCGGGCAGGGGCTGGAGCTCGAAGGCGCTGAAATTGGCGGCGAACATGCGATGGACGGTTGGAAAAAGGGCCGACGGATTCTAGCCCGTCGGCCCTTCCCCTTGCCGTGAACGATGTGGCGGTCGAGCGGGAATGACGAACGGGGTGCGGCGCTGGACGAGGTTCAGCCGTGCAGGCTGTCGGCGAAACCGAGCCCGACCAGCTGTGCGCGATTGACCTGCTCGCAGCTCAGGTGGAGCTGGTCCACCGCCGCCTGCAAGGCCTTGGGGTCGAAGCTCTCGCAGCACTGCGCAAGGTGCAGGAAGGGGGCGAAGTCGCCTTGGCCGTAGAGGAGCGCCTCGCTCACCCGCGGCGGCAGGTTCATCTCTTCGAGCAGGGTCTGGATCGAGGTGCCGAGCAGGGTGTGCAGCAGCGAGAAGGCGCCGGTGATGAAGAGGTTGTCGCGCTCGACGGCATCGAAGAAGCCGCCGCCGATCTCTTCCATGAAGCGGCCGCGCGCGATCGCGGTCTGCATCAGCGCGGGGGCGCTGGGGTCGCGGCTGGCGGTGACCAGCAGCAGCGACAGCCATTTGTTGAGGGCGTCGTAGCCGAGGATGCTGACCGCGTGGCGGAAGGACTGGATCTCGACCATGAGGCCGAAGCCGGCCGAGTTGATGTAGCGCAGCAGCTTGAAGGAGAGCGCCACGTCCTGCTTGAGGACGCCCTCGATCTCGCGGATGTCGCCGTTGTTGCGCACCAGGTTGAGCAGCCGCACGATCTGCGCATGCCCCGGCGTGAGGCTCTTGGCGGGCGCGTTGCCGTGCAGGAAGAACCAGCCCGAGGCACCGTCGTAGCCCGCCGCGACGGCCTGGCGGAAGGCGCCGATGTCAGCCAGGCCCCAGGCCAGGCTCAGGCCGGGCGAGCCGGTGGGCGCAGGGTGGCGGCGTGCGTCGATGAGCACGAAACGCCAGTCGTGGCCGGCGGGCAGGGCGACCTCGGGCTGGAACCAGGTCAGGCACATGCCGATGCCGGCATCGCGCAGGCGCGCCATCAGCGCCTGGGTGTGCCGATGGGCGAGCGTCTGCACCGGGATCTCGATCGCCACGTTCCCGGGGATCGCCCACTCCATGATCTCGGGCGTCGGCACCAGGCGGCCGAGGCTGACGAACACCGGATGGTGGGTCGGCCACACCGCGGCCTGGGCGGAGAGCGCCTCGACCACCGAGGCGATGTTGGGGCCGTGGGCGATCAGGCGGTTGGCGGTGATCGCGCGGTTCTTGTTGACGACCGGCTCGCGGGTCAGCAGGGTGGTCTGGCTCATCGGGCGTTCCGGGTCATCGGGCGGAGGGCTGGGCGAAGGTGAAGGCGTCGGCGAAGAACGCGTCCTCGGGCAGGCCGCGTTCGCTGTGGAAGCTGGCGCGTGCGGCATCGACCATCGCGGGGGCGCCGCAGACATAGACCTCGTGCGCGGAAAGGTCGGCGAAGTCTTCGAGTACCGCCTGGTGCACCAGGCCGCCGCGTCCCGCCCAGGCCTCGTCGGAGAGCACCGGGACGTAGCGCAGGCCGGGCAGCACCTCCTCCCAGGCGCGTGCGAGCGCGTCGAGATACAGCCCGTCGCGCCGGCGCGCACCCCAATACAGCGTGATCGGGCGCTGCAGGCCGAGCCGGATCGCGTGCTCGACGATGCCCTTGATCGGTGCGAAGCCGGTGCCGCCGGCCACCAGCACGATCGGCCGCGCGGAGTCCTCGCGCAGGAAGAAGCTGCCCAGCGGCCCTTCGAAGCGCAGGATCTCCTTTTCCATCATGGTCTCGAAGACGTGGCCGGTGAAACGGCCGCCGTCGATGCGGCGCACATGCAGCTCGAGATGGCGGGCGTCGTGCGGGGCGTTGGCGATCGAGAAGCTGCGGCGCTGGCCGTCGGCGAGCAGGATGTCGATGTACTGGCCGGCGCGGAAGGCGAAGTTCTCGCTCGCGGGCAGCTTGAGTTCGATCCGCATCACGTCCTCGGCCAGGCGCTCGAGCTTCTGCACGCGGCAGGGCAGCTTCTTCACCTGGATGTCGCCGGCGCGCGTCACGCTGCGTGCCTGCACCATCACGTCGCCGAGCGGCTTCGCGCAGCAGAACAGCGCCAGACCCTCGGCGCGCTCGGCCTCGCTCAGTGCGCCGGGCGAGTGCTCGCCGTGCTCGACCTCGCCCTCGAGCACGCGACCCTTGCAGGCGCCGCAGGCGCCGTCGCGGCAGCCGTGCGGCAGCAGCAGGCCGGCGGCGAGCGCGGCCTCGAGCACGGTCTGGTCGTCGTCGGCCTCGAAGGAGTGGTTGCCGGGCTGGAGGGAAATCCGGTGGCTCATGGTGCGTGAGATAATCGAACGATGAAAAGGATACTGATCGTCGGCAGCGGCGACGTCGCCCGCCGCGCGCTGCCATGGCTGGTGCGTCGCTTTCGTGTCTTCGCGCTCGTCCGCCAGCCCGAGGCGGCCGCCGAACTGCGTGCGCTCGGCGCGGTGCCGGTCGCGGGCGACCTCGACGACCGCCGCAGCCTGCGCCGCCTGGCCGGCATCGCCGACGCGGTGCTGCACTTCGCGCCGCCGCCGCAGACGGGCGAGGGCGACCCGCGCATGGCGCGGCTGCTGGCCGCGCTGGCAGGTCGATCGAGTCTACCACAGGGGGTGGTATACATAAGCACGACAGGGGTTTACGGAGACTGCGCAGGTGTCCGGGTGGATGAGACGCGGCCGTGCCGGGCGCAGACCGCGCGCGGCCGCCGACGGGTGGATGCCGAGCGCCGCCTGCGCGCCTTCGGCCGCCGTAACCGGGTGCGGGTCGCCCTGCTGCGCGCGCCCGGCATCTACGCCGCCGACCGTCTGCCGCTCGAGCGCCTGCGTCGCGGCGATCCGGTGCTCGCCGCCGACGAGGATGTGCACACCAACCACATCCACGCCGAGGACCTCGCCCGCATCGCCTGCCTGGCGCTGTTCCGTGCCGGGCCGGGGCGGGCCTACAACGCCAGCGACGACTCCGGCCTGCGCATGGGCGAGTACTTCGACGCGGTCGCCGAGCGTTTCGGCCTGGCGCGCCCGCCACGCATGGCACGCGCCGAGATCGTCCGCCACCTGTCGCCGCTCGCGCTGTCCTTCATGAGCGAGTCGCGCCGCCTCGACAACCGCCGGCTGAAGCGGGAACTGCGCCTGCACCTGCGCTATCCGACGGTGGCCGACGGCTTGCGCGCCGCGACCGTTCCCGTCTGAACCGCGGCGCTTTGCCGCGCCGCGGGTGAACTTCCCCGATCGAACCTGGAGCCCTTCCCGCATGCTGACCCTCAAGGCCTTTCACATCGTCTTCGTCGTGAGCTGGTTCGCAGGCCTGTTCTACCTGCCACGCCTCTTCGTCAATCACGCCATGGTCGAGGACGCCGCCACCCGCGAGCGCCTGGCGATGATGGAGATGAAGCTCTACCGCTTCATGACGCCGCTCGGCATCCTCGCCGTGGGCCTCGGCCTGTGGCTGTGGTTCGGCTACGGCTTCGCCGGCGGCTGGCTGCACGTGAAGACCCTGCTGGTGGTGTTCCTGATCGCCTACCATCTGTATTGCGGCCGCCTGATGCGCGCCTTCGCCGAGGGACGCAACACGCGCAGCCACGTGTGGTACCGCTATTTCAACGAGATCCCGGTGCTGGTGCTGTTCGTGGTGGTGTTCCTCGTGGTCTTGAAGCCCTTCTGAACATGGTCGCGAAACGGATCGGGGGCGGCGGGGACGACGTGCAGATGGCGCACGGCGTGCGGGGCGACGAGGCGAAGGCGCTCGCGCAAGGTGGAGTCGGGCGCGCCGAGCCCGCGCGCCCGGTGGAGCTCGCCGACTACCAGTGGCCTGCGCACTCGGTGCTGGTGGTCGACGACGAGGAGGGCATGCGCAATTTCCTCGAGCGCACGCTCGCGCGCCGCTGCGGCATGGTGCAGTCGGCCGCCGATGCCGAGCACGCCGCGGTGCTGATGGCGCGTCTGCATTTCGACCTGCTGGTCCTCGACATCGCCCTGCCTGGCAAGTCGGGGATCGAGTGGCTGCACGAGCTGCGCGAGAATGGTTATGCCGGCGACGTGATCCTGATCACCGCCTTCGCCGACATGGAGACCGCGATCGACGCGCTGCGCGGCGGCGCCTCGGACTTCATCCTCAAGCCCTTCCGCGTCGACCAGATCCTCAACTCGATCAAGCGCTGCTTCGAGCGTGCCGGCCTGGCGCGCGAGAACTTCGTGCTGCGCCGCGAGCTCGCCGGCCTGGGCGCCGAGCCCACCGGGCTGATCGGCCACTCGCCCGCGATGGAGCAGCTGCGCGCGCTGGTGCGCCGCGTCGGGCAGATGCCGAGCACGGTGCTGCTGCTGGGCGAATCCGGTACCGGCAAGGAGGTGGTGGCGCGCGCGTTGCACCAGACCAGCCCGCGCGCGCAGCGCCCCTTCGTGCCGCTCAACTGCGCGGCGATCGCCTCCGAGCTGATCGAGAGCGAGCTCTTCGGCCACGTCAAGGGCGCCTTCACCGGCGCCACCGAGAACCGCAACGGTCTGTTCTACTACGCCCACGGCGGCACGCTCTTCCTCGACGAGATCAGCGAGCTGCCGCTGGCGATGCAGACCCGGCTGCTGCGGGTACTCGAGGAGCGCAAGCTGCGCCCGGTCGGTTCCGAGCGCGAGCTGCCGGTGGATGTACGCATCATCGCCGCCTCCAACCGCGACCTCGCCGCCGAGGTGCGCGCCGGACGCTTCCGCGAGGACCTCTACTACCGCCTCGCGGTGGTGGACATCGGCCTGCCGCCGCTGCGCGACCGTACCGAGGACATCCCCGAGCTGATGCGCCACTTCATGCAGCAGTTTTCCGTCCAGCTCGGCGTGCCGCCGCTGCCGCTCTCGCACGAGGTGGTGAACCGGCTCGCCGGCTACACCTGGCCTGGCAACGTGCGCGAACTGCGCAACTACATCGAGCGCTCGCTGATTCTCGGCCACTTCCCGGCGCAGCCGAGCGCCGCACCGACCGCCGCGCCGACGCCGGCGGGCGAGCTGGAGTCGAGCCTGGCCGAGGTCGAGCGCCGCCACATCGAGCGTGTGACCGCCGCCTGCGAGGGCAACAAGACCGAGGCCGCGCGCCGGCTGGGCGTGTCGCGCAAGACCCTGGAGCGCAAGTTCGCCGAGTGGGCGCTCGAGGACGCCGCGGCCGCGCGTGCGGAGCGGCGGGCCTGAGCGTGGCGGGGGTCGGGGCGAGCAGGCTGCGCCGGATGGCGGGGCCCGGTGCGGGAGCGGGGCGATGAGGCTCGCCGAACGCCTGCGCGGCTCGGTACGCGCCAAGCTGCTCGCCCTCGTGCTCGCGCCGCTGATGCTGGGCTTCCCGCTGATCATGGGCGTGCTGTGGTACTGGGGCGAGGTCTACTACCACCGCCTGATGGTGTCGCGGGTCGCCAGCGACTTGGCGACTGCGCACGGTTACTTCGAGCGCGTGATCGACGGCGTCGGCAACGGCGTGCAGGGGCTCGCCGGCTCGCATGCGCTCGCGCAGACCCTGGCGCACGAGAGTCCGGAAGCGGTGGCCGCGCTGCTCGGTGCGCGCAAGGGCGGACTCGCGCTCGACTTCCTCAACCTGCTCGACGTCAATGGCCGCGTGCTGCATGCGTCGACCGCGCTGGCGGCGGGGAGCGCGCGTGGTGGATGGCCCGTCGTGCAGCAGGCGATCCGCGCCCGCGGCGGCAGCGTCGTCGAGCGCTTCGCACCCGCCGAGCTCGCGGCGATCGACGCCGGCATGCGTGAGCGTGCCCGCCTTGCCCTGGTGGCCACGGCGCGCGCGCGGCCGGATTCGCGCGGCGAGGAGGAGCGCGGCCTGGTGGTGCACGCGGCGGCCCCGGTGCTCGACGCCGCGGGCAACCTGGTCGCGGTGCTCGAAGGCGGCGTGCTGCTCAATGGCAACCTCGACTTCGTCGATACCCTCAACGCCATCGTCTACCGCGAGGGCAGCCTGCCCGAGGGCAGCGAGGGCACCGCCACGCTCTTCGTCGACGATGTGCGCATCGCCACCAACGTGCGCCTGTTCGAGGGCGCGCGCGCGCTCGGCACGCGCGCCTCGGACGAGGTCCGCACGCATGTGCTCGACCACGGGCGTACCTGGCTGGAGACCGCCTTCGTGGTCAACGACTGGTACGTGTCGGCTTACGAGCCGGTGGTGGACAGCCGTGGCGAACGCGTCGGCATGCTCTACGTCGGCTTCCTCGAGGCGCCCTTCCGCGCCGCCAAGCGCATGGCCCTGCTGGTGGTCGGCGCGCTCGCGCTGCTGGTCAGCGCCGCCGGCGCGCTGCTGACGCTGTATTGGGCGCGCGGCATCTTCCGGCCGATCGAGCGCATGCACGCCACCATCGGCCGCATCGACGCCGGCGACGAGCAGGCGCGCGTGGGTGACGTCGCCAGCCGCGACGAGCTCGGCCGCCTGGCTACCGCCTTCGACCACCTGCTCGACGACCAGGCCGTGCGCCGCGCCGAGCTGCAGGCGCTCAACGCCTCGCTCGACCGCAAGGTCGCCGAGCGCACCGCCGACCTCGCCGACGCCAACGCCGAGCTGCGCGCCGCACAGCACCGCCTGGTGATGAGCGAGAAGCTCGCCGCGATCGGCGAGCTCACCGCCGGCGTCGCGCACGAGATCAGCAATCCCACCGCGGTGATCCAGGGCAATCTCGACCTGCTGCGCGAGGAGCTCGGCCCCGCGGCGCAGCCGGTGGCCAACGAGATCCGCCTGATCCACGAGCAGGTCGGGCGCATCCGCCTGATCGTCACCAAGCTGCTGCAGTTCGCCCGTCCGGGCGAGTTCGCCGGCTACGTCGAGGACGTCGACGTGAACGCCGCGCTCGCCGACTGCCTGGTGCTGACGCGCCAGCATCTGGCGCGCGCCGAGGTGAAGGTGGTGCAGCGCCTGGCCGCCACCGCGCGGGTGCAGATCAACCTGCAGGAGCTGCAGCAGGTGCTGATCAACCTCATCGTCAACGCCGTGCAGGCCATGCCGGCCGGCGGTACGCTGACGCTGGAGACGGTCGACCGCGACCCGCGGCAGGATGCGCGCGGCGTGCGCATCACGGTGCGCGACACCGGCGGCGGCATCCGTGCCGAGGACCTGGCGCGCATCTTCGATCCCTTCTTTACCACCAAGAAGCGCCAAGGCACCGGGCTGGGGCTGTCGATCAGCCACACCCTGGTCGAGCGCTACGGCGGCCGCATCGAGGTGGACAGCGCGCCCGGACGGGGCGCGGCCTTCACGGTGAGCCTGCTCGCCGAGCCGGTGTATCGCAAGGACCCCGCGCCGCCGCCCGGCGGACGGGAGAACGGAACAGGACAAACGGAAGCGACATGAAAGTGATGGGTTTCGCCGGCTGGTCCGGCAGCGGCAAGACGACGCTGGTGGAGCAGGTGATCGCGGCGCTGAGCGCGCGCGGCCTGGTGGTGTCGCTGGTCAAGCACGCCCACCACAGCTTCGACATCGACCATGCCGGCAAGGATTCCTGGCGCCATCGCCAGGCCGGCTGCCGCGAGGTCATGGTGAGCTCGGACCAGCGCTGGTCGCTGACACGCGAGCTGCGCGGCGGGCCCGAGGCGACGCTCGACGAGCTGCTTGCCCACCTCGGACCGTGCGATCTGGTGTTGGTCGAGGGCTTCAAGCGCGCGGCGATCCCCAAGATCGAGGTGCATCGCCGGGGGCTCGCCGAGCCGCTGCTGTATCCGCACGATCCGCACATCGTCGCCATCGCGACCGACGCCGAGCTGCCTGCGACGCTGCCGCGGCTGGACCTCAACGACCCGGTGCAGGTGGCCGACTTCATCGCGGACCATCTGCACCTGTAGTGCGGGCGAGGTCGGTCCAGTCTGTTGCATCCATGCGAACGCCCGGTATGGCAGGGCGAATGCTCTGTTAGGATTCTCGAGATAAATAATTTTCTCGAGAGACGGTAATGAGGATCGAAAAGACCACGGCGGGGACGCCCCACCGCATCGTCATCGTCGGCGGGGGCGCCGGCGGACTGGAGCTGGCGACACGCCTGGGGCGCAAGTTCGGCCGCGGCGGGCGGGTCGAGGTCACCCTCGTCGACAGCAAGCGCACCCACGTGTGGAAGCCCAAGCTCCACGAGATCGCTGCCGGCAGCATGGACATCGGCGATCACGAGGTGCCCTACCTGGCGCAGGCGCACTGGCATGGCTTCCGCTTCCGCATCGGGCAGATGATCGGGCTCGACCGCAGCCGGCGCGAGATCCACGTCGCCCCCTTCGTCGATGAAGACGGCAAGGAGGTCACGCCCGCGCGTTCCTTCCCCTACGACACGCTGGTGATCGCGGTCGGCAGTCTCAGCAACGATTTCGGCACGCCGGGGGTGCGCGAGCATGCGCTCAAGCTCGAGACCGTCGCCGATGCGCGGCGTTTCCATGTGCGCATGGTCAATGCGTGCGTGCGCGCCCACGCCCAGCGTTCGCCGCTGCGCCCCGGGCAGTTGCATGTGGCGATCATCGGTGCCGGCGCCACCGGCGTCGAGCTTGCCGCCGAGTTGCACCACACCACGCGCGAGGTGGTGGCGTACGGGCTGGACCGCGTCGATGCCGAAAAGGACGTCCGGCTCACCCTGATCGAAGCCGCGCCGCGCGTGCTGCCGGCCTTGCCCGAGCGCCTGTCGCGATCGACCGAGCGCTTGCTGCGCAAGCTGGGTGTGGAAGTGAATACCGACGCACGCGTGGCCGAGGTGCTGCCCGATGGCGTGCGCCTGGCCGACGGTCGCGTCCTGCCCGCCGAGCTGGTGGTGTGGGCGGCCGGGGTGAAGGCGCCCGATTTCCTCACCCGGCTCGACGGGCTGGAGACCAATCGCATCAACCAGCTCGTGGTGCGGCAGACCCTGCAGAGTTCGGTAGACGACGACATCTTCGCGATGGGCGACTGCGCCGCCTGCCCGTGGCCGGAAAAGGACGGCTTCGTGCCCCCGCGCGCGCAGGCCGCGCACCAGCAGGCCTCGCATCTGTACACGCAGCTGCAGCGCCGCCTCGCCGGCAAGCCGGTGCAGGACTACCGCTACCGGGACTTCGGTTCGCTGGTGTCGCTGGGCGAGTTCAGCACGGTGGGCAACATGATGGGCGGGCTCGCCAGGGGCGACCTGTTCATCGAGGGCTGGTTCGCGCGCCTGATGTATGCCTCCTTGTACAAGATGCACGAACTGGCGCTGCACGGCTGGGTGAAGGTGACGCTCGACACCTTGGCGCGCATGATCACGCGCCGCACCGAGCCCCACGTCAAGCTGCACTGAGGCCGCGCGTGCCGCGCCCTCAGTCGAGGCCGAGCACGCGCCCGAGCGGGCCGAGGTCGTAGCCGCCGAGCCGGTGCGCCAGCGCCTGAGAGCGCGCGTCGCCGTGCGCGGCGAGCAGATCCTGGAAGAGGCGGCGGAACATCACGTCGCGCGGCAGCGCGAGGTCGAAGGCCTCCCAGCCCAAGGGCAGGAAGCCGAGGCCGAACTCGGTCGCTGCGGCGCGCGTGCCGGGCGCGCAGTCGGCGTCCTCGCGTGCGACCAGGGCCGCGGCCTCGCGCTCGCTGCGGGCGGTGGCGACCACGCTGCAGTCGGCCGCCGAGAAACCGCGGCTGGCGAGCACGGACTCGAGGAAGTGCGCCGAACCCGCGCCGGCCTGGCGCATCGCCCAGCGATAGTCGAAGGCGGCGAGCGTCTCGATGCCGTCGACCGCCAGGCCGCGGCGCAGGATTACGCCCTGCTCGCGCAGCGCCAGGCGCACCAGCGCCCAATGGCGATGCGGGGCGAAGCGGCGCAGCAGCATGGCGTGCTGCTGCAGGCTGTGCTCCACCCCGCCCCAGTGCAGCGCACACACGCTGGCGCGGCGGCGGGCGAGCAGCTCGAGCCCGGGCAGGGTGCCGGTGGGGCTATAGGCGACGAAGGCATCGCCCCCCAGCACGGGAGCGAGCGCGCCCACCGTGGCGGCCAGCAGTGGGTCGTCGCTGCCGGTGATCAACAGCCGGTCGCTGAGTGCGCCGCCATGCGCCTGCTCGAGCAGCCACTCCTCGAGCAGTGTGCGCGGGAACAGCCACTTGCCGCCCACGCGGGCGGCGGGAATCTCGCGGCTGTTGGCGAGTTCGTAGAGCTTCTTCTCGTTGAGCTGCAGGAAGGCTGCGGCCTCGCGTGCGTTGAGGCAGGCCGCGGATGCCGCGTCGGTGCCTGCCGGCTGCGCGGGGCGCGCGCTCATCCGCGCGGCGCGCCCGCGGCGGCGGGCAGGTCGCGGGCGGCCTCGGCCAGCTCGTCGCGGGTGTTGACGTTGCGGAAGGCGGCCTCCTCGTCGTCGAAGGCGACCTCGACCACCTTCAGGCTGCCGTACCAGCGGTCGATCTTGCGTCCGCCGGCGGCGAGGAAGGCACCGAGGTGATCGGCGAGATCGCGCCGGCACAGGCAGAACACCGGGTGCGGCTGCCCGAAGGTCTTGGCGACGGCGAGCTGGGCGTCGGCGGCGTGGAGTGCGGCGGCCAGGCGCTCGACCAGGTCCGCGGGCAGGAACGGGGAGTCGCAGGGCGCGGTGACGACGAAGGGATGCTGCGCGCGCAGGAGCCCGGCATGGAGCCCGGCGAGCGGGCCGGCGAAGCCGCCGATGTCGTCGCCGAACACCGGATGGCCGAAGGCCTGCCAGGCCGGAAGGTTCTGGTTGGCGTTGATGAGCAGCGCGTCGACCTGGGGGGCGAGGCGCTCGAGCGCGTGTGCCGCCATCGGCCGCCCGGCGAGCTCGACCAGGCCCTTGTCCACACCGCCCATGCGGCTGCCCTGGCCGCCAGCGAGCAGGATCCCGGTGATGCGGCGGTCGGCGGGGCGGGGGGCTGGGGAGGGAGGCATGGTGGGAGCTCGTCGTGCGTGGGAGGGGGTGGCGCTTCAGTCGCGCTCGAAGCGGTCGGCGCCGGAGAACAGCAGGTAGTGCTTGCCCTGGGCGCGGCCGATCATGGTGAGGCCGATCTTCTGCGCGATCTGCCAGCCCATGTGGGTGAGGCCCGAGCGCGAGACGAGGAAGGGAATGCCCATCTGCGCGGTCTTGATCACCATCTCGGAGGTGAGCCGGCCGGTGGTGTAGAAGATCTTGTCGCTGCCATCGAGCCCGTCGAGCCACATCTGGCCGGCGATTGCGTCCACCGCGTTGTGACGGCCGACGTCCTCGAAGAACATCAGGATCGCGCAGCCGCCGGGCGTGGCCCTGGCGAGGGCGCAGCCATGCACCGCGCCGGCCTGCTTGTAGATGGACTCGTGGTGGCGCACGGCATCCATCAGGGCGTAGAGGGTGGATTGCCGCAGCTGGCGATCGTGCGGCAGGCGGATCTGGTCGATCTCGTCCATGAGTCCGCCGAACACCGTGCCCTGGCCGCAGCCGGTCGTGACCGTGCGGCTGCCGAGCTTGCGCTCGGCGTCCTGCATGCCGGCGCGCGTGGTGATCGCGACCGCGTCGGTATCCCAGTCCACCTGCACCGCGGCGATCTCGTCCAGGCTGCGCACCAGGCGCTGGTTGCGCAGCCAGCCGATGGCGAGCGCCTCGGGGGCGGCGCCGAGCGTCATCAGGGTGACGATCTCGCGCTTGTCGACGTAGAGCGTGAGCGGATGCTCGCCGGCGATCGAGGTCGGCACCGTGTCGCCGCGTTCATCGACCGCGGGGATCTCGATGGTGAGTGGACGGCGGGCCTGGCTCAGCAGGGGACGGTGAGGAGGGGTCATCGGGGCGGGGCCGGGGATGCGCGAGCAGGCGATTGTAGCCGCAAGTCCGGCGAGGCATGGGCGGAGTCGCGGCTCCAATCCGGCCGTGCGGTCGCTGCGGTGATCCGCCCTCGGGACCACGGCGGCGCGCGCCGCCTGCACTCGCGGCCTCGCCCCGACACGGAATTCGCTACCGCGGATCGCGACTCACGTGGCGATTCCCGCACGCGCGGCGGTCGGACATTGTGGGAGCGACGCAAGTCGCGATTTCCGCAAGCGCGGCGGTCGCATTGTGGGAGCGACGCGAGTCGCGATCGCGGCGCCTGAGGTCCGTGCCGCGGGTTTCCACGCTCGCGCACGGCGCGGCGGGCGCTTATGCTAAGAAAGACATGGGCCTTCCTTTGCGGGTGCAGCACGATGAAAGAATTCCCCATCGCGGTGATCATGGAGCGCCGCCGCCTGAACAACCCCTGGGTCGATGCCGCCTGGGAGGCGGTGGGGGTCGTGCCGGCCTTCGACGACGCCGCGCCGGCGCCACGGCGCATCGTCGACGAGCCCGAGCGCAGCCAGTGGCGCTGCGGGGGCTTCGCGCTCGAGCTCTTCCGCGACGAGGCGGAGAACTACTTCGCCAACCTCACCGCGCCCATCCCCAAGGTCTTCGTGCTGTGGCGCATGGACGGCGAGCTCGCCCGGCCGGCGACGGTCTCGGTGAGCTATGGCGAGGCCGCGCGCTGGCTGGACTCGGGCGAGCAGGTCGATGGCGTGGCGATGCCGCGCGAGATCGCCGACTGGGTGGGGGATTTCGTGAACACGCATTACCAGCCGGAGCCGAAGAAGAAGGTCAAGCGCAACGATCCGCTCGGGCTGGACCGGAGACGGACGTGAGCCGCGGCTTTCTCTCGCGCTGGTCGCGGCGCAAGCTCGCCGCGGTAGCGCAGGCCGAGGCTGCAGCGCAGCCGGCGGGCGCTCCGCCCGCGCCGCTGCGCACGCACGCAGCGGATCCGCTGCCGCTCGCGCCGGCCACACCGGATGCGGCGGGGGGCGCCGAGGCGCAATTGCCGCCGGTCGAGAGCTTGTCGCTGTCCTCGGATTTCACCGCCTTCCTGAAGGAAGAGGTGAGCGAGGCGCTGCGTCGCAAGGCCTTGCAGAAACTGTTCTCCGACCCGCACTTCAATCGCATGGACGGGCTGGACATCTACATCGACGACTACTCGCAGCCCGACCCGATCCCGCCGGAGATCCTGGCGAAGCTCCAGCATGCGCGCGAATGGCTGATGGACGACGCGACGGCACAGCCCGCTCCCGAGGGGGCGACGGCGCTTGTAGACGCAGCGCCCGTCGACGGCGAGCGGGGACGGGGGACCACCGCGGAACCGGCCGCTGCGGAGGAGTGCGCGTCTGCGCAAGCTGCGACTGCTCCGGGTGGGCGATGCGTCGACGATCTGTCGGGCGCGGTGTCGCCGGAGCCGCCGCAAGAGTCGGGACAAAACGCACCCTGAGCGACAAATTGTCGCGCGTCGATTCCCGATATCGCCCAGTCATGGCTTTTCGGGGATTCCTGCGGTCTTCCCTGAGTCCCCGGCTGGCCTATGAACTGCTTTGCGTAAGGGAATCGATGGAAGAACACATGAGCGAACGCCGCGACCCGACCTCCCGTATCCACCTGTGCGATTGCAACCGCAGCTTCGCGCTCGATGCCGGGCGTCTTGCCGCGGGCACGGACGCCGCGATGCAGTGTCATCACGCGCTCTGCGGCGCCGAACTCCCGGCGCTGCAAACTTCGCTCGCAGGCGGGAAGACCGTGCATGTCGCCTGTACGCAGGAAACCGCGCTCTTCGGCGAGCTCGCGGAGGAAGCCGGCGCGGGCGAGCGCATCCGCTTCTTCAACCTGCGCGAGCACGCCGGCTGGTCGGCCGAGTCCGCGGCGGCGACGCCCAAGCTCGCCGCGCTGATCGCGGCGGCCACCACCTTGGCCGACCCCGAGCCGGTGGCTGCGGTGCAGATGAGCGCCGGGCGCAGCCTGCTGATCATCGGCGAGGCGGGCGCGGCGCTGGGCTGGGCGGAGCGCCTGGCCGGCAGCTTCGAGCCGGCGGTGCTGATCACCGCGCGCTCGAAGGACGTGGAGCTGCCGGCGGTCAACGCGTACCCGGTGTGGTCGGGCAGGCCGGTGCGGCTCTGCGGCCACCTCGGCGCCTTCGAGCTGGAGTGGACGCAGCACAACCCGATCGATCTCGAGCTGTGCGTGCGCTGCAACGCCTGCGTCAAGGCCTGTCCCGAGGGCGCGATCGGCTGGGACCTGCAGGTCGATGTCGACGCCTGTCGCAGCCACGGCGCCTGCGTCGCCGCCTGTGGCGAGATCGGCGCGATCGACTTCGCGCGCCAGGACAGCGCGCGCAGCGAACGCTTCGACCTCGTGCTCGACCTGTCGGCCGAGCCGCTGCTGCGTCGCGTCGAGCTGCCCGACGGCTACGCCGCGCCTGGGCGCGATCCCTTCGAGCAGGCGCTCGCGGTGCAGGCGCTGGGGGAGTTCGTCGGCGAGTTCGAGAAGCCGCGCTACGTAGCCTTCGAGGCCGCCCTGTGCGCGCACAGCCGGGCGAAGAAGACCGGCTGCAGCAACTGCATCGAGTCCTGTTCCACCGCGGCGATCCGCTCGAACGGCGACGTTATCGCGGTCGACCCGTATCTGTGCAAGGGCTGCGGCACCTGCAGCACGGTGTGTCCCTCGGGCGCGCTGTCCTTCCAGTATCCGCGCGTGCCCGAGCTCGGCCAGCGCGTGAAGACCCTGCTCGCCGAATACGCGCGCGCCGGCGGCACCGACGCCTGCCTGCTGTTTCATTCCGCCGCGGCCGGCAGCGCCGCGATCGCCCGCCTCGCGCGCCGCGGCCGCGGCCTGCCGGCGCGGGTGATCCCGGTCGAGGTGTGGAGCGCCGACGCGGTCGGGCTGGACCTGATGCTCGGCAGCCTCGCGCTCGGCGCCTGTCAGGTGGCGGTGCTCGCCGCCGGCAGCCACGACGCCGCGCCGCTCGAGGCCCAGGCGGGTCATGGCCAGGCCATCCTCTCCGCCCTGGGTTACGGCGGCGAACACCTGCGCGTGATCGAGGCCGACGCCGACGACTGGCAGGCGCTCGAGCGCGCACTGTACGACTGGGCTCCGGCGATGACCGTCGCCGAACCCGCGCGTTTCCGGTTGCTGGCGAAGAAGCGCGAGACGCTGGACTTCGCGCTCCGCCATCTGGTCGCCCACGCGCCTGCCACGACCACGCCTGCGGGCCTGCCGGCGGCGATCGCGCTCAACGCGGGCGCACCCTTCGGCCAGGTGATCGCATCCGACGCCTGTACCTTGTGCATGTCCTGTACCGGCGCCTGTCCGGCGGGCGCGCTGCGCGCCGCCAGCGACGCCTACCGCCTCGAGTTCGTCGAGAAGAACTGCCTGCAGTGCGGCCTGTGCGAGGCGTCCTGCCCGGAGTCCGCGATCACGCTCGAGCCGCGCCTGCTGCCGGGCGAGTACGGCACCGAAGGTGCGCGCCGCGCGCGCGCCCTGCGCGAAGCCGACATCTTCCACTGCACCGCCTGCGGCAAGGCCATGGGCGCCGCGCCGCTGATCGAATCCATGATCGCCCGCCTGTCCGGCCACGCCATGTTCGCCGGCGAGGCCGAGCGCGCGCGCCTGCGCATGTGCGCCGACTGCCGGGTGATCGACATGATGAAGGCCGAAACGGCCGTCAAGGCCTGGGACCTCACTGAATGAACGACTCCGAATGAGCGCAGCCGCGAACGCCAGCATTTCCATCCAGCCCCAGCCGACCTGGTCGGACGAGGACCGCGCGCGCGCCGAGCACTACGCGCTGATCGCCCGTCTGTTCCACGCCGCGCCCGACGCTGCGCTGCTCGCGGCGCTCGCGCAGGCGGGGCGGACGCTCGGCGGCGAGGGCGGCGAGCTGCCGCGTGCCTGGGCCGCTTTGGGCGCGGCGGCGCAGACGATGCCGCTGCAGGCGGTGGCCGAGGAGTTCGACGCCTTGTTCGTCAGCGTCGGCAAGCCCGAGGTGATGTGCAACGGCTCCTGGTACCTGACCGGCTTCCTGCAGGAAGAGCCGCTCGCCGAGCTGCGCGACGACCTCGCCGCACTCGGCCTGGGCCGCCGCGCGGGCGTGACCGAGACCGAGGACCACGTCGCCGCACTCGCCGAGGTCATGCGCCACCTGGTGCTGACCGGGCCGGACGACGCGGGGCTGGCGCGCCAGCGGCGCTTCTTCGGCCGCCACCTCGCGCCCTGGTACGCGCAGTTCGCCGGCGCGCTTGCGGCGGCGCCGGGGGCGGACTTCTACGCGAAGGTCGGCGGCCTGCTGGCGGCCTTCATGGACATCGAGCGCGAGGCGTTCGACATGCTGGAGGCGGAAGCGCGCTGAGCGCGGTCGCCATGGACACGATGCGGGGCGGGCGGGCGCCTGCGCCGCGAATGAGGGGAGAGCGAGGATGAAGGACGAAAACACCAAGCTGTCGCGCCGCAACTTCCTGGCCGCGATCGGTGCCGGCAGTGCCGCTGGCGCCGCCACGCTGGCCGCGACCGCCGCCCAGGCGTCGCCTGTCACCGCCAAGGTGGTCGAGGAGGCGCGCCGCGAGGTCGCCGACCAGGGCGTGAGCGAGCACATGCGCAATTACTACCGCACGACGCGGATCTGAGGAGGACGCGAGGATGTTGACGAAGAAATCCGCGACCGCCGCCACCAGCGCGCGTCGCCTGCGCGGCGCCGCCGCGCGCCAGCTCGGCCAGACCATGGACCGCCGCGCCTTCCTGAAGCGCTCCGGCCTGGGCGTGGGCGCCGGCGCGCTCGCCACCCAGCTGCCCTACAACTTCATCGGCGCCGCCGACGCCGCGGCGCCCGCGGGCGTGTCGCGCGCCGAGGGCAAGGCCGAGATCCGCCGCACCGTGTGCACCCACTGCTCGGTGGGCTGTGCCGCCGACGCGGTGGTGCGCAACGGCGTGTGGGTGCATCAGGAGCCGGTGTTCGACTCGCCGATCAACCTCGGGTCGCACTGCGCCAAGGGCGCCGCGCTGCGCGAGCATGGCCACGGTGAATACCGCCTGAAGTATCCGATGAAGCTGGTCGACGGCAAGTACCAGAAGATCTCGTGGGAGCAGGCGCTCAACGAGGTCGGCGACCGCCTGCTGAAGATCCGCGAGGAGTCCGGCCCCGACGCGGTGTATTTCATCGGATCGTCGAAACATAACAACGAGCAGGCCTACCTGCTGCGCAAGTTCGTCTCCTTCTGGGGCACCAACAACACCGACCACCAGGCGCGCATCTGCCACTCCACCACCGTGGCGGGCGTGGCGAACACCTGGGGCTACGGCGCGATGACGAACTCCTACAACGATATGCAGAACGCCAAGGCGATGCTGTTCATCGGCTCGAACGCGGCCGAGGCGCACCCGGTGTCCTTGTTGCACATCCTGCACGCCAAGGAAAACGGCGCCAAGATGATCGTCGTTGACCCGCGCTTCACCCGCACCGCGGCCAAGGCCCACCAGTACATCCGCATCCGCTCCGGCACCGACGTTCCCTTCCTGTTCGGCCTGCTGTACCACATCTTCCAGAACGGCTGGGAAGACAAGCAGTACATCGACGACCGCGTGTTCGGCATGGACAAGATCCGCGAGGAAGTGCTCGCCAAGTGGACGCCGGACAAGGTGGAAGAAGCCTGCGGTGTGCCCGCGGAGCAGATGCTGCTCGCCGCCCGCACCATGGCCGAGAACCGCCCGAGCACCATCGTCTGGTGCATGGGCCAGACCCAGCACTCGATCGGCAACGCGATGGTGCGCGCCTCCTGCATCCTGCAGCTCGCGCTCGGCAACATCGGCAAGTCGGGCGGCGGCGCCAACATCTTCCGCGGCCACGACAACGTGCAGGGCGCGACCGACGTCGGCCCCAACCCCGATTCCCTGCCCGGCTACTACGGCCTCGCCACCGGCTCGTGGAAGCACTGGGCGAACGTGTGGGGCGTGGACTACGAGTGGGTCAAGGGTCGCTACGTCTCGCAGGAGCTGATGGAGAAGTCCGGCATCACCGTGTCGCGCTGGATCGACGGCGTGCTCGAGAACAAGGACCTCATCGACCAGCCCGCCGGCAACCTGCGCGCGGTGGTGTATTGGGGTCATGCGCCCAACTCGCAGACGCGCGGCGCCGAGATGGTCGAGGCGATGAAGAAGCTCGACACCCTGGTGGTGATCGACCCCTATCCGTCGGCCACCGCGGCGATGGCGGCGATGGTGCGGAAGGACGGCGTGTACCTGCTGCCGGCCTGCACCCAGTTCGAGACCCACGGCTCGGCGACCGCGTCGAACCGCTCGATCCAGTGGCGCGAGAAGGTCATCGAGCCCCTCTTCGAGTCCAAGCCCGATCACACCATCATGTACGCCTTCGCGAAGAAGTTCGGCTGGGCCGAGCAGTTCGTGAAGAACATCAAGCTCGAGAAGGATGCCCAGGGCTGGGACGAGCCGAGCATCGAGGACACGCTGCGCGAGATCAACCGCGGCACCTGGACGATCGGCTACACCGGCCAGTCGCCCGAGCGCCTCAAGCTGCACATGAAGAACATGCACACCTTCGACGTCAAGACGCTGAAGGCGGTGGGCGGCCCCTGCGACGGCGAGTACTTCGGCCTGCCGTGGCCGTGTTACGGCACGCCCGAGATGAAGCACCCCGGCACGCCCAACCTCTACGACACCTCCAAGCACGTGATGGACGGCGGTGGCAATTTCCGCGCCAACTTCGGCGTGGAGAAGGACGGTGTGTCGCTGCTCGCCGGCGCGGGCTCGGCCTCCAAGGGCGCCGACCTGCAGATGGGCTACCCCGAGTTCGACCACGTGCTGTTGAAGAAACTGGGCTGGTGGGACGAGCTCACCGACGCCGAGAAGGCCGCGGCCGAGGGCAAGAACTGGAAGACCGACCCCTCGGGCGGGATCATCCGCGTGGCCATGAAGAACCACGGCTGCCACCCCTTCGGCAACGCCCGCGCGCGCGCGGTGGTGTGGAACTTCCCCGACCCCATCCCGCAGCACCGCGAGCCGATCTACTCGCCGCGCCCGGACATGGTCGCCAAGTACCCGACCCACGACGACAAGATGAAGTTCTGGCGCCTGCCCACCCTGTACAAGTCGATGCAGGAGAAGGTGAAGGACATCTCGAAGGACTACCCGCTGGTGATGACCTCCGGACGCCTGGTCGAGTACGAGGGCGGCGGCGAGGAGACCCGCTCCAACCCCTGGCTGGCCGAGCTGCAGCAGGAGATGTTCGCCGAGGTGAATCCGAAGGACGCCAACGACGCGGGCTTCCGCAATGGCGAGTACATCTGGGTCGAGTCGCCCACCAAGGCGAGGCTCAAGGTGCGCGCCCAGGTCACCCAGCGCGTGGCGCCGGGCACGGTCTTCCTGCCCTTCCACTTCTCCGGCTGGTGGCAGGGCAAGGACATGCTCGAGTTCTACCCCGCGGGTGCGGCCCCGGTCGTGCGCGGCGAGGCGGTCAACACCGCCACCACCTACGGCTACGACTCGGTGACCATGATGCAGGAAACCAAGACCACCCTGTGCCGCGTGAGCAAGGCCTGAGGACGAGGAGAGTAAAAGATGGGACGCATGAAATTCCTCTGTGACGCCGAGCGCTGCATCGAGTGCAACGGCTGCGTCACCGCGTGCAAGAACGAGCACGAGGTGCCCTGGGGCGTGAACCGCCGCCGGGTGGTGACGATGAACGACGGCGTGCCGGGCGAGCGCTCGATCTCGGTGGCCTGCATGCACTGCTCGGACGCGCCCTGCATGGCGGTGTGCCCGACCGACTGCTTCTACAAGACCGAAGACGGCGTGGTGCTCCACGACAAGGACAAGTGCATCGGCTGCGGCTACTGCTTCTATGCCTGTCCGTTCGGCGCGCCGCAGTTCCCCAACGGCCCGGCGGCTTTCGGTGCGCGCGGCAAGATGGACAAATGCACCTTCTGCGCCGGCGGCCCCGAGGAGACCGGCTCGGCCGCCGAGTACGAGAAGTACGGCTCCAACCGCCTCGCCCAGGGCAAGTTGCCGCTGTGCGCCGAGATGTGCTCGACCAAGGCGCTGATCGCCGGCGACGCCGACGTGGTGGCCAACATCTTCCGCGAGCGCGTGCTGCGCCGCGGCACCGGCGCCGAGGTGTGGGGCTGGGATGCGGCCTACGGCGGCGGTGAGCGCAAGCAGGAACGCAAGCAGGAACGCAAGCGGGAGGGGCAGTCATGAGTACCGGCAAGCTGAAGTCGATCGCGCTCGCGACGCTGGCCGGCGCTGCGCTGCTCGGCCTGTCGGCCTGCAGCGAGGTGCCGCAGGTCACGGTGTACGAGCAGGGCCAGTACCGCGGCAAGACCGACGCCCGCCCCTGGGAAGGCGGCGAGTTCAAGGGCGACCGCGCGGCCTGGGAGAAGGCGCTCAAGGAGCGTTCCCGCGGCCAGAACGAGTACAACCGCATCCAGTGAGGAGATCGTCATGACGACACACGCGATGCGGGGGCAGCGCGGCGGCTGGCTCGCCGTGCTGCTGCTCGCGCTCATGCTGTGGGCGACGGCGCTGCCGCTGCAGGCGGCAGCGCCGCAGCACGGCAGTACCGCGGCGGACCAGGCCGAGCGCCAGGTCGAGCGCCCGCTCAACAACGCGCCGGTGTGGCGCGCGGTGCGCTCGGGCGAGGAGCACTTCACCCTCTCGCGCAGCCCCGAGGCCGGTGTGCTGATCCAGAGCGAGGGCAACACCTGGCGCCAGCTTCGCAACGGCCCGGTCACGCTCTACGGCGGCTGGCTGCTCATTCTCGTGCCTTCGGCCATCCTGCTGTTCTGGCTGGTCAAGGGCACGATGAAGCTGCACGGGCAGAAGACCGGGCGCAAGATGCTGCGCTTCTCGGCTTTCGAGCGCTTCGTGCACTGGGGCACGGCGATCAGCTTCCTGCTGCTCGCCGTCACCGGAGTGGCGATCCTGTTCGGCAAGCACGTGCTGCTGCCGCTCATCGGCCATGGCGGGCTGGGCCTGCTGCTCAACGCCGGCAAGCTGGTGCACAACTACGTCGGTCCGCTGTTCGGGGTCTTCGTGGTGCTGATGTTCTTCGCCTTCCTGCGCGACAACGTCTGGCGGCCGATCGACGCGCAGTGGATCCGCCGCGCCGGCGGCCTGCTCGACGGCAGCCACGTGCCTTCGGGACGCTTCAACTTCGGCGAGAAGACCTGGTTCTGGTTCGGCGTCACCTTCCTCGGCCTCACCGTGGCGATCTCCGGCCTGATCATGGACTTCCCGAACCTGGGTGACTGGAGCCGTGCCGACATGCAGACCGCGAACATCGTGCATGCGATCGGCGCCATCCTGATGCTGGGGCTGGCCTTCGGCCACATCTACATGGGCACGCTCGGCGCCGAAGGCGCCTACGAGTCGATGAAGACCGGCTACGTCGACGAGACCTGGGCGCGCGAGCACCACGAGCAGTGGTACCACGACGTCAAGGCGGGCAAGTCCGGGCATCCCTGAGCGGGCCCGCCATCTCCTCTCCCTCGTCCGGGCCGCCCATCCCTTCGGCCCGGGACGCTTCGGCCCCGACCGGCATCGCATGCCTGCGGGGCCGCGTTTTGTCGGCATCCCGGGGTTCGCGCTGCGGCGCATGGGCCCACTAGGTACAATCCGTTTTTGTCCGCCCGGAGCCCGACATGGCCGAAACCTTCTTTTCCCCCTGCCCGCGCGGCCTCGAGGCGCTGCTGGCCGAAGAGCTGGTGACTTTCGGCGCGCGCGCGGCGCGCGCGGTGCATGGCGGGGTGAGCTGGGAGGGCGACTGGGACGCCTGCCGGCGCGCCAACCTCGAGAGCCGGCTCGCCACCCGCGTGCTGTGGCGGGTGGGGCAGGGGCGCTATCGCGCCGAGGTCGACATCTACAAGCTCGCCTATAGCGTCACCTGGGCGAAGTGGTTCACCGCCGACGACACCATCCGCATCTACGTCACCGCGCAGAAGTCGCCGCTCAAGAGCCTCGAGTTCATCACCCTGCGGGTGAAGGACGCGGTGTGTGACCATTTCCGCACGGTGGCCGGACGGCGGCCGAACGTGGATACCGCCGACCCGGCGGTGCGCATCCACCTGTTCCTCACCGTCGACACCGCCACGCTGTATGTCGACACCAGCGGCGAGCCGCTCTACAAGCGTGGCTACAAGCCTGCTGCGGTGGAGGCGCCGCTGAAGGAGAACCTCGCCGCCGGCATCCTGCGCCTCACAGGCTGGCAGGCGGACGAGGCCCTCGTCGATCCGATGTGCGGCAGCGGCACCTTCCTGATCGAGGCCGCGCAGATGGCGCTCGACATCGCGCCGGGCCTCGGGCGCGGTTTCGCCTTCGAGCGCCTGCGCATCCACGACCGCGGCGCCTGGGCAGCGCTGCGCCGCGCCGCCGAGCAGCGCCGCAAGCCGGCGCGCGTGCTGCCGATCTTCGGTTCGGACGTGGTCGGCGAGTGGGTGCGGCGCAGCCGCATGAACCTCGACGCGGCCGGGCTGGCCGACTGCGTGCGCCTGGACCGCGCCGACGTTCTCGAGCGCACGCCGCCGGCCGCCGCGGGGGTGATGGTGGCGAATCCGCCCTACGGGGTGCGTATCGGCGAGGCGGAGGAGCTCCTCGCCTTCTATCCCCGCCTGGGCGACGCGCTCAAGCAGCGCTGGGGCGGCTGGCGCTGCTATCTGTTCAGCGCCGACCCCGAGCTGCCCAGGCACATCGGCTTGAAGGCGAGCCGGCGCACGCCGCTCTTCAACGGCGCGCTCGAGTGCCGCCTGTTCGAGTACCGCATGGTGGCCGGCAGCAACCGCGAGCGCACGCCGCGTCCGCAGGAGTAACAACGCGCGCGGCGTTCCGCCCTACAGGATGCCGAGGTTCTGGATGCCGCCGCCGGCCGCGAGGGGGTCGCCGTGGCGGCTGTTGAGCTTGATCTGCAGGCGCAGGTCGTTCACCGAGTCGGCGTTGCGCAGCGCGTCCTCGTAGCCGATCAGGTCGTCCTCGTAGAGCTGGAACAGCGACTGGTCGAAGGTCTGCATGCCGAGCTCGCGCGAGCGCTTCATCACGTCCTTGATCTCGGGCACGTTGCCCTTGAAGACCAGGTCGGCGATCAGCGGCGAGTTGAGCATCACCTCCACCGCCGGTACGCGGCCCTTGCGGTCCTTCATCGGCAGCAGGCGCTGCGAGACCATCGCGCGCAGGTTCAGCGACAGGTCCATCAGCAGCTGCTGGCGGCGGTCTTCCGGGAAGAAATTGATGATGCGGTCGATCGCCTGGTTGGCGCTGTTGGCGTGAAGGGTGGCCAGGCACAGGTGGCCGGTCTCGGCGAAGGCGATCGCGTAGTCCATGGTCTCGCGGTCGCGGATCTCGCCCATCAGGATCACGTCGGGCGCCTGGCGCAGGGTGTTCTTGAGCGCAGACATCCAGGACTCGGTGTCGATGCCGATCTCGCGCTGGGACACGATGCAGTTCTTGTGCTGGTGCACGAACTCGATCGGGTCCTCGATGGTGATGATGTGGCCGTAGGTGTTCTCGTTGCGGTAATCGACCAGGGATGCGAGCGAGGTGGTCTTGCCGGTGCCGGTGCCGCCGACGAAGATCACCAGCCCGCGCTTGGCGAGCGCGATCTCGGTGAGCACCGGCGGCAGGCCGAGCTCCTTGAAATTGGGGATCTTCTGCGGGATGGTGCGCAGCACCAGGGCGACGCGGCCCTGCTGCACGAAGGCATTGGCGCGGAAGCGGCCGATGCCCGCCGGCGAGATGCCGAAGTTGCACTCCTTGTGGGTCTCGAAGTCGGCGGCCTGGCGGTCGTTCATGATCGCGCGCGCCAGCTCGGTGGTGTGCTGCGGCTGCAGGATCTGGTTCGACTGCGGCACGATGCGGCCGTCGACCTTGATCGCAGGCGGGAAGCCGGCGGTGATGAAGAGGTCCGAGCCGTTCTTCTGCAGCATCAGCCGCAGCAGATCGTGCATGAACTTGAGGGCCTGGTCGCGTTCCATGGTCTGCGTGCTCCTGCCCGGGACGGGCGGGTGGATGCCGCTCAGGCGGCGAAGCTGTCCTTGTTCTGCGCCTTCACGCGTGCTTCCGCGGCCGACACGACGTTGCGCCGGACCAGGTCGACGAGGCACTGGTCGAGGGTCTGCATGCCGATATTCTGGCCGGTCTGGATCGAGGAATACATCTGCGCGATCTTGTTCTCGCGGATGAGGTTGCGGATCGCCGGGGTGCCGATCATGATCTCGTGCGCCGCGACCCGGCCCTGGCCGTCCTTGGTCTTGAGCAGGGTCTGCGAGATCACTGCGCGCAGGGATTCCGAAAGCATCGAGCGCACCATGTCCTTCTCGGCCGCGGGGAAGACGTCGACGATCCGGTCGATGGTCTTGGCCGCGGATGAGGTGTGCAGGGTGCCGAACACCAGGTGGCCGGTCTCGGCGGCGGTGAGGGCGAGGCGGATGGTCTCGAGGTCGCGCATCTCGCCCACCAGGATCACGTCGGGGTCCTCGCGCAGCGCAGCGCGCAGCGCGTTGTTGAAGGACATGGTGTCGCGGTGCACCTCGCGCTGGTTCACCAGGCAGCGCTTGGATTCGTGCACGAACTCGATCGGGTCCTCCACGGTGAGGATGTGGCCGTACTCGTTTTCGTTCACGTAGTCGAGCATCGCCGCCAGCGTGGTGGACTTGCCCGAGCCGGTCGGCCCGGTCACCAGCACGATGCCGCGCGGCTGGTGGGCGATCTCCTTGAAGATCTTCGGGCAGTTGAGCTCCTCCAGGGTCAGCACCTTGCTCGGAATGGTGCGGAACACCGCGCCTGCGCCGCGGTTCTGCTGGAAGGCGTTGACGCGGAAGCGCGCGAGGTTGGGCACGGCGAAGGAGAAGTCGCACTCCCAGGTCTCCTCGAGCTGCTTGCGCTGCGCGTCGTTCATGATGTCGTACACCATGGCATGCACCTCCTTGTGCTCGAGCGGCGGCAGGTTGATCCGGCGCACGTCGCCGTGCACGCGGATCATCGGCGGCAGGCCGGCGGAGAGGTGGAGGTCGGAGGCCTTGTTCTTGACCGCGAAGGCGAGCAGTTCGGTGATGTCCATGGTATTCCGGCGCGAATGGCGACACGGCCGCCTGCGCGGGCGGCGCTCGGGGTCGGCCTCGGGGTGGGCGATGGAGCGATGCTATACTTTTGCCGCCCCGAAATCCCAGGAAATAGGCCACGGACCATGACGACGATCGCTGCACGCCTCGACGCGGTGCGCGCCCGCATCGCCGCCGCCGCACGACATGCCGGGCGCGACCCTGCGGACGTGAAGCTGCTCGCGGTGAGCAAGACCTGGCCGGCCGAGGCGGTGCGCGAGGCCGCCGCCGCCGGGCAGCGTGCCTTCGGCGAGAACTACGTGCAGGAAGGCGTGGACAAGGTCGAGGCGCTGCGCGCGCTCGGACTCGAATGGCATTTCATCGGCCCGCTGCAGAGCAACAAGACGCGCCCGGTGGCGAACGCCTTCGACTGGGTGCATGGCATCGACCGCCTGAAGATCGCCGAGCGCCTGTCGGCGCAGCGCGACGTGCATCTGCCGCCGCTGAACGTGTGCATCCAGGTCAATGTCAGCGGCGAGGACAGCAAGAGCGGCGTGGCGCCGGTCGAGGCCGGCGCGCTCGCGCACGCGGTCGCCGCCCTGCCGCGGCTGCGCCTGCGCGGCCTCATGTGCATCCCCGAACCGAGCGCGGACGAGGCCGTGCTGCGCGCGCGCTTCGCCGTGCTGCGCGGGCTCCACGGCGAGCTGCGCGCCGCCGGACTCGCGCTCGACACCTTGTCGATGGGCATGTCGCACGACCTCGAGCCGGCGATCGCCGAGGGCGCGAGCATCGTGCGCGTGGGCACGGCGATCTTCGGCGAGCGTGCCCGAACCGCGCCGACCCCGACCCCTACGGCCTGACGCGCGTCCGCGTGTGCTCCGGCCCCAACCAGCAGGTCCATCCATGAAGATCACCTTCCTCGGCGGCGGCAACATGGCCACCGCCCTCATCGGCGGCATGCTCGAGCGCGGCTTCGCCGTCGCCGGCATCCAGGTCGTCGAACTCGGCGAGGCGGCGCGCTGCGCGCTCGCGCAGCGCTTCGGCGTGCGTGCGGTCGAATCCTTCGACGACGCGGCGCTCGCCTGCGACGTGCTCGTGCTCGCGGTGAAGCCGCAGCAGATGAAGGCCGCGCTGGCACCGATCGCCGGGCGCCTCGGCGGGCAGCTCGTCCTCAGCATCGCCGCCGGCCTGCGCCTGGCCGACCTCGGGCGCTGGCTGGGGGCGCCGGGTGCGCCCCATGCCCGCCTGGTGCGCTGCATGCCCAACACCCCGGCGCTGATCGGCGCCGGCGTCACCGGGCTGTACGCCGACCCCTCGGTGGACGCCGCCGGCCGCGAGGCCGCCGGGCGCATCCTGGGCGCGGTCGGCAGCATCGTGTGGGCGGACACCGAAGCGCAGATGGACGCGGTCACCGCGATCTCGGGCAGCGGCCCGGCCTACGTCTTCCACTTCATCGAGGCGCTCGAATCCGCCGGGCGCAGCCTCGGCTTCGACGAGGCCGGCGCGCGCCGCCTGGCGATCGACACCGTGCTCGGCGCGGCGAGGCTGGCGGCGGGCTCGGAAGACGCCCCCGCCGTGCTGCGCCAGAAGGTCACCTCCAAGGGCGGCACCACCGAGGCTGCGCTCGCCAGCCTGGCGGCGGCCGGCTGGCACGACGAACTCGTCGCCGCGGTGCAGGCGGCCGAAGCGCGCGGGCGCGAGCTCGGCGCCGAACTCGGCAAGGACTGAACCATGCTCGCCAACATCCTGCTGCTGGTGATCGACGTCGCCGCCAGCTTCCTCACGCTGATGCTGCTCGCGCGCTTCTTCATGCAGTGGCAGCGCATCTCCTTCCGCAACCAGCTCGGCCAGTTCGTGGTCAGCACCACCGACTGGATCGTGCGCCCGCTGCGCCGCTTCATCCCCGGGCTGTTCGGTCTCGACATGGCGAGCCTGCTGCCCGCCTGGCTGGTTCAGGTACTGCTGGTGATGTTCGAGCTCAGCCTGCGCGGCGCGGCCTTCAGCGGCAACACCGCCGCCGTGCTCGCCGGCCTGTGGGGGGTGGGCCTGATCGAGCTGCTGCGCATGATGATCTACCTGGTGTTCGCGGTGGTGCTGGGTTCGGCGGTGCTGTCCTGGGTGAGCCCGCACGCGCCGCTGGCGCCGCTGCTGCACTCGATCGCCGCGCCCTTCCTGCGCCCGTTCCGGCGCGTGATCCCGAGCATCGCCAACGTCGACCTGTCGCCGCTGGTGCTGCTGCTGGTGCTGCAGATCGTGCTGATGGTGCTCGCCGGTGCGCGCAACGGCTTCGCGCCGCTGCTGTTCGGGGGCTGATTTCCGCACCGGCTTCAAGCGCAAAAAGGGGCAGCCGGTAGCGGCTGCCCCTTTTTGCGAGCCGGGCCGGCGGGCGTTTGCCTGACCGGGCTCAGCCCTCGAACATCACTTGCCCCTCGACCAGCGTGTAGCGCACCTTGCCCGGCAGCTCCATGCCGAGGAAGGGCGTGTTCTTGCCCTGGCTCCGGAGGCCCTCGCGGGTGATGGTGACGTGGGTCGCGGGGTCGAACACGCACACGTCGGCGCGCGCGCCCACCGAGAGGTGGCCGGCCTTGGTGATGCCGACGATCTTCGCCGCGTCCGAGGTGATGCGGGCCAGCCCGTCCAGCAGCGCCAGCCCGGCGCGGTCGGCCCACTTCAGCGTCAGCGGCAGCAGCAGCTCGAGGCCGGTGGCGCCGGGTTCGGATTCGGAGAACGGCGTCTGCTTGGCGTCGTCGTCCACCGGGGTGTGGTCCGAGCACAGCGCGTCGATGCGGCCCTCGGCCAGGCCCCGGGCGAGGGCCTCGCGGTCGCGCTGGCTGCGCAGCGGCGGGACGAGGTGGCAGTTGGGGTTGAAGTAGCCGATGTCCATGTCGCACAGGTGCACATGGTTGATCGACACGTCGCAGCTCACGTCCATGCCTTCTGCGCGCGCCTGGTCGATGAGCGCGAGGCCGGCGGCCGAGGACAGGCGGGTGATGTGCAGGCGGGCGCCGGTGATGCGCGCGAGCTCGAGGTAGGTGTAGAGCGCCACGGTTTCGGCGGCGACCGGGATGCCCGACAGGCCCAGCCGCGTCGCCACCTCGCCGTCGTGGGCGTGGCCCACCTGCGACAGGAAGGGCGCCAGCGGCTGCAGCCAGACGCGGAAGCCGAAGGTGGCGGCGTACTGCAGCGCGCGCATCAGCACGGTGTTGTCGACCAGCGGCACGTTGGCCTGCGAGAAGGCGACGCAGCCGGCCTCGACCAGTTCGGCCATCTCGGACAGGCGCTCGCCCTGAAGGCCGATGGTGAGTGCGCCGACCGGGTAGATGTGGGCGCGGTTCAGCTTCTTGGCGCGATAGGTCAGCATCTCGACCAGGCCGGGCTCGTCGAGCACGGGGTCGGTGTCGGGCGGGATCGCCAGGCTGGTGACGCCGCCGGCCATCGCCGCCTCCATTTCGGATTCGAGCGTGGCGCGGTACTCGTAGCCGGGTTCGCGCAGGCGCGCGGCGAGGTCGATGAAGCCGGGGGCGACCACGAGACCGCCGGCGTCGATCGTGCGCTCGGCGACGAAGCCGTCCGGCGCCTGGCCGAGGGCGACGATCTTGCCGCCGGAGACATAGACGTTGTGCACCGCGTCGATGCGGTTGGCCGGATCGACGACGCGGCCGTTGGAAATCAGGATGTTCATGCGTGGGTCCTTGTTCCTGTGCTGTCCGCGGCTTCAGCGGCTGCCGAGCATGCTCATCACCGCCATGCGCACGGCGATGCCGAAGGTGACCTGGGGCAGGATGACCGCCTGCGCGCCATCGGCCACCGCGGAGTCGATCTCCACGCCGCGGTTCATCGGGCCGGGGTGCATCACGATCGCGTCGGGCCTGGCGAGCGCGAGCTTCTCGGCGGTGAGGCCCCAGATCTTGTAGTACTCCTGCGGCGTGGGCAGCAGCGCGCCGTTCATGCGCTCGTTCTGCAGGCGCAGCATCATCACCACATCCACCCCTTTCAGCCCCTCGCGCATGTCGTGGAACACGCGCACGCCAAGCTTCTCGACCTCGGTGGGCAGCAGGGTCCGGGGGCCGATCACGCGTACTTCGGGCACGCCGAGCGTGGTCAGCGCGGCGATCTGGCTGCGCGCCACACGCGAGTGCAGCACGTCGCCGACGATCGCCACGGTCAGGTTGGTGAAGTCCTTCTTGAAGTGGCGGATGGTGTACATGTCGAGCAGGCCCTGCGTCGGGTGCGCATGGCGGCCGTCGCCGGCGTTGACCACGTGGATGTGGTCGCGCCCGGTGTTCTGCAGGTGCTGGGCGATCAGCATCGGCGCACCGCTGGCGGCGTGGCGCACGACGAACATGTCGGCCTGCATCGCGCACAGGTTGTCGACGGTGTCGAGCAGGCTCTCGCCCTTGGCGGCCGAGCTGGTGTTGATGTTGAGGTTCACCACGTCGGCCGAGAGGCGCTTGGCGGCGATCTCGAAGGTGGTGCGGGTGCGTGTGGAGTTCTCGAAGAACAGGTTGAACACGCTCTTGCCGCGCAAGAGCGGCAGCTTCTTGACCTCGCGCTCGGCCACCTCGGTGAAGGGCGCGGCGGTGTCGAGGATGGCGTTCAGGATGTTGCGCGGCAGACCGTCGAGCGTGAGCAGGTGCTGCAGTTCGCCGTGCTGGTTGAGCTGGGGGTTTCGCATCGGGCGTGCCTCGGAATCAGCGGTGGGCAGGGGGAAGGGGAGGGCGGCTCCGGCTCAGGCGCGCCGTGTCAGCTCGAGGCCCAAGTGGCCGGCCTCGTCGCGCTGCAGCTCGAGGTTCTGCTCGCGCGCGAGCGGCACGGACAGGGTGTGGGCGCAGTAGCGCGCGGCGACCGGCAGTTCGCGCCCGCCGCGGTCGACCAGCACGGCGAGCTCGACCCGCGCCGGGCGGCCGAAGTCGAACAGCTCGTTGAGCGCGGCGCGGGTGGTGCGGCCGGTGTAGAGCACGTCGTCGACCAGGATCACGTGCGCGCCGTCTACGTCGAAGGGGATCTCGGTCTTCTTCGGGCTGGCGTGCAGGCCCTTGCTGGCGTAGTCGTCGCGGTAGAAGGAGACGTCGATCGCGCCCAGCGGCTGGGCGATGCCCAGCTCGGCGTGCAGGCGCTCGGCCAGCCACAGGCCGCCGGTGTAGATGCCGACGAGCGCGGTGGCGGGGCCGACGTGGGGGCGGATCTGCTCGGCGAGCTGCCGGCACAGGGCTTCGGCGTCAAGGTCTTTCATGGCGTCGTGTGTCCAGGAAGGTTTGCAGGAGGATGCGGGCGGCGGCGGCGTCGAGCACCGCCTTGCGCTCGCGCCAGTCCTTGCGGCCGGCCTCGGCGAGCTCGGCTTCGGCGGCGACCGAGGACAGGCGCTCGTCGGCGGTGAACACCGGCAGGGCGTGGCGGCCGTGGAGCTGGTTGGCGAAGCGGCGGCAGCGCGCGGTGAGCTCGTGCTCGCGGCCGTCCAGATGGGTGGGAATGCCGACCACCAGCGCGACCGGCCGCCATTCGGCGATGAGCCTGGCGATGGCGGCGAAGCGTGCGTCGTTCGCCTCGGCGTGCACGGTGGTGAGCGCGCTGGCCAGGCCGGTCTCGAGCTCGCCGCTGGCGACGCCGATGCGGGCGAGGCCGAAGTCGAAACCGAGCACGGTGCCACGCGCGGGGAGCGTGTCCGGGGCGGGCCGGGGGAAGCGGGTGTCCGCAGGGGACGGGGCGGCCGTGGCCGCCTCAGGCATGTCCGGCGACATCGCTCAGGTTGGTGAAGTCGATGCCGAGCTTCTGCATGGCGGCGACGAGGCGCTCCTCGGGCGGCAGCTCGAACACGATCTCGAGGTCGGCGGGGACGGTGAGCCAGGCGTTGTCGAGGAGCTCCTGCTCGAGCTGGCCGGCGGCCCAGCCGGCGTAGCCGAGGGTGACGATGACGTCCCTGGGTTCGCCCCCGGCGCCGATGGCCTGCAGCACGTCGCGGCTGCTGGTGAGGCCGATCTCGTCGGTGACCTTGAGCGTGGAGTGCCAGTCGCCGAGCGGGCGGTGCAGCACGAAGCCGCGGTCGGTCTGCACCGGGCCGCCGAAATACACCGGCTGCGCGGCGAAGCCCTCGGCCTCGAGCGGCACTTCGATGCGCTCGAAGAGGCTGGCCAGGGTCATGTCGATCGGCCGGTTCACGATGATGCCGAGCGCGCCCTGGTCGTTGTGTTCGGCGATGTAGGTGAGCGTGCGCGCGAAGTGCGGATCGACCATGTTGGGCATGGCGATCAGGAAGTGGTGCGTGAAGTTGGCCGTGGGCGTTTCCATGCGCGGCATTCTACGCCGAACGCCGGTCTTCTTGGCGTGGGGGCGTGCGCGAGCGGGTCCTCCCGCCGTCGGGCCGCCGCGCGTGGTTTCTGTGGGAGCGACGCAAGTCGCGATTGCAGCGATCGGTCGCCGGCATCGTCGATTCCCTTCCTGGGTGGATGGTGCGGCGTGCGGCGTGGGCGATCGCGTGCTGCGCGGCCGCGGGGCCGGAGTGGCGGGCGCCGCCTGCACTCGCGGCCCTGTGCTTCGCTGCGGGCTGCCCTCGGCGGAGGGCGCCGCGGGGGCGACGACGCAAACTCGACGCTGCGCGCCTCGGACATGCGTCGCCTTGATTCCCCCGCGACGCCCTCTGCCTCGGCGCTCCTGAAGTTGGCGCCCGCCACTCCGGCCCCGCGGCCTCGCGCTTGTCCGGACTGCGGCGGCACGGTGGCGGATGCGTCATAATTGCGCATCTTTGTCCTGGACAAAAAAATGTCTTCCGCCCTCGTCTGGTTCCGCCGCGACCTGCGCAGCTTCGATCACGCTGCGCTCCACCACGCCCTGCGCTTCGCCGCGCGCGTGCATTGCGCCTTCGTCTTCGATACCGCCATCCTTGACGCGCTGCCCGCGCGCGCCGACCGCCGCGTCGAGTTCATCCACGCCAGCCTGGCCGAGCTGGATGCGGCGCTCGACGCCATGGCGCGTGCCGCGGGTGGCACGGGAGGCGGGCTGATCGTCCGCCATGGCCGCGCCGAGGACGAGATCCCGCGCCTGGCTGCCGAGCTTGGCGTCGACAAGGTCTTCGCCAACCGCGACTACGAACCCGACGCGATCCTGCGCGACAGCCGGGTCGCGCAGCGACTCGCCGAGGACGGCATCGGTTACGAGGACTTCAAGGACCAGGTGGTCTTCGAGCGTGACGAGGTGCTCACCCAGACGGGCAAGCCCTACAGCGTGTTCACGCCTTACAAGAACGCCTGGCTGAAGGCGGTGGACGATTTCCAGGTCAGCTCGCATGCGGTGGAGAAGTACGCCGCGCACCTGGCGCCGAAGCCCGCCGGCGAGACCCTGCCCGGGCTGGCCGACATCGGCTTCGCGCCCACCAACCTCGCCGAGCTGAACATGCCTGTGGGCATGAGCGGCGGCAAGCGCCTGTTCGACGACTTCGCCGCGCGCATCGAGCGCTACAAGCGCGCGCGCGACTTCCCGGCGGTGAAAGGCGTCAGCTATCTGTCCACCCACCTGCGCTTCGGCACCGTGTCGATCCGCCAGCTCGCCGCCCACGCCCGCGCGCGCGGCGGCGAGGGGGCGGAGACCTGGCTGTCGGAGCTGATCTGGCGCGACTTCTACCACCAGATCCTGTGGCACCACCCGCAGGTGGTGGACCGTGCCTTCCGTCCCGAGTACGACGCCGTGCAGTGGGACGACGCGCCCGAGCTCTTCGCCGCCTGGTGCGAGGCGCGCACCGGCTATCCGATCGTCGATGCGGCGATGCGCCAGCTCGACCAGACTGGCTGGATGCACAACCGCCTGCGCATGATCGTCGCCTCCTTCCTCACCAAGGACCTCGGCGTCGACTGGCGCCTGGGCGAGCGTTACTTCGCCATCCGGCTCAACGACTACGACCTCGCCGCCAACAACGGCGGCTGGCAGTGGGCGGCCTCGACCGGCTGCGACGCCCAGCCCTGGTTCCGCATCTTCAACCCGGTCACTCAGTCCGAGAAGTTCGACCCCGAGGGCCGCTTCATCCGCCGCTACCTGCCCGAACTCGCGCGCGTGCCCGACAAGTTCATCCACGCCCCCTGGACCATGGGCGGCATCGACCAGACCGCGTGCCGGACGAAGATCGGCGTCGATTACCCCGGACCGATCGTGGATCACGCCGCTGCGCGTGAGCGCACGCTGCAACGTTTCGGCGTGGTGAAGAACGACGCGCAAGGCACATAGGCTTCAGCCCGAGGATTCGGTGCGCCGTCCGGGCGCCGGATCGCGACTTGCGTCGCTCCCGCGGGGCAGCGAGCGCTCGGGGGAATGCGGGACAATGACGCCCCGTCACCCTTCACCGGACGCCCCGCCATGACCGCCCCCGCCTTCGACTTCGACCGCCTCATCGACCGCCGCAGCCTGCCGAGCGAAAAATGGGGCCGCTACGCCGGCCGCGACGTGCTGCCGCTGTGGGTCGCCGACATGGACTTCGCCGCGCCGCCGGCGGTCATCGAGGCCCTGCACCGGCGCATCGACCATGGTGTGTTCGGCTACACCGATGCCTGGCCCGCGCTCGAGCAGGCCGTGGTCGAAGGCCTGCGGCGGGATCACGGATGGACGATCCAGCCCGACTGGCTGGTGTGGCTGCCGGGCGTGGTCGCCGGCTTCAACCTCGCCTGCGCCATCGCCGGCGAAGCGGGCGACGGCGTGCTCACCGCCACCCCGGTGTATCCGCCTTTCCTTACCGCCCCGGCCAACACCGGCCGCGTGCTGCAGCGCGCCGAACTGGTGCTGGGCGACGGCCGCTGGCAATGGGACTGGGACGCGCTCGAGGCCGCCTGCACGCCCACGACCCGGCTGCTGCTGCTGTGCAGCCCGCACAACCCGGTCGGCCGGGTGTTCGACGAAGCCGAACTGCGCCGGCTCGCCGACTTCGCCGCGCGCCACGACCTGCTGGTGTGCTCGGACGAGATCCACTGCGGCCTGGTGCTCGACGCCGATCGCACGCACCGCCCGCTCGCCGCGCTCGACGAGGCTATCGCGCGGCGCACGATCACCCTGATGGCGCCGTCCAAGACCTGGAACATCCCGGCGCTGTACTGCGCCTTCGCGATCATTCCCGACCCCGCGCTGCGCCGGCGCTACCGCCACGCCATGCGCGGCATCGTGCCGCATGTGAACGTGCTCGGCATGGTCGCGGCGGAGGCCGCCTACCGCGACGGCGATGCCTGGCGGCGGGCGCTGCTGGATTACCTGCGCGGCAACCGCGAGCGCGTGCTGGAGGCCGTCGCGGCGATGCCCGGCCTGGCGACGACGCGCCCCGAAGCGACCTACCTGGCCTGGGTCGACTGCCGCGCGATGATGGCGGCGCGCGGGGTCTCCGACCCGGCGGCCTTCTTCGAGGCCGCCGGCGTCGGACTCTCGGATGGCGCGGCCTTCGGCGCGCCGGGCTTCGTGCGGCTCAACTTCGGCTGCCCGCGCGCGACGCTGGACGAAGCGCTCGCGCGCATGGCGCGCGCGCTGGGCGCGTAGACGCCGGGACGGAGCGGTCTTCCACTGCAATATCTCGACTTGCGTCGCTCCTGCAGCGTGCTTCCACGCCGGGGGCGCAGGAGCGACGCAAGTCGAGATCGGCGGCGGTTCGGAGGGCGTCGAGGCGCATCCGTTGCCGCATCCCGGCTGGCACCGCAGAAAGAGCGAGGCCCCCCTCAGCCCTTGCCCGCCTGTGCGTAGCGCGCCACCAGCGCGAGCAGCTCCTCTTCCTGGTAGGGCTTGCCGAGGTAGTGGTCGGCGCCGACCTCCAGGGCGTAACGGCGGTGCTTCTCCGCCAGGCGCGAGGTGATCACCACCACCGGCAGGTCGTGCAGGCGCGCGTCGGCGCGGATGTTGCGGACGAGGTCGAAGCCGTCCATGCGCGGCATCTCGATGTCGGTGAGCACCACGTCGGGCTTCAGGTCGATGAGCTGCTCGAGCGCGTCCACGCCGTCCTTGGCAGTGAGCACGCGATAGCCCTCGCGTTCGAGCAGGCGACCGGTGATCTTGCGCACGGTCAGCGAGTCGTCCACCACCATCACCGTGGGCAGGTGCAGCGGCGGCGGCGCCTCGGCGGCGGGACCGAACAGCCCCGCGTGCGCCTCGTCCGTGGGGGTGGCGGCGCGCGCGCCGAGCGCGACCGGGTTGAGGATCAGCACGATCTCGCCGTCGCCAAGCACGGTCGCGCCGCTCATGCCGACGACGCGGGTGAGCTGCGGGCCGGCATTCTTGACGATGACTTCCTGGTTGCCGCGCAGCCCGTCGACATGCAGCGCGAGCGTCTGCGCGCCGGCGCGCAGCAGCAGCACCCAGCTGTAGCGCGCCTCGGCGGGGCGCGCCTCGCGATCGCCGAGCAGGCGCGGCAGATAGCGGTAGGGATAATGCTCGCCCTGCCATTCGATGCCGTGCGCCCGCTGCATGGCCTGCAGCGCGTCGGGCTTGAGCTCCATGGCCTGCACGATCATGTTGGCGGGAACGGCCCAGCTGCGGCCGAGCGCCTCCACCAGCAAGGTCTGGGTTACCGCGAGGGTGAGCGGCAGGCGGATCGAGAAGCGGGTGCCGGCGCCGGGCCGGCTGGCGACCTCGACGCGGCCACCGGCGGCGGCGGTTTGCGCCTTCACCACGTCCATGCCGACGCCGCGGCCGGAGACCGCGGAGACCTCGCGCGCGGTGCTGAAGCCGGAGACGAAGATCAGGTTCACCAGGCGGCGCTCGTCGACGCGCTCGTCGGCGCCGAGCAGACCGCGCGCGCGCGCCTGCGCCGCGATGCGCTCGAGGTCGAGCCCGGCGCCGTCGTCGGCGATCTCGATGGCGATCTCGTTGCCCTCCTGGCGCACCGTCAGCTCGATGTTGCCGGTCTCGGCCTTGCCGGCGGCCAGGCGCGCGGCCGGGGCCTCGATGCCATGCGCGACCGCGTTGCGCAGCAGGTGTTCGAGCGGCGCGGCCATCTGCTCGAGCACACTGCGGTCGACCTCGATGCGTCCGCCGCGCAGGTCGAGCGCGGCACGCTTGCCGAGCTCGCGCGCGCTCTGCCGCACCACCCGGTAGAGCCGGCTGGCAAGGTTGTCGAAGGGCAGCATGCGCACCTGCATCAGCCCTTGCTGCAGCTCGCGCGCCATGCGCGCCTGGCTGCCGAGGGCGAGCTCCGCGCCGTCCAGGTTGTGCAGCAGGCCCTGCTGCACGGTGGTCACGTCGTTGACGCTCTCGGCCATCATCCGCGTGAGTTCCTGCAGGCGGGTGTAGCGGTCGAGCTCGAGCGGATCGAAATCGGTGTGCTGGGTGCCGGCCTGCGCGATGCGCGATTGCATCTGCACCTCGGCCTGGATCTCGACCTCGCGCAGCTGGTTGCGCAGGCGGATCACGTTCTCGGTGAGATCGAGCAGCGAGCGCCGCAGGCTGCGCAGCTCGCCCTCGACCCGGCTGCGCGCGACGCCGATCTCGCCGGCCTGGTTGACGAAGCGGTCGATCCGCTCGGCGCGCACACGCAGGGTCGGGGAGGCGAGCGGCTCGACCTCGGGTGCCGCCTCCGCGCCGGCGCCGGCTTCCTCGGCGCGGATCGGGGCGGCCGGCGCCTGGAGGGCCGCTTCGCCGAGGGCGAGCTCGTCGATGACCTGCTCGCAGCGGTCGATGCCGTGCGCGAGCGCTTCGGCGAGCCCGGCCGCCGCCTCGCGCGCGGCGAGGCCGTCCTCCAGGCGCGATTCGAGTTCGTGCAGGTGGGCGCCGAGGCGCATCGCGCCCGCCATGCGCGCGCTGCCCTTGAGCGAGTGCAGCAGGCGCGCGACCGCACGCGGCGCCTCTTCGTCGTCGGCCTGCATGCGCCAGCGGCGCAGGGTGGCGTGGAGCTCGCCGATGGTCTCGGCGGCCTCTTCGAGGAAGATCGGCAGCAGCTGGCTGTCGATGTCGTCCTGCGCACTGTCCACGGCGCCCGCCTCCGCCGCGGGGACCGCTGCGGGTAGGCTCGCGGGAGCCGCTGGCGGGGGTGTCGCGTGGTCGGCGGCGCGCGCGCCGTCGAGTGCGGTCTGCGCGTCGACAGCGAGGGCGATGTCGGGAGCGAGGACCTCGGGCAGGTCGGCCAGGCCTGCGCTGTCTTCGTCGGCGCGAGCGTCCAGGCGTGCGACGAGTGCATCCTCCGCCGCCGGCGTGCCGCCCGCGGCGATCTCGTCGCGCATCGCGCGCAGGGCGTCGAGGGCCTCGCCGAACAGCACCAGCTCGTACCCGTCCGGAGCCCGGGCGGCGTCGGCGAGGCGTTCCAGCCGGTGCTCCAGGGCGCGGCCGAGGCGATGCGCGGCCTCTGCGCGCACGGTGCCCGAGATGCCGGCCAGGGTATGGGCGGCGCGTATCGCGGCGGTCGAGGGGGGCTCGTCGCCCGCGTGCAGCGCGCGCAGCGCCTGCTCGAGCGCGGCCAGGTGCTGGGCCGATTCGCTGCAGTAGAGCGCGTGCAGCGCACGCGAGATCTCGCCGTCGCCGATGCGCAGGGTGTCGCCAGCGGGGCTGGCGGCGACATCGCTGGCGGGCGCGTCGTCCTGCGTTGCGGCGGGCGCCTGTGCGGGGGCGACCTCGTCGTGTCCGCCTTCGATTCGCACTTCGTCCGGCTGCGCCGGGAAGAACTCGAAGGCTTCCAGCGCGATCGGGGCGCCCTCGTCGAGCGGCTCGATGAATTCGATCAGGTCTTCTTCGGTTTCGCTCGCCGCGGTCGCGGCGGGGAACACGGGCGTGGTCTCCTCCGTGCCCGCTGGGGGGGCCGGCGGGGCTCCGCCGATCTCGCCGTCGAGCAGGAAGTCCACGCTGTCGATCTGCATCGGCGCGGAGGCGGGGGCCGTGGCGGCGGGTTCCGCCTCGATCTCCTCGATCGGCTCGGGGAGGGGCGGGAGCGCTCCGCTCGGCGTGGTGATGCCGGCGTCGTGCACCGGCTCGGCCGCTTCGTGGAGCCGTCTCGCCTCGGCGATCAGAGCCGCGGTGTCGCCACCGCCGGCCTCGCCATGTTCGAGCTGCGCCACCCAGGCGGAGAACACCCGATGGCCCTCGGCGACGAGGGCGAACAAGGCGGGGGTGAGCGCCCAGTCGAGTTGCAGCCAGCGGTTCAGCGCCTGCTCCACCGCCCACGCGGTGTCGCCGAGCTGGACGAGCCCGACCATGCGCCCGCTACCCTTGAGGGTGTGGAAGCCGCGCCGGATGGTGACCAGTTGCGCGGGCTCGTCCGTGCCGTCGCGGAGTGCTTCGAGCCCGGCCGCGATCCCGGCGAGCACCTCGTGCGCCTCCTCGATGAAGATCGCCAGCAGTTCGGCGTCGATCTCCGCGCCCACCGGCGCCGCCCCTGCGGCCATCGGGGCGGCTGCGCTCTCCGCGGCGACCGTGGCGGCGAGTTCGGGGGCGGCGGCAGGCGCCCGCGCATCGGTGCCGACGGGCTCTGTCGCGGCCTGCGGCATTGCGGCAGGTGTCTCGAGTTCTTCGAGGGGGCTGAAGTCGAGATCGGGGAAGTCGAGGCCGAACAGGTTTTCGGGGCTCTCCGGGTGGGCCGCTGCGACCTGCGTCGCCGCGGCGTCCAGGTCTTGTGGAGGCGGCTCCGCGGCCGCGGGCGGCGGCTGCTCGGGCATCTCGACGGGCGCCGCTGCGGCGGCTTCGGTCGCGGGCGTCGGTGCCGGTGCCGCAACAGGTGTGGCGGCGATCGCGGCAGCGGGCGCCGCCGCGTCCTCCTGTGCAGCCGGCCTGCCCTGGAGCCCCAGGCTCGGGTCGAGCAGTTCTTCCAGGCGGGCGCCGCCGCGCGGCATCGCCTCGATGTAGAAGCCGAGCGCGGAGAGGTCGCGCGCGAGGCGTTCGAACTCGGCCTGGCCGGCGCGGCTGTCCTCGCGCGCGAGGCTGGCGATGTGGATCGCGGCGTTGCGCACCAGGGCGAGCGCGTCGGTCTCGCCGAGCATGCTCAGGGCACCGATGATCTGCTGCAGCGGCTGGTGGAGCTGCAGCAGGGGCTCGCGCCTGGCCTGGTTGCGGAAGAAGTCGTCCAGCACCTGTTCGACGTGGGCGAGGCTGGCGAGCATCTCCTTCGCCACCTGCTCGAGCGCGGCGCGCTCCTGCGCCTGGCGGGCATCCGCCGGTGCTGCGACGATCGCGCCCGCGGACAGGGGCTCGCCGCGCTGCAGGGCGAGCAGACGGGCGGCGATCTGTTCCGCGCGCGCGCCGAATCCGGCGGGCGGCGGACGACGGTCGAGCGCGCCTTCGAGGCTCAGCAGCGCGGTGGCGACCTCCATGCCCGAGGTCTCGACGAACTGCAGCGGATCGCGGCGCAGCCAGCGCGCGAAGTCGAGCAGTGCGGCGCACAGGATGCGCACGCCCGGGCGGCCGAGCGCCTCGGCGGGGGCGCTCATCGCCGCGACTGCATCCTCGAAGCGGGGCAGGGCCACCGCGGTGCCGGCGCAGAAGGCTTCCCAATGCGCGCGCGCCTCGCCGAGGCGGGCGGCGAGGGCGTCGAGCAGCGGCGCGATCGGTGTCTCGCCGACCTCCAGCCCCGGCTCCGGGATCTGCGCGTCGAGCTGCCAGCACGCGCGTACCGCACGCTGCTGTTCAGTGCGCACCGGGGCGCGCGCGATCTGGTAGAGGAGTTCGCGCAGCAGACGGTCCGGCACCGAGGGCGTGCCGCTCAGCAGGCGGCGGAACTGGGCGTCGAGCTGGGTGCACAGGCGCTTCACCGCCGGGTCGGGCTGCAGCCCGCCGTGGATCAGGGCGTCGTAGAACGCGAGGCTGGCCCACCACAGACTGCGCGCAGCCGGGCTGCGCTGCTGCGCCTCGACCTCGGCGATCGCGTCGCGCATGACGCGCGCGCCTTCGCCCGCCGCGCCCTTGCGCAGCCACTCCAGCAGACCGCGCTCGAAGCGGCTGCGTGCCGCGCGCAGCTCCCGCGCCTCGCTCCCGGTCGTGTCCGCCGGCGGCGCCGCACGCGCAGGCGGGCGGCGCGAAAGATCGGGATGGAAGAGGTCGGCGGCGCTGGCGTCGTGCTGCCCGCGCGCTGCGGCGAGCTCGAGGTAGCGCGCGGCCAGCCGCAGCGGCTGGTCGGGCGCGCCGTCGGCGAGCTCCTCGAGGTAGTTGCCCACCATCGCCAGCGCGCGCAGGGCGAGCGCGTGGCGCGCGGCGTCGGCCGGGACCTCGCCGCGCGCCATCGCCCCGAGCAGCTGCTCGAGGGCGTCGGTGAACAGCGTCAGGCCGTCGAGGCCGACGATGTCGAGGGCGCCGCGCACCTGGTGCAGGTGCGATTGCGCGAACTGCAGGCCGGCGGCTTCGCTGCCTGCGCAGCCGCGCTCGAGGATTTCGCGCGCGCGCCCCAGCGCGGCGTCGATCTCGCCCTTCACCCAGGTCAGCGGTCCCAGGTCCGGCTCGGTGGCGTGTGTCATGCTGTTCTTCCGGGCGACAGCCAGCGTGGTCAGACCTTGAAGCCCGAGACCGAGCCCTTCAGCTCCACCGCCAGCTCGGCGAGCTGGTCGATCGACACGGCGGTCTGGCGGGTGCCGAGCGAGGTCTGTTCGGTGACGGCGAGGATGTCCTTCATCGCCGCGGCGACGCGGCCGGCGGTCGCGGCCTGTTCCTGCACGTCGGCCGAGATGCGCTCGATCAGGCTGGCGGTTTCGGTGGAGACCTGGTCGATCTCGGCGAGCGCCTGGCCGGCGGCGTCGGAGAGCTGCGCGCCCTCGACCACGTTGCGGGTGGCGCTCTCCATCGCACCCACCGCGTCCTGGGTGTCGGTCTGGATGGTCTTGACGATCGCGGCGATCTGCTTGGTCGCCTCGGCCGAGCGTTCGGCGAGGCGCTGCACTTCCTCGGCGACGACGGTGAAGCCGCGCCCGGCCTCGCCGGCGGTGGCGGCCTGGATGGCGGCGTTGAGCGCGAGCACGTTGGTCTGCTCGGTGATGTCGGAGATGAGCTCGACGATCTCGCCGATCTCCTGCGAGGATTCGCCGAGGCGCTTGATGCGCTTGGCGGTCTCCTGGATCTGGCTGCGGATGTCGTTCATGCCGCGGATGCTGTTCTGCACCGCGTCCGCGCCCTTGCGTGCGGACTCCAGCGAGCGCCGCGCCACCTGGGCGGACTGCAGCGCGCGCGCGGAGGAGTCGGTCATCGACTGCGCCATGCGCTCGGCGGTGGCGCCGGCTTCCTCGATCTCCTGCGACTGGCGGTCGGTGGCGGCGAGCAGCTCGGTCGAGGTACGGCGCGCCGACTCGGTGGCCGAGGTCACCCGCGTGGCGGCGTCGTTGATTCGGCGTACCAGCACCGAGAGCTCCTCGATGGTGTAGTTCACCGAGTCGGCGATCGCGCCGGTGATGTCCTCGGTGACCGTGGCGCGCACCGTGAGGTCGCCGTCGGCGAGGTCGCCCATCTCGTTCATCAGGCGCAGGATGGCCTGCTGGGTGAGGTTGCGCTCGTCCTCGGCCTGGCGGCGCTCGGCCTCCGAGGCGAGGCGGCGCGCCGCGGCATCGGCGGCGTAGGCGCGCGCCATCTGCGCCAGCACGAACACGGCGAGCAGGGCGGCGAGCGCCGCGCCCGCATGCAGCGGACCGAAGCCGCCGGTGCGCCCGGCGAGCGCCGTGCCGAGGGCCGTGCTCGCGGCCAGCAGGGCGGGGGTGTTCGCCGCGAGGCCGGCGCTCGCGGCGTTCGCCTGCTGCAGCGCGCCCGCGTCGGCGCCGATGCGCTCGATCGCCTGGAGGATCGGTGCCGCGGCGGACCCGAGCGCGCGCAGGCTCTCGTCGAGGACGCTGCCGTTGCTCGGGCGTTCGAGTTCGGCCAGGCGCTGACGCAGCTGCTCGGCCTCGCCGGCGAGCACCTTGGCCGCCGCCGCCGGGTCTGCATCCGCGGAGAAAAGGGTGTTTGCCTGCAGGGTGGCGCGCTGGGCATGGAGCAGGAGGGCGTGGGCCGCACGCAGCGCAGAAGCGTCTCCGTTCATCGCCGCCACACGGCGACCGAACTGGTCGGCCGCGTCGGCGAGGGCGCCGCTGGCCGCGTTGATCGCGCGCACGGCAGCGCTGGTGCCGGCGAGCGGCGCGCCTTGGGCGGCAAGGCGCGCCGCCAGCGTGGCGTTCTTCTGCCACTCGGCGTCGAGGTCCTGCAGCAGGGGCCGCATGCTCGCGGGCAGCGGCGGCAGCGTGGCGCCGGCATGGCTGCCGCCCTGGCCGAGGGTCTGCAGCAAGCCGGCGAAGCGTGCCCGGGTCTGCTCGAGATCGGCGACCGCGCCGGGCTCGCCGAGGCGGGCGAGGCGGGCCGCCCTGGCCATCTGTCCGGGCAGCACCTGCAGTTCGCTCGCCGCGCCGAGCTGGAGCGCGGACAGGCTCGCATCCCGCGCCTGGTATGCGAGCAGTCCGGCGCTGATCGCCGTGCAGGCGACGAAGAGTCCGCCGAGCATGCCGAGGCGGCCGCCGGATCGAGCGGGGGGAGACGGAGTCTTGTTGGCGACCGTCTGCTCCGGCGCGGAGGTCTCGATGATCGTCTGGGCCTCGGTGCCGGCGCCGGGGGCCGGGGCTTTCTTGCCGAACGGGTTCAATGCCATGGTCGATGCTCGATTTTTCGGTCGGGTTCTTGCGGGGTGGATGCGTACGTCATTCCAGCCCGGCGTCGAGGAAGGCGGGTTGGGCGAGCAGGCGGGCGGGGTCGAGCTGCAGCCACGCGCGGCCCTGCATGTCGCGCAGGCGGCGTGCCACCCAGGGCGGGGCATCGCCGCCCGGGGCGGGCTCGAAGTCCTCGTGGCTGCGCAGGCCGCTCGAGGACGACACCAGCAGCGCGCTGTGGATGCCGTGGCGCGCACCGATCAGCAGCAGGCGCGCCCGCCCGCCGGCGCTGATCGGCGGCTGGCCGTTGAAGGCGGCGAAGTCGACCACGCCGTACAGGCTGCCGCGCACGTTGGCGAGGCCGCGGAACCAGGGGCGGGTGAGCGGCACCGCGGACAAGGGCGGCGGGGGCAGGATCTCGCCGGCCTCGGCGAGCTCGATCAACCAGTTGTCGCTGCCGCACTGGAAGCCGAGCAGGCCGCGGCGCTCGGCGCCGGCGGCCTCGGCGAGGCGACGGGCGAGGCGTTCCTGGAATTCGCGCAGGCTGCTGCGGGCCATCGAGCTCAGCCCATCGCCCGGATGCGGGCGAGCAGTTCGTCGTGGTCGACCGGCTTGACCAGGTAGTCGAGCGCGCCCTGGCGCATGCCCCAGATCTTGTCGGTCTCCTGGCCCTTGCTGGTGCACATGATGATCGGGATGTCGCGAGTATCGTCATCGCGCGAGATCGTGCGTGTGGCCTGGTAGCCGTTCATGCCCGGCATCACCACGTCCATCAGGATGAGGTCGGGGTGGTCGCTGCGGCTGCGTGCGATGGCCTGCTCGCCGTTCTCGGCGGTCAGCACCTGGTAGCCGTTGCGGCCCAGCACCTCCTGGAGGGCGAGGCGTTCGACGGGAGAGTCGTCGACCACGAGAATCTTGCGGATCGGCATCGGTCGTCTCCGGCGTGGCTCAGCCTGCGCGCGCCGCATCGCCGCCGCGCCGTGCGTGGCTGGCGACCGCCCGCAACAGGCTGTCCTTGGTGAAGGGTTTGGTGAGGTATTCGTCGGAGCCCGCCATGCGTCCGCGCGCGCGGTCGAAGAGGCCGTCGCGCGAGGACAGCATGATCACCGGCGTGGGCGACAGGCGGGGGTTCTTCTTGATCAGCGCACAGGTCTGGTAGCCATCGAGGCGCGGCATCATGATGTCCACGAAGATGACGTCGGGGTGGTGGTCGGCGATCTTCGCGAGTGCATCGAAACCGTCCTCGGCGAGGACGACCTCGCAGCCCGCCTGGGCGAGGAAGATCTCGGCGCTGCGGCGGATCGTGTTGCTGTCGTCAATGACCATCACCTTCAGGCCGGCAAGGTCCATGCTGTATTCCTGGTGGGTTGTCGGGCGGTGGCGTCCGGGCCTAGATCTCGACCATCTCGAAGTCTTCCTTGCGCGCGTTGCACTCGGGACAGGTCCAGTTCGGCGGAACGTCCTCCCAGCGCGTGCCCGGCGCGATGCCCTCGTCGGGCAGGCCCGACGCTTCGTCGTAGATGAAGCCGCAGATCAGGCACATGTAGGTCTTCCAGGGGGTATCGGCCATGTTCCAGCGTGACTCGAGGGTTGGGGGTAGAATCGACCGCCTATCTTAACGCATCCGCGCGCACCCCATCCGCGCTGCATTTCCACCTCCCATGCCGCTCGCCATTCCGGAAACTCCCCCCTGCGTGCTGTGCCTGTCGGCGGGTGACGCCACGGCCGGCGGAGGACTCGCGGCCGACATCCTGACCCTGGCGAGCATGGGCTGCCACCCGCTGCCGGTGCAGACCGCGGCGCTGGTGCGCGACACCCGCGGCATCGACGAGCTGTGGCCGGTCGCGCCCGAGCTGATCGCCATGCAGGCGCGCGCGGTGCTCGAGGACGTGCCGGTGGCGGCGTTCAAGCTCGGCTTCTGCGGCAGCGTCGAGAACGTCGCGGTGATCGCGGAGATCCTCGCCGACTATCCCGACGTTCCCCTGGTGGTCGAACCCGGCCTGCACGCCGCGGCGCTGCTCGGCGAGGCGGGCGAGGAGATCGCCGCGGCGCTCGCCGACCTGATCCTGCCGCAGACCACGCTGTTGGTGGCCGACCGCCACGAGCTGCTGCGCCTGACCGGCCTGGCCGGGGACGAGGCGGCCGAGTCCGACGAGGACGACGGTGGCGGGGGAGGCCAGGGCGAGACGGGTGGCGCCGAGCTCGACGAGGCGCTCGAGCGCCTGCTCGGCAACGGTACCGAATACGTGCTGCTCACCGGCGGCGGCGACCACGGCCCGCAGCTCGTCGACACCCTCTTCGGCAGCGAGGGCATCGTGCGCACCGACGCCGGCCCGCGCCCGGCCGCGCCCTGCCTGGGTGCCGGCACCACCCTCGCCGCCGCCGCGGTGGCAGCGATGGCGCACGGCATGGCGCTGCCCGAGGCGGTGCGCGAGGCGCAGGAGTTTACCCGCCAGGCCCTGCGCCACGCCTATCGCGCCGGCATGGGGCGGGCGCTGCCCGACCGCTTCTTCTGGGCGCGCGGCAAGGGCGAGAGCGATGACTGAGCGTTTCCCGGCGCGCACGCTGCGCGGGCTCTACGCGGTCACCCCCGACGAACCCGACACCGGCCGCCTGCTCGCGCTCGCTCAGTCCGTGCTCGCCGGTCATCCGGCGCTGCTGCAGTACCGCAACAAGGGCGCCGACGCCGGTCTGCGCCGCGAGCAGGCGCTGGCGCTGCGCGACGCCTGCCGGGCCGCCGGCGTGCCCCTCATCGTCAATGACGACCTCGCGCTCGCGCTCGCCATCGACGCCGACGGAGCGCATCTCGGCCGCGAGGACGGCCCGCCCGCCGCGGCGCGCGCTGCGCTCGGCCCACAGCGCATCCTCGGCCTCACCTGCTATGCCGACTGGTCGCGCGCGACCGAGGGCGCCGAGGTCGGTGCCGACTACATCGCCTTCGGCGCGATGTTCCCCTCCACCACCAAGCCCCACGCGCCGCCCGCACCCTTCGCGCTCGTCGAACGCGCCAGGCGCGAGCTCGGCCTGCCGGTGGCGGCGATCGGCGGCATCACGCTGGAGCGTGCGCCGCAGGTGATCGCCGCGGGCGCCGACCTGCTCGCGGTGGTCGGCGACGTGTTCGGCGCGGCCGATCCGGCGGCGCGTGCGAGGATGTATCGCGCGCTGTTCTGAACCCCGCACCTCCCGCCCGACGACCCTACGCGGGCGGTAGCGCCCCATCCTGGCCGAGGGCCCGCATGCGGGGCGATCGCACGAATGCATGACCTGCCCGAGCGGAACCCGTGGGAGCGGGCCTGCCCGCGCAAGGGCGGCGTGCGGCGCTCCTGCGCGGGCAAGCCCCCCGGTGCAGAAGATGGGCACAGGCTGCGCCTTCATGCGACTGCGTCGAGCTTGTATGTGGCAATGCCAGTGCTATACCGAAATCATTTCAGGGGTCTGGCGGATGTCATGTCGACCGGGCGTGAGCCTCCCGTCTCGCGACTCCGCATGATGGCGGGTTGATCCGGCTTTGCCGCCTTCACGGAGACAGCACGAATCGCAATCGGGTCGATGGAGGTGTCCGTGGTGAGGTGAGAAAGGGAGACGGTCATGGATGAAGAAAAATGGAAAAACCTGGAGGCTCTGATCACGGGCCTCGACAAGGTCGTCAAGGCTGCAGCGGTCAACACCCGAACCCGATCACTGGCTGATCGCGTTACCGCCTTGCAGAGCGATTTCGCCTCGGCCAGGGCGAGTGGCGAAGCGACCATGCGCGATCACATCGAGATGGCGGTTCAGGAGTTGTGGGCAAATGTCGAGCGTTGGAGCGGCGTAGCACCGAAGAGGAAGATTTCTGAGTGGTTGGCAGACTTCAGCATTGCGGGGCTCATCGGGCTGTTCGTGCTCCTGGTTGTACTGGGCTTGCTTGTCGCCGGGATCATGTTGTTCACCTCCGCAGTGGGCTGGAAGGCGCTCATGGGCGTGGATGGCACACGACCCATCCTTACCGTGGCGGCGATCATTGCGACGCTGGCGTATGGCGGCGGGCTGATTTTCAGCGCTCTGTACTCCAACGAGGGGAAGTTCGAAGAACGTTTCAGGATGGCGCGCGAAATCTTTCTGGTGTTCTCGGGGGTATTTGCAACCATCGTCGGCTTTCATTTCGGAACGGGCAACAATGGTACGGGCGGGGCCGGGGGGGCGGAAAATGTGCAACAAATCGAGCTTGATGTCCGGCGTGGCGCAAAGCCGGGCGAGCTCGAACTGTCGGTGACGGGGGGAACGCCTCCCTATACCGTCACAACGACGGGAACCAACATAAAGACAATCTCGCCCGCGCAACACGATAGGTCTCCCATCGTGATCGGCATCACGCGTGAAGACCCGGAAAAATCCTGGACGGTTTCGTTCTCCGTCGTCGATAGGGTGGGCACGAAAAAGCAGATCGAGCCGAAACGCGAGGTGCTCGACGCGCTTTTCGGGGGGCAGTCGGGCGCAGGCTCCGGGGCAGGCGGAGGGGGATGACCAGACGGTCGCCGGGTCTCATCTCGCTGTCGTGCAACTGTGGTCATCCATCGACGTTTTCGGGCTCCGACGAGGGGCGTCAATTCAGGCTGGGCGTGATCGGCTCTCTGTGGTCGGCGGCCAAGGCGGGCGGCTCATGCGGACGCTTGCCGCGCAAGTCGTGTGAATGCCGGTGGTGGACCGGCTTGGCCTTGCGGCGCCACAATGCCGGCTTTCGCACGCAGCACAGGAACCCTCTGCCATGACCAGCCGTAACGAAGCCCTCTTCCAGCGCGCCCAGCGCAGCATCCCCGGAGGCGTCAATTCGCCCGTCCGCGCCTTCCGCTCGGTGGGCGGCACGCCGCGCTTCCTTGCGCGCGCCGAAGGTGCCCGGGTGTGGGATGCGGATGGCAAGGAGTACATCGACTACGTCGGCTCCTGGGGCCCGGCGATCGCCGGCCACGCCCACCCGGCGATCGTCGAGGCGGTGCGCGAGGCGGCGCTGAAGGGCCTGTCCTTCGGTGCGCCCACCGAGAGCGAGGTCGACATGGCCGAGCTGATCTGCGCCATGCTGCCCTCGGTGGAGATGGTGCGCCTGGTCAGTTCGGGCACCGAGGCGACCATGAGCGCGATCCGGCTGGCGCGCGGCTTCACCGGCCGCGATGCGATCGTGAAGTTCGAGGGCTGCTACCACGGCCACGCCGACAGCCTGCTGGTGAAGGCCGGCTCCGGCCTGCTGACCTTCGGCAACCCGTCCTCGGGCGGCGTGCCGGCGGACTTCGCCAAGCACACCATCGTGCTCGACTACAACGACCTGCAGCAGGTCGAGGACGTGTTCAAGGCGCGCGGCGACGAGATCGCCGCGATCATCGTCGAGCCGGTGGCCGGCAACATGAACCTGATCAAGCCGCAGCCCGGCTTCCTCGAAGGCCTGCGCCGCATCTGCACCGAGTACGGCGCGGTGCTGATCTTCGACGAGGTGATGACGGGGTTCCGCGTCGGCCCGCAGGGCGTGCAGGGCCTCTACGGCATCACCCCCGACCTGACCACGCTCGGCAAGGTGATCGGCGGCGGCATGCCGGTGGGCGCCTTCGGCGGTCGTCGCGACATCATGGAAAAGATCGCCCCGCTGGGCAGCGTTTACCAGGCCGGCACCCTGTCGGGCAGCCCGGTGGCAGTGGCGGCGGGCATGGTGTCGCTGCAGCTGACGCGTGAGGCCGGCTTCTACGAGCGGCTGACGGCGAGCACGCAGCGACTGGTTGCGGGTCTCGCCGCGGCGGCCAAGGATGCCGGCGTCACGTTCAGCGCGGACTCGGTCGGCGGCATGTTCGGCGTCTATTTCGCCGACAAGGTGCCGGCCTCCTTCGCCCAGGTGATGGCTACGGACAAGGAGCGCTTCAACCGCTTCTTCCACGCCATGCTGGAAGCCGGCCACTACTTCGCGCCCTCGGCCTTCGAGGCCGGCTTCGTGTCGGTGGCGCATGGCGAGGCCGAGATCGACGCCACGGTGGCCGTGGCGCGCGCGGTCTTCGCCCAACTGGGCTGAGCCTTCCCGCAGGCCTGCGGAGCGGGCTCGCCCGCTCCTGGCGCCATATTCCTCACATCTCGCCCGTCAGAGCAGGAAAAGCGTCGCCAGCCCGAGGAAGATGAAGAAGCCGCCCGAATCGGTGAGTGCGGTGATCATCACCGAGCCGCCGAGCGCGGGGTCGGCGCCGAGGCGCTGGCGCAGCATCGGGACCAGCACGCCCGCGCAGGCTGCCAGCAGGAGGTTCAGCGTCATCGCACCGGTCATCACCAGGCCGAGATCGACGTTGCCGTAGAGCCACCACGCCAGCACGCCGAGCAGTCCGCCCCACACCACGCCGTTGATCAGCGCCACGCCGAGCTCCTTGCGCAGCAGGCGGGTCATCGCCGAGGGCTCGACCTGGCCCATCGCGATCGCACGCACGATCATCGTCACGGTCTGGTTGCCCGAGTTGCCGCCGATGCCGGCGACGATCGGCATCAGCGCCGCGAGCGCGACCAGCTTCTCGATCGACTCCTCGAACAGGCCGATCACGCGCGAGGCCACGAAGGCGGTGACGAGGTTGATCGCCAGCCAGGCCCAGCGGTTCTTCACCGAGCTCCACACCGAGGCGAAGATGTCCTCCTCCTCGCGCAGGCCGGCCTGGGACAGGATCTCGGCCTCGGACTCCTCGCGGATGAAGTCCACCGCGTCGGCCACGGTGATGCGGCCGATCACCCGCCGCTCGGAATCGATCACCGGCGCCGACACCAGGTCGTAGCGCTCGAAGGCCTGGGCGGCGTCGTCGGCCTCGTCCTCGGGGGTGAAGCTGATCACCGGCTCGGAGCGCATCACCTCGGCCACGGTCTTTTCCGGGTCGCTGATCAGCAGCGTCTCCAGGGTCAGGATGCCCTCGAGGTGGTCCTCGCGGTCGACCACGAAGAGCTTGTCGGTGTGGTCGGGGAGTTCGTCGAAGCGGCGCAGGTAGCGCAGCACGACCTCCAGGGTGACGTCGTCGCGTACCGTCACCATGTCGAAGTCCATCAGCGCGCCGACGGAATCCTCCGGGTAGGACATCGCCGCGCGCAGCTGCTCGCGGCCCTCGCTGTCGAGCGACTGGAAGACGTCCTCGATGACCTCGGGCGGCAGGTCGGGGGCGAGGTCGGCGAGCTCGTCGGCATCCAGCGAGCCTGCCGCCGCCTTGAGCTCCTCGGGGTCCATCGTCTCGATGAGCGACTCGCGTACCGCGTCGGAGACCTCGAGCAGGATCTCGCCGTCACGCTCTGCCTTGACCAGGTCCCAGACATAGAGACGCTCCTCGCGCGGCAGCGCCTCGAGGATGTAGGCGATGTCGGCCGGGTGCAGACTGTCGAGCTTGGCGCGCAGCCCGGCCTCGTGCTGCTTGTGCACGAGGTTTTCCACCAGCTCGTGGCGCGGCATGTCCTGGCGATGGACGAGACCCTCCACCACCTTCTGGCGGGCGAGCAGATCCTGCACCTCCTTGAGGTGCTGCTGGACGTCGTCGGCGTGGAGTTCTTCGGGCTCGGTCATCGCGCGCAAGGCCGGCGGAGGGGCAAGTCGCGAATTCTACGGACTCCCCCCCGCGCACGCGACCCCGATCATGTGACAGAAGGCGAAAAATCGGCGGAGGGCCATTCCCGCCCCTCGCGCCTTGCGCGTCGGGCTCAAGGCACCTGCGAATTCGCCATCCGCCGTTGCACCCGCGCCGCGTGCGCGGCCAGGCGGGGGCCGAAGGTCTTCTCGTAGCGCCGCGGGTTGGGCAGCATCACCGCCAGGCGCGCGGCCTCGGCCGGGCCCAGGCTGGCGGCCGGGCGGCCGTAGTAGTGGCGCGCGGCGGCCTCGGCACCGAACACGCCGTTGCCCCATTCGGCCACGTTCAGGTACACCTCGAGGATGCGGCGCTTGTCCCAGGTCGCCTCGATCATCAGGGTGATCGCCGCCTCCTGGCCCTTGCGCAGCCAGGAGCGCGAGGACGACAGGAAGAGGTTCTTGGCGAGCTGCTGGCTGATCGTCGAGCCGCCGGCGGTGACGCGGCCCTCCTCGGCGTTGCGCTCCAGGGCGCGCTCGATGCCCTCCCAGTCGAAGCCGTCGTGGTCGAGGAAGCGATCGTCCTCGGCAGCGACTACCGCGCGCTTGAGGTGGATCGAGATGCGCTCGTAGGGCACCCATTGCTGGCGCAGTTCGGCCCGCGGATCGGCTTCGCGCAACTCGGCGAGGCGGATGCGCATGAAGCTCGTGCTGCCGGGATCGAAGCGGCTCCACCACACCACCTGGGTCAGCAGCACCGCCTGCCAGAACAGCGCCAACAGCAGCGCGACACCCAGCCCGCGGGCGACCCAGCCGAGGATGCGGCGCGGCGCGGGGATCGGCACGCTGGCCTCAGCCGGCTTCGATGAGCTGGCGCAGCTCGGCCAGCACCGGCGCGGAGTCGGGGCGCACGCCGCGCCACAGCGCGAAGCTCTCGGCGGCCTGCTCGACCAGCATGCCCAGCCCGTCGGCCACCCGCGCCGCACCGTCGGCGAGCGCGGCGCGCAGGAAGGGCGTGTGGCCGCGGCCGTACATCATGTCGTAGGCGAGCGCGCCCTGGGCGTAGAGGCCGGGCGGCAGCGGCGGCAGTTCGCCGGACAGGCTGGCGGAGGTGGCGTTGATCACGAGGTCGAAGCGCTGGTCGGCGAGCGCCTCGAAGCCGCAGCCCTCGATGCGCACCGTGCCGGCGTGGGCGGCGAAGGCCTGCGCCAGCTCCACCGCCTTGTGCGCCGTGCGGTTGGCGATGCACAGGTCAGCGGGTGCGGTGTCGAGCAGCGGCAACAGCGCACCGCGGGTGGCGCCGCCGGCGCCCAGCAGCAGGATGCGCCGCCCGCGGGGCGGGCAACCGAGATGGCTCGCGAGGTCGCGCACCAGGCCGGCGCCGTCGGTGTTGTCGCCGAGGATGCCGTCCGTGCCGAAGGCGAGCGTGTTGACCGCACCGGCCGCCTCGGCACGCGGCGTGCGGCGGTCGGCGAGGGCGAAGGCCTCGAGCTTGAAGGGCACGGTGACGTTGAGGCCGCGCCCACCCTCGGCGCGAAAGCGCGCCACCGTCGCGGCGAAATCGTCGAGCGGGGCGAGCAGGGCCTCGTAGGTGAGCGCCTGCCCGGTCTGGCGAGCGAACGCGGCGTGGATCCAGGGCGACTTGCTGTGGGCGATCGGGTTGCCGACGACGGCGTAACGGTCCATGGGCGGGGTCTCAGTTGGCGCGCACCTGGTCGCTGTTGGTGAAGGTCCACGTGCGGGTGATCTCGATCACGTCGTAGTCCTTGCGGATATCGGGTGGGAAGGGGGCGTAGGGCGCGGCCATCTTGACGATGCGCAGCGCGGCGTCGTCGAGCACCTTGTGGCCCGAACTGCGATGCACGCCCATCCGCTCCACCGTGCCGTCGGAGCGGATCGTCACCGACAGCAGCAGGCTGCCGTAGAGCCGGCCGCGCGCCGCATCGGGGTAGTTCAGCGTGCCGATGCGCTCGACCTTCTGCCGCCAGTCCTCGACGTACTGCGCGAAGCGGTATTCCTGCGCGCGCGCGCCGATGAACTTCTTGCGCGGACGCTTGGCGAGTTCCTTGAGGTCGCGGTCGATCCGGGCCTCGATGCGGGCGACCGCGGCGGCGCTGTCGAGCAGGTCGAGGCCGCTGATCTCGCGCTGCGGCTCGGGTGTCGGCGTGGGCTGCTCGGCCTTCTTGGGCGCCGCGGCGACCTTGGCAGGGGCCTTGTCGCGAGTGATCACCTGCTTCTGTTCGCGCACCGGCTCGGGCGTGCGGCGCTTGGCCTCGACCAGGGCGTCGCCGTCCTGGCGGTTGGGCTGCGGTGGCAGCGGTGTGCTCGCGCGCACCTCCTGCTCGGTGTTGCCGCCGGCATCGACGTTGGCCTGCGCGAGCACCTCGGCCTTGTCGGGTGCCAGGGCGTGGCGGGCGTTGACCAGCACCACTTCCAGACCCTTGTCGCGCGCGGGCTTGGCCTCGGGCAGGCGGAAGTGGATCAGCAGCAGCAGCGCGTGCAGGCTGATCGAGATGACGAAGGCCGCCACCAGCAGCGGTCCGCCGAAGCGCCGCAGGCGCCCGCTCCAGGCCCCCGGCAGGGCGCCGGCGGGCAGGACGGGGGCGGCGGGCGGAGTCATGCGCAGATCACGCGAAACCGAAGCCGGCCTCGTCCACCGTCTCGGGATCGGGTTCGGCGAGCGTCTGTACGAAGCGCGCCTCCACCTCGACGTCGAGCAGGTCGGTGCGCTCGACGACGAGCTTGACCCGGCTGCCGGGCATCTGCAGCGGCATCGAGGGTACGCGGATCACCAGCGGAATCTCGGCGAGGCGCACCACGTTCTCGCGCAGCACCGTGGCCTCGACCTCGCCGCGGCCGTGCTGGCGCAGCCAGCGCAGGCACCAGTAGCGCTCCATGCCGCGCTGGAACTCGGCGTACTCGGCGTAGGTGAGCTCGAAGTCGCGCATCGCCGCCATCAGCTCGGCGGACTTGGGCGCGAACGCGGGCGGGGTGCCCTGCAGCACCGAGATGATCTGCCACTGGTTCACCAAGTCGACGTAGCGCCGCAGCGGCGAGCTCGACCACGCGTAGCAGTCCACCCCGAGGCCTTCGTGCGGCGCGGCGACCGTGGTCATGCGCACCTTGCCGCCGCCCTGGGCGCGATACAGGCCGGGGATGCCCGAGGTATCGAGCAGCTTGCCCCAGGTCATGTTGGCGTGGATCATCAGCTCGGCGACGAGCTTGTCCATCGGCGAGCCGCGCAGGCGCCGGCCGATGCTGACGCGTCCCGGGCCGTCCGCGGTCTCCTCGGTCCAGTCCACGCTGAAGCCGAAGTCGATGCGGTCCTCGTTGCCGGCGGCCTTGCCGCGTCCAGCCTCGAGCACGGTGGCGAGGTCCCACAGCAGGGTCAGTTCGCGCTTCCACTGGAAGTCGGGGCCGCCGTTGTGGACGGTGTCGTCGTTGAACACCGGCTCGATGTCGTGGTGGCGCAGGTTGGCCACGATCGGCACGAGCTCGACCCGGCTCTCCTGGTGGACGATCGCCAGCCCCGGGGTGATGTCGAGGTAGAGCGACACCGCCGGACAGTCGCGGCCCTCGCCGAGGGTGAAGGTCTGCACGATCTCGTCGGGCAGCATGGTGATCTTGTTGCCCGGCATGTAGACGGTGGACAGGCGCCGGCGCGCGACCGCGTCGAGCGTCGAGCCGCGCGCGAAGCCGAGCGCGGGTGCGGCGATGTGGATGCCGATGCGCCAGCCGCCCTCGGCGCGCGGCGTCACCGAAAAGGCGTCGTCGATCTCGGTGGTGGAGGCGTCGTCGATCGAGAATGCGGCAACCTCGGCACGCGGCAGCGCGGTCGGCAGCACGGGGGGCTCGATGGCGGGGAAGGCGGTGCCTTCGGGGAAGTGCTCGAAGAGGAAGCGGTTGTAATGGAAGTCGTAGCTCGAGGCGAGCGCACCGCAGGCCAGCAGCAGGCGCGCGGCCGACAGCCCGCTGTCGACGCAGGCGGCTTCGAGCGCCTTGATCTCTGGGCGGTTGCGGTCGGGGCGGTAGAGCGCCTGCGGCAGCAGCGCGGCGAGCTCGGGCGGCAGGCGCCCGGCGACCAGTTCGGCGCGCATGTGCTCGATCGCGGCGGCCTGCTGGCGCTTTTTCTCGAGGCCGGCGAGCGCGGCCTGGAGGATGTCGGCGGGGGCCTTGCGGAAGCGCCCGCGTCCCTTGCGGTGGAACCAGATCGGCGCCGAGTGCAGGCGCAGCAGCAGGGCGGCCGATTCGACCGCGTTCGGCACATGGCCGTGATATTCGGCGGCGAAGTCGGCGAAGGCGAACTCGTCGTCGCCGCACACTTCCCAGAGGAATTCGACGTCCAGGCCTTCGGCCTCGGCCTCGGCGCGCGCGAGCAGGTCGGAAGGCCCCGGCTCGCGGAACTCCATCAGCACATGGGCGCGCTTGAGCTTCACCCGCTTGCCGTGGGTGTTCTCGACCTGCAGCGTGGCGTCGTTATCGGCGAGGATGGTTCCGGCCTTGAAGGCCCCGTCCTCTTCATACAGCACGAACATCGGCATCCGCCTGAAGAAAGCAAGCGCGCTAGTTTACTGGATTCGGGCCGCCGGCCCTATCGCGGGGTGCGAATGAGGGGGCGATGCCGCGCGGGGGGCGATCCGGAGCGGCTCCGGTCGGGGCTGGCACCGATTCGGTGCGGCTCCAGTGCGGTGCGGTTCGGCGTCGGCGTGGTTCGGAGTCGGTGCGGCTTCGATTCGGCCGCGGGGCCGGGGTGGCGGGGGCCGCCTGCACTCGCGCATTCGGTGCCGATCGCGCCGGCAGCGAGCCGTGGCACCGGGGTACGCCGTAGGAGCGACGCAAGTCGCGATCCTGGCGGGGATGCGACCGCCGACGCTGCCATTGGGTGCCCCGTCGATCTGCGCGGCCGTCACCCGACGCGGCTGGCGCGCACCGCTTCCGTCAGCGGGCTCGCCGCGCCGTCCGCCGCCCGGCCCTGACCATGTCCGCGGAATACACCGCGAGCGCGAGCCAGATGAGCGCGAAGCCGAC